>Ga0209273_10000616_pt1 | contig 41794 bp, 43 predicted proteins | sample tdAd471_FD_187126 | JGI IMG/M metagenome (GOLD analysis project Ga0209273, IMG submission 187126) | Marine sediment microbial communities from the Atlantic coast under amendment with organic carbon and nitrate - tdAd47.1 (SPAdes)... | ecosystem: Environmental > Aquatic > Marine > Coastal >...
TGAGGCGTTGTGCAGCTTCTCTATCTGATTGCCGCGCAGACCTATGCCGATATTCTTTTCGCGCTGACCTACGCAGAAACCCTGGCGATGATGAAGGGCGCAAATTACGAGACTGAGGGATCGGCCCACTAGGCCGGCCCAAAACGAGCTCTCTTGACCTCATCCAGCAATCAGGACCGCTGGATGGGGGCATTCAACCGCCGGTGCGTGTGTGGTGACGCGCCCGGCGGTTTTACTTTTCCGGGGAAGACACAACAGATCGGCAGGTCAGAAGGCGGTGCCGACGCACGAGGCTGAAAGGCATATATTCAGCCGATACAGGCAAATTGATGCTGTTAAGGGTAAATGGGCCGTTCTGTTGCTAGGTGGCCCAACCCCCACCTGATGGAGTCAACCATCAGGAATTTATATAAATGTAGTAGCTATGACCGCTTACGCAGCAACAGCATACTCGACGTTGTTGTCGTTAGCATTTATTTTAGGTGGCCCATCACGGCGGTGCCATCCCGGGCGAAGAGCAACATCTTTCGATACACGTCGATCCTGGTTCGCCCCCATCAGCAACGGTCTGGTGACCAAATGGCCTTGCTTTCCAGGCAAGCAGGCCGTTCCTGGTGGAGGCGCCGGGTACTGCCCCCGGGTCCGCAATAGCTACTCAATGCACCGTTTATCGCCATAGTCGCCGAAGCGACACTCTTGATATAAGCAATTGCGGCATGGATTTAAAGCCCAATAAACGGTTGTTTTTACTAAATAGTACAGATTCGGGATTTTCTCGAAGCTGTGGCATATAGGGGTCTTACGGGTCAACCCATCAAAGGAGAATGATCCATGCCTGACCAACAGCATTGGGAATGGACGGCCGAAACCGGCCCCCGCGGCAATCTGCGCGAAGCGGTTGCCCTGTTCAGTACCGAAAATGATTTGCAAGCCGCAGTGGATGACCTTGAATGTCACGGGTTCTCGAACGCCGCAGTTTCAAGACCAAAGCCCATCAAGGATATCGAGGCAGCGGTTCACCATCCTGTAAATTCCATACAGGAGCTGGAAGATGACGCCAGCGTCCCGCGCGAGGCCTATATCGACAAGGACAGCCGCTCAAGCGGCATGATGGTGATGATTGTGGTGCCTGTTTATGTCCTGTTGCTTGCGGGCGCTGGCATTGCAGCCGGCCACGGGCTTGCAACATGGGAAGCCGTCGTGCTTACCGTGGGTCTTGGGCTTATCGGCATGCTGGGTGGCGGCTATTACGCCATGCGTTATGCGCGCCGTGCCAGTGAGCGGGTCCGGGAGGAGCAGGCCCGGGGCGGACTCCTTTTGTGGGTGCGTACAGGAAGCCGGGCACAGGAAGACCGCGCGCTTGAGATCCTCAGGCGGCATGCGGGCAGGGATGTGCATCTGCACGGCCCCGCTATCCATTAGCCTTAAGGCACCAACAGCAAGGATCGAGAGGGGCGCCGTTCAGGCGCCCTTTTCCGCAGATAATCGTCTTGAAATCCGGTGCGCCTATTGCCTACCGGCACGTCACGCCCTATAGCTTTCTATCAAGATCAATTGGGTGGTAGGACGTATGCAGCAATATCTAGATCTTCTGGCGCGTATCCGGCGTGAAGGAACCTTCAAGGGCGACCGTACAGGAACAGGAACCTACAGTGTTTTCGGGCACCAGATGCGGTTCAACCTGGCTGACGGCTTCCCGATGGTGACAACCAAGAAGCTGCACCTCAGGTCCATCATCCACGAACTGCTGTGGTTCATTGCTGGCGACACAAATATCAAGTATCTGAAAGATAACGGTGTTTCCATCTGGGACGAATGGGCGGACGAACATGGCGACCTGGGGCCGGTTTACGGCCACCAGTGGCGCAGCTGGCCCGCGCCGGACGGCACCACGATCGACCAGATCACGAATCTAATCGATCAGATCAAGAATAACCCGAACAGTCGCCGGCTGATCGTGTCCGCCTGGAATGTGGCGGACGTGGACCATATGGCGCTGCCGCCGTGTCATTGCCTGTTCCAGTTCTATGTGGCGGATGGCAAGCTTTCCTGCCAGCTGTATCAGCGCAGCGCGGACGTGTTCCTGGGCGTGCCGTTCAATATTGCATCCTATGCACTCCTGACCCACATGATGGCCCAGGTGTGTGATCTGGAAGTGGGTGATTTCGTCCACACCTTTGGCGATGCGCATCTTTACAGCAATCATATCGAGCAGGCCGACCTGCAGCTCAGCCGGGAGCCGTTGCCGCTGCCGACGCTGTCGCTGAACCCGGACGTGAAAGACCTGTTCGCCTTCACCTTCGATGATATCCGGATTGATGGCTACGAAGCCCATTCCCATATCAAAGCCCCTGTGGCGGTATAGGCCTGGTCAGGTCAAGGAGGGGGTGTGGCTCGCGAAAATGACATAGATATCAGGCAGTGGGTTTTACTGCTGTTTGTGGTGCTTCTGGGTGCCGGGTTGACATGGTCCGCCACCAGCGAAAGCATCCGTTCCGCGCGGGCGGAGGCGCAGTCCAGCTTCAATGCTGCTGCGGATCTTTATGTCGACCGCGTGAAGGGCGCACTGACCCATGGCTTGGATGCTGCAAGCGATCTCTATAGCTATTACGCCGCCAAGGAAGATATCGATCATGCTACTTTCCAGCGCCTGATAGGCTCCTACAGCAGTCTCAATGAACATCGTAAAATGGTTGGGATTGCCATCGCTACCACGTCCGATTCCATGGGCGAGCTGGTTGCTTACGCAAAAGGGCGCTACCCGGGCGAGTTTTCATTGCAAGCTGCACAAGACATCGTCGGTGCAAGCGAGAGCGGCGTCCCAGGAAGCGTGGACCAGCGTGCTTTCTATATGCTTTATGTCTGGGCGCCTTCGGAAGAGCGCAGCCTGCGCTGGCGCGGTGCTGACATCGGCGCCTATTTGCCGCTGAACGCCTTCCTGGAAGAGACACTGAAAAAAGGCGAGCCTGCCGCCATTCCCATGCCACCGCTTGAGACCGCAGACAGGTCGTGCGTGCTGCTGGCCACGCCGTTTGTCAGCCAGGCAGGTGCGGAGGGCGTTATTCTGCAGATTCTGGAGATGCCGAACCTCTTGAACGCCGTTGCCTCAAGCCAGCGCTTTGCCAAGCTGAACGCACGGTTCACCAGTAGCTGGCAGGGCGGCGCAATGGTGCAGGAAATGATGATCATTGATGGCACCTTCAGCTATGAGACATTCCCGCCGCCGGCGGCCAGGCCCTGGATCACGTCCCAGACGGTGGAAATCGGCAGCCAGAGCTGGACCATCGAGCCATGGGCCCCCTATGAGGCCTATGCCGTCGACTATGGCGCAACGGTGATCACTGCCAGCGTTTGTCTTGTGCTGACGGGCCTTGTGGTCTTTATCGTCTGGTCCCAGACGCAGCGGGCCAAGCGGGTTGTCGAGATCGTTAACCGCAGGACGCGGGCGCTCAAGGAAGCGCATGACGAGCTTGAGGACCATTACCGCATGCTGCAGAACCTCAATAAGGATGTGGAGGAAGCCAGGAAATCGGCGGAGACAGCCAACCGGGCGAAGTCTGAGTTTCTGGCCACCATGAGCCATGAGCTTCGCACACCGCTGAACGCCATTCTGGGCTTTTCACAGATTCTGCAGGAGCAGGCGCTCGGGCCCTTGGGCGACAAGCGTTATGCTGACTATGCGCGGGACATCAACGCCAGCGGCAGCCACTTGCTTGCGATCATCAATGACATCCTTGACCTGGCGAAGCTGGAGGCTGGCAAGATCCAGATTGAACAGAAACGGCTGTCAACTCACCTACTGGTAGACCGGGTGATTGCGCTTCTGGCGCAGCAGGCATCCAATAAGGGAATCGAGCTGAAGGCCGAATTTGCCGACAATATGCCCGATCATATTCTGGGGGACGAGCTCAGGTTGCGGCAAATCCTGATCAATTTGGGGTCAAATGCCATCAAATTTACCAACCAGGGTACTGTGGTGTTCCGTTTGCATCCGCGGGCTTTTGCCACTGGTCAGGCCGGTTGGGTTCTGGAAGTTGAAGACACGGGCATCGGCATTCCGGAAGACAAGCAGGCAACGCTGTTTGATCGCTTTACCCAGGTAGATGCGGCTCTGTCGCGCAGGCACGGCGGCGTTGGCCTTGGCCTCGCCATCTGTCGCGAGCTGGTGGACCATATGGAAGGCACCATTAGCGTGCGCAGCATCCTGAATGTCGGCACCACAATCCGGGTTCACCTGCCGCTGATGGAAGCAGATCCGGAATCTGACGATGACGGCATGATCTGATGCCAACGATAGATGTGGGTTAGGAGTAGAGAATGACGCTTTCTGTGATTGTGGCCATGGCTGAGGACCGGGCGATCGGCCGTGATAATGACATGCCGTGGCATTTGCCTGCAGACCTCAAGTATTTCAAGGCGACCACTATGGGGAAACCCATTGTCATGGGTCGCAAGACCTATGAAAGCATCGGTCGGCCGTTGCCCGGCCGCCGCAATATTGTGGTCACCCGCAATGCAGCCTGGTTGGCGGACGGAGTAGAGGTTGTGCCCACCCTGCAGGCTGCCAAGGAAGCGGTGGCAGACGCGGGCGAGGCCATGATCATTGGTGGTGCGCAAATCTATGGCCAGTGCCTGGATGTGGCGGACCGGCTTTATATCACTGAAATTGACATCACCGTCCCTGACGCAGATGCATGGTTCCCGGCCTTCAACAAGGCTGACTGGCGGGAAGTCAGCCGGGAAGAACACCCGGCTGAGGACGGCAAGCCAGCCTACGCCTTCGTTGTGTATGAACGCGCCTAGGCGCTGACACCAAGCTTTTCAGAAACCTGCGCTGCGATAGCCCGGTATGCTTTGCTGACCGGGCTGTCCGGCTCTGCCGCGACGATCGGATCGCCGTCATCGGCATGCTCGCGCACGCTCATATGAAGCGGAATGCCGCCCAGGAAGTCACAGCCCAGTTCTTTCGCCGTATCCGCGGCACCACCATGGCCGAAAATGTGCGATTCCTCGCCGCAGTGTGGGCAGTGGAAGGTGCTCATGTTTTCAATGATGCCCATGATGGGCACATCCACCTTGCGGAACATGGCAAGGCCCTTGCGCGCGTCGATCAGCGCCAGGTCCTGCGGCGTGGACACGATCACGGCGCCCGTCAGCGGTGCCTGCTGAACCATGGTCAGCTGCACGTCGCCGGTGCCGGGTGGCATGTCCACGACCAGCACATCAAGGGGCCCCCAGGCCACATCCTTGAGAAGCTGCTGTGTTGCGCCCATCACACGCGGGCCACGCCATACCACCGGCTGGTCCACGTCAATCAGGAAGCCGACAGACATAACCTTCAGACCGTGTGCCACAATGGGCTGGATAATCTTGTTTTTGATCTCCGGCTTGTCATCAACGCCCAGCAGCATAGGCAGGCTGGGGCCGAAAATATCCGCGTCCAGAACGCCCACCTTCAGGCCTTGGTCGCGAAGCGCGATGGCAAGGTTGATCGATGTGGTGGATTTGCCCACGCCGCCCTTGCCGCTGGCAACGGCAACAATATGCTTCACGCCGGGGATTTCCGTTGGGGTAGGGGGCGCCTTGCCGCCAACGGGCTGGCCCGTCGGTGCGGTCTGTGCCTGCCGTGCTGCTGTCATGATCACGTTGGCCTCTTCAACGCCGTCAACTGCGCGTGCGGCGTCTTCAATCGCGGTCCTGAGCGATTCCGCGCCCGCCTGGTCGCGGCCTGAGAACTCTAGGATAATACCAACCTTGCCGCCGTCCACGACGATGGCGCTCACCAGTCCCGCTTCTATAACTGACTTACCCGCGCCCGGGGCTTTGATTTCCTGGAGAGCCGTCTCAACGGATTTTTTCAGCGTATCTGACATAAAAAACCTGTGTTTCCGGTAAAAAGCATCACATTTTGGCCGAGTATCATTGCAGCCGCTTGGCACGTACCATATATAGGCAGACAAGACACGGTCTTTCTACTGTTGAAAGGGCCGCAGTTTCGGTTGGTGCATTCGCACCGAAGGGGAGAAAAATATGCCTTGGCAAAATAACGGTGATGGTGACCGCCCAAATCCTTGGGGCAACGGTCCGCGCCGCGGCGGCGGTGGCGGCGAGCCACCAAATTTTGATGAATATATTCGTAAAGGTCAGGACCAGCTCAGGAAAGCTATGCCTGGCGGCAAAGGCGGCCCGCTGCTGATCGTGGCGGCCCTGATTCTGCTGTATCTTTACTGGGGTTTTTACCAGGTGAAGACAAACGAACAGGCCGTTGTCCTGCGCTTTGGTGAATGGGTTGCTTCGTCTTCGCCCGGACCACACTTTCACTTTCCGCCTTTCGAGCAAGTCGAAATTCGTGGTGTCACGGATGAAAACCAGGTGTCTATCGGCAGCCGCGTAACGGAAAGCCGACGGTCAGGTCGTCAAAGCTTCGCCCGTCCGGACGAAAGCCTGATGCTGACCCAGGACGAAAACATTGTGGACGTGCGCTTCAATGTGGTGTGGCGGATCAATGACCTGGGCAACTATCTTTTCAAGCTGCAGGACCCAGACGGCACGATCAAATCCGTGGCGGAAAGCGCCATGCGGGAAATGATTGGCCAGAACAGGATTACGCCGATTATCACCACAGCCCGTGGCCAGATAGAACAAAGCGTCAAGGAATTGATCCAGACCACGCTTGATGAGTATCAGGCTGGTGTGGACGTGCTTCGGGTGCAGATCATCGAGTCTGAAGCGCCGGAAGAAGTGAAAGACGCCTTCCTTGACGTACAGCGTGCGGAAGCAGACCAGCAGCGTTTCCAGAACGAAGCGACCAAATATCGCAACGAAGTGATCCCGCAGGCGCAGGGTCAAGCCGAGCAGATGACGCAGCAGGCTGAAGCCTACCGGGCGCAGGTTGTTGCCCGCGCCCAGGGTGAGGCTGCCCGCTTTATGTCAGTCTACAACGAATACATTCTGGCCAAAGACGTGACCAAGAAACGCATCTATCTTGAAACCATGGAGCAGATTCTGGCTGGCATGGACAAGATTGTCGTTGATGGCAAGGCTGGCTCTGGCGTCGTGCCTTATCTGCCGCTTGAGCAGTTGAACAAGAAAAGCGGGGGAGAATAAGCCATGAGTGTTAAATCAATTGTAGCTATCGTTGTTTCCCTCATTATTCTGGTTGCCGGTGTAAGCAGCGTTTATGTTGTAGACGAGCGCGAGCAGGCTATCGTGGTTAAATTCGGTGAGCCAAAGCGCACCGTTACCACACCGGGCCTCCATTTTAAGATCCCGGTCATGGAACAGGTGATCTTCCTTGAGAAGCGTATCCTCAGCCTGGATGTGCCGCCGCAGGAAGTGCTGGCATCTGACCAGCGCCGTATCCTGGTGGACAGTTTCGCGCGCTACCGCATCGCCGATCCGCTCAAGCGCTATCAGGCGGCGCGGACCGAAGTGGGTGCAGCGCGCCTTCTTGAAGATGCGATGGAATCAACCGTTCGTCAGGTTCTGGCGAAGGAGCCGATGAACGAAATCGTATCTGGCCAGCGGGCAGAACTGATGAAGAAAATCAGTGACCTGACCAACCAGCGGGCGCTGACATTCGGCCTTGAAGTGGTTGATGTACGCCTGAAGCGCGTGGACCTGCCACGGGAGAACAGCGAAGCGATCTTCCGCCGCATGGAAACCGAACGCCAGCGTGAAGCTGCGGAAAAGCGGGCCTCTGGTCAGCGTGACGCGGTGAAAATTCGCGCGGCGGCAGACCGGCAGGTTGCCGAAATCCTTGCGGAAGCAGAGCGTCAGTCGCAGACGATCCGTGGTGAGGCTGATGGCCAGGCCGTGAAGATTTTTGCGGATGCATACAGCAAGGATGAAGATTTCTTCGAATTCTACCGTACCATGCAGGCTTACAGAAAATCCTTGGGCAAGGACGATACCCGCCTTGTCCTGTCCCCGGACAGCGAGTTCTTCAAGCTGTTCATGGACAATAAATAGTCCGGTATCTGGCAGAAGCCATGGACTGGAAACTGCTACTCGTTGGGCTGGGCCTCGCTTTCTTCATTGAAGGCGCGGCCTATGCCTTGATGCCGGAGGGCTTCAAAAAGCTGCTTGTCGCAGCATCAAAACAGCCCACCGCAAAGCTTCGGGTCACGGGCTTGACCCTCGCGGCAATCGGTGTTGCGATAGTCTGGCTGGTTCAGACTTTTTTGGAAGTCTGAGGGTAAGGCCAACGCGAGTGACGAATAATAATTGAAGGAGTAAGTGCCTTGAGCACCACCTTGGTAAAAGCAATTAACACGCGGACGACAGCCGATATGTCAGGCAAAGCGCTGAAAGTTTTGCTGGCATCCATCTTGATTTTGGCAGCAGCCATGACCTCCATGGGGCCAGTTGCTGCACGCGGTGCGCCAGACAGTTTCGCTGACCTGGTTGAGAAGCTCTCGCCCGCCGTTGTGAATATTTCCACTGTACAGACCATCCGCCGCCGTGGCGGCCGCAACGTACCGGACCTGCCGGAAGGTGTGCCGTTCGGTGACCTGTGGGACCAATTCCGGGACCGCATGGAAGAAGACCAGGAACCACGCGAAGCTCGGTCTCTGGGGTCTGGCTTTATCATTGATGCCAAAGGTATCGTGATCACCAACAACCACGTGGTTGAGGACGCCGATGAAATCACCGTCACTACATCTGACGGCGATGATTTTCCTGCAAAAGTCCTTGGCCGGGATGCCCTTTCCGATATTGCTGTTCTCAAAATCGAACATGAAAACGGTGACGACTTCCCATTTGTAAAATGGGGTGACAGCGATGACGAGCGCATCGGTGACTGGGTGATCGCAATCGGTAACCCGTTCGGTCAGGCCGGTACGGTAACCGCCGGTATCATTTCCGCGCGTAACCGTTCGATCAATAACTCGAACGATGTTGAGTTCCTACAGACGGACGCATCGATCAACCGCGGTAACTCCGGTGGCCCGCTCTTCAACATGAAGGGTGAGGTAATCGGCGTGAATACGGCGATCTTCTCACCGACCGGCGGCAACGTCGGTATCGGTTTCGCGATCCCGTCCAATGACGCGTCCCGAGTGACAGCAGAGCTGCAAGAGCACGGCAAGGTGCGCCGCGGCTGGCTGGGTGTTGGCATTCAGCCAATGACCGAAGAATTCGCGGAATCGCTGGGCATCAAGCAGGAAGAGGGTGCAATCGTGACCCGCGTCGAGCCTAACAGCCCCGCTGATGCAGCTGGTGTTCGCGAAGGCGACATCATCATCAAATGGGACGGCAAGACGGTTGAAGACAGCAACCGCCTGAGCATTCTGGTGAAGCGCACGGAAATTGGCAAACCTGTGAAGGTTGAAGTGATCCGGCAGGGCAAGAAAGAAACCCTTGAGGTAACCACGGGTGAACTGCCTGCCTCCATGATCCCGGGTGGCAATGAAGGCGATCAGGACAGCGACCGTCCAGAGCGCAGCGAGCGTGAGCTTGTTGAAGGCATGGAACTGGCACCGCTGAATGAGACCCTGCGTCGCCGCTATGAGATCGCTGACGATGTGGAAGGCGTGGCTGTGCTGCGCGTGGCACGTCGGGCACCGGCTGCACGCCAGGGCATCCGTCCGGGCACCGTGATCCTGCGGGTAAATCAGCAGTCGGTCACCAACCCAGCCGAGATTGTCGACATCATCGAAGAAGCGCGTGAAGACGGGCGTGAGCGGGTATTGTTCCTGGTGAACTACCGCGGCACCACGGCCCACGTATCGCTGAAGCTGATGCGCGACCAGGGCGACGACGAAGAATAATCAGCGACATATCGCTGAAACGCGAAAGGGCCGGTTCTGCCGGCCCTTTTTTTGTGTCTGCTTGGCCGTCATGCTGAACTTGTTTCAGCATCCATCTTTGCCAAATCTGATCAGAAATGGACCCTGAAACGAGTTCAGGGTGACGTTAATACAAGTTAGCTAACAAACTCCGCGTCCGTGTAGCCCTGGAAATAAAGAAGCGCCGTCAGGTCGCCGTATGTCACGGCGGCGGCTGCTGCTTCGCGCGTCCGGGGTTTGGCGTGATAGGCTATCCCAAGGCCTGCTGCCTCGATCATGGGGATGTCGTTGGCACCGTCTCCCACCGCCAGAATCTCATCCGACTTCAGGCCATGCTTTGCCGCCTGTTCATTCAGGGTTTCCAGCTTGGTGGCCGCGCCGCAGATGGGCTCCTCCACCAGGCCTGTAAGCGCGTTGCCTTCAATGCCCAGGACATTGGCGCGGTTCATGTCAAACCCGATGGCTGCTGCCACCTTTTCAGTGAAATAGGTAAAGCCGCCCGAAACCAGCACAGCATAGGCGCCGTTTGCCTTCATGGTCTGCACCAAGGTGCGCGCGCCTGCCATCAGCTCGATCCGTTCGTCATAGCACTGCTTGAGCGCATCGGTGGACAGGCCAGCCAGAAGCGCTACCCGTTCCTTCAGCGCAGCTTCGAAATCCAGTTCGCCACGCATGGCTGCTTCGGTAATCGCCGCTACCTTGCCCTTGACGCCGATGAAGTCCGCCAGCTCGTCGATGCATTCAACCGTGATCATGGTCGAATCCATGTCCGCGAGAATCATTTTCTTCTTGCGGCCCTCCGCTGGCTGCAGGCACCAGTCCAGCCCGTCGATATCATTGAGTGCGCCTTCGATCTGATCCCGGATTTTCAGGCTGCCTTCAAAGATGAGGTCCACGGCCTTGCCGTCGCTCAGGGTGCGGCGCTCGGGCGTGCCAGTTGCCTTGATGGCCTCAACGCCGTCCTCAATCTTTTCGAGGCTCAAGGAACAGTCAGGGTTGACGACAAGGGTTAAAGCGATATCCATGAAGGAACGTCCTTATTTTTTCTGGCTTCGAGGTTGCCTTGAAACGAGCCCTTTTTATTGCAGGTCCAACCGCAAGCGGCAAGTCGGCTTTATCGCTCCGTCTCGCAGAAGATCTTAACGGTGTCATCATTAATTCTGACAGCATGCAGGTTTACCGCGACCTGCGCGTGATCACCGCGCGCCCGAGCGAGGAAGAAGAGGCAATGGCACCACACCGCTTGTATGGCTATCTGGACGCCACTGAAGTGTCCTCTGCCGCAAGCTGGGCTGATGACGCGATGCGTGAGATCGAAGCGGCGTGGTCTCAGGACCAGACGCCCATCGTGATTGGCGGCACGGGGCTTTATTTCAAGGCGCTGCTGACCGGCATGGCTGAAATACCTGACATCCCTGATGATATCCGTGCCGACGTGCGCGCCCGGTGTGACAAGGAGGGCAGCGAGGCGCTGCATGGGGAGCTGGCAGAAGTTGACCCCGTGACAGCAGAGCGCCTGTTCCCGGGCGACAGCCAGCGCATCTGCCGGGCGCTTGAAGTTTACCACGCCACAGGCAAGCCCATCAGCGTATGGCAGGCGGACACCAAACCCGGGCCGATGCAGGCCGTGGATGATGCGGGCTTGCTCACCAAGATCGTCCTCGATCCGCCCCGCGACGTTCTCTATGACCGCTGCAACCGGCGCTTTGATCTGATGCTGGAAAGCGGCGCGTGGGAAGAGCTGGATGCCCTGATGGCGAGGGGGCTTGACCCAAGCCTGCCGCTGATGCGGGCTTTGGGGGTTCCCAGCCTCATTGCTTACCGTCGGGGTGAGCTGTCGCTGGAGGAGGCAGTAGAGGACGCCAAGATGCAAACCAGGCGCTTTGCCAAACGCCAGCTGACATGGTTCAGGAACCAGTTTGGCCATTGGGATCGCTTTCCTGCGCAATTTTCGGAAAGTGATTACCGGGATTTTTTGAACAAAAAGATCACAAAAGCGGTTGACTGAGTAATTTTCGTACAATAAAACGACCTTATCGGCACCACGCCAGCCCAGGTGCCGATATCCGGGAGCCTTTTGCCCAAGATGGCTCCTACTGTGACGAGACCCACCCCGGGGGCGCTCTTAGAGCGCCCCCAATTTATCAGAAGGGCAACTTGTTGGCCCCGCGTTTGCAAGGTGGATTTCCGTTACGGAACTATGGACAGGGCAGCCTGTGAGGGCAGGCAAGGTTGGATAAATTGTAGACGGAAACAGAACGATGGCACCGACAAAGACAAAACAAGCGCCGGCAGCAGCCGGGACACCGAGCGATGAGGCAGCCGCCACAGAAATGAGTGGCGCACAGATGATCCTTAGGGCGCTGGTGGAGCTAGGCGTCGACACCATCTTTGGATATCCGGGCGGCGCTGTACTGCCTATCTATGACGAGATTTTCAAGCAGGACAAGATCAAGCATATCCTAGTGCGGCACGAGCAGGCGGCGGTTCACGCGGCCGAAGGCTACGCGCGCACGACTGGCAAGCCGGGGGTTGTTCTGGTGACATCGGGTCCCGGTGCTACAAACGCCGTAACCGGCCTGACGGACGCGATGCTGGATAGTATCCCGATCATCTGTATCACCGGGCAGGTGGCCCGCCACCTGATTGGCAATGATGCCTTCCAGGAAGCGGACACGGTTGGTATCACGCGGCCCTGCACCAAGCATAACTATCTGGTGAAGGAAACAAGCCTTGTGCCGGATGTGATCTATGAAGCCTTTTATGTGGCCACAAACGGCCGTCCGGGCCCTGTTGTGATCGACATGCCGAAGGACGTGCAGATCGAAAAAGCGCCTTATGAGCGCAGCGGCCACCGTGAACACCGCACCTACCGCCCGCAAGTTGACGGGGACGAGGCAGCGCTCCGCAAGGCGGCGCACGCGCTGGCCAGTGGCGCGCGGCCGATCATCTATTCCGGCGGCGGCATCATTAATGCGGGGCCAGAGGCATCGGAGCTGCTGACCGAATTCGCGAAAATGACCGGCATGCCGGTAACCAGCACCCTGATGGGGCTGGGCGCTTTCCCGGCAAGCGACCACCAGTTCCTGGGCATGCTGGGAATGCACGGCACGTGGGAAGCCAACCATGCGATGCATGACTGCGACGTGATGCTGGCCATTGGCGCGCGCTTTGATGACCGGGTAACCGGCCAGATTGACGGTTTCTCGCCGGGTTCCACCAAAATCCAAGTGGATATTGACCTGAGCTCCATCAACAAGAATGTTGCTGTGGATATTCCGGTGATCGCGGACGCGGCGAGCGCACTCCGCCGCCTGATCGCAATCTGGAAAGAGGAAAAGCTGGGCGAAAAGCAACCGCCGCTCGTGGCCTGGTGGGACCAGATCGAGCGTTGGCGCATGAAAAACTGCCTGGCTTACGCTGACAGTGACGAGATGATCATGCCGCAGAAGGCGCTCGAACGCCTGCAGCATTTCACCCAAGGCAAGGATGCCATCATCGCAACGGAAGTGGGTCAGCACCAGATGTGGGCAGCCCAGTTCCTGAAGTTTGACAAGCCGAACCATTGGCTGACGTCAGGTGGCCTGGGTACGATGGGGTATGGTCTGCCGGCCACCATCGGGGCGCAGATCGCGCATCCCGACCGGCTGTGCATCGACGTGTCGGGCGACGCAAGCTTCCAGATGAACCTGCAGGAACTGGGGACAATTTCCCAATATGAACTGCCGGTGAAGATTTTCATCATGAACAATGAATATATGGGCATGGTGCGGCAGTGGCAGGACCTTTCCTATGACGGCCGCCGTTCGCACAGCTATTCCGATAGCCTGCCTGATTTCCAGAAGCTTGCGGAAGCATACGGCATCAAGGGCATGAGCGTGGAAGACCCAGCGAAGCTGGATGATGCGATCAAGGAAATGATCGAACACGATGGTCCAGTATTGCTGGATTGCCGCGTGGCCAAGATTGAAAACTGTTTCCCAATGGTGCCTGCGGGCGCGGCGCACAATGAGATGCTGCTGGCGGGTGACGTGATTGCGAAACCAAAAGACGACGAAGCACTGGCGGTCGTGTGATTTGGTGTCTAATCTGAAAGTGGAAGAGTAATCAGCAAGATGGACGGCGCAAATATGAAAGAAACTGGCCCAATCGCAGTACATACCATCAGCGTTATCGTGGATAACGAGGCGGGCGTTCTGGCGCGCGTAATCGGCCTGTTCTCAGGCCGCGGCTACAATATTGAAAGCCTGACGGTGTCAACTGTGGACACCAGCCATGAGACATCCCGTATCACGATCGTGACATCCGGCACGCGCATGGTGATCGAACAGATCAAGGCCCAGCTGGACCGCCTGGTGCCGGTACACAAGGTGGCGGACCTGACGATCGAGGGTGATTTTGTTAGCCGGGACCTGGCGCTTGTGAAAGTGGCAGGCGTTGGCGAAAAGCGGGTTGAGGCCCTTCGCCTGGCGGAAGCCTTCCGCGCGCAGGTGGTGGACGCCAGCCGCGACAGTTTTGTTTTTGAGCTTACAGGGGCCGCGAACAAGCTGGATGCGTTCGTTGACCTGATGAGCGAGCTTGGACTTGTGGAGGTTGCCCGCACGGGTGCCGTGGCGCTTGCGCGCGGCCAGCAGGGCCTCTAGCCGGGTTTATTGAATTGGGCCTCCCGGATTTTCGGGGCGCCATGAATTGGATTGTTTTGACGGGCGTACGCCCACCAAAAGGATAGTGAGATGCGAGTTTATTTTGATAGTGATGCTGATGTTAATCTGGTGAAGGACAAGACGGTTGCGATCGTTGGTTACGGCAGCCAGGGCCATGCCCATGCAGGCAACCTGCGCGACAGCGGTGTATCCCGTGTGATCGTGGCGCTGCGCGAAGGCTCGTCCACGCGCAAGAAGGCGGAAGCCGCCGGCTTTGAATGCATGACGGCAACAGAGGCCGCCAAAGAAGCCGACATGGTGATGGTTCTGGCACCGGACGAGCATCAGGCAGCTATCTACCGTGACGAGTTGCATGCCAACATGAAACAGGGCGCGGCGCTGATGTTCGCCCACGGCCTCAATATCCACTTTGCCCTTATCGAGCCACGCGAAGACCTGGACGTGATCATGGTTGCGCCAAAAGGCCCGGGCCACACGGTTCGCAGCCAGTATGCGGCTGGCAAAGGTGTGCCGTGCCTGATTGCTGTGCATCAGGACGCATCGGGCAAAGCGCATGACCTCTGCCTTTCCTACGCGTCCGCCATCGGTGGTGGCCGCTCGGGCATCATTGAAACCAATTTCCGCGAAGAGTGCGAAACCGACCTGTTCGGCGAGCAGGCCGTTCTGTGTGGTGGCGTGTCTGAGCTGATCAAGGCGGGTTTCGAGACGCTCACTGAAGCGGGCTATGCGCCTGAGATGGCATATTTTGAGTGCCTGCACGAAGTGAAGCTGATCGTGGACCTGATCTACGAAGGTGGTATCGCCAACATGCGTTACTCCATCTCGAACACTGCCGAATACGGCGACTATAAAACCGGCCCACGCATCATCACCGCTGAGACGAAGGCTGAGATGAAGCGCGTTCTGGAAGACATCCAGCAAGGCCGTTTCGTGAAAGACTTTATGCTGGATAACGCCGCCGGAAACCCTGAGCTGAAGGCCCATCGCGGCCTCGCCCAGCGTCACCCGATCGAGGAAGTTGGCACCAAGCTCCGTGGCATGATGCCGTGGATGAAAGAGGGCCAGCTGGTCGACAAGGCGAAAAACTAAGACGTCGGACCAAAGTCCCTCGCCTTGCGGCTCGGTGTACTTTGATCCGGTTCCAAATTGCCAAATCCGTCTTTGAGGCGGCTCTGCAGACGGATTTGCAGGATTTCGGAATCTGAGGGACGAAATCCTGCCCAGACATACTGGTTAAACAGGCGCGGAAGCGCTTCAAGCCTGTTTAACGCCATAGTTTTCCTGAAGGAAAGTACACTGAGCGAAGCGAAGGACTTTACTTCAACTAGGATGAACTAATCCCCTTAGACTGCTCTCCAGTAGAGTTCATGGGCGGCCCACTCCTGGGGTCGCCCTTTTTTTGCCTTGAAACACGCGTATCAAGGAAAGATCGATTTACTGGGTCAGGCAGAGCTGCTAGGGCTTCCCCAGTTTCGAGGACAACAGGAGCATCCCATGACGAAACTTGCACTCGCAGGTCTATCCCTGTCGGCAGCGCTGGCATTTGCACCATCGGCTTTCGCCGGTGACTTCAGCGGCCTATACGGCGGCATTGAAAGCTCGGTCGATGTCAGTGACCAAAGCGTCAAGGTCGGCGGCTTGATCGGCTACCGTATGGAGCCGGTGCCTTATGTGGTCGTGGGCGTTGAAGGCAGCTATGGCAGCCATGTGGAAGGCACGCGCGACATTGAAGGCGCTGTTGGCGACTTCGGCGGCGAATGGGATATCACAGGAATTGCCGGGATCGTTTTCGGCGACGACGACCAGAATATGGTTTACGGCTCCATCGGCTATATGAACGTGAGCTACGAGACCATCGGGGTGGTGGGTTCCACCAGTGCCGATGACGTGCGCTTCGGCGCGGGTGTCGAGCACCAGTTCAGTGACCTCCTGTCCTTCCGCATCGGCGCGGACTATGCCAAACCCGCGGGCGAAAGCACCTACCGCATCAAGGCAGGGCTGCTCGTAAATTTCTAAGCTAGTGAGCGACGGTTAGAGGACGGCGATCGCATGTCGGTCGCCTTTTTTGTTGGTTTTCAATGTGTTTCTTGTATTCCTCATTCGGCAGGAGATTAAATGTGAAACGAAGCACTCACAGCATTGCTGCATTGCTGGTGTTGGCCACAACTTCCAATGGGGCCGTCGCCCAAGAAGTGTCCCCTCCAAGGGCATGTAAAGAAAGGCCGGAAGTCGTGGATCAATGCTATATGACCAGAGGGCGGTTTGCAGTCTATAACGGCAATCCTAGTTTTCGAATTTGGAAGGTGGGCACCAATAGGTTGCTTGGTGTTCGTGAGGGCTCTCCAGAAGACCCTATGATGCCTCACGAATTATTCTATGGCATAGACGCTAGAGTTTTTGCCGATTTCTTAGTATGCCCTTTAACGAAGGAGCGCCCAGGTTGGATGCAAATGGTCTGTGTGCAATCTGCGGAAAACATTCGTGTTGAGAAATTCAATACCGTAACCGGTGAGGTCGAGAAGACCTTTGTCGAAGGTATGGTCGAAATGGATTACTGAACCTTCATGATAGACATTCTCCCGATATCAACCGATCGTCTGACCCTTCGCGCGTTTCGCGAGGATGATGCGGTGGCGTTTCACGGTTGGCGCAATGACGCTGAGGGCGCGCGGTACACGCTGTGGGATTATCCTTATGATATGGAACGGGCGAGGGCATAATGATATGGAACGGGCGAGGGCATATTGCGCCAAAATGGCCGCTGCAACACCTTTTGAGGAAGGCCAATCATACAGGCTGATTATCGAAGAAAAGGCGTCTGGACTGCCTGTTGGTGATATAGGCATCGGTAACGGCACCACCCTCGAAGGGGCGGGGAATGTGCGTGTCAGTTATGGGCTTGGCGCGAATGCGCAGGGCAAGGGTTATATGACCGAAGCGCTGAGGGCTTTGCTACCTGCGCTTGTGAAGCCGCTGAAGGTCGTCAAATTCTCTGCCGATATTGATGTGCGCAACCCGGCGTCAGGCCGCGTGCTGGAGCGCTTGGGCTTCAAACCGGTCGGCCCGGTGCACCTGAAGCGCACGTTCGTCAAGGGTGAATGGTGCGACGAGCAAGACTATGAACTGGACGTGGCGGGCAGTTGGCTCAGCAACAAAGAATAGTTTCGCCTGTTACCAATTGAAATAAAATTTCCCAAATTTGCCTCTTGCGATTATAAAATAATATGATACTCCTAAATTTCTCGGGCAAAAACGCCCGGATATACAGGATTTGCAAGGGGTCTAAGACGGATGAACGGTCGGACACCACAAAAGAGACAGGCAAAAGCCATCGCCATTTCCAAAGCGGCGTCGGCTGATTTCACGCGCGTCATTCTTTCTTCCGGCCTCCTGATTACCCTCCTACTCGCTGGTCTATCGCTCCTTGGTGCGGGTCGACTTATCGGCCCTTGAGCATCGCAAGCTGTGGCACATTTTCGTGCTCGGATGCTTAAGGGTAATGCCAGCTGAAGTCATTCATTCAGATCGTTACTAGAAATATCGGGAATAATGCCATGTCACACAGTGAAGCAAACCGTGTGCGAATATTTGACACCACTTTGCGCGACGGCGAGCAATCGCCCGGCGCATCCATGACCCTGGAAGAGAAACTGCAGATCGCCCGCGTGCTTGAGAATATGCGCGTCGATGTGATCGAGGCCGGTTTCGCCATCGCATCAAACGGCGATTTCGAATGCGTGAACCGCATTGCGAAAGAGATCAAGGACAGCACGGTCTGTTCGCTTGCCCGCGCCGCGCTTGGCGATATCGACCGCGCCGGCGAGGCCATCAAGCCCGCCAATTCCGGCCGTATCCACACCTTCATTGCCACCAGCCCGCTTCATATGAAAGTCAAGCTGCAGATGGAACCAGAGGCGGTGATTGAGGCGATCCATGCCTCTGTTTCCCGCGCCTGTACTTTCACGAACGATGTGGAATGGTCGGCTGAAGACGCGACGCGGACGGAAATCGATTTCCTGTGCCGTGCAGTCGAGACCGCGATCAAGGCCGGGGCCACCACCATCAATCTGCCGGATACTGTGGGATACGCCACGCCGCAGGAATATATGGATATGTTTAAGGCGGTGATCGAACGCGTGCCGAATTCGGACAAGGCGATCTTCTCGACCCACTGCCATAATGACCTTGGGCTTGCGGTCGCCAACTCGCTCGCCGGTGTGGCGGGCGGCGCGCGCCAGGTGGAATGCACCATCAACGGCATCGGCGAACGCGCCGGTAATGCCGCGATGGAAGAGATCGTGATGGCGCTCAAGGTACGCGGCGACGCGCTGCCTTACCACACGCGCATCAAAACGGAAGAGATCATGCGGGCCAGCAAGCTCGTCTCCACCGTGACCGGCTTTACGGTTCAGAACAACAAGGCCATCGTTGGTGCCAATGCGTTCGCGCACGAAAGTGGTATCCACCAGGACGGTGTCCTGAAAGCGGCAGAGACCTATGAGATCATGACGCCGGAATCGGTGGGCGTGACCAAATCTGTGCTGACGATGGGCAAGCACTCCGGCCGCCACGCCTTCGCCGACAAGCTGAAGGACCTGGGTTACGAGCTTGGCGACAACGCCTTCCAGGAATGTTTCCGCCGCTTCAAGGAACTGGGTGACCGCAAGAAAAACATCTATGACGAGGATATCATTGCCCTTGTGGATGATGAGGTTGCCACCTGGGCCAATCGCATGCAGGTGATCAGCTTGAATACCTATAGCTCTTCGAACGGCGAAGCTGTCGCCAACCTCACCATGGCGATGGACGGCGAAAAGGCCAAGACAGTCACCTATGGCTCCGGCCCCGTGGACGCGGCCTTCAACGCCATCAAGGACCTGATCGGCATGGAGCCGCACCTGCAGCTTTTCCAGGTCCATGCAGTCACCCAGGGCACGGACGCGCAGGCGGAATGTACGGTGCGCCTTGAAGAAGGTGGGCGCACAGTGAACGGCCAGGGCGCGCATGAAGACACGGTCACGGCTGCCGCGCGGGCTTATGTGTCTGCGGTGAACAAGCTTTTGGTCAAGCGCGAAAAGAAAGCGCCGGACGAAGCCGCAAAGGTGGTCGCAGCGAAATAGCCTGTGGGCAGGCATCTGTAATGTCGCAAAGGGCGTCCAGGTGGCGCCCTTTTTTTCTGCGCTCGCCGGTTGCGCATATTCGTGTTGTCACTTTGGCTTAGAGTTATTAATGTTTCGCATCATTTTTCGCAGGGCCGAAAAAGGACCAAAAAGGGGGGGCGAGTAATGCAGGTGGAAACGGTTGCAGATGCAACGCCTGCAGACATGTCTGAATACGTAAGGGCAGAACCGAAGCGCCGCGGTGCCAGCGGTGAAATGCCCTATCAGCTGACCGTGCGGCGCGGGTTCGGAGCCTTTGCCGTGCTTTTTGGCAGCCAGTTTTTTATCGGTATCCTGGTCAGTGTTTTGTTTGAGTTTGTTGGCGTGGCTTACGATATTCCCAGTCTGGCAAGCCAGAACATGCCGCTGGTCATGGCGATGAGCCTTGGCCTCAGCAGCTTGGTGACCTACCTTTGGGTTCGGGCGGACATGGGCCGTTTCGGGCCGACATTCGCGCCCCAGATCGGGCTCAGGCCCAGCAGGCTGGACCGGGGGCAAACGGTGGTTCTGATCCTGGGGGTGTTTCTCATGACCCGGGTTCTTGCCGGGTTATATGCCACTGCGCTTGAAGGGGGCATGCCGGGGTCCATGCCCAGGGGCGGTGCCGAACAGATATTCGATCAGGCGGCTGCAACGGGCGCAGCGGCCGCGACCATTCTGATGTTTTTGTTGGCTTCGTTTGTGGCACCCATCATTGAAGAGGTTGTCTTTCGAGGCTATCTCCAGTCTGCGCTAAGGCGCCGGATACCGGCTTGGGGCGCAATCACAGTGGCAGCGCTTGTTTTCGCTGCAATTCATGGCAGCCTCATCTTGCTGCCGCTCTATTTCATAATTGGTGCCGGACTCGGATATGTTTATGAGCGCACCGCCAGCATTTATGCGGCGATAGGCCTGCATATGCTCAATAATGTCATTTTCAGCATTTTTGTGGTTGCCGGGTGGGCATAACTTCCCCTCTCGGGGTATGCAAAAAAGCCTACAATTTTACTGACTTAGGCCACATTTTGCGGATTGGGTGTGTCTGGCACCAAAAAAAAGCAAAATATGGGACTATCTTGCGTCTAGCCTCTTGTGATTTACCCATATCTGGCCCATAACCGCTTTGTGCCTACGTGAAGACGGGTGTCTTCGCGTAGGGCCAAAAATTCAGTCAAGCTTTCAGGATAAGAGGGTTAAATGCTATCAAAGCTGCTCGGCATGTTTTCGTCAGATATGGCGATTGATCTTGGTACCGCAAACACACTTGTTTACGTGAAGGGCCGGGGTATCGTGCTGAACGAACCTTCGGTTGTTGCGATCAAAAGCGAACACGGGCGCGACCGTGTGCTGGCTGTTGGCGATGAAGCCAAGCTGATGCTGGGCCGGACGCCTTCCGGCATTCAGGCCATTCGCCCACTTCGGGACGGCGTGATCGCCGACTTCCACGTAGCCGAACAGATGATCAAACACTTTATCCAGAAAGTGCATAACCGCTCTTTTGCGAGCCCGCAGGTTGTTGTGTGTGTGCCGTCCGGCTCCACCGCGGTTGAGCGCAAGGCCATCCAGGAATCGGCTGAACAGGCCGGCGCCCGCAAGGTTTACCTGATAGACGAGCCAATGGCTGCCGCAATCGGCGCAGGCCTGCCGGTAACCGAACCACAAGGTTCCATGGTTGTGGACATCGGCGGTGGTACCACCGAGGTGGCTGTTCTGTCCTTGTCCGGCATCGTGTTTGCTACCAGCGTGCGCGTGGGCGGCGACAAGATGGATGAAGCCCTGATCGCTTATATCCGCCGTAACCATAACCTTCTGATTGGTGAAGCCACGGCTGAACGCATCAAGAAGGAAATCGGTACGGCGCTGGTGCCGGAAGACGGCGTGGGCATGACCATGACGATCAAGGGGCGTGACCTGATGAACGGCGTACCGAAAGAGCTTGAGGTGAACCAGCTTCAGGTTGCCGAAGCCCTGTCTGAGCCTGTGAGCCAGATTGTGGAAGGCGTGAAGGTTGCGCTTGAACAAACGGCGCCGGAACTTGCAGCCGATATCGTTGACCGCGGCGTTGTGCTGACCGGTGGTGGCGGCATGCTGAAGGACCTGGATACAGTGATCCGCAAGGCAACCGGCTTGCCGGTGACCATCGCGGAAGAGCCGCTGACATGTGTTGCTCTGGGTACCGGCCGCGCGCTTGAGGACCCAACCCTGCGCCTTGTCCTGACCGAAAGCTATTAACCGGCCCTGAGCGGGCCATGGCACCGTGCCAAACCCCCGGGAGGTTGAACGCTGAGTCCGACACTGCACTCCGCTAACCTGTCTTCATCCCCTCGCTTTCGCCGTGGTGGCAAGGCGAAGGGTGGGTTTTGGCCATATATGCTGGTCGCCATAGCGCTTCTGACATTTGAATGGGTGGGCTCTGGCGTACCACACCAGATCCGTGCCTATGCCAATGATGTTGTGGCCCCAGTGCTTCGGGTGCTGGAGCAGCCGATCCGCGCTGTTCAGGCGGGCCTTGAACGTATCGCTGGCGTGTCTGACATCTATCTTGAAAATGAAACCCTGCGGGATGAAAACGACCGGCTTAGGCAGTGGCGCGAAGCCGCGATGCAGCTAAGCCGGGAAAACGAACGTCTTCGCGGTATGCTGAAGGTGCCAGGCCGCGAAGTGCCACCTGCTGCTACCACAAGGGTGATCGGCGTTGGCGGTGGTGCGTTCGAGCGCAGCGTTCTGATCGGTGCAGGGTCTGCGGACGACGTGAAGCGAGGCAGCCCCGTGGTGGACGAGACGGGGGTTGTAGGCCGCGTGATCCAGGTGGGCCGTTGGACCAGCCGGGTGCTACTTCTGACAGATATCAACAGCCGGGTGCCGGTGCGGCTTGAGCGCACAGGGGATCTGGCGATTGCAGAAGGCCAGAACGAAAGTCTCCTAAGGCTTCGCTTCCTGCCGCAGGGCGTGCAGGTGAAGGAGGGTGACCGTTTGCTGACATCCGGCCATGGCGGCGCATTCCCACCTGACCTGCCTGTGGCGCGGGTGGTGGACGTTGTGGACGATTTCGTTCTGCTTGAGCCGCTTGGCCTGCTTGGCAAGCTCGATTATGTGCGGGTGATGGCCTATGAGCCAGTGCCCGAAGAGGCGACCCAGCCAGAAGCACCAGGGGAGGGTAACTGATGAACGCAGCACGCCGCCCCGCCATGGCATCTTTCGGTTTCGCCGGTTTTGTGCCGTTGATTGCCTGTTTTGTCATGGTCATCCTGATGATGCTGCCACTGGGGACAGGGGCGGCCAATATCGCCATGCCGAACCTTGTGCTGATTGGCGTTTTTTACTGGTTGTCTTCGCGCCCGATCCTGATGCCATACGGCGCCTGTGCAGTGCTTGGCTTCTTCCTGGATCTATGGCTGGACGTGCCCATGGGGCTGAACATGGTGCTTCTGCTGCTGACACGTCTTTTCGTTCTCAACCAGCTCAAGCACTATAAGGGCCGCAGCCGTCTTGTGCATTGGGTCATCTTTGCCGTCCTGTCGTTTGGCCTCTATCTTTTGTCCTGGCTGCTTATCTCGCTGGTTTATGGCACAATGCTGCCCCCCGAGCCGCTGGCGTTGCAGTGGGTGATCACCGCCTTTTCCTATGCGCCCGTTGGATTTGTACTTGGGCGTCTTAGACGGGTAGCGATGTAAGGATGGCTAGAGAAGGCCTTAGATACCAGGTATTCAGCAGGCGCGCGCTTCTGCTTGCAGGGGCGCAGGGGCTGGTGCTGACCGCCCTTGGAGGCAGGCTTTACTATCTGTCCGTTGTGCAAGGCGAGAAATACAAGCTGCGCGCCGAGAAGAACAGGGTGGCGCTGCGCCTGATCGCACCGGAACGTGGCGAAATTTTTGATCGCAATCGCCGTAAGCTGGCCACCAACCGCCCGGACTTCCGCGTTTTCATGATCCCTGAGCAGGCCGATGAGATCGCCAGCACACTTGAGAAAATCGGCCGTGTCGTTAAGCTGGACGAACGCCGTCTAGCCCGCCTTGAACGCCAGATAAAACGTCAGCGCAAATTCGTACCCATCACCGTGGCCCAGGGCCTGGACTGGCGCACTTTTGCGCGCGTCAATGTGGCGGTGCCTGACCTGCCCGGCGTGGTGACGGATGCGGGTCTGTCGCGTTTCTACCCCAGCGGCAATGAGATCGCGCATTTGATTGGCTATCTGGCCAGCCCCGGTGAAGAGGAAGTCACGGCGAACCCTCTCTATCAGCTGCCTGGCTTCAAGGTAGGCAGGCAGGGGCTTGAACGACGCTATGAAAGTCGCCTGCGGGGGTCTGCAGGAACTCGCCGCGTTGAAGTGAATGCGGTGGGCCGTGAAATTCGGGAACTGCCCCCACGGCAGGAAGCACAGGCGGGCAATGACCTGCAACTGACACTTGATATCGACCTGCAGAAATTCGTTATGGAACAGTTGGGTGAGGAAGCAGCGGGTGCCGTTGTGATGAACGCCAAGACAGGGGAGATCCTGTCGCTCGCTTCCACGCCGTCGTTTGACCCCAACGAGTTTACGCGCGGCATCAGCACCGAGAACTGGCAGGCTCTGTTGAAAGACCCAAGGAAGCCGCTCATTAACAAGGCTGTTTCCGGCCTTTACCCGCCGGGCTCAACGGTTAAGCCGATCATTGCGCTGGCGGCGCTTGAGCAAGGCGTGGTCAAGGAAGATACAGAACATTACTGCAACGGCAGACATCGTTTCGGTAACCGAACCTTCCGCTGCTGGAAGCGGGGAGGCCACGGCAAGCTGGACCTCAAGGGGGCTATTTCCAACAGCTGCGATGTCTATTTCTACAAGATCGCCGAAGAACTGAATATCGAGGCCATAGCCGATATGTTGCGCCGCTTTGGCCTGGGGCAACGGTTCGACCTGGGTATCGACGGTGAAAAGGAAGGCTTGGTGCCGGACCCCGCCTGGAAACGCGCGGTGAGGAACGAGCCCTGGCACGGCGGTGAGACCCTCAACGTATCCATCGGGCAAGGTGCCTTGCTGGCAACGCCGCTGCAGCTGGCGGTGATGACGGCGCGGCTCGCATCGGGCTACAAGCTGGAGCCGTCGCTCGTGAGCAAGGACCTGGAGACAGACGCGCCGGATACGTCGTTTGCGGCCCTGGACGCCAACCCGCTTCATATGCGCATCGCCCGCCGCGGCATGGAGATGGTTATGGAAGTCGGCGGCACCGCGCACGATTACAGGCGGTCCAAATCCGCACCGACACAGGCAGGCAAAACCGGCACGGCACAGGTACGCCGCATCAGTGAAAGCGAACACCAGGAAGGCGTGCGCGATAATGACGAACTGCCATGGGCCATGCGTGACCATGCGCTCTTTATCGGGTATTCGCCGGTCGACGACCCGCAAGTGGCCATTGGCATGCTGGTGCAGCACGGCGGTGGTGGGTCTTCTGTGGCGGCGCCCATTGCGCGCACTGTCATGGACAAGGCGCTTGAGCTGATGAAACAGAAGTCGCCGGACGAGCCGAATCTGCCGGAAGAGGGAGAGGCCTGATGGGTACCGCACGCATGTTTGGTCCTCGCCGGGTGGACAAGAACCCGCTCCAGAGGCTTCTCAGCCTCAATTGGGGCATGGTGTTGATCAACTGCATGATCGCCTGCATCGGTTTTGCCATGCTGTATTCCGTGGCCGGCGGCGATTGGGACCCCTGGGCCTCGCGCCAGGCGGCCCGCTTTGCTGGCGCTCTGCTGCTGATGCTGATCATTGCGGTCATTGATATCCGTTACTGGATGGCCTTTGCCTATCCGGCCTGGGCGATCGGGCTGGGGTTGTTGCTGGCTGTTGAGGTGGTCGGTTCCACCGGCATGGGTGGCCAGCGCTGGCTGGATATTGGTTTTATGCGGCTGCAGCCCTCGGAATTGATGAAAATCGCGGTCGTCATGGCACTAGCACGCTATTTCCACGGTCGGAACTATGACCAAAGCCGTAGCCTGAGGTCCTTGTTCGTGCCTGCGATGCTGATGCTGATCCCGGTGGCGCTGGTGTACCGCCAGCCAGATCTTGGTACAGCCCTGATGATTGTGATGGGCGGCATGGCCATCCTGTTTCTCGCGGGCCTGCCTGCCTGGCTTTTCATTGCGGCAGGCGTGGCGGTTTCAGCGGCCATCCCGATCGTGTGGCAGTTCATGCGGGATTATCAGAAAGACCGGGTGCTGACCTTCCTGAATCCGGAAGCAGACCCACTGGGCGCGGGCTACCAGATTACCCAGTCGAAGATCGCGCTGGGCTCAGGCGGGATGACCGGCAAGGGCTTTCTTGAAGGCACGCAAAGCCAGCTCAATTTCCTGCCTGAAATGAAAACCGATTTCATCTTTACGGTGCTGGCAGAGGAATTCGGCCTTATTGGCGCGTCGATCACCCTGGTGCTTTACGGCATCGTTCTGGGGTATGGGCTGTTGATGGGGCTTGGGTGTCGCAGCCAGTTCGGGCGCCTTATGGCGGGCGGGCTGTCGATTACGCTCTTTCTTTACGTGATGATCAATGTGGCCATGGTGATGGGCCTGATGCCGGTTGTGGGCGTGCCGCTGCCAATGATTTCCTATGGCGGGTCAGCCATGCTGACGTGGATGATCGCCTACGGGCTGATCCTTTCGGTTGCCATTCACCGGCATGTGACGCTTGCGCCTAAGGGCAGTGGTCTCGCCTGACCCGTTTCTGGCTTGCCAGTCCCTGAAATCATTGTATCTTCCTAGCTATCTGGGAGGATACAAAATGAAAAAAATCATCATGGGCACCGCGCTTGCGGCCTGTCTGAACGCCCCTGTTTTCGCAAACGACCTGACCGACGCCATCGGCGCGGACTATGGCTATCTGAAGGCGCTTTACACCCACCTTCACCTGAACCCTGAAATTTCGTTGCAGGAAGAAAAGACCGCCGCGCGCATCGCAGACGAACTTCGCGCCGCTGGTTTCGACGTGACAGAAAATGTCGGCGGTTTTGGCGTAGTGGGGGTTATGAGGAACGGTGAAGGCCCGACGCTGATGATCCGTGCGGACATGGATGCCCTGCCGGTTGCCGAACAGACCGGCCTGCCATACGCCAGTACCGTCACAACGGTGGACGACAAGGGTAAGACCGTGCCTGTGATGCATGCGTGCGGGCATGACATTCATATGACCAGCCTTATCGGCACCGCGCGGCGTCTGGCGGCCATGAAAGACCAATGGTCAGGGACGCTTGTGATGATCGGCCAGCCCGCAGAAGAGCGTGTGCTTGGGGCTGAAGCCATGATTGAAGAAGGCCTGTTTAGCAAGTTTCCGAAGCCGGACCATAATATTGCGCTTCATGTCAGCGCCGGGATGAAGGCAGGCGATGTTGGCATGGCGAAGGGCTATGCGCTCGCGAACGTGGATACGGTTGACCTGGCCATCAAGGGTATCGGCGGCCACGGGGCCTATCCGCACACCACGAAGGACCCGGTGGTGTTGGCGGCGCAAATTGTGGTGGCGCTGCAGACACTGGTGTCACGCGAAACCTCACCCCTTGATGCGGCGGTGGTCACTGTGGGGTCGATCCACGCCGGGACCAAACATAATATTATCTCCAACAGCGCGCATCTGCAGATGACCGTGCGGTCTTACAAGGATGATGTCAGGAAACGACTTCTGGACGGTATCCAGCGGATCGCCAACGCGCAGGCGCTGTCTGTGGGGCTACCGGAAGACATGTGGCCAACCATGACCGTCAGCGAGAGCACGCCAGCGACTTATAACGACCCGAATATGACGGGTGCGGTTTTTGATACGCTCTCGGATGCGCTGGGCGAAGACCGGGTGCATGTGCTGACGCCGGTGATGGGGGCGGAGGATTTCGCGCTCTATAGCCGCACGGAAGAAAAGATACCGAGTCTGATTTTCTGGCTGGGCGGCGTGCCAGAGGCAGATTTTGAAGCCGCAGAAAAAGGCGAGAAAAAGCTGCCAAGCCTGCATTCGGCCTTTTTTGCTCCAGACGCCGAGCCCACTATCAAGGGCGGTGTTGAGGCCATGACCACAGCGGCGCTTTCGCTTCTGGGCAAAAAAGAGTAGCTAATTGACAAACCTTAATGTCATGTCCGGGCTGGAAACCCGGCCCGGATGTGGTTAAGATGTCAGGAAGATACAGAAACAGGGGAAAACAGTGGCCCATACACACCACGATCATAGCATTTGCATCGACGATGCCCTCGCAGAAGCTGAGCGTGTCTGCGCAGAGCATGGCTCGCGTTTCACCGACCTGCGCCGCCGCATTCTGAAGATGATCTGGCAGGGCCATAAGGCCGTGAAAGCCTATGATCTTCTGGACCAACTGGCGACTGAAGGAGGCTCCGCGAAGCCACCCACCGTGTACCGCGCGCTTGATTTCTTGATGGAAGAGGGCCTGGTGCACAAGATCGAATCGCTGAACGCCTATATCGGATGCCCACATCCGGGGGATGACCATGTCAGCCAGTTCCTGATTTGCGACAAGTGCGAAAATGTGCGTGAGGTTACGTCCGACGCGCTTGGCCAGGCCGTGACAGGTGCTGCCAAGGACGCAGGCTTCAAAATCAGCAGGCAAACCCTTGAACTGCACGGCGTTTGCGCCGATTGCCAGAAGGACGCCCGTGCGGCCTGAGGCCTTATCCGTCTTCCTAATCTATCCCGGCATCTTTCCAGGCGGCAGATTTCGCTAGAGTTTTTAGCGGTCTGCCGGTAAAGCCCATTGTCTTATGGCAGAACTTCTCGACATCAACACGACCGCAAAAGAATTTCTGGCGCTTGCTGCTCACCAGCTGGCGACGGGGGAATTCGCGCAAGCCGAGACCACGGCGCGCGCGGTCTTGAAGATCACGCCCAAGTCGGCTGCGGGCTGGCATATGCTGGGCGATGTTCTGTCGGTGCTGCCCGGAAGGCGCGGGGAGGCATCGGAAGCTTACGATAAGGCGCAGGCGTTTGACCCTGAGGATCAACAGGCTGCGGATGCGCAGACCAGCCTGGGTGAGCGTGCGACTGTTGCGCCCAACAAGACCCGTCGCGAACGCAACCTGTCCCTGCCGCACATGGCGCCCGCAGACGGCAAGGAGCGACTGATCAGTGAAGCCCGCGCCGCAGAGGCCCGGGAAGACTGGGCGGCTGCCAAGGAAGCCTGGGAAACCATGCTGCAGATCGACCCAAGTGACACCTGGGCCTGGTCCCAGTATGGGCATCTCCTGAGCGTGAACCTGCACCAGTATGCGGAAGCCGAAACAGCGTTTCGCCGCGCAATTGAAGAAGACCCGACAGATGATTGGGCCTGGGGCAAGCTTGGTATCATGCTGGCGGATTTCATGGGCCGGGTGAAAGAGGGGCAGAGCATGCTCCGGCGCGCGATCGCGCTTGATCCGGGCGAATGCTATTATCGCGGCTGGCTAGGCTGGTCGCTTTACCGGCAGAGCGAAGACCTCAAAGGTGCGGAGGCGGAGCTTGCCGCCGCAGTGAAGCTGTGGCCTGACTATCAGTGGGCTCATTTTCACCTTGGCTTTGTGCGCATGGAAATGGGAGACCGCCCTAAGAAGGCAGAGGAAGCCTTGTTGCGGGCCGAATCGCTTGAGCCGCAGGACGTTCCAACGCTTTATGCGCTCGCCACGCTTTACGAAGAACAGATGAACCGTCCGCGTAAAGCCCTGCGCGCCTACCAGAAGCTGGTGGACTTGGTGCCGGATGACCCCGTCGTCTACCGCCAGCTGGGGATGCTGTATCAGGCGGCGCTTGGGGACCCCAAGCGGGCGGTTGAAGTGTATCGGAAAGCACTTGAGATCGACCCGCAGGACTTCGATGTGCTGGCCCGCCTTGGGTGGCTGCATTGGGAAGTTCTCGACAAGGTTGAGGAAGGCATTGGTTTTCTTGCCAAAGCGGCAGAGATCGCCCATGACAGCCCGTGGGTGGCAACCCATATGGGCCAGGCACTTTACCACGGCGCCGGACAAATGGATGAGGCCGAGGCCTGGTTCAATAAAGCCATAGAGCTGGACCCGGATTATGACTGGGCCCACGCCATGCTGGGCGCCCTGAATTTCGAACACAAGGAAGATGCGGAAGCGGCCGAACATCATTTCCGGCAGGCAATTCGCATCAGCCCCGATTACGGTTTCGCCTGGGCGCGGCTTGGCCGCCTGCTTCTGATGACCGAATCGGATGTGGGTGAGACCTGGCAGGCCCTTTCGCGCGCGCTGGAGCTTTCACCTGGCAGCATCGATGTGCTGACGGATATCGTGTGGATGGGAATTTTCCGCCTGTACCGGCCGGATCTGGTGGCTGTGCATGCGAAACGCTTGGTGGAGCGCGACCCGGACAGTGCCTATTGCCGTGTGCTTTATGGCCAAGTTCTCCGCTATACGTCCGATGACCCATCAGCCGCGCTTGTGGAGCTGCAGAAGGCTGTGGAGCTCGCGCCGGACGACCATTATGCATGGCACACTTTGGGCGAAGTGCTTCTGTATGACCTGGGTGACCTTGAGGCCGCTGAAGAGGCGCTTCTGCAGGCATCCACCAAGGAAAGCGAGTGCACAACGACCGACTGTGATATCGGGCTGGTGCGCTATGCCATCGGGCGCGAAGACGCAGCCATTGCCCATTATGAACGGGCGCTGGAGCTTGATAGCGAAGACAGCCAGGCCTGGCGGGCCTATGGCTGCTTCCTTTTCTATACTGCCGGTGACACGACGCTTGCAGAAGAAGCGTTCGACCGTGCGATCGAGCTTGAACCCGGCAATTTCGAACCCTGGGCCATGATGGCCGAATTCCTCAGCCGCCAGGGCGATCGGGAAGATGAGGTCGAGCAAGCCTATAAAAAGGCCGCTGAGCTGGCCCCCGCTGAGCTTGATATTAGCGAATGGGCCACACGCTTTCTCGAGCCGAAGGTGCTGGCGCGCTAAGCAGTTAGCCCGAGAAGGCGATCGTTCCGATACCGATAAGCACAAACAGGCCGCAAGCAACCAGATGAATGGTCTTGAGCGGCATGGCCGCCATTGCCTTCTTGCCCATAAGAACCACAGGCACGTTGGCGGCAAGCATGCCGATTGTTGTGCCCATGGTGACCAACAGGCCTGAAGCGTATTTTCCTGCCAACACAACAGTCGCAACCTGGGTCTTGTCGCCTATTTCGGCCAGGAAGAACAAGAGCAGCGTGGCTGTGAAGGCCCCCATGCCCTTGAACTGGGCCTCGTCGTCATCGGCCTTGTCGGGAATCAGCAGCCACAGCCCCAGCACGATGAAGGAAACACCGATGATCCAGCGGAGAGTATCCGCGGGCACTAGGTCCGCGAGCCAGGCCCCTAGAAGCACGGAAAGACCGTGATTGACCAGCGTGGCAATCAGGATGCCCATGATGATGGGGGTTGCCTTGCGGTAGCGCGCGGCCAGAACGAGGGACAGTAGTTGGGTCTTGTCACCGATTTCAGCAATCGCGACAGACAGGGTTGAAATCAGGAAGGCTTCCATGAAAGAATACTCGATACCAGGAGGGGCCATGTCAGCCCCTCGTTTCCTTTATTTCAGTTTGTGCTGCGGGGTGTTAGATGTGGCAGCTCGACAGCCCGCGTTTGGCCAGATACTGCTGGTGATACTCTTCCGCTTCCCAGAAGGTGTCGGCCTTTTCAAGCGTTGTCACGACCGGGCGCTTGAAGCGGCCTGAAGCAATCAGCGCGGCTTTCTTTTCCTCACCGACCTTTTTCTGGTCATCGTCATGATAGAAGATGGCTGAGCGGTATTGGGTGCCCACATCCGGGCCCTGACGGTTCAGCTCTGTTGGGTTGTGATTGTCGAAAAACACATCCACCAGCGTGCCATAGTCGATCTTGGCCGGGTCGAATTCGACCTGGACCACTTCAGCGTGGCCTGTTCTGTCGGTGCAGACATCCTCATAGGATGGATTGTCCTTGGCGCCGCCCATATAGCCCACACGTGTGCCGGTCACGCCGTCCATTGTGCGGAAGATTTCTTCCACACCCCAGAAACATCCACCACCAAAAGTCGCTTTTGCCATTTTCTTGTCTCTTTTAATTAGTTCTAATGCGCATATGTGAGCGCGAGATGTTACAAGCGCAATATGGGATCGCCGCAAGCCACTGTCGAGAGGCTTTCCGGTAAAATGAATGTGTAGGAGACGGCTTTGAAACGCAACCTCAGACTGGTGTCAGCAGCCCTTGTTTTCATGGCGGGCGGTGCAGTGCATGCGCAATCGACCGAAATTCCGCAGGAGCTTCTGGATCTCGATCGTCAGCGCTGCTTGTCTGAATGCGTGCCGGGTTTTGGCGAAGAAACCTGCAAGCCCTTGTGTGAATGCACAGTGACCGAATTCAAGAAACGGCTGGATTTTTCGCGCTATCTGGAGCTTTCGGCCCAACTTTCGCGGAATGAACTCAGCCCGGAAAACCGCACTTTCCTGGACACAGTTGCCCAATATTGCACGGCTGAGCTTGATAAATCAGGTGTGGAAGTCGGCAGCGGCGACGCGGCAGCGCAGTAACCACCAGGCTATTATTCTGCGTTTCGAAGCGGAGTAGGGCGTCCGTTTTTGTCGATAGCGACAAATATATAGCGCCCTTCCGTCACCTGGTGGAGCGTACGCTCCACGCCGCGTTCGGCATAAACCTCCAGCTTTACGGTCACGGATGTACGCCCGGTCTTTTCAATATCGGCATAGATGCTGATCACATCTCCAAGCTCAATCGGCTGGTGAAACTTCATGCCGTCGATCGCCACAGTCGCAACCGGTCCACCCGCGATCCGGCTGGCGGCATCTGCACCCGCGAGGTCCATCTGGGAAAGCACCCAGCCACCAAAGATGTTGCCATTCACATTCAGGTCCGATGGCTGTGGGATGGTGCGGATGGCCGCGCGGCGGCGCTCTTCGTCCAGCGATTTGACGGTCAAGGTCATGCTTTGGTTCCTTGTGACTGGGCTGCGACTTGCAACTGGTCGGTTGGGGCGGCTTCGAACTCGCCCGGCATCGCCTCGATATATAGTGAGCGGCTGGGGAATGCAAAGCCCGTACCCGCGTCTTCAACGATTTTCTTGATTTCCAGCAACAGCTTTTCCTTGATGGCCAGCCACTGAAGCCAGTCGGTCGTGCGGGTAAAGGCATACAGCAGGATATCGATGGAACTGCCGGAGAACTGGTCGATACGCACGAATGTTGCGGTCTCGTCAGGCTGCACGAAGTCCGGGCTTTCAAGAATATATCGTTCGATGCCGTCGCGCACCTGGCTGAGCTGGGCAGATGTGCTGCCGTATTCAAGGCCGATCACCCATTTGATTCGGCGGAAGGTCATGCGGGAAAAATTGGTCACTGCGTGGTCTGACAGTTTCGTGTTGGGCACATAAACGGGCGCCTTGTCGAACCGGCGGATCGTGGTGGTACGGAAGCCGATATGCTCGACCGTGCCTTCGACGATGCCCTTCACCAGGACCCAGTCGCCCGGGTGGAAGCGGCGTTCGCCAATCACGAACAGCCCGGCGATCAGGTTCTTGAACAGGTCCTGTGCGCCAAGCGCCACAGCCACACCAAAGAGCCCGAGGCCAGCGATCAGCGGCCCAACCTGGATGCCCCAGATTTCAAGGATCGTAGCGCCGCCAATGATGGCGAAAGCCGCCCGAATGGCCTTCGACAGCCACTGGATCATCGACACGGTCAGATATTTGTCGGCCCGCTGTAATAACTCGCCCACAGGCCCTGCCGCGCGGTACAGCGACCAGAAGATCACAAAGGCGATCAGCGATTTGTTCAGGTTAGAGGCAACCGCGGAGGATTCGGGGTCAAGCTCCAGATAGGCTGTGGCAAAGAAAAGACCCAGCACAACCGGCACGAAGCGGACAGGGGCTTCGACCGCTTCGATCACACTGTCATCCAGCGTGTTCTTCGTTTTGGCAGCCCACTTGGAGACCCTGTTCAAAACCAGCCGGGTGAAAAGGTTCCGGAACACCAGGAAAATAAGAAAAATGCCAGTCGCGATGACAATCTGGCCCACGTCCACGCCATATAGCCCGTTGGTCCAGACATCCTGCACGAGGGCCCAGAAATCTTGCCAGTTTGCGTCAAAATCCTTTTCGGTCACCGCTATGTCCCATTTGCCTGTTTATGAATTCTCACTATCGTCGTTTGACGAGTGGGTAGACATATACAGGTTATGGACGGCTTCGTCATGCCCATGCTTGTTTGAGAAGAAAATAAGCGCCATCAGGCCGAAGCCGATCAAAATGGTGAAACCAAGCCCGACCACCATCGCCGCGACGCCATGGCCAGATAGTTCAACGCCTTCGATATGCCCCATGACATAAAGCGACCAATAGGCGACAGCGCTGAGGGCTATGACGGAGCCGATGATCAACAGAAATCTTTTCATTTAAACTGCTTCCCGATAGGGCAGTACGCAGTGTCCCTGCGGGCTTAACCTACCCGCGTGCGCAGTGCCGATGTATAGGCATCAATCAGATCTGCGTTGATACCAAAGTCGGTATGACCCATCTCAGAAACTGCGCGAATGTCAAGAAAAGCCACTGCGTCTTTTTCGCGCACGGCAATAACGATGAAGCTGCGAAGGCCGAACCAGGGGCTGCTGTATATAGCTTCGATATGACCGGCCTGAAGGTCCTGCGCGACGATGGCCCAGCCCATTTTATTGGCTACGTCCGCGGCCAGTTCTGTGGCTTCGGACACGCTTCCGCCAAGCGGTGTGCTGCCAAGTCCGGGATAAGCTTTGTGGAGCTTTTCTGTGTAGCCGGGCTCAAGCCGGCTGCCCAGAATGTCGCTGGGGCTTGAAACTTCATAAGTTCGGCCGGGCAGCGTTCGGAAGGCCAGCGGCTCAGCCGGGGTGGTGGAAATATCATGCAGGACCGGTGCGCTTTCCGCCCGGTAGAACAGGTTCCCCAGCGGCCAGGCAATGACGGCCACAAGGACGGCGGCGGTGATGCCGCGCCAGCTGGTGCGCGCCCGACTTGAGAACCGGCCATGAAGAAGGCCCAGGAAGGTGAAACCGGCGGCTACCAGCATCAGGCGGAAGGCCACGGTGATGATCTTGAACTGCAGCTCATAAAGGCTGGGGTCGGCTACCGGGTCACCAAACAGGCCGACACGGTAAAGCGGACCTGCAGCAATCAGCGCAAGAAGGGCCAGACAGCCAGTGATCAGCCCAAGCGTGGCAAAGACAGATGGTTTCTGCCCTTCTTTTTTGAAAAAAATACGCGACATCACACTCCCCCGTTGCGGTTATTCCTACCGCATACGCTGCTTCGCTCCGCTGCCCTCAAAATCAATTTCCCCAATGCAGTTGTAACGTAACCGCAGCGTGCAGAAAAGGATAGCCTGACTTTTAAGCCAACTTTTAACAATAGCGAGGGCGTAATCCCTTTTGCTTCAAACCCATAAAAGGGGCATAATAAAGGCCTGTTTACCCGAGTATCTTGAATTACCGTAGCCCGAACAGCCAATGACGGGCCTAAGACGAGGGAGACGCTATATGAATGTTGGCCAAATTCTTTCCCAAAAAGGCAATGATATCATCGCGCTTGAGCGCGGCTGTACCGTGATGGAAGTTGCCAAGCTTCTGGGAGAGCGGCGCATCGGTGCCATTCCAATCACGGATGGCAACAAGATTTGCGGCATCATGTCAGAACGTGACGTTGTACGCGGTATCGCCATTCGGGGCGGTGGTGTGCTGGCGGATGATGTATCCACGCTGATGACCAAAGCGGTTGTTACCTGCTCGAAGGATGACACGATCTATGAGCTGATGAAGATGATGACTGAGCGCCGTATCCGCCACGTACCGGTGGTGGACGACGGAAAGCTTGTCGGCATGATGTCCATCGGTGATGTGGTCAAGCACCGTATGGAGCAGGCGGCCGCAGAAAACGAGGCGCTGAAGGATTATATCGCCCAGGGGTAGCCGTGTCAGGGTAGGGGCTTTTCAGTCCCTATTGTACCCTTTCATAGGGTGACCAATCATTGTCGAAGTCCTCTGGCTTCAGCACCAGCACGCTGTGCGCATCTATGGAAATGTCCATCAGGCTGGAGCGAATCTCTGCCTCGCGCTTGCCTGTCAGCGCATTGACGGCCGGCGTGCCGTTCATCATTTTCCAGTTTCTGATCATCAGCGTTTCTGTGACGGCTGTATCGCTTGGGTTGGCGATAACGAATACGGTTTCCAGCGCCCTGTCCGTGTAGCGTTCGAACGCAAGCAGCTTTTCCGAATCGATCACACGGAAATTCCCGATCCTGAGGGCGCGCTCTTCTTTATGAAGTGTAATCAATTCCTGCGTGCGCCGCAGGACCTCATTGTCCCCTGTTGCCAAATCCCAGCGCATGGGGGCGCGATTTTCCGGGTCTTCGCCGCCGCGCATGCCAAGTTCAGTGCCGTAATAAAGGTTGGGTGAGCCGGGCAGGGTGAATTGCAGCACTTGAGCCATGTTCCGCTGCCAGGGCTCTGGCATCATGTCCATCAGACGTTTGGTGTCGTGATTATCAAGAAGGAGCCAGGACTTGAGCAAGCCGTCCATGCCTGTGTCTTCTGCCATCTGCGCCAGCATGCGGCCTGCAGCGGGTCCGTTTACTCGGCCATCCACAAGGCTTTCGATGATTCGCCTTGCCGGGAAGTTCAGGATACCGTCGAGCGACTGCGTCCAGCCGTCGGGGTAGCTCCAGATTTCCCCAATGATCAACGCCTGTTTTTTTTCTGCGCGGGCGCTGGTGCGCAGCTCGGCGAGGGCTTCGGGCCCTACGTCAAAGGCGACGTCAAGCCGCCAGCCGTCGATGCCGTCCCGGAGGTAGGAGCGCACAACGGAGGTGTCGCTTCTATATATATAATCCTGCACTTCAGGGTTCTCTAGCTTAAGTTCCGGCAGGGCAGGGGCGTCAATCCAGCTGCGATATCCGTCCTTGTAGGCGTCGCTGATGAAGAACCAGTCGCGGTAAGGGCTGTTCGCATCCTTTAGCGCTTCCCGGAAAATGGGTGCTTTGCTGCCCATATGGTTAAATATGCCGTCGAGTACCAGTTTCATACCGCGGTCGTGCAGGGCACCCGCAAGCGCCTTCACGTCTTCCCGCGTGCCATATTCCGGGGATATGCGGTGGTAATCCAGCGCGTCATACTTATGGTTGGTGCGTGCCAGATGAATCGGGTTCAGGTAAAGTACATCGACCCCGATCCCTTGGATATAGTCCAGTTCACCCATCAGGCTTTCAAGATCGCCGCCCCAGAAGGCCAGCTCGTGGCTCCAGTTGTCTGCGCCCTCAACCGGGTGGCCGGGTTTCGGCAGGTCAGACCATGCCTGCAGCGTGCGTGGCGGCGCATAAAGATGCCGTTTGGCATCCAGGCTTTTGGATGGGGAAAACCTGTCCACAATCACCTGATAGACAATGGCGCCATTGCGCCAGTCGGCCTCCCGCGCGGCCATAACGGCTGTCAGGGTCTTGTCTGACGGCGTCTGGTAGCGCGCCTTGTCAAAATGGACTGCATCTTCGGCGGTTGTTGGCGCACCGGCCAGAAAGGCGGCGATCGCACCTGTGAGAATCATAGCGCGCATTGCTCAGCCCCTCCTGCTTTGCTTCATGCAGCGGCGGTACACCGCTTCATACCCCGCGACGCTGTTCTGCCATGTGCGGACGTTTTCGGCATAGTCGCGCCCGGCCTTGAGCATGGCGCCCCAGTCTGCCCGGCCTTTTATCAGTTCAGAGCAAACGCGTACCAGATCTGCCGCGTCGTCGGCCCTGAACAGGCGCCCGGTGCGGCCGTCCTCAATAAGTTCCCGGTGGCCGCCGACGTCGCTTGCCAGCACCAGGCGGGTCATGGCCATGGCCTCGAGCGGCTTCAGGGGCGTTACTGTTTCTGTCAGGCGAATACCGTGGCGCGGGTAAACCATGATATCCGCCACGCTATAGTAGCGGCGGACCATGTCGTGCGGTACGCGGCCTGTAAAGATGACAGTGTCTTCGAGCCCAAGCTCTGCCACAGCGGTGCGCAGCCGGTCTTCTGTTGGGCCGCCACCGACCAGAAGGAGCGCCACATCCGGCACTTCCGCCTTGAGGGCTGGTAGCGCCCGGATCAGGAACTCAAGCCCTTCATAGGCATAGAAAGACCCGGCGAAACCAAGCACTGTCCGGCCTTCAAGGCCCAACTCCTTTGTAAGCTTGGCGTCATTTTCGCTGATCGGGGGAAAGGCTGCCGCATTTACGGCATTGGGGATCACGGTCACTTTGTCGGGCCGGATGCCGCGAGCAAGGATGTCGGCGCGGAGCCCTTCACAGATGGTGGTTACTTCTGTTGCCTGCCGGATGGCCCGGGTTTCCATCGCCCGGCTGATTCTGTACCTCAGGCTTCCCTCGCGGGTCGTGCCATGGTCCACAGCCGCGTCCTCCCAGAAGGCGCGAATTTCATAGACCACCGGTCGCCCGCCAGCTGCTTCGAATGCGGGGAAGAAATTCAGAACAGGCGAATGGGCATGCAGGATGTCGGGGTTCAGTTCGCCAATAAGCGCGTGCAGCCGGTATTTCGTGATTCGCATCTCCCGCATCTCGCGCAGCCCGGGCGGTAACCATTTGGGAATACCGCTGTTGGGCGTGCGGTATATGCGCCAGCCGTCAACGTCCTCGAATAGATCGCTGCCCGTGCCGTGCCGGGGTGTGGTTACCAGCACTGGGTCCCACCCCATCGCTTTCTGCTGTGCCATGATGGACATGGTGCGGAAGACATAGCCGCTGTGTTTGGGAAGGCTGTGGTCCAGAACGTGGAGGATGCGCATAATTATACTGATCAATCTTTGCCCGAAATTCTGGACCAAGCTTGCCTCATGCGCAGGGACTTGTACAGTTCGCGTGAAGACCGTGGGTGCATTCGGTCATAAAGATGTCTGATTCATGCAATTTCTTCTGCGCTATATATAAGTAGGGGTAGCAATCAGTCAGGATGAAGCAGTTGTGAGGCACATGGGTTACAGATCAGGAAGGTTGGCCGCGGCACTTGTGTGGGCTGCAGGCTTAGCCGGTGCGCACGCTGACTCCGCAGATTACGCCCGAAGCGACCGCAACGAGGTTTTCACCGTGCAGGTGGAAAACGACATCCTTTTCGGCACGGACGAAAACTATACCAATGGCATTCGCCTGAGCTACATCCACCGGCCGGGCAACACACCGATCGGCGACAACATCAGTAATTTCCTCAGGCGTTTTTCGCCCATGGCCGTGTCTGCGCTGAAGTCAGACCTCTATTACAGCGTCGCGCTTGGTCAGAATATGTATACGCCCAAGGATATTGAGGCATTCGACCTTATTGAAGACGACCGTCCCTATGCGGGCTGGACCTATCTGGAGTTCGGCGTCACCGCAGAGGACCGAACGGGATACGAGGTCATCAAGCTGGACCTTGGCATGGTTGGCCCTGCGTCGCTTGCCGGCAAGACCCAGCGCTGGTGGCATAGCGTGATCGGTAGCCCACGCCCAAACGGATGGTCGCACCAGCTGCCCAATGAGCCGGGGCTCAATCTCTATTACACGCGAGGGCACCGGTTTAGTCCGATTTCGCTGTCGGGCGATCTGGCGTTTGATTTCACGCCGCACTGGGGCGTGGCCTTGGGGAACGTTTATACTTATGGGGCAGGGGGGCTGACGCTCAGGCTAGGCACCAACCTTGACCGCGATATGGGCGCGCCGCCCCGAATCCAACCCAGCCTGCCGGGTAGCGACCATTTCTCCGGTGACGGATTCGATATCTATCTGTTCGCGGGCAGCGAAGTACGTGCCATCGCGCGTAATATCTTCCTGGACGGCACATGGGCAGATCACGAGCATCATGTGAACAAGAAAGAGCTTCTGGCTGAAGTGCAGGTTGGCGTAGTGGCTTTTGTCGGGCCGGTCCGTATGGCGCTGACGAACGCCTTCCGCACATCAGAGTTCGCGGGCAGTGGCAATCACCGCTACAGTGCTTTCACTCTTTCGACCCGCTTCTAAAGGCAGATTTCAGTCTCTCTCATAGCGCAGAATGTCACCCGGCTGGCAGTCCAGATAGTCGCAGATGGCCTCAAGGGTGGAAAAGCGCACGCCCTTGACCTTGCCGGATTTCAAGAGGCTGAGGTTAGCCTCTGTGATTCCCACATGTGCCGCGAGATCTTTTGACTTCACTTTGCGTTCTGCCAGCATGACATCAAGGCGAACAGTAATTGGCATGGTTCGCCTCCCTATATGATCTGGTTCAGTTCTTCCCGCTGCTCACGGGCCAGGCGAATCATGCGGGCGATCACAAGCGCCATCAGCGCCGGCACAAGGCTAAGGAGTTCGTTCGAAGAGGCCGAGACAACCAGCATTCGCTCCCCCGGTGGGTTGTTGGCTGTCATTATCAAGACCAGCAGTGTCTCATTCAGCCAGGAAGCGAGAACAAACCAAAGCATCGAACGCCCTGCAATGGTGAAGGATTTCTCTGTTCGTTCGTCGAACCAGATTTCCTCTCTCATCAGCCGTAAAACAAACAAGAGCTGGAAAAGAGCCCAGATGAGAAGCGCGGCAGGAATAGCGTCTATGGTGAAGCCAGCGACTTTCTGCCAAAGGGCTAACCGTTCCATCCCGCCATAAGTATCAATCAACTCAATTCTGCCACTAATCACTCTTAAACTGTCAGGATGAAGCCATCGCCAGAAGGTAAAAAGGGCGATGACAAAGATGGACAGATGAATAATCCAGCGAAGGAGTGCCTGGCTTGTAGGTTGGGAGTTGCGCATGTTGCCTCATTTTGGACACGAAATTATTGTTTTACGAAAATATATTTCCTGATAAGGATATCAGGAGGCGGTAGAAGAGGAAAGAGGTATGTCCGGGACACCGGCAGAGGATGGGGGGCGTCGTCGCAGGCTGGTGGTCATGATCATCGCTCTCGTGCTTTCGGTGGCGATATTGCTCGCAGCACTAGTGAACGGCGCATATGCGCAGGCCGAAGCAAAGCCTCAAGCTGAAACCCAGGAAGCGCCCGAGCCCCAAATGACCAAAGAGACTTTCCCTGACGGCCCTCTTGTAGTGCCGGTTTTCCCCCGTCTGAGAGAAAAGAAAGCTCCGAGTGACGACAGCGAACCAAAGCTTCCGGCAGGCGATGCCCTGAACGGTAGCTATATCATTCTCGAAGATGGGTCGATGCTGACCATGGGGGATTGGATCAAGGGTAGCCTCACCAAGGGGCAGACCGGCGCCGGCATGAGCGACTATCAGAATCGCCTGTTCCTGGGGCAGGTGGCGCGCGCGATGGCCGGCATGGACGAGAATATGGTGAGCCGAAGCGTTGTCAGCGTGGGGCCGCCGGTGCCGTTTAAACCCAATACGATTTCTAAGCCGATGCAGATGATCCCCGGCGTTTTCCGGATGATTGTGCCGGGCACTGATGGCTATGAGTGGGACCCGGCCACGTCAGGCGGTGGGTTTGACCGGCGTGTTGCAACAGCGGGTGGCGCAGCGGTTCAATTCGAAGGACAGTTCGGTGCCGCGCTCGCGCAGACAGCGGAGGAATTCCAGGAAACGGGCACCATGCTTAACATGCTTGAGGCCTACAAGAAGAAGCAGGCGCAGGACGATTAGGTTCCGCTTATCAGGACAGTGCCTGTGTCTGAATACGGGTCGGATGTTGATTCTCTTCTGGCCATCAGGATGATTCACCCTTGGTTTTCTGCCATTTCCAGTGCTGCCTGCCAGCTATATGGAGGCTGCCTGGGTGCATACAGGCCTTCCGCTTTTGCGATTCAACGTGAAAATGCAGTGTTTCTTCCGGTCAAAACCCGCGCCTGAATCAACCGCATTGCAACTTTGTCTGGCGGCCTTCCGCCACAGAGCCAAGGGCGTGCAATATTATTGCGCTGCATTAAGGGTTTCGTAACATATTCGGAAAGAAAATGGGGTTTCGCGGGGTAATCACCACTTTTTTCGAAAAAACTGAAAAAAGGTGTTTACAGGGTCGGAAACCACCCCTATAACCCGCCCCACACCGACGGGGCGCAGCGCTCAGCGAGACGCACCGGCGGAACACTTGACCTCAACGCCCAGCCAAGCTGGCAGGGAAACGGGATCAGGATTTGCTCTTTGACATTGTAGATTGGAAGGGAGATGTGGACGGTGGTCTGGTTGATCATCATCTATATTTTCCGACATGTTTCACTGGTTTTCGGACCGGTTGAAATAAGCAGTGACTAACTTTGGTT
>Ga0209273_10000625_pt1 | contig 41507 bp, 13 predicted proteins | sample tdAd471_FD_187126 | JGI IMG/M metagenome (GOLD analysis project Ga0209273, IMG submission 187126) | Marine sediment microbial communities from the Atlantic coast under amendment with organic carbon and nitrate - tdAd47.1 (SPAdes)... | ecosystem: Environmental > Aquatic > Marine > Coastal >...
ATTTGCCCGGACGCCGCGTGCGAATAAATCGAGGCCGTCAGATCGTTCTTCTGGAGAAGCTCCCGTCCGCGGGCGAAGAACTCCGAAAGCGCATCGGGCGGTACGGCGACATCTTCGACGAACGGCAACGGACGCGCCGCACCTCGCATTCGTGACAGCATGGGAACCACCTGCCGCGGGAGTTCCCAGAGAAACTCGACGCCGTCGAAATCGTACGCCTCGACAGACACATCAACATCCGGGATGACAGCCTTCGCGGCACGAATCGCCATTCGGATCCGGTCGCGACACTGCTGCTCGCTGAAGCCCGTCTGCTCGACCAGCAGTCCGGCCTCGGCCCCGGCCGGAATCACTCGTTCAAACCGCGAGTCGTTTTCACGACCGAGCGTCAGCAGGCGGCGGTCCAGCAGGTCGCAGGCACTCGGCTGCTGAGGCGCAATCGCCTGCACGACTTCGATGGCCTGGTCCATCAGGCCGAACGTCAGCAGTGCGGCGCCGCGATGCTCAGGGAGCGGCAGCGTGTTGAGCGTCGCCGACGTGAACAGGCCAAGCGTTCCCTCCGAACCGACCAGCAGCCGCGGCAGATTCAGTCCCGTCTGCTGCAGGACTCCGCGCAGCAGATATCCGCAGGTGTTGCGCAGCAGTGGCGGCTGGCGTTCATGAATCAGCTCGCGATGGTCAGCGAGCAGCTTGGCAAGTTTGCTGACGATGGTCCGCTTCAGCCCCGTCGAGGAATCGTCGGCTTCGTCACGAAGAACTCTGATGTCGGCGGCGGAAAAGAGGCCGGCCTGACGACCGGGACTCTGTCCGCTGCCAGCTTTGCGGGCAAGCAGAAAGTCCAGTTCCTCAATGCCGCACGGCAGAACATCGCCGCCTGCCAGTACCATGTCGAGATGGCGGACGTAATCGCGCGTCGACCCCACGCGAGCGGCTCGCGAACCGGCTGAGTCGACGCCCAGCATCCCGCCGATGGTCGTAATGGCGGCCGTTGACGGGTCCGGCGGAAAATACCGGCCAGTCGGTCGCAGAATCTCATTCAAACTGTCGAGCACGATGCCCGGCTGAACGGTCACCGACTTCTCGTCAATTTCCTCGACCGCGTGCATGTGGCGGGAGAAGTCGACGATCAGGCCAGCTCCAATCGCTGAGCCTGTCAGGTTGGTCCCCGCTCCGCGTCCGATCAGCGGGATGTCGGTTTCAGACGAGTAGCGGGTCAGCGTGACGACATCGTCGCGATCGCGCGGGAAGGCAATGCCCAGCGGGCGGATCTGAAACAAGCTCGCGTCCGACGCGTACATCGCCACCGCGACGTCATCACAGCGGACGTCGCCACTGAGCGTTCCGGAGAGGTCTTCAAGGATGCGTTGACGCTGTTCGTCCAAGGTGGCCGAACCTCGGCGGAAATGGAACGGTTCCGCCGAGAGCCCGACGAGCAACCGTTGCAGAGATTGATGCTGGAATCAGCGGCAGTTCACGCTTCGACGGCTTATCCTGCGAGCCGAATCGCGTACCTCAGAGAATTGGCGGAGTCGGCTTCGCCGCAAGGTGATTAGCCAGCGAAACCGCCACTCGTCATGATGAGAGTCGACGATCACACACGCAAGCCGCGAGCCATTTCCGTAAGGAACGTGTTCGAAACAACTTCCCGTTTATTGTGGCACGCCGCTCCGCGGCGTCAGCCTGGTCATTGGGCTGACCTCGCGGAGCGCGGTGCCACTTTGGGGGAGTTGTTTCAAACACGATCCTAAGGAACGTGTTTGAGAATCCGCCTGCGGTCGTAGCGACCGTCGCCAGACGCGGGAATTCCACGCTCTGGCGAGCGCAGCTGCAACATTTTCAAACTGATCCTGAAGCTTCGACCATCATCCCGATCAGGGTCGACACGTCACATGACTGACCCGCGCGACTTTCTGACGCTCTGCCGACTGGGGGCTCCCGGACTCGGGCTGCTGGTTCTGGGGATCGCTGGCGTCATTGTCCAGAATTCCGCGTTGCGCCGAGCGTTGTCCTTCGCAGTTCTGATGATCGGAGCGACGCTGCTGGCGGATGCCGCCGCCAGATTCCAACGCCTCGATCCGTCCGCGGCCCGCAGCTTGACATTTCTGACAATCGCGATGATTCCGGTACTGTTCGCGATTGTCCGGACCGTTTCTGTGAATCACCAATCGAATCGAGTTTCGCCGGACGAGCCGCTGGACGGCGTCCGATGAACTGCTGAAATCGCTCGCGTGCAGATGTCAGGCCGCATGTTCACATTGCAATCCGCCTGTCATTGAATCTGTCTCTCCGGCATGGCAGACTGGCCCGCATTCAACTCCACTGACTTTCGGGTGCTTCCGTGATTCAGAAACTCATTGCCGAACGATTGAGCTATCGTGGCTACCGACGCAAGCCCTGGAAGCAGTATCAGGACTCGGTTGAGGCCCACTATTCGGGCATCGCCGGCAGATTTCTGAGGTCCTGCAGCATCGTCAGCCTGCACGAGCCGCTGGCCTCGGCCTTCTTCAAACGCGGCAGTTTTCCTCTGGAGGACTGCAGCCGGATTCTCGATGTCGGTTCGGGGGCCGGACAGCTGCTGACGCATCTGGTCAAGCACTCCCGGTCAGATTGCGAAATTGTCGCGACGGACCTCTCGACGAAGATGCTCGAACGCACACGCAAACGCATCGACGATCCACGCATCAACTTCGTCACCGCCGATCTGCTGAAGCTGCCGTTTGAGGACGGCACGTTCGATGTCGCCACCTGCGGCTGGGTCCTTGAGTATCTGCCCGATCCGGAACCGGGGCTCCGCGAACTGTCCCGCGTTGTCCGTCCCGGCGGGCGAATTCTGCTACAGTGCACGGAGAACACGGTCTTCGGGGCGATGTCCAGCCGGCTGTGGAAGTGCCGTACGTTTCAGCGTGACGAACTCGAAGTCGAATGCCGTCGCGTCGGTTTGAGCTGGGAACGCGAACTCTGGTTTACCAGGATGCACCGTCTGCTGCGTCTTGGCGGAATCATTGTCGAAGTGCGAACGGGTACGTGACGACCGAGTCGCCTGTTTTCGTAGCGAAAGCCGCGCAGACTTTCGGCCCATGCGCCAGCCTGTTTTTCGTAGCGAAAGTCGCGCAGACTTTCGGCCCCCTGAGCCAGCCGAAACTCTGCGCGAGTTTCGCTACAACATGCCGAAACTCTGCGCGAGTTTCGCTACAGCATGCCGGAACTCGGCGCGAGCTTCGCTACAACACGCGGGCACTCGCGACCAACCTCAAACATCAGCCGATCGGTTCCAGATGTCTTCCGCGAGCAACCTGACCGCCGCCAGTCCCGCCCTCTGCGACGCGATTGCTGAATCACAAACCGCGCGCGGCCTGCATTTCATCGATCTGCACACGCACTCGAAATACTCCGACGGGCTGGCCTCGCTGGAGCAGATCGAGGATCACTGTCTGCGTCGCGAAATGGCGGTCTCACTCACGGATCACAACGAGATTCGCGGCTCGGTCGAGCTGAAGAACCGTCAGCGGATTCCGTGTCTGGCCGGCATTGAAGTGGGGTCGTACGAGGGCCTCGAATTCCTCGTCTACTTTCAGGATCCGGCCCGGCTGGAAGAGTACTACCGTCGCGCGGTTGAGCCTGGTCTGCTGACACGCTTCATGGTCCGCTCGCGAATCGGTTCCGTCGCGTGTCTTGACGTTGCCCGCGAGATGGGGGCGTTCGTCTCGCTGGCTCACCCGTTCGCCTTCGGACGGAAGTCGCTGGAGTTTCAGAAGAAGAGCCCAAAGACTGCCGCGTCGTTTGTTGACGACGTGCTGTCGCGGGTCGACGCGGTCGAGTACTTCAATGGCGGCGTGCCGGCGGGCGTCAATCGCAAGGCGGCAGCGTTTATCGATCAGCTCGGCAAGCCCGTCACGGTCGGCAGCGACTCGCACCGTCTGAAGACATTCGGATCGTGCGGATTGTTTTTCGAACACGAGCATGATCTCGAAGAATCGCTCAGCAACCCGTGCATGTTCAGCGTTCTGACCAACGGGACAGTAACGGAGACGACGACCTCACAGAGCAGCATCTCATTGCTGCTGCCGGTCATCATGCTCAAGCACACGCTGTTCTTCGTGAAGGCCGGGAACCATCCACGGCATCGAGGCCGATGACGGACTTCAACTATTTCGCTGAACGCGAGCAGGCGGGCCAGAAGAAGTTTCAGCAACTCCGCGACGGCATCTTTCGACCAATCATCCGCCTGCTGATCGCCTGCCGCATCTCCGCAAACGCCGTCAGCGCACTGAGCATTCTGATGCTCGCCCCGGCAGGCTGGTTTCTGCTGCGATCGCTGCCGGAAACTCCTCCAGCCAGCGACGCGCTGATTGCCGCCGTGCTCGTCTGGCTGCACGTCGGCCTCGACGCGTTCGATGGCCCGCTGGCTCGCGAAACCGGAACGGCAGGTCCGGCCGGCGCCTTCACCGACATGTGCGTTGATCATTCCGGAATGCTGATCACGAGCTGTCTGCTGGCCGGGGCCGGGCTGATCGACGGGACACTGGCAGCGGTTTACGTCTCGTCGTACACGGTCGCCGTCGTTTTCACTGTCTGGCTGAACATGCTCGACCGACCGTTCCCGCTGGTTATTCGAACGAAGTATCTGCTCTATCTGCTGCTGACGCTGTTCGGCGCCACCTACCAGAACTGGCTGCCGCAGGCCGTCACGGCTTTCTGCGGAATTCACATCGTCTTCGCCGTCTGGGGATTTTTCCGCGTGCGGAACACGCTCGACGGCTCGAAGTGACGGCGAGGTCAGGAGACCTGCGCCGAGCAGACGAGACCTTGAGTCGTTCTGCGGGCTCTGCCGCAAAGTGGCCGGAATCGTCAGGTTCGGCATTCTCCGCAAAGTTTCGCGCGGTATTTCGTCGATCTCAGAAGAGCTGACGCAGCGTGCGACGCAGCAGTTCTTCGCGCGGATTGACGAGACTCTCAGGGACGATGCAGGGACGCATTCGCCGATGTCGCCTTGTGGCGACCATTGCTCTGGCCGGTTGCCTGGCGGCCTCGGGGTGTTCGCGCGCCTGGTATCGGCAGCAGGCTGACGAGGAAGTCGGTCAGGTTCTCGCCGAAAAAGGCGGCTACCTCGATAATGGCCTCGTCGATCCGCGACCGGATTCGCGGCTGGCTGACGTGTACGATCCCGACTGCCCGCCGATCCCACCCGACGATCCGGCCTCGCATCAACTGATGCACTACGTCGACGACAAGGACGGCTACGACGGCTGGCACGTCAGCGGCGATGCTCCGAGCGTCGACGCCGGCACATGGATCGACTCGCTGCCGCGTGACGAGAACGGCGACGCCGTTCTCACGCTGCAGGACGCCGTTCAGGTTGCCCGAATCAACTCGCGCGACTACCAGACGAATCTTGAGAATCTGTATCTGTCGGCGCTCGATGTCACGTTCAGGCGATTCCGGTTCGACAATCAGTACGTGCTCGGCAACGCCACCAATGCTGTCTTCAATGGTCCCGACCTGAGCAACGGCAGCAGAACTCTGACGACAGGAACTGGTGGCACAATTAAGAGAATGACCGCAACGGGCGGCTCATTGATGTTCGGCCTGGCGAACTCGATCATGTGGGAGTTCTCCGGCGGACAGACCGACATGGTCGGCTCCACATTCAACTTCACCATCCTGCAGCCGTTGTTGCGGAATGCCGGGCGAGCTTTCGTTCTGGAAAACCTGACACAGTCCGAGCGCCGCCTGCTGGCCAACGTGCGGCAGATGGAACAGTTCCGCCGCGGCTTTTATGTCGAGGTTGTTTCCGGTCGCGATTCGGGTTCGGGACCGAGTACCGGCGGCAACGTCGGCCAGAGTGGACTCGGCCTGATCGCTGGCAGGCCGAGCGCTGCTCCCAGTGCGGGCGGCTATCTGGGACTGCTGCAGAATCAGCAGCAGATCCGCAACCAGGTCGCCAACATCGCCGCCCTGCGAGACAGCCTGTCGCTGCTCGAAGAACTGTTCGCGGCGAATCGAATCCGGAATCGCCTGCAGGTCGATCAGGCGCGCCAGGCGCTGCTCAATGCCCAGACAAGTCTCCTCGTTCAGCGTGCTTCTTACGAAACCAGCGTCGACACTTACAAAATCGACCTGGGCCTTCCGCCGGAACTCCCGCTGGAGATCCAGGACCCGTATCTCGAACGATTCAACCTGATCGATCCGGAGCTGCCCGCGCTGCAGAGTGATCTCGATCCGGTGCTGTACGAAATCCGACGGCTGCGTGCCGATCCAGTGCCCGACGGATTGAAGGCTGTCGCAGAAAAGCTGGCCGCGCTTGAACCGCGCATCAAGGCCCGCATCGACTCGGCACTGGGCGACCTCGCAGACGTGCGACCGAAGATCCCGCAGCGGGCCGCTCAATTGAAACGAGTGAAGGAGCAGGTCGAGGCAACCGGTGCCGACGTCGACCGTCGCGTGTACGACGAAGACCTGATGCGGCAGCGGATCGCCTATCTCGAAAAACGCCTGCCAGCTCTGGCCGAAGAAGTAGTGATGAACCGTAAGGAACTGCAGGCGCTGCGGGACGGAAGTGACAAGCTGACGTCCGAAGACTTCTTCACGCTGCTGAATAACAACGGAACGACTCTGTCCGACCTGCTGCTCGAACTGTCCCTCCTGCAGGCAGAGACCCGGTTGCAGGACGTCGTGCTGACGCCGCTGGAAATCTCCGCCGAAGACGGGATCGAAATTGCCAGCACCAGCCGCCTCGACTGGATGAATGCCCGAGCCAACCTCGTCGATTCGTGGCGGCAGATCGAGGTCACCGCGAATCAGCTCGAAAGCCAGCTCGACCTGCGCGTCGATGGCGATATTGGGACGGACGGCGACAACCCGACCGCCTTCGACTCGCACAACAGCCGCATACGATTCGGACTCGAATTCGACACGCCGGTCACTCGGCTCGAAGAGCGGAACGATTACCGCAGAACGCTGATCAACTATCAGCGCGCCCGCCGCGATTTCATGCTCTTTGAAGATCGCGCGAAGCAGAGCATCCGCAACACGGTCCGTTTTGTGGAACTGAGCCGGATCAATTTTGAAGTGCGCCGCGCCGCTGTGCAGGTCGCGATCGCGCAGGTCGATCTCGCGCGGCTGAACATTCAGAAGCCGCCGCAGGCCGGGCAGAACAACACGCAGGCCTCGCCGACCGCCACCCGCGACCTCGTCTCCGCGCTCACCGACCTGCTCAACGCGCAAAACGACTTCCTCAACGTGTGGGTGAACTACGAAGTCCTGCGGATGCTGCTGGACTTTGAACTCGGCACGATGGAACTCGACGAGAACGGCATCTGGCGCGATCCCGGCCCGGTCTTTACGCCACAGTAGATCCGCGTCACAACTGCGATCGATTCGCCGGACGCTCCGGCGACTCTCCTGCCGTGCTGCTCCTGCCGCCAATCCGAGGCGCGACTGGAAACGCGTGCGGCTCGCGATCGGAATCTGCCTCGCGTCTGACAAACAAGGTGCTCCCCATGAAACTGTCGTCGCTCGTTCTGCTGCTGACGCTGCTCCCGACTGTCGTTTGCTCTGCCGAGGCTGCTCCTGCGACCGATCTGCGGCTCACGTTGCCCGCCGAGTTTTACGCTGTCGTCGGGCAGGAAATGAGCGTCTACTTCGACAACGTTGTTCTCACGGAAATGCCAGAGACGTACCGTTTCGACGTGCAGTGTGACATCGGGACGAGCGAACCGCGCCGCTGGCTGGTCCGTCCCCGGCAGAGCGACACGGGAACGCATGAGTTCTCGATCACCGTCCAGAACAGCGATGGCGAGCGGCTCCAGTCGGCCACGGCGAAACTGCACGTTGTCGCCGCTGATGCCGGAGCCGGTCAGGCGGTCTCGCTACTGATCGTAGGCGACAGCCTGACGCACGCGACCGCGTATCCCAACGAGCTGGGCCGTTTGCTGTCTCAGCCTGAAAACCCGAACTGGAAGATGCTGGGCACGCACGTCCCGACGAGTGCCGCCGAGGGAGTCCGGCACGAAGGTTACGGCGGCTGGACCTGGTCACGGTTTGCGACCCATTACGAACCCGATCCTGACGGCACCTATCGGAAGCGCAGCAGCCCGTTCGTGTTCCTCGGCGACGATGGCAAACCAAAGCTCGATGTTACCCGCTACTTCAAGGAATCAGCCGGCGATCAGCGTCCGGACGTCGTGCTCTTTCTGCTGGGGATCAACGACTGCTTCAGCGCCAACCCTGACGATCCTGCCGCCATCGATGCGAAGATCGACGCCATGTTCGAGCACGCCGACACGCTGCTTGCCGAATTTCGAAAAGCCGCGCCCGAGGCTGATCTCGCCGTCTGCGTGACGACTCCGCCCAACGCCCGCGAGTCTGGTTTCGAGGCCGACTACAAAGGCCGCTACCATCGCTGGGGCTGGAAGCGAATTCAGCATCGCCTTGTTGAACGCTTGCTTGAAAAGTTTCAGCGTTCGAACGCGCAGCCGGATGAGCGCATCTTTCTGGTGCCCACCGAGTTGAACCTCGACCCGGTCGATGGGTACCCGATCAACAACGGCGTCCATCCCAACACCGTCGGTTATCAGCAGATCGGCAGCTCGCTCTTCGCCTGGCTGAAGTGGCGACTGTCACAGCAAACCTCGCAGTGAGACGATTGCCGTCCGTCACTGCGAATCGCCGATGCGCCGTAGCGAAACTCGCGCAGAGTTTCGGCGACTCGCTCAAGCCGAAACTCTGCGCGAGTTTCGCTACAAAGCTTTGATGACATCCTAACCCAGCGATTTGAGCACGCGGGCGGCTTCTTCCGCGGCGGGCTCCGGCTTGAGCGCGGTCGTGGCGATTCCGGACACGACTTTCGTGATGTTGTGGTCCACCATGCCGACCTGACTCCAGACGTCGCCATCCGCCGTCGTGATGTAGACCGAAAACGTGTGATGCCCCGTGCCGGGACGTTCGCCGATCACATGCAGAATACTGCGTCGTCCGGACTGCCCGGCGAACAGCGTCTCACCAATCCGGTAGCCGGCGCGAACACGGCCTGACGTCACAACGAGATGTTCCGGTGCGACCTGGCGCCCGGCCAGTTTCAGATGGTCGCGCAGTCGCTGCAGAAACGGAGCGAGGTGGCCGTCATCGGAAATCGCCAGCGCGTTCAGTCCGTCGGAGATCACGATCTGCACATCGAACTTCCCGGCTCGCCGCCGCTTCAGCATCTGCAGCAGTTGCTGAGCATCACCCGCCAGACGCTCACCCGTCTCGGGATGCAGGATGTAGTCCTCGCGGTTGCTTGACTGCGTCGCGACGCGGCGAACATCCGGCACGCCGTCAATGAACGCGGCATCGAGTTCCGCCCAGATCGACTGCTTTGCGTCGGCATAAATCCGCGAGATGTCCGCCTGAGTCTGCGCCGGCAGGTCCCAGATTTGCGGACCGTGACCTTCGACCAGAAACACACGGCGGTCTCGAACGGCGGCGATCTGTTCCCGGCCTTCCGCCAGGATCTCGTCGTCGCGGCGACGGTCGTCTTTCCGGCGACGGTACTCCAGATAAAGCCGCAGTGGATCACCAAAGTGCGATGCTGGCTGCCCGGACTCGCTGATGACTCCGTGCTGCTGGAAGAAATTCCACATGGCATCGTTGACGCGATAACCGAACTTTTCGCGCAGTCGAACATGGTCCTGAAAGCCGGTCGTCAGGTAGCCGAGCATCGGGTCGATTTTTGTCGGCAGAGCCATCAGGTAGGCCGGGTTCGCCGGCATGATCTGGTCGAGGCACCAGTCGAGATCATCCAGCGAGACGTCCATGTGCAGCGTCGAGCAGACATCGAGACCGATCGTCAGACCGTGCAGCTTGCCCATGACGATGTCTTCCAGGCAGCAGCGCACGAGCTGCTCACGCGTGCGGAAGACTTCCGGGCCGATGAAGCCGGCCACGTCGTTGAGATGCACCCACGGTTCCCGATCGTTGCCGGTTCGCTGCTGAGCGGCGGCGACTTGCTGTTTCAGGGCGCGGGCGAAGCCATACTTCCGCGACTCGTGCAGCACCATGTCGAAGCCGTGACTGTGCCCGTTCGTGAAGTCGGCTCCCTGGCCGGTCTCGAAATACAGTCCGTATGAACCGGTTCGCTGGTCGGCGTAACGCAGCATCTTTTCGAGGCTGATGTCGAACGTCGCGTTGGCCGAATCGCAGCCGGCGATGCTTTGAAACCAGAGTGCGGTGCTCTCCGGCCAGTTCTGCTCAACCTCGGCCTGCACATCGACATGGGCGAGCACGCAGTGCGGCAGCACGTCCGAGATTCCAAACGTGACCAGCAGGTCTTTGAGCGTCTCTTCGATCGCCCGCACCGATCGCGGATCGCTCGACACGGGGTTCGTCCCCAGCACAACGTCCCCGACCGCGAACGACCAGCCGTCGAGCACCTGCCAGAAAATGTCCCGCGTGTTATCCGTCGGCGAGTTCGGCTGAATGCGGGCTCCGAGATAGCCGCGCGCCCCGATCTGGCTGCCTGGCAGCGGATTGAAGATGTTCGCGCCGACCGCGATCAGTTCTTCGTTCGTCATCAGCTTGACGACGCAGCCGATCACGTCGCTCGGCAAACCTCCCATGACGGCTTTGATCGACGCCTCACTCGACGTCAGCAGAAACTGCTTGAGCGCGCCGAGTGTCAGCCGCGACGTTTCTTCAACGGTCGATTGGTCGAGACTGCGTTGCAGCAGTTCGTAAAGCTCGTCGCGGAACGGCGGGTGTTTCGAGACGTCCGCAACGGTCGTCCGGCTGAGCAGCATGCGCGCGTGCTGCCGGATTATGTCGTCGGCTGCTGCGACACCGATCGTCCGGTCGCCTTCCTTAAACGCGTTCGCCGCTCCGAGAATCTGCTGGTAGAGCCGTTCGTCAGAGCGACCACGAACTCGGCGAATGTACTCGAAGACGTCTTCGTCCTTCTTCGGTGTCGGCAGATTGAGTCCGGCGTCGGTCGAATCCGCCGCGATGCTGCTGCGGGAATTCAACTGTCGAAGCGTCAGCGACGCCGCGCCGACAGCGGTCGACTTCAGAAAACTGCGGCGCGAAATCATGCCGTGACTCCTTGCAGGCTGCGGACCGGCGACCGATCGCAAACGAAACCGCTCACATGTCGCGAGTTTCAAATCATGACGAAGGGCGCCGCGAGTTTGAACGCCGACGCTCGACCGACTCGCCGGTTCCCTTCAGACTCCGGCCCCTGATTCTGCGAAGTCATGGTTCGTAGCCGCGTTCGCGCAGAACGCGGCTACGACAGCAATCACGTCGTTCATACCGACTGCCAGAATCCTCTGCCCGGTAAGACGGACAAAACATCCTTCCGAAGCAACCACCGAAGAGCCGCACCATGAACACCGCTGAGATCACTCCGCAGACTCTTGCGGATTCCGTCATCGCCGTCCCGCCGCTGGCTCGCAACGCCGATCGCTCCTTGAACGCCGACGAGAATCGAAGGCTGATCCGGCATCTGGAAGCCGGTGGCGTTTCCACGCTGCTCTACGGCGGAAACGCAATCCTGTACCACGTTGCGCTCAGCGAGTACGCGGAGCTGCTCAAGATGCTGACGTCGCTGGCCGGTGAGAACACACTGATGATTCCGTCCGTCGGCCCGGCCTTCGGCACGATGATGGATCAGGCCGCGATCCTGCGCGACTTCGACTTTCCGACGGCGATGATCCTTCCTACGCGCGACATCGTCACGGTGCAGGGCGTCGCCGCCGCCGTCCGTTGTTTTGTTGAGTCATTCGGCAAACCAGCGGTGCTCTACATCAAAAACGATGGCTACGTCGATGTGCCGACGGTCAAACGCCTGCTGGACGACGGCCTGATTTCGTGGATCAAGTACGCGGTCGTGCGTGAGGACACTTCGAACGACAGCTTCCTCCGCGAACTGGTCGACACGGTTGGGACCGAGCGAATTGTCAGCGGCATCGGCGAGCAACCTGCCATCGTGCATCTGCGCGACCTCGGCCTGCAGAGCTTCACGTCGGGCTGCGTCTGCGTCGCGCCAAGGCTTTCCATGAAGATGCTGCACGCGTTGAAGAACGGCGACCTCGAAACAGCGGAACGAATCCGCAAGACGTTTCAGCCGCTCGAAGATTTGCGGAACGCGATTAACCCAATCCGCGTTCTGCACACGGCGGTTGCGGCAGCCGGCATCGCGGAGACTGGTCCGATCATCCCGCTGCTGACCGAAGTCTCCGATGACGATCGGGCGAGAATCCAACGGGCCGCGACAGAGCTTCTGGCTGGAAGTTAGTGCTCCGTCATGGAACGCTTCTGCGTTTTTGTAGTGGACGAGGTCACGAGTCCCGAATTGCGGGTAATCCGTTCGGGACTCGTGACCTCGTCCACGGCTTGCGATCCGGATTTGACGCAGTGACCGGCTCAACCTGGGATTCTGACTGATTCCGCCAGCTGGCTCAGTTCGCTGATCCGAGGCAGAGTCTCCCGGTCGGCTGCCTGGCGGCAGTGTTCAAGCCAGACGAGGTAGCCCTTTGCCGGATGAAAGTAGAGTTCGTGCAGAGCGCGCTGGCTCCGTGAACCGCGCGTCATCGAGTATTCGCTGAGCGGCAGTTGAAAGTACGTGTGGAGCTGAAACGTCGTCGCCCCTCGCATCGCATATTCGATCGCCATCTTGCCGCTGGAGATATCTCCGGTCGCCGACCACGGCAGCGTTTGCTTGTCCGTCGCCGTTTGAGCCTCCGCGAACGCCGACATGACTCGCAGATTTCGGTCGCTGAGATCCGGTCCGCCGTAGGCCACCCCGCGATGCCCGGCGAACTCGCGGTCGGGGTCGAACAACCGGTTTCCGTAAATGAAGAAGTCCGCTCGGCCAGCTGGCTCGGCACTGTGAATCGCGTCGAGCAGTTCGAGCTGAAAATCATCCTCGAACATTGCGTTGAAGACTTTCAGGCCGACACGCAGCATCGACGAATGGCCCTTTCGAGAGAACGAGTCTGGGGGCTCGCTGCACTCGACCCCAGCCACCCTTTCTGTCGAGTGACCGCTGTCCGGAGACGCCACTGCCCCTCGAATCAATGCCGGCACACGCCGCAGCCATTCAACGATTCTCGCCTTCGCAGAGGCTCGGTCGCTGCCAGCGAGCGTCGGGCTGAAATCCTTCTCGATCGGCATCGCGGCGAACTGCTTTCCACCGCCCGACAGCCACGCCGCCAGCAGCGCTCGCGTCGTCGAGTTGTACTCGTCGATTCGCCATTCGGACTCGTCCGGGCCCGGCAGGTGATACTTGCACGACGGAACAATGAGCGTGCCGCGGGGAGCAGCTTCGGCCTGCGATTGCCGCACCAGATCGAGATACTCGTCAAACGACTGCCACCAGCCGCGGCCCTTCCAGGTCACCGTCCAGCCAGGCTCGCCGGTTTGCCCGAGAATCGTTTCGACGTCCATTCGAGCTTCGCGAATCGCCCAGGCATCCATCGACTGTTCGCCACGTTCGTCCTGAGCGATGACCGTTTTGAGCACGACGAAACCCAGGCCGGCCTCGACATCTTCCTGCACCTGCCGCAGGTTCATCGACAACTGCCCGGACGCTTTGCCCCATGGATTGCGAACCGGTAATCCTGCGTACTCGGTCGCAACGTCTGCCCCGTACTCCTGCAGCAGATAGGACTCAAGTTTCAGCGGCAGTCCCTGCGTCGCGAACCGTTCATGATCACGGCGAACGCGCGCAACAAAGTTCTCGCTGACGTTCGGTTCTTCAGGCAGGCGACGGCCCGTTCCCGGCGGAGAAACTCGCTGCGTCATGGGCGTCTCCGAAACACGTTCCATCGTGCGGTCGAGGTTGTGCTGAGCATTTCTGTCCGCAGAATAACGGCAGCCGTTCGATGGCCCCACCAGCTCGCAAACGATTCGTCACCGTTTCGAGACGTGGCATCTCAGTTTCTTTCTGCAGTTTCTTTCTGCAGTTTCTTTCTGCAGTTTCTTTCTGCAAGTTCTTTCTGCAAGTTCTTTCTGCAAGTTCTTTCGGCAAGTTCTTTCGGCAAGTTCTTTCGGCAAGTTCTTTCGGCAAGTGGCATTTTTCGTGTCGCTTGATGTTCCGCCTGACGAGCCGTCTCCAGGGATGCTCCGTCACCACCGCCCTGTCTGGATTTCGTCATGATTGACATTCGGTCGCTTTCACACTTTTCCGCAGCGATGCTCGCGTCCCTCGTTTCAGTCTGCTCCGCCGTCTGTTCCGTCGCGATGGGAGCGGAATCGATTGTCGACCGCACGGACCTGTCAAAACCCGTTGCCGGAGAATGGTCACGTTCGAACGGCGAGCTGGCTACGCACGCCGCTGCCGGTTCGAGAATCGTTCTGCCTGTTCAGCCGGATGGCGAATACGACTTTCGCGTCAGCTTCACGCGGCGAACCGGAGTCCACTCTGTGGCTCTGATCTTTGTAGCGGGCGGAAGACAGGCAACGTTTGAAATCGACGCCTGGGGCCAGCACCTGGCGGGCATTCAGAATGTCGACGGTCGGTCTCTGCGCGAGAACGCGACTCGCACTGAGGATCACACGCTGCAGAACGGCCGCCGATACTCGGCCGAAGTTCGCGTCCGGAAAGACCGCGTCGAGGGCTATCTCGACGGCAAACTGATCTCGACGTACCGAGGCAACGGCAGCGACCTGTCGATGCTCGGTTCCTGGCAGATTCCAGAGCGGGCGTCGCTGGGCATCGGAGCCTGGGACGCGGAAACCGTTTTTCACTCGATCGAGGTCACACGTCCCAGCAGTGACACGCCGCTGCCGCTCGCAGCCACTGCAGCAACGCCGCGTCCCGGAACGCCCCGTCCCATGCCGACAGTGACTTCGCGCCCGGCCAACATGCCGCGTAGGACAACAACGGCGACTTCGCGTCCGGCACCGAGGCCGAGTGGCTCACCGGCTCGCACCAGCGCCGGCGATCGTGACAAGGCAAGGCGAGTGCTCATCGTCATCGCCAACCAGGACTTCTTTTACCGCGAGTATGCGCATCCGCGCGAAGAACTTGAACGGGCCGGCTTTACTGTCGAAGTCGCCGCCGGTCGCAAACAGACCTGCCGTCCGCATCGCAACTCTGGCGAAGGTGGCGATGGCGGAGCGGTCAATCCGGACCTGGCACTCGCCGACGTCGACCCGGCGCGGTACGAGGCCATCCTGTTCAGCGGCGGCTGGGGCTCGTCGATGTACCAGTACGCGTTTCAAGGCTCGTACAGCAACCGGGCCTACAACGGCGATCGCGCCATCAAAGAAACGGCCAACCGCCTGATCAACGAGTTCGTCGCCGCCGACAAACACGTCGCCGCGCTCTGCCACGGCGTGTCCGTCCTCGCCTGGTCCCGAGTCAATGGTCGCAGCCTGCTGGCCGGCAAACGAGCGACCGGGCCAACTCGCCAGGGACCCGCCGGCAACTACAACGGTCGTCAGGGCCAGCCGCCTTCCCGCTGGAACTCCGAAGCCAACGGAGCCCGCATGGTCCCGCCGAATTCGGTCGGCAACCCACAAACCGCCGCCGACGACATCGTCATCGACGGGAAGATCCTCACCGGCCAGGACGACATCTCCGCCCGGGAAATGGGCCGCCAGCTCGCGATCGCCCTCAAACGTGACTGACCAGCTCCGACATGGATGGCCTCCGTACTGGCTTCACTGTCTTCGTTCTGGCTCTCTGGAAGCAGCTGAACGAGTGAATGTCGCGAAGTTGCCAGAGTCGCAGGAGTTCAGAAACACGCGGTCGCACTCGTCGCCAGCCGGAACGCTTCCCCCCTTGAAAGTCTGTGCGAGTTTCCGCCTGACACTGCCTCCCGATGTTTACAGGCGCCTTTCCCCCGGCCAGAACTTCGATGGACGGCGCGGCAGTCTGGAACCCGGCCCGCGAGGGGACTCCTGGTGATTCAGGTTGACTTTGCGGGTTGTGCCGATTGTGCCGGATTTAGCTGTTGAATCAGATTGAGAACATTTTCGCCCGCGATTCCCCACGTCCGCTGCGCACGACTGTGCCGATGATGCCAACTGGAACGGTTTTGCCGATTATTCCGGGAGCAGCAGGAGGCAGGACGCCTCACGGCCCGTCATCTACAGTCAGTCACGGATGGAGCGTTCGGATGAGAATCACAGGCACTCTGGTGATCGTCGTGACGGCGATGCTGTGGGCTCAGCAATCAGTGCAGGCTCAAGGCTATTCGAATCCAGCTGTCGAGATCAGTGCTTTCCGTCAGACGGGTGACCGATACGCCCACGCGGTGAACGAAGCAACGTCGGAATCAAGCGCCGTTCCCCGCACGAACGCTGCCGCTTCCGGTACGTCCGACGAGCTTGCCAACATGTGGGTCAATGGAGTCGTCTGGGGGGAGCAGCAAAGTCCCGGCACCAGCGGAGAGACCGTCCAGGCGGCCTGCGGTTCGCAGCCCGACAGTTCCGCAGCGGGTTGTGGTCCCTGCGATCCAGCGTGCTGGCAGCCGTGCTACTCGTTGTGGGGCGACGTTCTGTTTCTGTCACCGAGAGATGCCGGATTTGGCTACGCTCAGCATGTTGACGGCCCGACTCAGAACGCCAGTCCGATCGCACCGTTGAACATGGTCGCGCCGGATTACGAGCTTGGCTTTCGAGTCGGTGCAGCCTACCACCCGGATCAGTTCTCCAGGCTCAGCGCTCAGTACTGGTATTTCCGCAGCGACACCAGCGACAGCATCAATCTGCCGGGAGGGACCGGTTTCATCAAGTCGTTCGTGACTCACCCGAGTACCAACAGCGTTGATATGGACAGCCTTGCCGCTCAGGGACGACAGGCAATCGATTTTGATATCGTTGATGTGAACTTCGAGCAAACACTGTTCAACACCTGCAATGCCTCGGTCGATGCCGTTTTCGGGCTGCGTTACGCGCAGCTTGATCAGGAGTTCCAGGGAGATTTTCTGATTGCCGGCGCCACAACAGTCCGGTCGAGCACCGCATTTCAGGGGTTCGGTCCGCGGACTGGCCTGAAGCTTCGCCGTAATCTGGGCAGCTGCTTTCATGTTTACGGAGAAGGCTTTCTGGACGTCCTCGCAGGACGTTTCGATTCTGATTACACCCAGGACAACATCATGGTGGGCAATCAGGTGAGGTCCGGCTTTGAAGACGACCGACTCGTCCCTCAACTGGAAGCAGAACTCGGAGTCGGCTGGGAGAATGCCTGCGGGAACTTCAGCGTCCGTGCCGGCTACTACATGGGAGCCTGGTTCAACTCGGTCACGACTGCGGAATTCATCGAAGCGGCCCGAGCAGACACCTTCACTGACGATAACCTCGATGAGTCGATCACATTCGATGGCCTCACAGTTCGGGCGCAGTTGAATTTCTGAGTCTGTGAATTTCTGAGACTGGCGCAAAACGCCGTCCGAACTGCCCAATTCGGCAGAAACCCGGCGATGCTCCCATACGCCCACGGGGGAAAGTCCCAGTTCAACGATCTGCCTGAAGAATGCAGACGGACATCGGTTGAAGTCGAGCGGACTGTCGCCCACCATGCGGCGGGAGTTCGCCAGAAGCCACGGAGGGGTCACAGCAAGCCGGAAACCGATACGAAAGCAGGCGTAATGCCGAGACTTCCAACGGTCCAACCGGAAGTGGAAACCGAGCAACAGCATTTTCTCGGTCACTACCAGGGGCTCATGGTGCTCAAAGAGGCGTACGATTACGCCATCGAGCTGGGGCGAGATTTCTGGGATTTTGCGGTCGAGATCGCCGTGCTCGAATCGGTGGGACTCAGCGTCAGTGATCTGCGCTGGCTCGCCTGCAACGGGTACGTTGAGCACGCGGGCGAACTGAGTGTCCCCGGCGAAGCGGTCCGAAGATTTACAGCACGTGGCGGACTCACCTTCTGCGACCGCACCTGCTTTGTCCTCACCGACTCCGGCCATGAATTCGTCGTGCAGAGGTCGCTGGATGAAGTATTCCCGTGGGGTGCGGCGGAAGGTACGCAGCCGCTGAACCACAATGGAAATGGCTTTGCCGTCACCGCAAGCGTCCGCGACCCCAACCGTCATGGCCAGCAGGTGGCGAAAGCAAATCGCCATGTCCGGAATGGCAGACGAGTCCGACACGGATTGACAAGAAGCGAACTCGTACGGCCCATCTGGGACATCGAACGTCGTCAGTTGCGGCTGGGGACTGATCTCATCAAGCAGTTCAAGCTCCCGTCGGCGAATCAGGAGACGGTGTTGACCGCGTTTGAGGAAGACGGCTGGCCCCCACGCATCGACGATCCCCTGCCCCCGAAAGCGAATCTTCCGAGCAAGCAGCGGCTGCACGACACGATCAAGAGTCTCAACCGCAATCAGCAGCACCGATTGTTGCGTTTCTCTGGAGACGGCAGTGGTGAGGGAGTCTGCTGGAGTGTGCGGTCATCCGGCTGAGCAGCGTTCCGGCGATCAGTTTCTGAGAGGGCTCCACTGCAGGAATCGCTGCGGGCTGAGCGGTCAGTGACACGCGATGTCGCGTTCGTACGAGGTGGAGAAACGATGCTGCCCGACGACGCAGGCGCACCAATCGACCAGTAAAATCTGTGCCGGGCGTCCCCTGTGCTCCCCCACTCTGCCCATCGCTGTTCTGACGCCGTTGCCTGACACTCGGGATCCAGTAATCTCCGAGTGAGGGTCAAGCGATGGCGAGGTTCTCCCAAGCGGGCCTGGGATGGCACCCCGACCTGCCCGACTTCCGCGACCTGACGATCCATTCGCCAGCCACCGTGGAACTGCTCGACTTATTGCCGGAGCCGTCCGTGCCCGGCAAGCCGCGGTCGGCCCGTGTGGACCTGCGTGGCTACTTTCCAGCGGTCTCAGAGCCCCGTCCGGAGGCCGCTTCAACTGCCAGCGCCTGCCTGAATCTGTTCGAGTACTTCGAACGCCGCGTTTACGGACGCATTCAGCCATTGTCCCAGGCGTTTCTCGACTACACAACGCGGCGCCTGCCGGACGTCACCGGGGATGGGGCCGCCAGTCTGCGGACCGCGCTGAAAGCGCTGAAACGTTTCGGTGTGGTTCCCGCCCGCTACTGGGACCATTCCAGTCATCAACACGGGACCGAGCCCGACAGTTTCATCTTTGCGCTGGCGGGCTCTGAGCCCTCGTTGAGCTATCTGCGGCTCGACGGTCGGCAGGCCAGTGGTGGCGAAACGCTCGATCTCGTCCGATCGTTCCTCGCGGCCGGGTTGCCTCTCGCGTTTGGCTTTCCCGTTCCCAGCTCAATCGATGCCGAGCCAGACATCCCGTACCGGCCAGCTTTCGACGATGTTGTCGGCGGACAGGCGGTCGTTGCTGTCGGCTATGACGACTACCGTCGCGGAGTCACACGCGGGGCGCTCCTGATTCTGACCTCCTGGGGTGATCAATGGGGCGAAGCCGGCTATGGCTGGCTGCCCTATGCCTACGTGGAAGAGCGACTTGCGGTCGATTTCTGGTGTCTGCTGCGTCCCGACTGGCTGAAGTCCGGCGAGTTTCAGAGGCCGTCTGAGCTGGAGGCCGAATGATGCGCACCAGGCATCCGCGCATCGTGCTGGTACGCAATCACCAGACCAAAGTCGGTCCCTGGCCCCTCGACTCCGATCTCAGGATCGCAATCTCCGACTGGCGACGATGGCGAGCGGCACCTCGGTTCGACGAGCCCGCGTTCCCGCGCACCCCCAGTGTTCCCCCAGTGCGCCCACTGCCGAAACCCCGCGCAACGCTTATCCCGTCGAGGGGACCAGGACTGTAGAGACGCCGGACCGCAGGGACGTCGGTCCACAATTACTTTTGTTTAAGCCTGCTCCAGGCCGAATACCGCGCCGGGCCAACTTATCCCGCTCAACTGCCGAGTCCAACAGGGAGACCACCACCATGTTGATGACAAGCTGGCTCAGAGATCTGTCTGTCAGAAAGAATCGTCGTTCGCGGTGCTCCGCTCGGGAACGAGCTGCCGCCATGTCCGGCGCCACTGTCCGCAGTGCCGACCGGATCGTTGTTGACACGGCGAACTATGCCGAGTCGCTGGAAGACCGCACGCTGCTGTCAGCCGTGGTAACGGTCGGACCGAATGCCGTGAGCAGCATCTCCGGGCTGATTCAGGACGTTCTTCCGGTCGACTCTGACAGCCAGTTGGGGGCCATTACCAACCAGTTACTCGACGCGATTGATTCGGGGCTGATCTATCAGGCATTTCCAGGCGAAACCAACGACGTCTCGATTTCGGGCGACCTGGCCAACATCTTTCTGCTCGCCAATGAAAGCTCCGATGTCTCACTGTTTCGACTTGGGGCTGGTGCGATCCCGCCGTTCACTGCGGATTTTCTGGACGACTTCTTCAGCGTTGAGGTTAACCCGGCTTTGAATGTGTCGGGCGATGGCGGGCCTCTGATCGTCACTGTGGGGCTGGGGGTGGATGACATTGTCTCGATCAATTTTGACTTGAGCGAGCTGATCAAAAACCTGTACGACCTGACCGATGCGCGGGCGATTAGTCTGAACCCCACAGCTCTGTTCGACCTGTTTCCTGACCTCGAAAATGTGGTCGACGCGATCCAGGGGCTTCTGGAGCTGGACATTTCCAGCATCTTTCCCGACATCGCCTCGGATGCTCTCAAGTTTCCCGCGCTGCCTCCGGAGGACCTCAACTTCGGGCTGTTCACGATTCCCGAGGGATCGATCACGCCAGAGTTCGATCTGATTCCGGAGTTCGTTGGCGACTTTACCGAGTTGTTCGACGACATCGGCCTTCCGGTCACGCTGCCGGAACTCATTGATCTGCTTCCCAGTCCGATCCCCGACGTTGTGAACAGTGCGATCGACCTCGTCGACTTCTTCAAGAATGACTTCCTGAATGACTCGGTTTATGTCTCGACGCTCGATCGCGATGACACGATTGACCTGGGCAATCTGACCGGTATCCCGCAGCAGCTTTACGCGGGCGACGGTCGTGACACGATCATTCCCGGTGGCGGGCAGGCGTTTCTGGATCTGCTGCTCGACCCGTTCAACATCGACCTGTTCAACAACGACAACGCGAAGATCGAGGTCTTCGGTGAAGGAGGGCCGGACACGATCATCGTCAACCGGAAATTCAGCAATCTGGATTTCCAGGTAGACGGCGGCCCCGGCACAGACCGGCTCGTGGTCGAGGCGAAGGACGAGTCGGACATCGTCGAGCTGGTGGCCGGCAGCGATGGAAATCTGGAGTTCATCAACTTTCTCGCCCCCGACCCCAACAACGGCAACCCCACGAACGAAGTGCAGCGGATCACACTGCCGGAAGGTTCGGACGGCGGGACGTTCTCGCTGTCGTTTACCGACCGCACGGGCGTTGCCGATTCGACCGGCGCGATCTCCTTCGATGCCTCAGCCAGTGATGTGGAGTCGGCGCTTGAAGGTCTCTCAAACATCGGCGCCGGAAATGTCGATGTCAGCGGTTCCGACGGCGGGCCGTGGGAGGTCGAGTTCACCGGTACGCTGATGGAGGCCGATCAGAACCTGCTGCAGGCCGACCCGGCGCAACTGACGCGGTCGAGTGTGCCGGCGGGCATCTCACGGACTCAGGCCGGACTGCCAGGCGGCGGGACCAATGAGATCCAGCGGATCAGCGTGCCGTCGGGCGTGACTGGTGGCACCTTCCGGCTGGAGTTTGATGGCGATACGACCGGGCCGCTTGACTACAACGCGTCACGGTCGGAAGTGCAGACCGAACTGGAAGGCCTCGGGTCGATCGGCGCGGGCAACGTCGATGTGAGCGGATCCAGCGGCGGTCCGTGGTTCGTCGAGTTCATCGGCAACCTTGGCCAGATGGACGTGTCGGACATCACTTCGCCAGACGACAACTCGCTGACGGGAGGTGTCGGCGGCTCGGTGGTGGAAACACAGGCCGCAGGGCAGCGCGTGCTGAGTGTCACGTTGCCGGCTCCCCAGAATGGCAATGCGGAACTCGGCGGCACGTTTCGGCTGACGTTTGATAACGGCACGGTCAGTGACACAACGGGATTGTTGTCGGTCAGTGCGTCGCCTGCAGACGTCCAGACCGCTCTGGCGGGACTCGCCTCGATCGATGCCGGTCAGGTTCAGGTCACTGGACCGTCGGGCGGCCCGTATGCGGTCTCACTCGGCGGCCTTGCGGCCAACACAGGGAACCTGTTCATGCCGGACGCCTCCGGGCTGACGGGGGGCACGGGGGTTACTGTCGGCACCAATACCAATGGCAGCGGGCAGAATCAGATCAGCCAGGTGACAATCACGAGTGCCACTGACGGACAGGTGGCGCTGCAGATCTCCGTGGGCGGGGTCACTCGCACGACGGCCGCGATTCCGGGCAATGCCGTGCCCGCCGAAGTGCAGGCGGCGCTGGAAGCGCTGCCCCTCATTGGCGTCGGAAACGTGAATGCTTCCGGCAGTCCGGGCAACGTGTTTGTGGAACTGACCGGCGACCTCGCGACGACCGCCTTTGCAGTCGCCGTCGTCGACGACGATCCCACGAACCCCGGCGATGCAGGCTCGGTTTCGACGACGCAGTCCGCAGCAGGCGGCCCGAACGAACAACAGACGGTGACGTTTGTCGGCACGGCCACCGGAGGCGATTTCACGCTGACCTTCAACTCTGAGACCACGGATCCCATTCCGTTCGACGCGTCGAACGGCACGGTCCGCGAGGCGCTGGAAGATCTGCCGGGGCTGAGTGTCGGCGATGTCGACGTCACTGGCGCACCGGGGAGCTGGACGGTGACGTTCGTCGGCACTGACGTCGCCCATACGAACCTGCCGCAGATGACGGCCGATTCGAGCAACCTCAGCGGTGGGTTCGCGAATGGACAAATCGGCGTTGCCCAGACTCAGGCGGCGTCAAACGAGCAGCAGACGGTGACGCTTACTCCGCTGCCCGTGGCTGGAACATTCACGTTGCGGTACCTGTCCGACACAACCACGGACCTCGACTTCGACGCGACCGCTGCAGAAGTGCAGACGGCGCTTGAGAACCTCCCGAACATCGGGACGGGCAATGTCATGGTCACGGACTTGCCCGGCGCCGTGTACCTCGTCGAGTTCACCGGCGAGCTGGCGGCGCGCGGCGTGACGCTGATCAGCGCGAATTCGTCCGGACTTTCCGACGGTCAGGAAGTCGCCATCGTCACGGAATCCGACGCGAACGCGGCCAACGAAATTCAGACGGTCTCGCTCGCTTCTGGTGTGACCGGAGGCGACTTCACGCTGACCTTTCAGTCGCTCCGCGTGCAGACCACGACCGAAGGTGACGCTTCCAACAACGAAGTTCAGGCCGTCACGCTCCCCGGCGGCACGACCGGCGGCACGTTTACGCTCAGTTTTGGTAACCAGGAAACCGGCGACCTGGACTTTGACGCGACTGCGGCCGATGTTCAGACCGCACTGCGGGGACTGCCGTCGATCGCCGGGGCGAATGTCAATGTCACGGGAGCGGCGGGCGGACCGTACACCGTTGAGTTCGTCGCTTCCCTGGCGAATCAGAATGTGGAGCTGATTGAAACCGACGGATCGGACCTGACGGGATCGTTCACCACATCGGCGATCGGTTCCGCTGCGACCGCGGGCGACGTTCAGTCGGCTCTGGAAGGACTCGCGTCAATCGGCGCGGGCAACGTGTCAGTCAGCAGCGATAATGCGACCGGTGGTCCGTGGATTGTCGAATTCATCGGGGCTCTGGAAGAGACGCCGCTGGAACTGCTGACGTCTGAAGACGGTGTGGAAGTGCTGGGCGGTGGCGTGCCCACGATTGAGGAACTTGATCAGGGCGGCAGCGGCGAAGACGTTCTCATACGGTCGACACGGTTTACAAAGCTCGTCAGCGTCGAGGAAATCCTGATCGAAGGTGGCGGCGGCGATGACCGGTTGCGGGTCACTGGAGCGTTCTCGATGCCGGCCTCCATTCTGTACGACGCTGGCGACGGCACCGACGTGCTCGAACTGTTTTCAACCGACGTCGATCCGCGGTTTGTCGCGCCGGTCTTTCCGGGTGACGACCAGGCCATCGTGTTTCTCGACAATCAGTCTGTCGAGTTCACCGGTGTCGAAGGCGCGCTCACATTCGACGCCGGCGGGAACGGCGGCGAGGTCGTGGTGGTCGGCACCGATGCCGGCAACGAGCTTCGCTTCAACGCCACCGGAGCCGGCTCGGCCACCGTCTCCAACGACAGTCAGGTGGCCATCATCCTGCAGAACTTCGGAGCTGATTCCGCCGTCACCATCCAGGGCGCTCAGGGTGAAGACACCATTTCGATCAGCCCCAACAATGTGACGGAGTTCGCGACGTTCGTGCTCGACGGCCAGGGACCATCCGGCGCGAATGCCGTGCGGTTCGAAGGCACAACCGGAGCCGACACGCTGACTTACCAGCCGGATCCGGCCGATCCGCGCGCCGGGCAGGTGACTTATGACCTCGGCGGCGGCGACTCGGTCATGGCCCGGTTTCAGAGCATGTCCGACGTCGAAGTGGTCGGGCTCTTTGGCGACGACTCGCTGACAATCAACGAGCCGCTGGCGGGCTCCAGCGATCTGGCGTTGTTCGAACCGTCGGTGGGTAACGACGGCCAGTTTCAGATCGTGTCGCAGAACGGCGGCCCGACGACGGTGCTCCCGTACGCGACCGTCACCTACAGCGACATCGAGTCACGCAATTTTGATCTCGGAACAGGATCCGACACGTTCAGCGTTTCAACCGACAGCCTGCCCGGCGTCAACTCTTCGGTCAGTGTCTCGGGCGGCACGGGCACATCGACGGTGAGTTTCGGCGATCAGACCACGACGTTTACCCACGACACGACCGACGCCGACACGCTGACGCTGGAAATCGGCACGGTGGTCGACGACGTGACCGTCAGCCCCGGCGAGGCACTCGATATCGCCGTGAACGCCGGTGTCGGACCGGGCCTGTTGACATACAACGCAGTGGCGGCTGCGGTGGCCCTGGACCTGCGGCAGGCAACGCTCAATCAGGCCGGTGTCGGCAGCGTTACCTATACAGGAATTACGAGCCTCGCCGTTAACGCCTCCAACCAGGCTCTGACCGTAACCACCGACGGGGCGGCTGACACGGTCGATGTCACTCCGCTGGTAATTGACGGTGGCCAGTTGACAGCGAGCAGCACTTCGGTGCAGGTGACCTATTCCAACGCCGCGTCCCTCCTCGTTGATGGCGGCGGGGCGGAGGACCTGCTTCGAGTCTTCGGTCTGTCCGGCGACGACGAATTTCTCGTCGATGGAGTCGGTGATGAGGTCGCGGTTACCGGACGGTTGAACGTTGACTATGTGAACTTTGAAAGCCTGCAGGTCCACACGCTGGATGGTCTGGACGAGATCACCGTCATCCCGGCGGCGAATCTTCCGATCCTGATTAACGGTGGGAATCCAGTCGGAGCGACGACGAGCAACCCCGCCTTCCGTGGCGACCAGTTGATCATTGATGTCGACGGAGAAGAGAGCCTCATCTTTCACGCCGGTCCGGAAGGCGACGCCGGCACGTACGTGATTGGCGCTCGGCAGCCGATCAGCTTCGACGAAATCGAATCGATCAACCTCGAGAACTTCGGTCCCGCTCCCGTCGTAACAGTCAACGGAACGAACGACGGCGATGAAATCCGCGTGACGGCCACCGGCGATCAGGACTTCTCGGTGAGCGTCAATGGCAGCCCCGCCGTCGTGCATCCCGATGTCCCGACGTTGATTCTGGATTCGATTGCCGGCACCGACACGATCGCGATTGAAACCCGCAGCAACTGGGACGTCGACGTCACCGTCAACGGTGGCGGCTTCTCGACGGGCGACCTGTTCGTGCTGACCACGCCCGGCCAGGAGACGGCCACATTCACACCTGCGACGCTGCTCAACGGCAGCATCGTGCTGACCGATGCAGTGTCCACGATCGACCTCATCGGCATCCAGAACTTCGTCTATGACGGGCAGGACGGTAATGACACGCTGAACGTACTGGGCGACGGCGGCAACAACTTCTATACGCTCGCGCCGCTGAACGCATTTGCCGAAGCGTCACTCGCCATCTCGGGGCGGCTGGGTGTCGAGTTCCGACGGCTGGGACTGACCGGCGTCGTGCAGCCTGACGGACAGGGCGGCGACGATACGCTACTCGTTCAGGCGACCGGCAACGACGACAACATTGATCTCGCCTTCCCGGCCAACGACTCGGCCGACTTTGACCTGAGCACGCTCGGCACGTCCCTGAACCTCATCACGACCAGCGTCGAGAGCTACGAAATTCAGACCTTTGGCGGCGACGACGACGTCAACATCACGGCCTCGACCAACACGATCTCCGGCACAGTCACGATGGTCGGCGGTGAGAACGGAGACGGCAGCGATGCCACAACAATCGATCTCGGCGGCGGCATTTTCAACGCGACGGTCAGGCCCAACCTGCCGGCGTCGGATGCGCTGCTGACCGGCGTCGGACCGGACTTTCCGATTGATGGCTTCGAACACGTCTTCTTCACGAATGGCGGCCTGAACGACACGCTGATCGTCGATCCCGGCACCGGCGACCACACCGTGCGCGTCGACCGCGACGCGCTGGCCGGGTTTGATCGTGTCACGTCCGACAGTCTGCCCACGGTGTCGTTTGAAGACCTGTCCGTGTTCCGGCTCGCGCCAACGGTCGGCGGCGACGACGTCGTCACGTTCGCGACGCGCAATCTTGTGGGAGCTGATGTCTATCAGACGTCACTTGGTGCCACAGACACACTCGTCATTGAAGGCTCGGCGGGAGACGGCGACGACTACCGGCTCAGCAATTCCGTGGGCGTGTCGAATGTCACAGTCATCGATAACAACAATCCCGGATTCTCACTGTTCAACACGACCGGCACGCTGGCCGGCATCGTATTCAACACGCTGGGCGGCGACGATGACCTCACCGTCGATGTGAACAGCGCGGACTCCGATGTTATCGACGTTCCGATCACGTTCGACGGTGGCAACGGCAGCGACCTGCTGACCGTCACCGGCGCCCCGGCCACGACCGTCGATGAAGTGGTTTATCGCCCCGGTCCGGCCACAGACGCCGGACGGCTCGCGTATGAAAACGGCGCCAATGTGGCTCTGATGACGATCGACTTCCTCGGGCTCGAACCGATTCTGGATAACGTCGTGGCGGCAACGCTGACGGTCAACGGCACGGCCGCCGCGGAAACGATCAACTACGACGACGGCGTCATCACTCCCGGAACCAATGGTCGCGTCACGGTCGATCGGTTTGAATCGGTCGAGTTCTCGAACAAGACGAATCTTACGATCAACGCCCTCGCTGGCGACGACACGGTCAATCTCAACAACCCAAACGTGCCGACCGGGCTGACGACGATCAATGTCAACGGCGGTGATCCGACCGGCGGCGATACCGTGCATGTCGACGGCACGACGGGCGCCGACACATTCACGTACACCGGCACCAGCAATCAGTCCGGCACGCTCGTCCGGACCGCTCCCGCAGGAGCGACGACGTACAACATCACGACGTCCACACTGGTCACGATCGACGGCGGCGGCGGAACCGACGCACTGGAAGTGACCACGCCGCACGCGCAGATCACGCCCGACACGACTCCCGGCGCCGGGCTGGTTGAGCCCTTCGCGCTGACTGGCGGCGATCTGCTGCCGATCAATTATGCGAACATTGCTGACGTCGATGTCCTCGGCACGACTGCCGTCGTTGAAGCGACCGACGCGAACGATCAGGTAACGCTCACCGCCGCCGGGCTCGTGCAGGTGACGAACAATCTCGGTTTCGACAACGAAGTCGATGTGTCCGACTTTGCCACACTGATCATCAACCTGCTGGGGGGCGACGATGCCGCGGTCAATGCAGTCAGCGACGCGGCGACCGGCATCACCTCTGTGACGTTCCTCGGCGGCGACAGCGGCAGCAGTGACGTCGTCACGGAAAACAACGTGCAAACGGTTGGCGTCACGTTCCCAACCGGCCAGACGAACGCAACCGGTACGCGCACCGCGGCGGCTGGTGGCGGCAGTTTCGACTCGACGTATGTCGGCATCGAAACCGTGCGTCTTAACGGAGCAAACGACGCGGGCAATCCCACCGACTTCGACGTTAGCGGGTATGGCCTGCCGACCACACTGCAGCGACTCGAACTGGCTGGCGGCGGTGATGCCAATGACACCATCGACGTCTCGCTGACTGCTGGCCCCGACACGCTCAGCGTCACTCCGACCGGTACGGGCACGTCCACACTGCAACGCGTGCAGGGCGGACCGGAGATCGACATCTCCGGCTTCAACAACGCGGATAATAACCTGAGCGTTGATGCCGGCGGCGGGCCGGACGAGATCGTGCTGATTGGCACCGCCGCAGCCGACACCGTGACCGTGATTCAAGGCGGAGTCGGCACACGCGCGACGCTCAACCCCGGCACGAAGTGGGTGCCGATCGACTTCACCGGGACGGAACAACTGACTGTCACGACGTCCGGCGGGAACGACACACTCGACGTCGACAACACAAACGGCTCGGTCAACCTGTCGAGCGGTATCAACTACAGCGGCGGACTGGGCGACGACCTGCTGCGGCTGATCGGCACGACGACCGTCACCAGCTCGACCTACAACGTCGGACCGGCTGTGGATGCCGGAGCGGTGATTCACGAAAACCCAGCCGGCACCGTCGTGCAGGCGGTGTACTTCGAAGGTCTTGAGCCAGTCATCGACATCGTTCCGGCTGCTGACCTGACAGTGAACGCGACTAACTCATCGAACAACATCCTGTACTCGGCTGGAGCGAACAGCGGCGGGGCTCCCGTTGGCGGCGTGGTCAGCGGTCAGGTGGCGGTCGACAACTTCGAAACGATCGAGTTCGCTAACAAGACGACGCTGATCATTAACGGACTGGCTGGCGACGACGTCATCGATACCAACCACGGAGCCACGCCGGCCGACCTGACCGGCATCACGGTGTCCGGCGGGAATGCAACCGGCGGCGATGCACTGGGTAACGACCAGTTACACGTCAACGGCACCGTGGCTGACGTCCTGACCATTGCGACCGACACGTCGGTCATCACAAACGCGGAACCCGTCCCGATCACCTACGGCTCAATCGAACGCATCACCGTGGTCGAAGGCATCAGCACAGACCTGCAGGTCAGCGGTTCGGCGAACTACGTCGTCACGCCAAACAATGCCGGTCTGCCCGGCAGCGGCGGAGATCGCGGCACGATTCTGACGGACTTCCTCCCGATCGATTTCCTCGGCTATGGCTCCGGCGACACGATCACGCTGCTGGGCACGGCGGCGGGCACCGACACGCTGCGGATCAACGGCACATTCAGCGACGACGCGTTTGACGTCGCAACCGGTGGTGACGTCACGATCGCCAGTCGCGCGACGATCGATCCCGGCCCCGGTGTCACGCTCGAAAACCTCACGCTCGGCGGCTTCGACGGTCTCGACGTTTTCACTGTCGCGGGCGGGCATCTCTACACGACGATCAGTCTGGAAGGCGGTGCCGGTGACGATGACGACGTCCTCGACGCCAACACGCCGACCGGCCCGGTTACGGTCGATGTCGGCAACTCGACGGTCAACGGATACGGCGGCACGATCAGCTACACCGGCCTGGAATCGATCTTCGCCGACGCTGGCGATGACGCGATCACATTTGAGGCCCGGGATCTCGACGACATCGTCGAAGTGCAACCGTTCGATGCGGAATCGGGCGTTGTGCAGGCTAACGGTACCGACCCGCGCGTCTTCTACGAGAATACCGACGGCAACGAGATCGACATCGACCTGCTGGGCGGTCAGGACCTGTTGATCTTCCTCGCCACGATGCTGGCCGACGTGCTTGACGTCGACGTCTCCATGTCGCGGATCGAGAACACGTCGGACGGCGGCATCGTCACGTACGCCGGCAATGAGGCCCTGGAAGTCCGCGGTCGGGCGGGCGAAGACGAGTTCAACGTGATCACCGGTGCGATCCCGTTGCTGATCAACGGCGGCGACCCGATCGGCTCAACAGACAGCGGCGACACTCTCAACGTTTCCGCCGGGACGGACGACACGACGTTCTTCACTGGTTCGCACGTCGACAGTGGCGGGCTGGATGTCGGTGCGAACGAAACGATCAGCTTCACGCAACTGGAAAACATCACGATTGATTTCGACGACACGCTGGCCGGCGGCGGCCTGCTGATCCGCGGCACGAACGCCGACGACGACATCACCGTGCTCGGTGACGTGGCTGATGCGAACGATTTTCAGTTCTCGGTCAACGCCAGCCCGTTCGTGCAGGTAACCGATGCCGAAGACCTGACGGTCGAAACGCTCAACGGCGACGACGAGATTGATCTCGAGATCAACGCGCTGAACCTCATCAACGACATCATGATCCGTGGCGCATTGCCCAGTACCGGCAGCGACGAGCTGACGATCCGCGGCGACACGGGTTCTGCCGACGGTGCCACATGGTCGCCGACCGACAGCGACGGCGGGACGTTCTCGGTGTCGGGTGAAACGGTGATTGTCGAGACGCTCGAACACCTCACCTACGACGGTGAAGGCGAAGACGAGACGCTGACGATCGTTACGCCGTCCGGAGCGAACACGCTGAGGTACACGCCGGGCAATATGGTCGACAACGGCGATGTGGCGATCGACAGCCTGCTGGGCATCGGCTTTGTTCAGCTCGGAGCCGACGGCAGTCTCAACTCGGCCGATGCTGACGCGACGCGGGTCGACACGTTTGTGTATCGCGGGTCGGACACGAACGACCGGTTCAATGTCGCCGGCGGCGCAGGCGATGTCGACCTGACGAACTCACCCGGAGCCCACGTGACGGTGACGACTCCGGGCGTCGATGTCCTGACGCTGGAAGCACGGGACGGCGCGGACGTCATCGATCTGAACGGCACGCTGCCGTACACAACGACGAACGTGAACGGTGGAGCTGGAGACGATGACGACCTGCTGGATCTCGACGCACCGACTGCCGGTGTGACGGTCAACTTCGGAGCCCGCACCGTCACCGGCTACGGTGGCACGATCAACTACACGCAGTTCGAACGCATCGACGCCGACGCCGGTGCGGCGGTGATCAACGTGATCGCGACCGGTGAAGACGACGACGTGGTCGTCACGCCGCTGAATGCCAACAGCGGCCTCGTTCAGAGCAGCGGCCTGGATCCCGTTCTGAATTACCTCAACACCGCCGGTAACGCAGTCGACATCGACACCTCCGGCGGGCAGGACACGCTGATCGTCAACGGCACGTCGGCGGCGGAAACGATTGACGTCAACGTGGCGACGTCGCGTGTCGAAAACGAAACCGGCGGCGGCATCGTCACGTACACGAATGCCGAAGCGATGAGCGTCATCGCGCAGGAAGGCGAGGACATCATCGAAGTCATCGCTGGTGCGATTCCGCTGTTCGTCGACGGTGGCGCCCCGATTGGCAGCACGGGCAACGGCGACCAGTTGATCCTGACCGCTGGGACGGATGACACGACGTTCTTCCCTGGTCCGCTCGCCGACAGTGGCGGGCTCGATGTCGGTGCCAACGAAACGGTCAGTTTCGTCGAACTGGAAAATATCACGATCGACTTCGACGACACGCTGGCCGGCGGCGGGTTGCTGATCCGTGGGACGAATGCCGACGACGACATCACCGTGCTGGGCGACGCAGCAGACGCCAACGACTTTCAGTTCTCGGTGAACGCCAGCCCGTTCGTGCAGGTGACGGACGCCGAAGACCTCACGATCGAGTCGCTCAACGGAGACGACGAGATCGATCTCGAGATCAACGCGCTGAACCTCGACAACGACATCACGATCCGTGGCGCGTTGCCGAGTACCGGCAGCGACGAGCTGACGATCCGCGGTGACACGGGTTCTGCCGACGGTGCGACCTGGTCGCCGACCGACAGCGACGGCGGGACGTTCTCCGTGTCGGGCGAAACGGTGATTGTCGAGACGATCGAACACCTCACCTACGACGGCGAAGGTGAAGATGAAACGCTGACGATCGTTACGCCGTCCGGAGCGAACACGCTGACCTACACGCCCGGCGACATGGTCGACAACGGCGATGTGACGATCGACAGCCTGCTGGGCGTCGGCTTCATTCAGCTGGGTGCCGGCGGCACGCTGAACTCGGCCGATGCCGACGCGACGCGGGTCGACACGTTTGTGTATCGCGGGTCGGACACGAACGACGTCTTCAACTTGGCTGGCGGCGCAGGCGACGTCGACCTGACGAACTCACCCGGCGCCCACGTGACCGTGACGACGCCCGGTGTCGATGTGCTGACACTCGAAGCTCTGGGCGGCGCTGACCTGATCGACCTGAACGGCACGCTGCCTTACACGACGACCAATGTAAACGGCGGCGGCGGAGACGATGACGACCTGCTGGATCTCGACACTCCGTCAACCGGAGTGACCGTGAACTTTGGAGCCCGCACGGTCACCGGCTACGGTGGCACGATCAACTACACGCAGTTCGAACGCATCGACGCCGACGCTGGTGCGGCGGTGATCAACGTGATCGCGACCGGTGAAGACGACGACGTGGTCGTCACGCCGCTGAATGCAAACAGCGGCCTGGTTCAGAACGGCGGCCTGGATCCCGTTCTGAATTACGTCAACACCGCCGGTAACGCAGTCGACATCGACACCTCCGGCGGGCAGGACACACTGATCGTCAACGGCACGTCGGCGGCGGAAACGATTGACGTCAACGTCGCGATGTCGCGTGTCGAAAACGAAACCGGCGGCGGCATCGTCACGTACACGAACGCCGAAGCGTTGAGCGTCATCGCGCAGGAAGGCGAGGACGTCATCGAAGTCATCGCTGGTGCGATTCCGCTGTTTGTCGACGGCGGCGACCCGATCGGTAGCACGGGCAACGGCGACACGCTGATCGTCACCGCCGGCACCGATGACACGACGTTCTTCCCCGGTCCGCACGCCGACAGTGGCGGGCTCGATGTCGGTGCGAACGAAACGGTCAGCTTCGTCGAACTGGAAAATATCACGATCGACTTCGATGACACGCTGGCCGGTGGCGGGCTGCTGATCCGCGGCACGAACGCCGATGACGACGTCACGGTGCTCGGCGACGCAGCCGATGCGAATGATTTTCAGTTCTCGGTCAACGCCAGCCCGTTCGTGCAGGTGACCGATGCCGAAGACCTCACCATCGAGTCGCTCAACGGCGACGACGAGATTGACGTTGAAGTCAACGCGCTCGACCTCATCAACGACATCATGATCGACGGCGGGCTGCCGAGCGTCGGCGGTGGTGATGTGCTGACTGTCCGCGGCGACACGGGCGATGACGGAGCCGACTGGACTCCGGATGCAATCGATGGCGGCACGCTGTCACTGTCGGGGGAAACGCTGATCGTCACGGCTCTGGAACAGCTCACGTACGACGCCGAGGCTGACGACGAAACGCTGACCGTCAACGGCGACGGGGCAGCAGCCGGCAGTGATGACCGCTTTGTGCATACGCCCGGCGAAGCGGCTGATGCGGGGGCCGTGGCTCTGACGAATGAACCGGCGGGCGAACTGCGGCTCGGAATCACGTACGTGAATCTCGGCTCGGATGGTGTGGTGAATCTCGATGGAGGCGGTGGTTCAAACACGCTGGCGGCTCGCGGCACATTCGACACGGATCGGATGGACGTTGATTTCACGGACGTCGACGCCGCCGACATCGATCTGGTCAGCGTGCATGGCATCCATGTCGACCTCGTCACGGTCAGCGTCGAGAACTACGAAGTTCGGACACGCGGCGGCAATGATGACGTGCGCGTGCAGGCGCCGCTCGAATTGAGTGCCACCGGGTCCTTCGCCGTCTTCGGCAGCGGTCCCGATGGCGGCGACACGCTGCATCTGCATGGCGATACTGCTGCCGTGACCGGCGAGACCATCACGATTGCTCCGGACGCTTCCAACGCCGGGAATCAGGATATCAGCGGTCTCAGCCCCAACGGCGTCGTGATTGATGTATCCGGAATCGAACGTGTGACGTTTGCGGCCAGCGGCGACAACGACACGCTGACGGTGGACCCCGGACCCGGCGACAACGAAGTGCGTGTCGAACGCGGCGGGACTCTGGATCAGGACTTCGATCCTGACTCCTCGACGTTCATGCCCGCCGACCGGGTTACGTCGAGCAGCTTGCCGGTGATCGAGTTTGCCGGATTCAACACCTTCATCGCATCGACCTTTGACGCCGGCGGACCAGCGGCCAATGGAGCGGATCGTGTGACATTCGCCACAGGGTTCCTGGCCGGTGCTGCTCCTGGAAACTACGAACTGCAGGCGGATGCTTCCGACTCGCTGCGGATCGAAGGTGTTGATGGAGCCGGAGCCGGTGACGATGAATTCACGGTGAGGAATCCTGACGGAGCCGCGTCGGTCGCGATCGTCCACACGAGTCCGCAGACCGACATCACGGTGACGGAAACCACGGGCAGTCTCGGGCGGCTCGAACTGGTCACGCTGGGCGGCGACGACGCAGTAACAATCGATGTCGACGGGCTCGATCTGGTTGAAGTGCCGGTCACGTTCGATGGCGGTTCGAATTCCGATCTCCTCACGCTGACGGGCACACCGACTGTTGGCCCGACCGATGAAACCTACGCTCCAGGACCGGCGGTCACTGAAGGCCGGCTGATCCATGTCGGGGGCGGCCAGACCATGACTGTCGACATCATCAACCTCGAACCGGTGATCGACGTCATTCCCGGCACGCTGACTGTCTTCGGAACGGGCGCGGCCAACGACATCGACTACCGCGCCGGCGAGATCGACAACACTCGCGGTCTGGTGTCGGTCGATGAGTTCGAAACGATTGAGTTCGAGAACAAGACGTCGCTGACGATCGACGCTCTGGCCGGAGCGGACTGGATCGAGTTGAACAAGCCCACGACGGCACCAGCCGGACTGACGACCATCAACGTCAACGGCGGCGACGCCACGACGCGCGACACGGTGATCGTCAACGGCTCGAACAACACAGACACGATCGACTTCACGCCGACCGCTGACGACGCGGCCACGATCACCGGCGTGCAGGGTGTGACGAGCGTCTCGATTACGACAACCGAACTGGTCGTGATTAACGCCCTGGCTGGTGACGACACACTCGACGTTAACACGCCCGCCGGCATTGACAGTGCCGTGCAGTTGACGCCCGGCACCGCGTTTGATGCCGGCGAAGTTCTGGTCGATTCGCTTGTGCCGATGGAGTTTCTGAATCTGGGCACTGGCTTCACGGCGGCTCTGACGATTACTGATCCCGACGGACTCGGTGGCCAGGACCGGCTGATCTACAACGGCACGAATGCGTCCGACACGTTTGTCGTGGCCGATCCGCGTCTGCCAGGACAGGCATCGGTGGCGCTCGTGCGGACCTTCGGGCCGGTGCCGTTCCTGCAGGTGGCTGTGGGGACGACCGGCGTTGATCACTACACGCTCCGCGGACTCGGCGGCGATGACGTGTTCGATGTCACGGCGCTGGCCGATGTCGAAGTTCGTGTGGAAGGGGACGGACCGTCCGGCAGCGATCTGCTGACGTTCCACTCGACCGGCGACACCACGCTGAACCTCGGTGACTCGACGATCAATGATGACGGCGTCGCGGGTATTCCGGATGTGACGTATTCCGGCGTCGAGACTGTCGCGATCGATTCGGCCACGAATGATCTCACGATTGAAGTCACCACCGAAGACGACCGGCTGGATGTCACTCCGCTGGGCACGAACTCCGGACAGGCGAGCGTCAATGGCAATGCCCCGCTCGTCACGTTCAGCGACACGGTCGACTTCACGGTCGACGGTCTCGGTGGCAGCGACACGCTGACGGTCATCGCCACCAGCGAAGCCGACATGATCGACATCGACAACACGGGGACGGCTCCCAGTGGTCTGCCCACGGTGCAGGTCAACGCGCGAGAACTCGTCAATCACACTGACTTTGAAGCCGTCGCGGCGCTGGGCAACGAAGGCGAGGATACGTTTACTGTCTCCCCCGACGCCGCGAACAACATCCCGGTATTCGTCGATGGCGGCGACCCGATCGGTTCGATTGGCGACCAGCTGAATCTCAATGCGAATCTGACGTCGGTCTTTAACGCCGGCCCCGAAGGCGACTCGGGCGGCTTTGTCGTTGACGGTCTGGAAGCAGTCAGCTTCGACCGGCTGGAAGTCGTTAGCGTGACGGATCCGGCCAATGACGACCTGTCGGTCACGGTCAACGGCACGAATGGCGACGACGACATCACCGCTCAGGGGCAGGACACCAGCGACGTCGACGTCACGGTCAACAATGGTCCCATCGTGAGCTACATCGGGATCGACACGCTTGATTTGAACGGCCTGAACGGCGACGACGATTTCGATGTCGACGTCAACGTATCGAACCTGATGGTGGAGTTCACAATCACTGGCGGGCTGCCGGAAACGATGGGCGACGAGCTGACGGTCAGCGGTGTCGATGGCGACGCGGTCGATGCCCCGCTGTTTATCCCGACGACCGACGACAGCGGCACACTGACGGTCGTTGGGCAGACGCTGAATATCACGGGTGTCGAAACGCTGACCTTCGACGGCGATGCGGACAACGACACGCCCGTGATTGAGGGAGCCGGGCGGTTCGTCCACACGCCGGGCGAGACGATTGATTCCGGCCGCATCCGGCTGGCCTCGTTGCTGGCGTTTGAGTACGTCGACCTCGGAGCGGATGGAACGATCACCGCCGAGGGCACGGGCACCGACGACGTGCTCGTCTACAACGGGACGGTGGCGAGCAACACGTTCACCGTACCAGCGACCAATCCGGCGTCGCCGTCCATTTCGCTGTCGCGCAGCAATGACGCCGGCGGCGATCATGTCGGCGTCGGGACGATCACCGTTGAGAACTACACACTTCGAGGACTGGGCGGCGACGACCGTTTTCATATCACGCCGCTGGCCGGAGTCGCGATCCGGGTCGAAGGCGATGCCCCGTCCGGCAGCGACGTGCTCGACTTCTTCCGCGATTCGAACGGCAGTACGGAGTTGACCGTCCGGCTCGATGCAACGCCGAACAGTGATCTCATTCAGAGCATCACGCAGACAGGACGCGGCCCGGTCACGCTGACCGGAGTGGAAACCGCGAACATCCTCGCCAACCCGGACGGCATGGCCGGCAACGGAGCGGACCTGTACGTCGCCGGCACGCGCTTCGACGACCGGATTACCTACACGCCGCTCGGTGTCGATTCCGGACGTGTCTCCGCTGAGGGAGTCGCGACACTGTTTCAATTCGATGGCGTCGAGCAGAACACGAACGACTTTGTGATCACCGGCGGTGTCGAAGGCGTGCTCGGTTCAACCGACGGCGGACTGGCCGACCGCGTGATCGTCAACGCGTCGGAAGTTCGCGACCTCGTGCGGGTCGACAGTCCGAATCGCGAAGTCGAAGTGGAAGTGCTGCCATTTGACGGCACGACACCAGGCACGATTCGACGTCCGGTCCTGCTCGACGACGGCACGCTCACACCAGGAGCACTCGGCATTGCCGGGCTGATCGAGTCCGTAACTGTCAACGGACTCGGCGGCGGAGACACCTTCCATGTCGTGCCGGGAGCCAACATCGGAAACAGTCTCACCGTGCAACTCGACGGCGGCAGTCCGCAGGCCAGCGACGCGCTGCTCATCACGAATCTGGATGCGAACAACAATGCCATCCCGCTCGACGCCGACGACTTTGTGGTCATCAGCAAGAGCCGCCAGCTCGACGCCGGCCAGATTCTCGTCTTCGACGCCGCCACGCGTCTGCCGGGCATCGCCTATTCCGACATTGAAGTCGTCTCGCCGAACGTCGATCCCGTTGATCCGGACACCGGCGATCCGAATCTTCTCGTGATGGGCCCGGACCTGTACGAAGAGAATGAGTTCCGCGCGACGGCTCCGGTCTTCAGCCTGGGTGAAACGCTCAACATTCAGGATCTGGCCATCTTCCCGAACGATGTCGAGCACCCTGACGTGCCGGCCGATCAGGACTACTTTCGAGTGATCGCTGAAGAGACTGGCGTGCTGGACTTCCAGGCTCACTTCCGTGTCTTCGATACCGGACTGCTGCCGTCCGGCGGCAACCTGGGCATCGAAGTGCTCGACGAAACCGGCGACGTAATTGCCGGGACCGCGGCGACCGGCTTTGGCGAACCAGACACCGATCCCGACGCCCGCATCCGCATTCCGGTCGTGGCAGGGCAGACCTACACCGTGCACATCTTTGGTCAGGACCTCGCCGATCCAACGCAGCGCAACGCCGACGTCATCAATGCCTACGACCTGACGATCACCAGCACCGTGCCGGCAATTCCGACCGACCTGGAACTCGACGACATCCTGATCTCGACGACGGTCGCGGCGCTGACATCCTCGACGACGTTTACCGGTTCGGCCACGCTGCCGGCCATCGACGATTACTACAACGGCCGACTGGTCGCGTTCACGTCCGGAGACCTCGCGGGACAGCAGGCCATCGTGCTCGACTACGACGGCGCGACCCGCGAGTTCAGCGTCGATCAGACGTTCTCGACAGCACCGGCAGCTGGCGACGGCTTCCAGATCGAAACGTCCGACACCGGTCGTTCGGAGTTCGACGACGTCACGCGCGACAGCACGCCCGTCATCCGCTTCCGTCTCGACGACGCTCTCTTTCTGCATGACCTGCCGGGCAACACGTCCGACGATTCACCGACTGATGAAGTGATCGCGATCCCGTTTAACACGGATCAGACACTCGCGACCACGACTGCCGGTTATCGAGTGGCCGTGTTCGACGAAGGCGATCCTCAGCAGTCCGGCCAGTCGCCGCAGGATCCGATCGGCTTCGCACGACAACTCACGGAAGGCGTCTATGAGTTCGACTTTGAACGCGACGCAGTGGGTGGGTCGTTCACACTGACGGATGGCAGCCACTTCCTGACGGCCCGCGTCCAGATCGTCGATCCCGCCGACCCGACACAAACCGGCTTCGGCGGACGCAGCGACGCGCTGGAGATCATCGTCGACACGACGGTTCCGCCGGTGTCCTTCGGACAGCCACAGATCGATGACGATGGTGTGCTGCCCGAGAGTGATACCGGGGTCTCGCCGCCGAACCCGGACACGATCAACGACGACATCACGAGCGACACGACTCCGAGTTTCTGGGGTCGCGCCGAGGCCAACACGACGGTCCGGATCTACGTCGACCTGAACGGTGACGGCGTACTGCAGGACGCAGGCAGTGACGGCGTTCTGCAGGATGGTGACGACCTGTTGCTGGGCCAGGTGACGGCGAGCCCGTTCGACGGAAGCAATCAGGACCCGGACGGCTTCTGGCAGCTCACGTCGGTGTACGATCTGAACGATCCGAACTTCTTCCCGACGCCCAACGGCCTGCGGACGATCTTCGCCACGGCGGAAGATGTCGCCGGCAACGTTGGCCCGGCTGATGTCGAGATTCTGGAAATCTTCATCGACACGCAGGGACCGGTTGTCGATGCCGTCTATATCACCAGCACGCCAGCCTACGATCTGTTCGACCCGAAACCGTCGACCGACGGTGCCACGCCGCGGGTCGACAGCCTGTCGATCAACTTCATCGATCCGCCGGACCGTGGCGCTCCGCCGTTTGATTACGCTGCGCTCAAGGCAGATGTCGCTCTGGCCGAGGGCAACTATGTGCTGGTCGGTGACGCGAACGGCATCATCCCGATCGACGAGATCACGCTCACGCAAACAATCGTCAACAACGTGGCGATGGCGACGGTCAATCTGAGCTTCTTCGAACCGCTGCCGGACGACCGCTTCACACTGACGGTGCTCGATTCGGTCGGGGACATCGCGGGCAACGGCCTTGACGGCGAAAGCGACGCCGCCGAGCCGCAGGACCTGCCCAGCATTGGAATTCAGGATGACGGACTGGTCAGCGGTGATGGTGTGGCCGGAGGCAACTTCGTCGGTCGCTTCACGATCGACAGCCGTCCCGAGATCGGCATCATTGGCCAGGGCAGCATCGCCGTCGACATTAACGGCAACAACCACTTCGACCCGACGAACCTGGACTTCACCAATCGTGACTTCGTGTTTCAGTTCGGGATCGAGACGGACGTGATTTTTGCCGGACGCTTTACCACTCCAGATGCAGCAAACGACGACCGTTTTGATCGTCTGGGGGCGTACGGCCAGTTGAACGACATGTTCCGCTGGCTGCTCGACACGGACAACGACGGTGTTCCCGACAATGGCGGGAGCGCTGCTGGCGTCGAAAGTCTGCTGCAGATCAACGGTACCCCGATCGCCGGCGATTTTGACCCGAATCATCCGGGCGAGGAAATCGGACTGTTCGATGGCACGACGTGGTGGCTCGACACGGCAGACGCCGCCGGCATCGACGAGGTCGACAACAACATTGGCAACACTGACACGACGTTTACAGGCGACCTCCGCGGCCGCCCGGTCGTGGGCGATTTCGACGGAGACGGACTTGACGATCTGGGGACGTACCTCGCCGAAACGAATACCTTCATGTTCGACCTCACAGGAGCCAGTGACGGCACTCCCGGCGTGCTGGACGGTAACGCGGACGACATCATCAACTTCGAAGATGAGACGACTGCATTCGGCCTCCCAGGCCGCCTTGAACGTCCGCTCGCCGGAGACTTCAATCTCGACGGGATCGATGACATTGGTCTGCGTGTTCCGCACGCGGAAGGCGACACGCCGGCTGAGGAGTCGGAGTGGTACATCTTCATTTCGGACGCGACTCTGGCCGCACCGGGCACGGTCGACGCGGTGGACCACCCCTTCTCACCGGATCCCCTTGGCGATGACCTGTTCTTCCAGTTTGGAGGCAATCTCGGCCTGCCGCTGCTGGGCAACTTCGACCCGCCGGTGAGCGGTCCCGACGGAAGCGGGAACGTTTCGCCGGAACCGGTCGATGTGACTCTTCCAGGTGGTGGGGGACCATTCGAAATCCTGCGGGACGCCGATGATCTCGTCGTCCAGATGCAGGGCGGAGCGGAACTCGTACGTCAGGCGGCGAGCACTGTCTCGGTGCTCCGCGTGACCGGGACGTCCGATGCGGACATCGTGGCCGTGCTGGATTCCGGCATCGCCGTTGATACGCCGATTGCCTTCACTGGAGAAGATGGAAACGACTCGTTTGACGCGTCGCTGGCGACAGCACCTGTGAATCTCACCGGCAACGGCGGCGATGATGTTCTGATCGGCGGGCTGGGAAATGACACGCTCAACGGCGGCAGTGGCAAGGACGAACTCGTCGGCAATGCTGGCGATGATCTGATCCAGGGCCAGGGCGGAACGGGGGACTCGCTGGACGGGGGTGACGGGAACGACACGCTCGACGGCGGTCGCGGAAATGATGTGATCCGCGAGTTCTTCACAGGCGACGTCGCGCTGACGAATTCGCTGATGACCGGTCGCGGAACGGACTCAATCGTCAGCGCCGAACGAGCC
>Ga0209273_10000626_pt1 | contig 41374 bp, 33 predicted proteins | sample tdAd471_FD_187126 | JGI IMG/M metagenome (GOLD analysis project Ga0209273, IMG submission 187126) | Marine sediment microbial communities from the Atlantic coast under amendment with organic carbon and nitrate - tdAd47.1 (SPAdes)... | ecosystem: Environmental > Aquatic > Marine > Coastal >...
TAACAACGGTGAGGTGTCCGAGCGGTCGAAGGAGCACGCCTGGAAAGTGTGTATGTCGAAAGGCATCGAGGGTTCGAATCCCTCCCTCACCGCCAATTCTGTGATCCCGTTAAACGCCCTCGCTGCAAGATCTGCAACAATCACCTCTATCAGCTACTTAGATGCCATTTCTCAGAGGGGGTGACCCATGTTTGCAAGGTCAAAATATCTCGTTCTGCTACTACTCGCCTTCGTTACGGCTTGCTCAAGCACACCGAAACAGGGTGCCTCACCCTGGAGTGGTTACACTGAGCGGGGCGAAGCCTCGTATTACGCCATGAAGTACCAGTTCCGCAAAACCGCCAGTGGCGAGCGATTCAATCAACTTGGCAATACCGCGGCGCACAAGCAATTGCCATTCGGATCACGCGTCAAGGTAACAAACGTGAGTAATGGTGAAAGCGTGACGGTAAGGATCAATGATCGCGGGCCGTTCATTGAAGGAAGAATCATCGATCTCTCCCGCTCCGCATTCGCCGAGATTGCCGATACACGCCTTGGAGTGATTGATGTGGAAATCGAGGTGCTGAACTAGAGCGCTTGGCAATTTCCTGATCATCCCGACAATTATCCGTTAAAAGTAATCGTATATTGCAAGTAGTGACTAACAGCCATAATGATGCCCTAAGAGTACACTTTACTTTTGCTGCCTTGGTTAACTGTCCTTCTCAGTCCTAAATAATCTCTTGATTCAATAAGTCAGAGCGTTCCGTATTTGCTAGAATCAGGATAGACAATCCATGCCGAAGACTGAATAAATAAGCGTTCAATCGAGTTGGAAGTCTTCACTAAGTCACGCAGAATTTGTGCATTCTGGCACTCAGTACCAAGTTTCAACGATGCCTAAAATTAGTAGTGAAATAATAAAAATTCATTTGGGCTTGCTTCTCGCCGCTATATTTTCAGCCTGGGCTTCATACCTGATTCATGTTATTCCGATTGAAGAACCTTCACTGCCCATTCTCGAAGCGCTCATTGATTTTTCCGGCCGTGCCCCAGACCAGTACCGGGTAGTTCCCTATATTTTGATTGGTGTCATTAGGGATGCTGTGAATCTCCTGCCGGGAATCGATGTTGAGCTGCGGTATCCAATGCTGATCTTTGATTCATTGTTCCTGTTCTTGTCTGTACTGGCGCTGAGAAAGCACTTTTCTGATGTTGGAGGGCAAGGAATTACCTGGTATCTATTGCTGGTATACCCGTTTCTGATGTTTGATAGTTACCGACCAACAGCTTCATTTGTTCTGTTCCTGGCGATTCAAATTGTTGTCTTTATGCACAATGCCAATGCAGGGCGGAAAAATGCCTGGCCGGTTTTGACGGGTCTGATTGTACTGATGAGTTTCACCCGGGCGGACGTCGCATTTCTGTTTGCGGTCTCGGCGCTGGGGCTGGGAAACGCATCGACTGTGGTAAAAGCAGCGATTGCTGTAATTCCTCTGGTAGTTCAGCTTTTGCTAGGCAAGGTCATTTTTGCGGAGGCTGAATACTTCAGTCAGTTGATAATGCTTTCAGATAATTTGAGTCTCAGGTTCCTAATGAGCTCACCTTTGACCTACCTTTTGCTTGGTTTGCTGATGTTTTATTGGAATAGCGTATTCAGCTTTGTCAAAAGGACGGTTCAATCTCATACACTGGTGTTTCTGGCGATGGCGGGTTACGTGTTAACGTTGCTGGTCATTGCAAGGCCAAATGAGTACAGGCTGTTTCTGCCATTTCTGCCGTTGATTCTCTGGTTGCTTCGTGAGCACAGAATAGTGGGTGTCAACCACGAATGATTGCAGTTCAGGTGACTCGAGGGATTAAGGGATTGACGGGTTAAGGCCCAATAGAGCCAAGGGGCTAATCCGCAAACGAGTGGGCTCCAAGGGTAAAGAGATAAAGAGATGAAGAGATGAAGAGATGAAGAGATGAAAGGATGAAGGGGTAATGGAGCAATGAGGTAATAGGATAAAAGTGAAAACAGGAGTTAGCATCCTTGGAGTTTAAGAAAGTAGTGCTGGGGGCATTTGCGTATCTGGTTCACTACAAGGAAATCTTTGCCAAAAAATTGTTGATTCCGGCAGGTGGATTCTTGACGCTGGATTTTCTTTCACAGCTCAGTTTTACGGCTTCGAGCAGCTTGCTCATTTCTCTGCTGACATTGGTGCTGTATGTGCTGCTAGCCATTGTAGCTCATCGTATTGTGCTGCTTGGGCCAGATTCAGTGGCTGACTGGGGTATATCCGGATGGAGCAGTCGCGAAACGTCTTTCTTTCTGCATGCACTCGGCCTCGGAATGATTATGCTTATTCCCCTTGTCAGTGTGTTGCTGAGCTTCATACCGTTCATCATCCTCATAGCACTTCCCTTTAGTTTCTGGCTTCTGTCCAGGCTCTCCCTGGTATTGCCTGGCATTGCTGTTGATCAGGGATTTACCTTCCAGCAATCCTGGGAGGCAACACGCCACTTTCAGCTGCAGATGTTTGGCGTTGTTTTTCTGATTCCATTCCTGCTCGGAGGAATTGGCCTGGTCATCGCGCAACTGCCTTTCTCCGCATTTCTGGTCAGTCTCTATTCGATAGTTGCCTCGGTCTACGAGATTGTTTTGTTGTCACTGGCTTTTCAGGCGATAAACAAAGAACGGCCCGATGCAAGCGGGGGGGGGTATCCCGGCAACTGAAGGATTAGAAAACTGCAGCTAATTTCAAGAAATACCATGAGAGATATGTCGCCAGATACAGAAACTGGAAGATCTGATAAAGCTACCGGCAGAGGAAAATTTCTCTATCGTGCTATGTATATCTCCATCAGCCTTGCTTGCTGGTCTACTGTATTCATTGAGACGGCGCAGGCACAGATCCAACTCGTGAACCATTCCGCCAAAGCTTGCCTTGATGCGAATGGTATGACGTTCGGTCAGCAGGTCTGGATCGAAGGAGGCCAATTCGTCATGGGTGATGATTCCACCTATGCTGAGGAGGCACCCGCTCATGGAGTGTCGGTATCCGGTTTCTGGATCGACGTGCACGAAGTCACCAACGCCCAGTTTGCCCGCTTTGTTAAGGAAACAGGCTATGTGACGGTAGCTGAAACAAAGCCATCAACTTATACCATAGCCGCAGCAGAGATTCCCGATGCCATGGGACAGCCCGGGTCGATTGTTTTCAGTCCGCCTGCAGACGGACAGTCTTTACGTTACTGGTGGAACTGGGTGCCCGGTGCGTACTGGCGTCATCCAGAAGGGCTGGGCAGCACTATTGAAGGCAGGGATAATTACCCGGTGGTTCACATTGCTTACGAAGACGCAGCCGCTTACGCGCAATGGGCTGGCCGTTCCTTGCCTACTGAAGCGCAATTTGAGCTGGTTGCCCGTAATCGACGCGACAGCCGTTTTGCCTGGGAAGGAAACCTGCTGGCACCAGGCGGGCACCATCATGCCAATACCTGGCAAGGTGATTTTCCCTTGCAGGATACCGCAGAAGATGGTCATCGGGGGTTGGCACCCGTAGGCTGCTATGACGCCAATGACTACGGTGTGTTCGATATGATCGGCAACGTCTGGGAATGGACTGGCAACTGGTATTTCCCTGGCCATCGGCTGGTTGAGCCGCCTGATCCGCAGGGTCCTGAGCTACACGAAAGCTACAGTCCCGATCATCCAGGAGCCCCGGTCAAGGTTATCAAAGGAGGTTCGTACCTTTGTGCGGAGAGTTACTGTCTGCGCTTTAGGCCTGCAGCCCGGCAGGCGCAGGAAACCGGCCTGGGCACCAGCCATATTGGATTTCGTACAGTTTTAAACCGGGCCCGGTAACGAGGTGCGAGTAATGGAACGAAACGTAATTAACTTGCTGCTCAGACTACTTTCATCGGTAGTCCTGATATTAGTGCTGGGCCAATGCTCGGTAACGAATCAAGGCCGGCAGGACAGACCTGAATTACCGGATCGTCCCAATATTCTTTGGCTTGTTGCAGAAGACCTTAGCCCCATTATTCCGCCATTTGGTGACCATACTGTCGAAACACCCAGTCTTTCTCGCTTGGCCAGTGAAGGCATACGCTACACCCATGTCTTTTCACCATCAGGAGTTTGCGCACCAAGCCGTGCTGCCATTGCTACAGGTATGTACCAGAATCATATTGGTGCCCAGCACATGCGTACCACCAATGTGGCAGGTTTTGGTGTTCAGGGGTTGATCCCCTATGAAGCGGTACCGCCGTCTTATGTGAAGATGCACAGTCAATATTTTCGTGAGGCGGGGTATTACACGAGTAATCGAGCCAAGGAGGATTATCAGTTCCGTAAAGCAGTCACCGCCTGGGACGACAGCAGTGCGACTGCGCACTGGCGGAATCGGGCGGCGGGTCAGCCATTTTTCTCGGTGTTTAATTTTGGTATCACCCACGAGTCACAGATCTGGGCGCAGGCCGAAAACCCGCTCCTGGTTTCTGAAGATCTCGAGGTGCCGATTCCACCGTATCTTCCCGATACCGAGGTCGCGGTGAATGATATTCGCCGGGTGTATTCGAATATCGTTGCCATGGACCAACAGGTGGGTGATGTCCTGGCGGAACTGGAAGCAGACGGCTTGCTGGATAACACCATAATCTTCTGGTACAGCGACCATGGAGGGCCGCTGCCTCGCCAGAAACGCCTGCTCTATGATTCCGGCATGCGGCTGCCGATGATTATCCGCTTCCCGGATCGTTGGCGGGCGGGTGAGGCTGATGACCAGCTCATCAGCTTCGTGGATTTCTTGTCGACTGCCTTGTCTTTAGCTGGAATTCAGCCGCCTGACAATGTGGATGGCCGCGCATTCCTGGGGAATTTCGCTGACAGTGCGCCCCGCGATTATGTGCACGGTGCTGCCGACCGTTTTGACACCGAGTACGACACAATCCGCGCAGTACGCGACAAGCGGTTCAAGTACTTGCGCAATTTCCAGCCGGACAGGCCTTACTACCTGCCGCTGAGCTACCGCGAACAAATGCCGGTCATGCAGGAACTGCTGCGCCTGCGGGATGCCGGCGAGTTATCTCCAGCCCAGGCTCAGTGGTTCAGGAGCAGCAAAGAAGCCGAAGAATTGTTTGATACTGAGATCGATCCCCATGAATTGAACAATCTGGCGCAGGATCCTCAGTACACAGACAAACTGGTCGAAATGCGGACCGAACTTGAACACTGGATGGAGGCTGTCAACGACCCTGGGCTGATGCCGGAGGCAGAGCTCATTGAAAGCATGTGGCCCGGCAAGGTTCAACCAGCCACGGCGGTACCGACGGTATCTCGCCGGGGCAACCGAATCAGCCTGGCCAGTGACACCGAAGGTGCCAATCTGGGTTATCAGATTCTGGTGGCAGGAGAGAAGCAAAGTCAGACCTGGCAGGTTTATCAGGGCCCTGTGGAAATAGCAGCTGGCCAGCGTTTGATAGGGATTGCCCACCGGCTTGGCTACCTGCCAAGTGCCACGGTGGTCGTTGAGGCGCTTTGAAGGATCAAGACCCGACCGTCCCGAGACGAGGCAGGCCGCAGGCTATTCGATAGCCACTTTTCAGCTGATACGATACTATCCAGTGCAAAACCACATAAAAACAACTATCAAAAAACCCATCGATACACCTTGTTAGTAGGAGAGAGGTAGATGAGAAAAACTGCAGCGCTCGCCATTCTGATAGCGGGCACATTAGCCACATCCACATTACTGGCGGCCGATGCCGACTGGCCCCATTACGGGGGTGATCTGGGTTCTTCCAAGTATTTGCCGCTGGATCAGATCAACTCAGATAACGTCAACCAGGTGCAAATAGCCTGGCAATGGGAAAGCGTCGACAACGCAACGGTCGCACAGAACCTGGAACAGGATATCCGTGCCGTACCGGCAGCCTGGAAGGCAACGCCTATTGTGGTCGATGGCGTGATGTATGTGCCTACCTCGTTTGGCCGAATTGCCGCCCTTGATCCTGCCAGCGGCGAGGAAATATGGGTGTTCGATACTCGAGCCTGGGAGGCCGGGCGTCCAGCCAACCTGGGATGGAATGTGCGAGGGGTGGCCTACTGGGAAGAGGGTAATGACAAGCGAGTCTTTTTTGCTACCAACGACTCTTACCTGTGGTCAATTGACGTTGAAACCGGCCAGGCGGACAGCGGATTTGGTAATGATGGCCGCATTGATCTCACCCAGGGCCTGGGTCGTGAAGTTGAACGCGGCGAGTACGGCGTGGTGTCTCCGCCACTGGTCACCAACGGTGTAGTGGTAGTGAATTCAATCGTCAATGACGTTCCGCAGCAAAAAGAAGCGCCACCGGGGCATGTGCGCGCCTTCAATCCTCGCAACGGTGAGCAGGTCTGGATGTTCAATACCATCCCCCAGGCTGGTGAATTTGGTAACGACACCTGGGAAGACGGTTCCTGGGAGTACACCGGCAATACCAATTCCTGGACCATCATGAGTGCCGACGAAGAGCTTGGTCTGGTCTATATTCCCATCGGAACCCCAACCAATGACTGGTACGGGGGTCTTCGCAAGGGCAATAACCTGTTTGCAGAAAGCCTGGTGGCAGTGCGCTCAGACACTGGTGAATATGTCTGGCATTTCCAGATGATTCATCATGGGGTCTGGGATTACGACCTGCCGGCAGCGCCAACGCTGGTGGACATCAATGTCGATGGTCGTCCGATCAAAGCCGTAGCGCAGATTTCCAAGCAGGGCTTTACTTACGTATTCGATAGGGTGACCGGAGAACCAGTGTGGCCCATCGAGGAACGCGCGGTACCGCAGAGTTCGGTTCCCGGTGAGCAGTTGTCTCCAACCCAGCCGTTCCCCACAAAACCGGCACCATTCGAACTCCAGGGTATCAGCGACGAGACCCTGGTGGATTTCACACCCGAGCTACGTGCCGAGGCACTGCAGAACATAGAGCAGTATGACTACGGCCCCTTGTTCACCCCGCCATCTTTACGCGGGGTCATTCAGCTGCCTGGCTGGGCAGGGGGTGGGGAGTGGCATGGTGCGGCATTCGACCCGGAGACCAGTCTCTACTATGTACCGTCTGCCACAGGACCTATTGTTGTTCAATTGCGGGAAGCCAATGCCGATCGCAGCAACCTGATCTATCGGCGCGGTGGACCCATGGGAGTGGCAGGACCAAGCGGATTGCCGCTGACCAAACCGCCTTACAGCCGAATTACCGCCATAGACCTGAATTCAGGTGATCATGAATGGATGGTGCCCCATGGCGAAGGTATCCGTCAGCAGATTATCGACATGGGTATCATCGATCCGGGTCCGGTTGGCAGCCCCAGCCGGGTTGGACCGGTGCTGACCCGCAGCTTGCTATATGTTGCGCAACAGGATAGCGAACGCAACCTGATCAGGGCGCTGGACAAGGCATCTGGTGTAACTGTCGCCGAGATCGAGCTCCCGCTGCCACCAAACGGCACACCCATGACTTACATGGTCGACGACAAGCAGTACGTTGCGATTGCTGTGGGTGGTGGCACGGATTCCAGATTGGTGGCACTGGCGCTGCCCTAAAATTTTCAACCTGAAGAATGGTGCCTCACTTGCTCGCGAGGCACCGGCCATCAGGTAATAGCTCGACCGGAGGCTGTGATTCGCATTGGCGATCCGGGAAATTCAATAAGGATAATGGGAGATATTGTCATGAGCCGATCAAATTACCCTGCAAGCAACTTGTTAAACGCCGCACTTGTGGTAACGCCATTTTTGTTTGCAGCGTTGTCCGCCTATGGCCAGCATGGCGGCGGAAACCTGGTGACCGGTCAGGGAATTCCGAATCCCAATCCGATCATTCACAAGCAGTGGGGTGAACTCCCTGCAGGACGACAGTGGGGCTCTACCGCCGGCATCGATATCGATCCGACTGACGGCCAGGTGGTCGCTTACGAGCGATGCGGAGCTGGCAGCTTCGGCTCTGGGGTGCCGGTCAACTGCGATACCAATCCTGTGGATCCGATATTCAAATTCGACCGGCATACTGGTGAGGCGTTGGCGAATTTCGGCGGCGGCATCATGATGACACCCCATGGCATCCATGTAGACCATGAGGGAAACGTGTGGGTTGCAGATTTTGCCAGTAACGAAGCCGAAACCAAAGGCCATCAGGTTCATAAGTTCAGCCCTGACGGGGAGTTACTGATGAGCCTGGGCGTTGCCGGTAAACGCGGGAACGACAGCCGCCACTTCAACGAACCCAATGACGTGATAGTTGCGCCTGATGGCAGCATCTTTGTCGCAGACGGGCATAGCGGTCAGAACATGCTTACGGAGCAGGCCGTCGAACAAGGTCGCCGCAATGGTCAGACGGCCCGGATTATGAAATTTGCGCCGGACGGTACATTTATCAAGCAGTGGGGACAACTCGGTGTCAGCCACGGAGAATTCAGAACACCGCATGCGCTGGAGTTCGACAATCAGGGGCGCTTGTGGGTGGTAGATCGAGGTAATCACCGGATCGAAATTTTTGATCAGGACGGCAACTACCTGGACTCCAGGTATGCCTATGGTCGAATCAGTGGCATCTTCATTACCAATGACGACATGGTTTATGCCATCGATTCCGAGTCCAGCCCCTACCGCCACCAACCGTGGCGAACCGGGGTAAGGATAGGGCCGGTTGACCAGGACGTTGTCGTAGGTTTCATTCCAGGGCACGACAGTGAAGCCCGTCTCTACCAGGGCGCGGCTGGAGAAGGCGTCGCGGTGGATGCCGACGGTAATGTGTTTGCCGCCGAAGGGCCTGCATCACTGGGGCCGGCGGGTGGCGCCTTCACCAAGTATTCGAAGCGTTATTGAGCAGTATTTGGATGATCTTTTCAATTGGCGGGCAGGACGTGTGTGCTGCCTGCTAATGACCGAAGCATGAAGCATTAGTACAGTTGGGTAATATCTGTAAAGCTGCTTGATTGTGCCGGCTGTATTCCAGATAATGCGGCGCTGCGCGGCCCTATGGCTGTGCTATCATGCTCGATGGTAGCTTTTGTCGGTCCCCTCGCAATGATAAGTTACGAACCCCGCCAGGCCCGGAAGGGAGCAACGGTAGTAGCCGACTCATGTGCCGGGGTGTGGCTGGCAAGGGCTACCACCCATTCTACTGGAAATCGAATAGCGGGATGACGTATCAGGTTCTGGCCAGAAAATGGCGGCCCGGCAAATTCAGTGATCTGGTGGGCCAGTCCCACGTACTGAAACCGCTTACTCACGCCCTCGATAACGGGCGTCTGCATCATGCCTATTTGTTTACCGGAACCCGGGGTGTCGGTAAGACCACACTGGCAAGAATCCTGGCCAGGTGCCTCAATTGCGAACAGGGAGTCAGTTCCGAACCCTGCGGAACCTGCGGTGCCTGTACGGAAATAGCGGAAGGCAGGTTTGTCGACCTGATAGAAGTGGACGCAGCTTCCCGGACCAAAGTTGAAGATACCCGAGAGCTGCTGGAAAACGTGCAATATGCACCTACCCTGGGTCGCTACAAGATTTACCTGATCGACGAAGTCCATATGCTGTCGCCCCACAGCTTCAATGCCTTGTTGAAAACCCTTGAAGAACCCCCGCCACACGTGAAATTTCTGCTGGCAACCACCGATCCGCAGAAACTCCCGGTCACGATCCTGTCCCGCTGCCTGCAGTTCAATTTAAAGAATCTCAGCCCGCAGCAGATCGAGGAATACCTGGAACAGGTTCTGGAGCAGGAAGGTATTGAGTTTGAAGAAGCAGCGCTTTGGCAAATAGCTACTGCGGCTACCGGAAGCATGCGCGATGCGTTAACGCTGCTGGATCAGGCCATCTCATATTGCGAAGGCAAGGTAGCGGCGAGCGGCGTGAGCGACATGATCGGCACCCCCGATCAGGGCACGATTTTCCAGATACTGGAGAGCCTTGCCAGCCAGGATACTGCAGGCATGCTGCAAACTGTGCAGGAGGTAGCCGAGCGGGCAGCAGATTTTCAACAATTGCTGGAAGCGCTGCTCAACACCCTGCATCGGCTTGCAATCGCCCAGGTCTTGCCCGATGGGATAGACAACAGTTACGGTGATCGCCAGCAAGTGCTCGATTTCTCGGGCCGATTCAGCGCCGAAGATTTGCAGCTTTGCTATCAGATTGGCCTGAAAGGCAGGGGGGATCTTGCACTGGCGCCAGATACCAGGGCCATGTTCGAGATGTTGCTGATTCGGATGCTGGTTTTTTCGCCCGCCGGAGTACCGACTGTGCCCCCCAGGCCTGATCACGGCAATCGGCCAGAAACCAAAAAAGCGTCTGCTGAACGAGAGTCGCCTGCAGTAGAGCAAAAAAAAAAGCCTCTAAAGCAGCAACAGAAAGCTCAAGCAAAGCCGGGCACTGAAACGGTCGAGCCCGGTGCTCTGCAGGATCAACCAGCAACCGGCGCCTCCAGCTCTGCCCCTGAAGAAAAGGTACAGATGTCCGGGAAGCGGGTAAAAGAGGGGGCTGAGTTACCAGATTCAGCAGCGACACTGGATGAGAATAACTGGATAGAGCTGTGTCAGCACCTGAATCCGGGTGGGATTACCGGAAACATTCTTGCGCACTGCGTCATTGTTTCCGCGGCGGCCGACAGCCTTCAGCTGTGCCTGGATACTGCACAGAGTGCAGTGTACAGCGAAGAGCATCGAGAGCGGATTGAGCAATTGCTGTCAGGCCATTTCAAGCAGGCGTTAAGTGTTGCCATTGAGATTGGCGAGCCGACCAGTGAATCTCCTGCCGCGTATAACCAGCGCCTCAAGCAGGAAAGCCTGGAGCGATTGCGTAACAATTTTCAGCAGGATGACAACGTACAGAAATTGGTAGAAACCTTCTCCGGCGAAGTGCTGCAAGAGTCCATATCGCCGTTAAGATAATGAGGATACAAGTGTGACAGATCTGAACGAATTGATGAAACAGGCTCGCGATATGCAGGAGCAGATGAAGAAGGCCCAGGAAGAAGCACTAAGCAAGGTTGTTGAAGGTGAATCCGGAGCCGGCATGGTCAAGGTAGTTATGAACGGACGTCACGATTTGAAGAAGATCGAGCTGGCAGAAGGTTTGCTGCAGGAAGACAAGGAAGTAGTTGAAGACCTGATCGCAGCGGCCGTTAATGATGCAGTCAGAAAGGTTGAAGACAGCAATAAGGAAACGCTGTCTGGTATGGCGTCAGGGTTCAAGTTGCCCGAAGGGTTCAAATTTCCCTTTTAAGCAGGCCTGCTCATGTTTTCCAGTCCGTTAATTGAACAATTGGTTGAGGCTTTTCGATGCCTGCCGGGCGTGGGACCTAAATCGGCCCAGCGCATGGCGCTTTACCTGCTGGAACGCAATCCGGAAGGTGGCAGGAAGCTTAGCGCTGCATTGCAGGACGCTATTGATAAAGTAGGCAAATGTGGCAGATGTCACACCCTGACAGAGCTGGAGCTGTGCAATATCTGCAGCAGCCCATCCCGCAACAGAAAGGTTTGTTGTGTGGTGGAGTCACCGGCGGATGTTTACGCTTTGGAACAGACAGGCACCTACCGAGGTGTCTATTTTGTATTAATGGGCCACTTGTCGCCTATCGATGGCATTGGCCCGGAGCAGCTTGGGATTGATCATTTCCTGGGATTGGTAGATGAAGACGATATGGACGAAGTGATCATAGCCTGTAATCCAACTGTCGAAGGTGAGGCAACTGCCTATTTCATCGCAGAGCAATTGCGGGGCAAAGAGCTGGTGGTATCGCGAATTGCTCACGGTGTTCCAGTCGGCGGCGAACTGGAATATATCGACGGGGGCACCTTGAGTCATGCCATGAGCGGTAGAAGGCCGATGGATATCAAGTGAGCATGCCCACAGAAAGTTCAGGACAGCCGCATAGCTATATAAATAGTGACCAGACACTTGCTCAGGTTTGCCGGGACATGAATGGATGCGCACGGCTGGCCTTTGATTCTGAATTCATTCGAACCGATACATTCTTCCCCAAGCCCGGGCTATACCAGTTGAATGATGGAATTAACACCTATCTGGTAGACCCACTGCCGATTCGGGATTGGGAGGCTTTCAAGCAACTACTCAACCAGGAAGGCATGGTCATCATCATGCATTCCTGCAGCGAAGACCTAGGCCTGCTACAACACTCTCTGGATACACTGCCTGCGCGATTATTTGATACCCAACGTGCGGCGTCGTTTGTCGGCTATGATTACAGCCTCAGCTATCAGGCGCTGGTTAAAGCGGAATTGGATATTGACCTGCCAAAAGGCGAAACCCGTTCTGACTGGTTACGGCGTCCGCTGGCAGATACGCAGCTGGAGTACGCGGCACTCGATGTGAAGTATCTTGTTGAACTACGGAACAGGTTGCTCGACAGGCTGGACTCACTGGGCCGTCTGGCCTGGTTTGAAGCTGATTGTCAGGACATGCTGCACAATGTCAGTGACGAATGGGATCGCAGCAGCTGGGAAGCGGCGTACCGGAGTTTCGGGGCTGCCTGGCGGCTTGATGATAATGCCCTAGGACTCTTGCAGAAACTGGCGTATTGGCGTGAGGTGATGGCCAGGGAGCGGAACAAGCCGAGAAGCTGGATAGCCAAAGACCAGGAGTTGCTGACGCTTGCTTCCAGGCTGCCCTGTCACGACGCAGTAACCCGGCAGGATATTGAGCAGGCGGACGTATTTTCCGGTCGTTTCCTGGATCGCAATGCCTTGTCGATTGCTGATTTTGTGAATCAGGAGCATGAATTCCAACAGCCTGCCCGGCGAGACCTGCTCAGCAGTCCGTTGAATAACAGGGCACGGAAACAGTTGAAGGCGCTCCAGAAAATGGCCAGGGAACTGGCAGAAAAGCTGGCAATCAGTCCCGAACTTCTGGCGCGCAAGCGATTGTGGATAGAATTGTTGGAAAATATCCAACGTGGCAATGAAGAAATCTGGCCACAAGGTCTGGAAAACTGGCGTCGGGAACTGTTGGAAGACGGTGTGATGAAAATCATTACCTCTGCTGAAAGCTGACCGACGGGCAGGATGACCATGGCAGAGCTACCATTCTGGGAACGCCCATTAGCGTCTTTGAACGATGACGAATGGGAACAGCTATGTGACGGCTGTGGTCGTTGCTGTCTTAAAAAGCTGACTGATGAGGATAGCGGAGAAACTGTTTATACAAGGGTCATATGTCGCTATTTCGATCAGCGCAGCAGCCGCTGTAACTGTTATGATACGCGGTGCGAAAAGGTGCCCGACTGCCTGCAGGTGAATGACCATGACATCGGCGCGCTGAAGTGGATTCCTGACACCTGTGCCTACAAGCTCAGGTATGAGAACAAGCCGCTTTACGACTGGCATCCTCTGATCGCGGGTTCGAGAGGACAAATGGAATCGCTGGGCATCTCAGTTGCGGGACGGGTACTTTCCGAGGAGTATGTCCATGAAGATGGCCTGGCTGAGCATGTGATTCGATGGGTTTCGACTGATGGTTGATGTGACAAATTACTGGATTGCCTGGGCTGCGTATTGCGTGGCGGCAACGATTTATTACCTGGTATTCTGGAAGATTACCCACTTTCGGGAACGGCGGGTTCTCAAATACTGTCTGCGAGCAGTCATGCTGGCAATTATCGTGACCCCTTGGTACGTAAGCGATACAGGGTCGGTCATGGCTCCCGCCCTGATAGTTGTGATGATGGACGCCATCACCATCAGTGGAGAGGCGGCGGCGCGTGCTTTTGTCCCATTATTTCTTTCAATAGTCCTGTCCCTGGCTGTCGTACTGCTAATACTTCTGGTAAGGCGCGGTAAGGCGCGCCAGGCTGACGATCCCTCCTGACCTATATTATTGATCTGACGCTGGTTAGAATATGGCGTTTAGTGTGATCACCAAGAAACGGATCTGAGAATATGAGTTTTACCGGTACCAGTGAGTATGTAGCCAGCGAACAATTGCAGATGGCGGTTAATGCAGCGGTCAATCTGCAGCGGCCGCTGCTGATCAAAGGAGAACCCGGAACAGGCAAAACCATGCTGGCCGAACAGGTGGCCAAAGCCTTGGACATGCCTTTGATTCAATGGCATATCAAATCAACCACCAAGGCCCAGCAGGGGCTGTACGAATACGATGCTGTCTCCAGGCTAAGGGACTCCCAGCTAGGTGATGACAAAGTTCACGACATCTCCAACTACATTGTCAGAGGTAAAGTCTGGCAGGCATTTGAGTCAGAGCACCAGGTGGTATTGCTGATTGACGAGATCGACAAGGCGGATATTGAGTTTCCCAACGATCTGTTGCTGGAACTGGATCGCATGGAATTTCATGTCTACGAGACCCGCGAAACTGTCAAGGCCAGGCATCGGCCAATTATTATCATCACCAGCAACAATGAAAAGGAGTTACCTGACGCGTTTCTCAGGCGCTGCTTTTTTCACTACATAGAATTCCCCGACGCTCAAACTATGGAAAAGATTGTCGACGTGCACTACCCGAGCATCAAGAAACAGCTGGTGCGCCAGGCTATGGATATTTTCTTCGAGGTTAGAAAAGTGCCTGGCCTGAAGAAAAAACCCTCAACTTCAGAGCTGATAGACTGGCTGAAGCTGCTTATGGCAGATGATATCCCCGAAGACATACTCAAGGATCATGACAATCGACAGGCTATCCCACCACTGTATGGCGCCTTACTCAAGAACGAACAGGACGTGCAGCTATTGGAAAAACTGGCGTTCATGCATCGCGCGAAGAGCTGACCTGAATGTTGATCAATTTTTTCATGACCCTACGTTCCGAGCGCCTTCCGGTTACCCTGACAGAGCTGTTCTCGCTACTGGAGTGTCTTGAGCACAACCTGGCTTTCGCTGACGTGGATGAGTTCTACTACCTGTCCAGGCTATGCATGGTAAAGGACGAAAAAAACTTCGACAAATTTGATCGGGCATTTTCCCGCTATTTCGAAAACGTGGAGCAGATAGATGAGTTGTTCCAATACCAGATTCCCGAACACTGGCTGAAGAAACAGTTCGAAGCTTCACTGAGCGATGAAGAAAAAGCACGTATCGAAGCACTCGGTGGCTTTGGAAAACTTATGGAACAATTCCGCAAGCGCATGGAAGAACAGCAGAAACGGCATCAGGGTGGCAACAAATGGATTGGAACCGGAGGTACATCACCATTCGGCGCCTATGGCTACAATCCGGAAGGAATCCGCATCGGTCAGGATGAATCCAGGAATCAGCGTGGGGTAAAGGTCTGGGACCGACGCAACTTTCGAGACCTTGATGACAGTGTGGAATTGGGTACCCGTAATCTGAAGCTTGCCTTGCGTCGCTTGCGTAAGTTCGCCCGCACCGGGGCGACGGAAGAGTTGGATATGGATAACACCATTTCGTCTACTGCCAGAAACGCTGGCCTGCTGGATATCAAGATGGTTCCCGAGCGCCACAACGCCGTTAAGGTGCTGCTGTTTTTCGATGTTGGCGGATCCATGGATCCTCATATCAGGGTGTGTGAAGAGCTGTTTTCTGCCGCCAGGTCAGAGTTCAAGCATCTAAAGTACTTTTACTTTCACAATTTCCTATACGATTCGGTCTGGACCAAGAGCCATCGACGAATGGCGGAAACCACTTCGACCTGGGATATTCTGCATAAGTATTCCTCTGACTACAAAGTAATTTTTGTGGGAGATGCCACTATGGCACCCTATGAGATTACCCACGCCGGGGGAAGTATTGAACACTACAATGAAGAGGCCGGCGCGGTGTGGATGCAACGCCTGTACGAAACTTTTGAGCACCTGGTATGGCTTAATCCGACTCCGAAGGACTACTGGCAGCACAGTTACTCCATCGATATAGCCAGACAGCTTATTGATGACCGCATGTTCCCGCTAACGGTCAAAGGCCTGGAAGAGGCAATGGGCCTGTTAGCGAAGTAGCGCGTCAGGTCACAGGATACCCCAACGTAACGCACGCCGACAAAGGAAAAGCAAATGGTCGAACAGCTGACCGGAGAATTCGATCCAGGCCAACATCAGTCACTGCTGGAGGTTCTGGAACATGCTGTTGCCAATTACGGTGACAAGCCGGCTTATACCTGCTTTTCACGAACCATCAATTACCGCCAGGTTGATGAACTGAGTGATTGCTTTGCCCGGTTTCTGCAAAATAACACGACGCTGGAGCCGGGCGATCGCATCGCCTTACAGCTGCCAAATCTTCTACAGTTTCCAATAGCACTATACGGAGCGCTGAAGGCTGGCCTGATCGTGGTGAATACCAACCCGTTATATACCAGCAGAGAGATGCGTTACCAGTTTAAGGACGCTGGCGTAAAAGGCATTGTGATACTCGCCAGCTTCTGCGACAAACTGGGAGAAATTGTCAGTGATACAGAAATCAAGGAGACGATAGTCACCCAACTTGGAGATCTGCAGTCACCGGTTCAGCGCCTGCTGATCAATCTTGGTGCCAAGTATCTGAAGAAGCTGGTGCCGGCCTACTCAATACCAGGGGCGGTGGATTTCATGACTGCCTTACGGCAGGGTGAGGATTCAAGCGAAGCACTCGCCAGAGCGGAAGGTAAGGGTGATGATCCTGTACTTATACTTTATACCGGGGGCACTACTGGATACGCAAAAGGCGTCATGCTTTCCCACAACAATCTGTTGACCAACATGATGCAATTCCGTGTGCGATGTCTCGAAATTATCAGTGACGGAATAGAAAACATTGCAGCACCATTGCCGCTGTATCACAGCTATGCATTCCTGTTGCATTGTGTCTCCATGCCCTTTGCGGGAAATCATAATCATCTTATACCGAATCCCAGGGATCTGGGCTCGGTGATTAAAATACTCAAGAAGGGCCGGATATCAGGTTTTGTCGGTATCAACACGCTTTACCTGGCGCTGTTGCAGAGAGAAGAGATCAGATCCATTGACTTCAGTACCATGCGGTTTTGTGGTGCCGGAGGGATGCCGCTTACGCGTAGCGTGGCCGATGAGTGGGAGCAGTTGGTAGGGTGCCCGGTTTTCGAAGGCTACGGTTTGACGGAATGTTCGCCAATCGTTTCGGTGAATTCGCCAAGCTATAACAAACCAGGCACGGTGGGCATCCCGGTGGTGAATACTGAAGTAAAAGTGGTCGATGAGGCTGGTAATGAGTTACCACTTGGTGAGACGGGAGAGTTATGGATCCGCGGACCGCAGGTGATGCAAGGCTACTGGCAGCTGGAACAGGAAACTCGTGAAGTGCTGACCGAGGACGGTTGGTTTAAGTCGGGAGATTTTGTGCAGCAGGACAGCGAAGGCTATCTTAAGATTGTCGACCGTAAGAAAGACATGATCCTGGTTTCAGGATTTAATGTGATACCTGGTGAAATTGAAGACTATGTCAATACCCACCCTGATGTCTTGGAGAGCGCCGCAATCGGCGTTCCAGATGAACACAGTGGTGAGATAGTCGTGTTATATGCTGTTCGCAAGAAAAATGCGGCATTGACCGAGCAGGATCTTAAAGCCTTTTGCCGTGAAGGGCTGACAGCCTACAAGCTGCCCCGACAGATTCATTTTACAGATGACCTGCCTAAATCCAATATTGGCAAGGTGTTACGTCGTGAGTTACGCGAGCAGCATACTCAATCCGTCAGTTCTTAAACCCTTGCACTGACGTCACGCACCGATGTTTATCGTTATTTGGCGAAAATTCCTGTGTCTGATTCCTTAAGGCAAGCGATTAGTGAGTGCGCGCTGCCGGACCGCCACCGATTGCGCGGGCAATTGAAAAAGCTCAATCGGGTTCCCAGGGAGAATCCGGAGTACAAGCACGGCCTTTCCCGATTAGAAAAGCAGATCAGACAATCCAGGGCGCTATGTCAGGCGCGAGCAGACAGAATACCACGCGAAATTACCCTGCCAGATTCATTACCCGTGAGCGAACGGGCTGAAGAGATAATTGAACTGATAAAGAACCATCAGGTAGTAGTGGTAGCTGGTGAAACCGGGTCCGGGAAGACCACGCAGTTACCGAAGCTATGCCTGCAGGCGGGGCTGGGCAGGGCAGGCATGATAGGGCATACCCAGCCCAGAAGACTCGCAGCGATTTCGGTCGCCAACAGAATCGCAGAAGAGCTGGGATCAGAACTTGGGGATGGTGTCGGCTACCAGATCAGGTTCAGCGACCACACTGCGGAACACAGTTTCCTCAAGCTGATGACCGACGGCATATTGCTTAACGAAATCCAGCGCGATCGTTTTCTCAATAACTACGAAGTGCTGATTATCGATGAGGCCCATGAACGAAGCCTCAATATCGATTTCATCCTGGGATACCTCAAACAGCTGTTGCCGCGACGGCCGGATCTGAAACTGATCATAACCTCTGCGACCATCGACGTGGATAAATTCGCCAGCCACTTTGACGGAGCTCCGATAATTTCTGTATCAGGGCGTACGTTCCCGGTTGAGATACAGTACGCACCTCTGGTCAATCAGAAAGATTTTGTATTTGATGATGATGCGCAGATCGAAGCGGTGTTATCAGCTCTCAAGGAGATTGAGCAGCACGGCAACATGCAAGGTGGGGCAGAAGATGTGCTGGTCTTTTTCAGCAGCGAGAAAGAAATTCGTGAAACTGCCCTGGCTATCAGAAAACAGCGATTTAGAGGATTGGAAGTGCTGCCGCTTTACGCCAGGTTGCGCCAGGCAGACCAGGTCAAAATTTTCCAGCCCCATAAGGGGCGACGGGTCATCCTGGCTACCAATATTGCGGAAACGTCACTGACGGTTCCAGGCATCCGATACGTGATCGACACAGGCCTGGCACGAATAAGTCGCTACAGTGTGCAAAGCAAGATACAGCGTCTGCCTATAGAGCCGGTATCCCAGGCTAGCGCCAGGCAGCGGGCAGGGCGTTGTGGACGGGTGGCTGAAGGTGTTTGTATCAGGCTTTACTCAGAGCAGGATTTCAAATCACGTCCAGAATTCACCGACCCGGAAATCAAGCGTACCAATCTCGCTGCAGTAATTCTGCAGATGTTGTATTTACGGTTGGGTGATGTAGGTGAATTCCCGTTTATTGACCCGCCGGAAAACAAGGCAGTTAACGATGGGTACAAGCTTCTGTTTGAACTTGGCGCCATAGATGAGCGGCAGCAGCTGACAGATACAGGGCGAATGATGGCGCGTTTACCGGTAGATCCCCGCTTTGCCCGGATGTTGATCGCTGGCGCTAAAAGTTCATGCCTCCATGAAATAGCCATTATTGTCAGTGCATTAAGCATACAGGATCCACGGGAAACACCGGCGGACAAACGCCAGGCAGCACGGGCAAAGCATGCGTCATTCGATAACCCTGATTCCGACTTTCTCAGCCTGGTGAAGTTATGGAACGTATTTGAAAGTAACAGACAGGAATTCACACATTCCCAACTAAGGAAATATTGCAGCCGGAATTTTCTCTCTTACGCGCGCATGCGGGAGTGGCGCGAAACTCATCGACAATTACTGAGTCTTTGCCATCAGCTGCGTCTAACTGTGAACAGGTCGGAGGGCACCTATCGGGATATTCATACAGCATTACTGGTTGGATCGCTTAATCAGTTGGGTAATCGTGCTGAGGGTAATGAGTACCTGGGTAGTCGCAACAGAAAATTTCGCCTGCTTCCAGTTTCAGCCTTGACAGGAAAGTCACCTAAATGGGTTGTCAGCGGTGCCATTTTTGAAACCACCCAGGCTTACTCTAGTGCGGCAGCAAAAATAGAACCAGAATGGATCGAAGGTGTTGCAAGCCATCTGATACGGAGGGCATGGTCTGACCCCCATTGGAGTAAGAAGCGTCAGCGCGTCATGGCATATGAAAAAGTAAGCCTCTACGGGCTGGCTATTATCGAAAGAAGAGCAGTGCCTTATGGTGATATCGATCCGACTGTCTGCCGGGAGCTTTTTATCAGACAAGGCCTGGTAGATCAGCAATTGGAGGTTGACCTGCCGTTCTATCGACACAACGCTGAGCTGTTTAAAACACTGGAAAAACAGGAAGAAAAGCTGCGCAAACAGGCTGTTTTTATCGATGAACGACGGATGGAAGATTTTTACGAAGCGCGACTTCCAGACTGGGTGGTTGATCGAGCCTCCCTGCTACGCTGGTATAGTAAGGCTGCTAGGGGTAAGCAAGATCTGCTAAAAATGCGCATGGAGGATCTGTTGCCGGCGGATTCCAGTGAATCGCTACAACGCGATTTCCCCGATAGCGCCATGTTGCACAATAATCCATTAGAAGTAAAGTATCAGTTCAAACCGGGAACCGATGTAGATGGCGCCACCATCGAAGTACCAGCACCGCTGATTCAGCAGCTTTCCAGGAAAGACCTGGATTGGGCGATTCCAGGACAGATTCGTGAGCGGAGCATTCAGCTGCTCAAGACATTACCAAAAGCATTGCGGAAGCAGCTGATACCACTGCCGGATTTTGTCGACAGGGCGCTGGCCGATCTGGACCCAGGGCGTCAGGACGAGGATCTGTCTAGCATTCTCTGTGAGCAGGCCAGACGGCTGAAGGGTGTGCAGATTAATCCCGAACTGCTTGCCGTGGCAGATATCCCTGAGTATCTGAAAGTCAAAATAAAGGTAATTGATAAGTCAGGAAAAGTGCTGGAAAGTGGTTCTGACCTGGAGGAGCTGAAGCGAAGGATTTCAAATGACCAGCGGGCAAGTGCCACGATCCGCAAGGAAGCAAAGGATGCCAGACATCCGCTTGAGATGTCTGGTTTGACGGACTGGACGCTGGATGAGCTGCCCGAGCAGCTGGAAGTCGGGGAGCAGCTCAAACTACTTCGTTTTCCTGCCCTGATCGATGAGGTTGATTCTGTCGCGGTGCACTTACTGGCAGATCCTGTTAAGGCCGCATGCCTGAGTCGTCGCGGTATAACGCGCCTGTTCATGCTGCGGACTCGCCAGCAGTCTAAAGAATTATTAAAGCAATTTATCACTCAGCAGCGGACCTGGGGCTTGAAATTACCACCGTTTCTGGCCGGCAAGGATGTCGCAGAGGCATTTGTCTACGCGGTATATTGCGAAAGTTTTCAGCTGCGCAATTCGATTCCGCGGAATCGGGACGGTTTTGAGCAAAGGCTATTGGCTGGCAAAGCAGAATTGTTTGTTGTTGCAACGCAACTTACCACGGTCCTGGACAAGTTGATAGCACGCCATTTCGACTTGATACGCCAGCTGAAGTTGCCTGCTTTTCAGGATTCCCATACCGCCGCGGATGTCAGTTCTCAGTTGCAGGAGCTGCTGGCAGAAGGGTTCCTGTACTGTGTGCCTTATCAATGGCTGCGAGAATATCCGCGCTATCTGCAGGCCATTGAGTATCGCCTGGAGCGAGCAAGGGGACAGCTGGCGCGCGATGAGCAGCTCGGTGACGAGCTAGATAAACACTGGCAAAGGCTCCAGGGCCTGGATCGTCAGGAATACGCTACTTTGAACGCTTTTGTCGAAGATCGCGACACTTTATCGCATTATCGTTGGATGATTGAGGAGTTTCGCGTATCTTTATTTGCCCAGCAATTACGAACGCGAATACCTGCATCGACCAAGCGACTCGAGCGATTATGGGAGTCATCAGTTGGCGGTACCGGGTAGAAAACCTACAATATCATGCTGTCTGCACGGGAAGGGAAATCTGGCAAGTTAGGAACGCACAAAGTTAGAAAGTTAGAAAGTTAGAAAGGGAAGAGGGGGAAAGGAAGTGTCAATAGTCGTACCTGGCACACCAGGAATACGAGACAGGATAGCCATCGCGCTGCTTGCCCTGCTTTTTGTTGCGCCTGGCAGTAGTGCGCAGACACTGGACCCCTGGGAAAACACCAATCGTAAGATTTACCAGTTTAACGATTACTTCGACCAGAGACTGGTCAGGCCGGCAGCGACAGTTTATTTCAATGTGGTGCCGCCCATACTGCAGTCCGGTGTCGGCAATTTTTTCAGCAATATCGATGATGTCAAAGTCACGCTGAATGATCTGCTGCAGTTCAAGCTGGAAGAAGCAGCCAGCGATTCAGCTCGCGTGTTGATTAACAGTACTATCGGGGTTGCCGGATTGATCGACGTGGCAACGCCGCTGGGGCTTGACAAACACGAAGAGGATTTCGGTCAGACCTTCGGTGCCTGGGGATTTCCAAGCGGGCCTTATCTGATCATACCTACGGTAGGCTCCAGTAACGTGCGGGATGCCATTGGATGGGCGCTCGGCTTCGTCTTTAATCCCTTTTTCTACGGTGACTCTAGCGTTTCTGCCCCCATGTATGTACTGGAACGAGTCGATGGCCGCTCCAGGTTACTAGCCTTCGATGAGCTGGTGTTTGGCGATGAGTACATATTCGTTCGCGAGGCTTATGCGCAACGTCGGGAATTCCTGAAACTCGATGGTCAGGTAGAAGACGAATTTGGTGATTTCTAACGTTATTCCTGCGCCAGCAGGCTCTGCTGATTTTTCCGGGGCTTAGCCGGACTAACCTTTGACCTTCAGTTTAGCCTGGATAAAATCCCCGTGACTGACATGGATCAGGTCGGCGACTCTACGAATCAGGCCTTCTTCGTATTTATCCAGCTTTTCATCGGCGAAAGCCAGGCGCCACAGATTCTCAATCAGCCGCACCTTGTCCTGATACGAATAGTTATCGTTGATCAAGCGGGTAAATTCGTAGAGTGAAGTGGCCTGGCCAGCCTGCTCGTGTGCAAGGCCGACAATCTCATCGACCTCAGCCGGATCAAGCTGGAAGGTTTCCAGCAGTACTTTGATAAATTCTTCCGACTCGCGTTCGTCAAGCTGATGATCTGTCTGCATCAATTCGACCATCAACGCGGCACCTGCCAGCTCATAAGATTTGAGTTTCTGATCCTCGTTGTCGGTAGTCCCGGGACTTAGGTTCTGATCAAAAAAGTTCTTCAGAAAATCAATCATCGCAATATTGAAACTACACTGTAAAAAGATAGAGTGCGCTAGCTTACGAAAGACATGGCATCAAGTAAAACATCGATCCCGGCATCACGGCGAAAAGCGTTCTCACTGAGATGCCGTCTAAAACCCTTGCCGCCTCGAACACCCTTGAATAAACCGAGAATATGCCGGGTCATGTGGTGCAGTGGCGTTCCCACGGATAATTCCCGTTCCACGTAGGGAATAAATTTCTGCAGATAATCGAGCCGCGTCTCGCTCTTCTGAGGTTCACCAAACAGCAATGAGTCTGTATCGTGCAGCAGATAGGGATTGGCGTATGCTTCGCGACCCACCATGAAACCATCCACCCGATCCAGCAGAGCAAGCCCGTCCCCAAGGCTGATGATGCCTCCGTTGATGACGATTGTCAGGGCAGGGAAGCGCTCTTTCATGCGCAAAACCCGCTGGTAATTCAACGGTGGTATTTCACGATTTTCCTTGGGGCTGAGACCTTGGAGGATCGCGATGCGGGCGTGGATAATAAAGAGTTCGCAACCTTCAGCGGCGACTGTTCCGATAAAATCGCTGAGAAACGCTTCGGAATCCTGCTCGTCGATACCAATACGGCACTTTACAGTGACAGGGAGATCTACCTTATCCTTGATCGTGGCAACGCACTGAGCCACCAGTTGCGGCTCTGCCATCAGACAGGCTCCAAACCTGCCAGACTGCACACGATCGCTGGGACAGCCGATATTCAAATTGATCTCGCGATAACCCAAGGCTTGTGCTTTCTTTGCAGCCACAGCAAGTTCATCGGGATTACTTCCTCCCAACTGTATTCCCAGGGGGTGCTCTTCAGTATTGTACTGCAGCAGGTAATCTGCATCGCCATGTACCAAGGCTGCACTGGTAAGCATTTCTGTGTACAGAAAGGCATGCCGGGAGAACAGGCGCAAGAAATAGCGCTCGTGACGATCTGTCCAATCCATCATTGGTGCAATGCAGAACCTGTGACAGGCTTCGGCGGTCATGGAATTGCCCGGTTAAAAAGCAAGGTCGGGGTTTGTACCCAATGGATTGGAAACAGTCAATAGAACCATACTCTTTATCTTGTAATGGCGTATAATCTGCGCCTTTCAATTTGACCTCTCCAGTTCACCATTCATGACTCAGATCAGAACTCGCGTAGCACCATCTCCCACAGGCGATCCCCATGTCGGAACCGCCTATATCGCACTATTTAACCGTTGTTTTGCCCACACCAAGGGAGGCAAATTCGTATTGCGGATAGAGGATACGGATAAAGCCCGCAGCACTGCCGAGTCAGAGTACAAGATTCTGGAATCCCTGCGCTGGCTGGACCTGAGCTGGGATGAAGGGCCCGATGTTGGCGGTGATTTCGGACCCTATCGGCAAAGCGAACGCAGCGATATCTATCAGCAGCACATCGAAAAGCTTTTGCAGCAAGGGCACGCATTTCGATGTTTCTGCACTCCCCAGCGCCTGCAGGACCTGCGCGCCGAACAAATGAAACAGAAAATGACACCGGGTTATGACGGGCACTGCCTGCACCTGGATCCTGCGGATATTGAGCAGAGGGTAGCAGACAAAGAATTATACGTGGTACGTATGAGAGTGCCGGCAGAAGGGGAATGTCAGTTCAATGACGGTTTGCGCGGTGAGATTGCCATACCCTGGTCGCAGATCGATATGCAGGTGCTTATCAAGTCGGACGGCTTACCTACCTATCATTTTGCCAATGTGGTGGATGATCACCTGATGCAGATTACCGATGTAATACGTGGTGAAGAGTGGATCAATTCCACGCCCAAGCATCTGTTGCTATATCAGTATTTCGGCTGGCAGACGCCGCGATTTTTTCACATGCCATTGTTACGTAATCCTGACAAGAGCAAGCTAAGCAAACGTAAAAATCCCACCAGTATTTTTTATTATCGCGATATGGGCTATCTCCCCGAGGCGGTCGTGAATTATCTGGCCATGATGGGTTGGACCATGCCGTCTGGCGAGGAGAAGTTTTCCTTGCAGGATATGGAGAATGCATTCGATATAAACCGGGTTTCTCTCGGGGGTCCAATTTTTGATCTCGAAAAACTGGATTGGTTGAACGGCAAATATATTCGCGAAAGCCTGTCCGATGACGAGCTGGCTGAAAGATTTCTGCAATGGGCCGGGCAGGGTGACCGTTTGCATCATCTAACCGGGCTGGTGAAGCAGCGAGTGGAAAAGTTTTCCGACCTGGTCCCACTGGCAGCATTTATGTTCAGTGGTCTGCTTGAATTGCAGGCTGAGAATTTCCAGCACAAATCGCTGGATGAATTGCAGTGCCGTAAAATTTTGCAGTTTTTCCTCTGGCGACTGGAGGCGCTCGAAAACTGGGATCGTGACGCGATCGAAGAAGCAGCCCAGGCATTGGCAGCAAGCATGGAGCTGAAGATCAGGGATCTGCTGTTTCCTCTGTTTGTTGCCGTAACCGGCAAACCGGTATCCATTTCAGTCATCGATGCCATGGCCGTGCTGGGACTGGACATGGTGCGAGCGCGCCTTAGGTACGCTCTCTGGATCCTGGGAGGTTTCTCGAAAAAGCAAATCAAGGAAGTTGAACGGGAGTACCAGCGTTTGTAAACGCTGCTGTCAGTACGGTTCGCACTCTGATCCCGCATTGACAGTCATAAAGGCTGTGCTTAGAATGCGCCTTCCTTGTGGGAACTCCCATTTCTCACGCTGCATAATGGGGCCTTAGCTCAGCTGGGAGAGCGCAACGCTGGCAGCGTTGAGGTCACCGGTTCGATCCCGGTAGGCTCCACCAATTTCCCGACTGAATCAGCCCGGATAGTCACGCCTGGTATGGCCTTTGTAGAGCTGACGTGGACGTCCTATCCGGTAGGGATTGCTGACCATTTCATTCCAGTGAGAAATCCACCCAGGGGTTCTGCCAATGGCGAAAATCACCGTGAACAGACTGGTCGGAATACCGATGGCCTGCAGGATAATACCGGAATAGAAATCCACATTGGGATAGAGTTTTCGTTCGATGAAATACTCGTCCTCCAGTGCGATTTTTTCCAGCTTACGAGCGATCTTGAACAGCGGATGATCCTCCAGCCCCAGCTCATTCAGCACTTCGTCGCAGATTTTCTGCATCACCCGCGAGCGGGGATCAAAGTTTTTATAAACCCGGTGGCCGAAGCCCATCAGTCGGAATGGGTCATCCTTGTCCTTGGCACGCTTAATAAACTCATCGATCTTGGATTCGTCACCGATTTCGTGCAGCATTTTCAGCACGGCTTCGTTGGCGCCACCGTGAGCTGGCCCCCACAGTGCAGCGATTCCAGATGAAATGCAGGCGTACGGATTGGCACCTGTGGATCCCGCCAGGCGCACAGTAGAAGTCGAAGCATTTTGTTCGTGATCGGCGTGCAGCAGGAAGATGGTGTCCATCGCCTTGGCCAGCACCGGATTAACACTGGGTTCCTCACAGGGTGTGCTGAACATCATGTGTAGAAAATTCTCTGATAGGCTCATGTCATTGCGCGGGTGCATGAACGGCTGACCGATAGAATGCTTGTAGCACATTGCCCCGAGAGTTGGCATTTTGGCAATTATGCGGTGCGCCGCACGGAAGCGGTGCTCTTCGTCTTCGATTTCCAGATCGTCATGATAAAAAGCCGAGAGGGCGCCCACCACGCCGACCATGACTGCCATCGGGTGTGCATTTCGCGGAAAACCATGGAAAAACAGGTGCAACTGTTCGTGCACCATGGTGTGATACTTGATGGTGTTTTCAATTTTGCTGCGCTGGTCTGCTGTAGGTAGCTCACCATGTAAAAGCAGATAACAGGTTTCGATGAAATCTGATTTTTCCGCCAGCTGCTCAATCGGGTAGCCCCGATGAAGCAAAACGCCTTGATCACCATCGATGTAAGTGATTTCGGAATCACAGGAGGCAGTGGAAACGAATCCCGGGTCGTAGGTAAAAATACCTTTTGATACCAGACTTCTTACATCGACCACATCGGGTCCGGTAGTGCCTTCATAAACGGGTAGATCAATGGTCTCCTCAATACCGTCTATGGATAACCGGGCCTTCTTATTGCTCATCTTGGACTCCTAGCAAAGACACGCTGCGACTGTACCTCGGAAAACTACTGAGTTGAGGCGTCACACACTGCTTTTAGATTTAGTTAATGCACGGATGAACCTGCCGAAGACAGGTCAAGGGTCGGAATACTAGGGAGAGAGTGGTTGGTTTGTCAAATTTTCTGCTGTGCTGTCACGGCTTGTCTCGATTACTCGAAGCTTGTCAAAAAAACGTCATTTCCCCTGACATAGAGTGATCTTTATTAATGGGATCTGACGGTTTTCTGACGACTGTGTCAACTCGTTGAGATGCATTGACAAAGTGTTGTCTAAATCTGTTCGAAAGCAACGCAATTGGTTGTATTGAAAAGCGCCAAAGTCTATACTTTCCGCCCGTTGTAGCTCTTCATTACCGTAATGATTTCAACTAGTTTGATCCACCTCTACGGGTCTATTCGTAGACTTGTTAGTAAGTTATTTTTTGTCAATTTGGGGCGAACGTGAAAGATAACAGACCTGTAAATCTCGATTTCACAACATTTAAATTACCGCTCCCAGCCATCACTTCAATTCTGCATCGTATTTCCGGCGGCGTTCTGTTCGTTGGAGTAGCGCTATTGCTGTTTTTGCTGGACACCTCGCTGGAATCGGCAGAGGGCTTCGCGACAGTGACGGAATGGCTGGGGAATCCTTTGGTGAAGCTGATCACGTGGGCGGTGCTGGCGGCGCTGCTTTACCACCTGCTGGCTGGTATCAAGCACCTGGTCATGGACCTGGGTATAGGTGAAACGCTTGCTGGCGGATTACTGGGTGCCAGGATTGTAATTGCTCTGGCGGCAATCAGCATCGTTTTAGCGGGGTTGTGGATATGGTAACCAATGTCAGTAGTTTTGGACGCAGCGGGCTGTTTGATTGGGTAATCCAGCGGCTGACCGCTGTAATCCTGGCCTCGTACACACTGTATATTCTTGCCCTCCTGCTGCTCCACCCCGACCTCGATTATCAGCAGTGGCAGACGATGTTTTCCAGTTTTCGTATGCGTTTTTTCAGTCTGGTAGCCTTGCTGTCGATTCTGGCCCATGGCTGGATTGGTATGTGGACTATTTCTACCGACTACCTGACCACCCGGCTGATGGGACCCAAGGCAACGGTAATCCGAATTATTTTCCAACTGGGCAGTGTATTGCTGACTTTATTGTACCTTGTCTGGGGTATAGAGATTTTGTGGGGAAGCTAAATGGCGAATCTGAGGACAATTACATTTGACGGCGTAATCGTCGGCGGCGGGGGAGCCGGAATGCGTGCGGCACTGCAGCTGGCCCAGTCCGGTTACAAAACCGCGGTTATCTCCAAGGTGTTCCCGACTCGCTCCCATACGGTTTCCGCGCAGGGGGGTATTACCTGCGCAATCGCCAGTTCGGATCCCAATGACGACTGGCGCTGGCATATGTATGACACGGTAAAGGGTTCCGATTACATCGGTGACCAGGATGCCATCGAGTACATGTGCAGCGAGGGGCCACAAACAGTCTTTGAGCTCGAACACATGGGACTGCCATTCTCAAGAACCGAGAGTGGACGTATTTATCAGCGACCATTTGGCGGGCAGTCAAAAGATTACGGTAAGGGTGGCCAGGCTGCCAGAACCTGCGCGGCAGCTGACCGTACCGGACACGCACTGCTTCATGCGCTGTACCAGGGCAACATCAAGAACGATACCGTTTTTCTCAACGAGTGGTATGCCGTAGACCTGGTGAAGAACCAGCAGGGCGACGTGGTCGGTGTAATCGCCATCAGTATCGAATCTGGCGAGCTGGTCTTTATCAAATCCAAGGCGACCGTGCTGGCAACTGGCGGGGCAGGACGAATCTACGCATCCACAACCAACGCGCATATCAATACCGGCGATGGTGTTGGTATGGCATTACGGGCTGGTTTCCCAATGCAGGACATGGAGATGTGGCAGTTTCACCCGACTGGCATCTACGGCGCCGGTACGCTGGTGACCGAGGGCTGTCGCGGCGAGGGTGGTTACCTGATCAATAAGGATGGAGAGCGCTTTATGGAGCGCTATGCACCCAACGCTAAAGACCTGGCCGGCAGGGACGTGGTTGCTCGCTCCATGATTCTGGAAATTCTCGAAGGCCGTGGCGTTGGAGAGCACGGTGACCACGTACTGCTGAAGCTCGATCACCTTGGCGAAGAAGTACTGAATTCACGCCTGCCGGGGATTCTGGAGCTGTCACGCACCTTCGCACATGTGGACCCGGTCAAGGAGCCTATACCGGTAATTCCTACCTGCCATTACATGATGGGTGGTATCCCTACCAATGTTAATGGCCAGGCCATCTGCGTGGACGCCAGTGGCGAAGACCAGCTGATTGCGGGATTGTTCGCAGTAGGAGAGGTGGCTTGTGTGTCAGTGCATGGCGCCAATCGCTTGGGAGGAAATTCGCTACTTGACCTGGTGGTTTTTGGGCGAGCTGCCGGTAAGCACATCGAAGAGTTGTTGCGAACCGGTATCAGCCATGACGAAGCGACTCAGTCTGATATTGACGAAGCAATGCAGCGTCTGCAACGTTTGGAAGACTCCCAGGCAGGTGAGAATGTTAGTGCTTTGCGCAAAGAGCTACAGACAATCATGCAGAACCAGTTTGGAGTTTTCCGCAGCGGTCAATTCATGCAGGAAGGCATAGGAAAACTGGCAGCACTGCGAGAGCGCGTAGAGAACGTCGCGCTGGACGACAAGAGCAAGGTTTTCAATACCGCCAGGATAGAAGCGCTGGAACTGCAGAATCTGTTTGAAGTTGCTGAAGCTACGGCAATTGCTGCGGAAGCCAGAAACGAAAGCCGGGGCGCGCATGCGCGCGACGACTTCCAGGAAAGAGACGACGAGAACTGGCTCTGCCATTCCTTGTACTTTCCGCAGGACAAAAAAGTCGGCAAACGTGGCGTTAATTTCAAACCCAAGACCGTACCAACGTTTGAACCCATGATCCGAACATATTAGTGATTAAATCGACTGGCAGTGCACAGTTAAGCACTGCGGTTTTTAGAAGAACGTATTAACAATCTGAGGTTAGAGTAATCGTGTTAGTCAGCATTTATCGCTACAACCCGGAAACTGATGACAAGCCGGTGATGCAGGATGTAGAAGTGGACCTTCCCGCAGGTAAGGACCTGATGGTTCTCGACGTACTAGAGATCATGAAGGAAAAGGACCCATCCATCACCTACCGTCGCTCCTGCCGTGAAGGCGTGTGCGGGTCCGACGGCATGAATATTAACGGCACCAACGGGCTGGCGTGTATCACGCCTGTCTCCGCGGCGGCCAAGCCTGGCGGCAAGCTGGTGCTGCGCCCATTGATGGGGTTGCCGGTTATCCGTGACCTGGTGGTAGATATGAGCCTGTTTTACCGGCAATTTGAAAAAATTAAACCGTTCCTGATCAACGACCAGGCACCACCTGCTATTGAACGCCTGCAGTCTCCGGAAGACCGGGCGAAACTTGATGGTCTGTATGAATGTATTCTTTGCGCCTGCTGCAGCACCAACTGTCCTTCCTTCTGGTGGAACCCGGATAAGTTCGTCGGTCCGGCAGGATTGTTACAAGCCTACCGATTCCTGGCCGATAGTCGTGATACCGCTAAGGTAGAACGGCTGTCGGAGCTGGAAGATCCGTTCAGCGTGTTTCGCTGTCACGGCATCATGAATTGTGTGGCGGTGTGCCCCAAGGGATTGAATCCAACAAGGGCCATTGGCCATATAAGGTCAATGCTGTTACAGCAAGCTACCTGAAAATCGGGCGGCTGATAAAAATAGCTTCGAATTGTAGCCAGTAATCCAGTGAGCTGGATCGACTTTTATTGAGAGCGGGAAAATGCAGAATCGGACTATGGAGGCGCTGTGGAAAACCGGACATCTGTCGGGTAGCAACGCAGAATACGTAGAAGAGCTTTACGATCGATACCTCCTGGATCCGGATGCCATTCCAGATGAGTGGCGTCAATACTTCGATGCTTTGCCGATCAGCGACGAAGTCGAACAGGCGGAAGTTTCCCACAACGCGATAGAGCGTCATTTCAGAGAGCTCGGTAAAGTCAGTCGCTTTGCTCCGGTACTGAGCAACGACGCCGTAGTCAACTCCGAGCACGAAAGCAAGCAGGTAGGAGTGCTGTTGTTGATCAGCTCCTATCGTGTCCGGGGCCATCAGAAAGCGGCGCTTGACCCGCTCGGGCTGATGCCTCGGGAGCGCGTGCCTGATCTGGAGCTGGAATTCCATGGCCTTTCGACCGTCGATAATTCGACCGTATTTCAGACCGGCTCACTATTTATAAGTAAAGATAAAGCATCGCTGCGAGAGATAGTCGATACTCTCGAGCGCATATATTGTGGAACGATTGGCTATGAATTCATGCACATAGTCAACCTGCAGGAAAAACAATGGATTCAGCAGCGAATTGAAAGCAACGATGGTTTTCCTACCTTCGAGGACGATGTCAAACGTCATTTGCTGGAACGTTTAAGCGCAGCTGAGGGGCTGGAGAAACATCTTGATTCGAAGTTTCCAGGCACCAAGCGATTTGGCCTGGAAGGTGGGGAAAGCCTGATCCCGGCGATCGACGAACTGGTTCAGAGGGCTGGTAGCCGCGGCATCAAGGAAGTGGTCATGGGCATGGCGCACCGGGGTCGGCTGAATGTGCTGGTGAATATCCTTGGAAAAAACCCCTCCGACCTGTTCGACGAATTCGAAGGCAAGACAGTGTACAAGAGTTCCGGTGACGTCAAGTATCACCAGGGATTTTCATCCAATATCATGACTGCCGGCGGTGAAGTTCACCTCGCAATGGCCTTTAATCCTTCGCATCTGGAGATTGTTGCTCCAGTAGTTGAAGGGTCTGTCAGGGCACGACAGACACGGCGCAAAGATCGGGTAGGGGACATGGTCCTGCCTGTCATCATCCACGGAGATGCTGCTTTTGCTGGCCAGGGTGTGGTAATGGAAACATTCCAGATGTCACGAACCCGGGCTTTTTCAACTGGCGGTACCGTTCATATCATTATCAATAATCAGGTTGGATTCACCACCAGTCGGCAGGAAGATGCCCGTTCCACTGAATACTGCACCGACGTGGCGAAAATGGTGCAGGCACCGATTTTTCATGTCAATGCCGATGACCCGGAGGCCGTGCTCTTCGTAACTCAACTGGCGCTGGACTTTCGCCATCAGTTCAAAAAAGACGTGGTCATCGACCTGCTTTGCTACAGACGGCGCGGGCATAATGAAACTGATGAGCCTTCCGGGACACAGCCATTGATGTACCAGGCAATCAAGCAGCAAAAATCGACGCGAACCATCTATGCGGAAAAACTGATTGAAGAAGGAATCGTCAGCGAGCAGGAGACGGATGAGCTCAACTCCAGTTACCGATCTGTACTGGACACTGGTGAACATGTCGTCAAAAGCCTGGTCAAGGAACCCAATGTAGAACTTTTTGTCGACTGGAGTCCTTATATCGGGCACGACTGGAGCCCACACTTCAATACATCTTTGGCGCTGGATACCCTGAAAGCCCTGGCCCGGAAACTGGTTACAGTACCTGAGGAATTTCAATTGCAGCGTCAGGTTAAGCGGGTCATGGATGACCGTGCCAGGATGGCCGCTGGAGAACTGCCAATCGACTGGGGCTTTGCCGAAACCCTTGCTTACGCCAGCATATTAACCAGTGGCAATCTGATTCGTATTACTGGCCAGGATGTGGGACGTGGCACGTTTTCCCATCGACACGCCGTCTTGCATGACCAGCAAAACGGTGAACGGTATATCCCGTTGCAGAATCTTGCACCGGAGGCCATGCGTTTTACGATATACGACTCACTACTTTCGGAAGAGGCCGTATTGGCCTTTGAATATGGCTATGCGACAACCACTCCCAATGCGCTGATTATCTGGGAGGCCCAGTTCGGTGATTTCGCCAACACCGCCCAGGTAGTAATCGATCAGTTTATTACCAGTGGCGAACACAAATGGCAAAGATTGTGCGGTCTGACCTTGCTTCTTCCACACGGCTACGAAGGACAAGGTCCGGAGCATTCTTCTGCCAGACTCGAACGCTTTCTGCAACTTTGTGCGGAACACAACATTCAGGTCTGTCTGCCAACTACATCAGCGCAGGTATTCCACATGTTGCGCAAGCAGGTATTATGCCCCCTGCGCAAGCCCTTGGTGGTGATGTCACCAAAAAGTCTGTTGCGCCACAAAGAATCTACCTCGACCTTGGAAGAACTGGCAGAAGGCAGTTTCCAGGTGGTTCTTGACGAGACAGATAATCTCGAAAAAGAATCAGTCAAACGTGTCGTCCTTTGTAGTGGCAAGGTGTACTACGAACTGAGACAGGCGCGACGCGAACGCAATATTTCTGACACTGCGATCATCAGATTAGAACAACTCTACCCGTTTCCCGAGGTCGATCTGGAAGAATGCCTGCGGAATTACCCCAATATGGAAGAAATATTCTGGTGCCAGGAAGAACCCATGAACCAGGGGGCCTGGTATGCCAGTCAACATCATATGCGACGAGTGGTTCTCGCCATTAACCCGAGCTTGTACCTGCAATACGTTGGACGGGAAGCGTCAGCTGCGGCAGCTGCGGGTTACGCCGCATTGCATGTCAAACAACAACAGGAATTTATCGAGCAGGCACTCAAGCCGGCCGGCTAAACCGGTCACCTGAGTAAGGATTAGGAATCATGACAATCGAAATCAAAGCGCCAGCCCTACCTGAGTCGGTCCCTGATGGAACCATTGCCACGTGGCATAAGAATCTGGGGGATACCGTCAAGCGTGACGAGTTGCTGGTGGACATTGAAACCGACAAGGTGGTAATTGAAGTAGTTTCACCAGTCGATGGCACACTAACAAAAATATTTAAGGAAACCGGAGACACGATTGTCAGCAATGAAGCGATCGGTGCCGTTAAGGAAGGTGAGGTAGAGCAGGCCAAGCCGTCCGCAGCATCCAATGAGGTACCAGCAGCACCTGAGGCTGCAAAAGAAGCGGAATCCGATCAAGCTGAATCAGATCAGCCCATCAGCCCGGCTGCCCGGAAACTGATGCAAGAGCATAATCTGACACCTGAAGCAGTTGCAGGCAGCGGTAAAGGCGGACGTATTACCAAGGAGGATGTGCTGGCAAAGATTGAAGTCGTCGAAGCTCCGCCCGCACTGGATGCAGTTACCAGTGGCGGACGCATCGAAGAACGGGTGCCAATGAGCCGATTACGCTCCAAGGTGGCCGAGCGTCTTCTGGAGGCGACCCAATCTACCGCGATGTTGACTACTTTTAATGAAGTGAACATGAAGCCAATCATGGATTTACGCAGCAAGTACAAGGAATTGTTCGAGCATACTCACAGTGGAACCCGGCTAGGATTCATGTCATTTTTCGTGCGCTCCTGTGTCGAAGCGTTGAAGAAGTTTCCAGCGGTAAATGCGTCGATCGACGGGAACGATATCGTTTATCACGGCTACCAGGATATTGGTGTAGCGGTTTCTTCACCGCGAGGGCTGGTAGTGCCAGTACTGCGTAATGCTGACCATATGGGTATGGCCGCCGTTGAACAGAAAATCAGCGAATTTGGCGAAAAAGCCCGTGATGGCAAGCTAGGCATTGATGACATGACAGGTGGCACCTTTACGATCTCCAATGGTGGTATTTTCGGATCGCTGCTTTCCACACCTATCCTTAATCCGCCACAAACGGCAATCCTGGGAATGCACAAAATCCAGGAGCGACCAATGGCAATCAAAGGGGAAATTAAGATTCTGCCGATGATGTACCTGGCGCTTTCCTATGATCATAGAATGATCGATGGCAAAGAAGCCGTGCAGTTTCTCGTCACCGTTAAGGACTTTTTGGAAGATCCTTCCAGAATTGTCCTGGAAATTTAGTACATATACTGGCAACTTGAGAGCGAATAGATCATGGCAAAAGAATACGATGTAGTCGTTATTGGATCCGGCCCGGCTGGTTATGTGGCCGCAATTCGTTGTGCGCAGTTGGGATTCAAAACGGCATGTATAGAGAAATGGCTGAATAGCGAAGGACAAACTGTGTATGGCGGCACCTGCCTGAACGTGGGCTGCATTCCTTCCAAAGCGTTACTGGATACCTCCCATAAATTTGCAGAAGCACACCATCACCTGGAAAGACATGGCATTAAAACCGGCAAGGTCAGTGTCGATGTGCCCGCGATGATTGAGCGTAAAGCCAAGGTAGTAAACCAGCTGACAGGCGGAATCAAAGGGCTGTTTACCGCAAACAAGGTGGATGGTCTGGCCGGGACAGGGAAGGTCACCGGAGTGAACCAGGTGACGCTGACAACCCATGATGGCAAGCAGGAAGAATTACAGGCCAAAAGTATTGTCATCGCCTGCGGTTCCGTACCGATCGAAATCCCGCCAACACCTATCGATCAGTCAACTATCGTTGACTCTACCGGCGCATTGGAATTCCAGGAAATACCCAAACGGTTGGGAGTTATAGGAGCGGGCGTAATCGGATTGGAGCTGGGCAGCGTTTGGGCCCGGCTTGGCTCGGAAGTCACTATTCTGGAAGCGCTTGATGACTTTCTTCCCATGGTCGACCGGCAGATTGCCCGTGAGTGTGCCAAGATATTCGGCAAGCAGGGTCTTAACATCAAGCTTGGTGCCCGGGTAACTGGCAGTAAATCTGGCACTCAGGCCAAAAAGCCGGTGATAAAAGTTCAATACACAGATGCGGATGGCGACCAGGAGATCACCTTTGACAAGCTGATAGTGGCGGTGGGAAGACGTCCGTTTACTGAAAGCGTTTTAGATCCCTCCGTGGGCGTCGAGCTGGACGAGCGGGGTTTCATCAAGGTGAATGATCAGTGTGCCACTAATATTCCAAATATCTACGCCGTTGGAGATGCTGTTCGCGGACCGATGCTGGCTCACAAAGGTATGGAAGAAGGGGTCATGGTCGCCGAACGGCTGGCGGACAAGAAGACCCAGGTTAACTATGATCTGATTCCGTCAGTCATCTACACCCACCCAGAAGTTGCATGGGTAGGCAAAAACGAGGAGCAGTTGAAGGCTGAAGGTGTGGAATACAATGTCGGGACATTTCCCTTTGCTGCCAGTGGTCGAGCCCTGGCAGCTGATGATGCTGACGGACTGGTCAAATTGCTGGCTGATGCAAAAACCGACCGTATCCTTGGCTGCCACATCGTAAGCGCCAGCGCTGCAGACCTGTTGCAGCAAATCGTCATTGCCATGGAGTTCAGTGCCAGCGCCGAGGATATCGGGCTGACCATGTTCTCGCATCCGTCTCTGTCCGAGGCGGTGCACGAAGCTGCGTTGGCAGCCAATGGTCATGCCATTCACATTGGCAATCGCAAGAGACGTTAAAGAATCAGAATTAACGGGCAGTGGATCAGGTCCGCTGCCGAATAAACTAAAGCGGTGATATTTCCATGAATTTACATGAATACCAGGCCAAGGCACTGTTTGCTGAGTATGGTTTGCCTGTCTCGCAGGGACATGCGGTGGACACTCCGCAAGCGGCAGCTGAAGCAGCAGAAAAAATCGGCGGGAACAAGTGGGTTGTCAAAGCCCAGGTCCATGCGGGTGGGCGAGGCAAAGCCGGCGGTGTCAAGCTGGTCTCTTCAACCGATGAAGTGAAAGCCTTTGCAGAGCAGTGGCTGGGCAATAATCTGGTGACCTACCAGACCGACGCTAAAGGACAGCCCGTCAGCAAAATTCTGGTAGAAGCTTGCACTGACATTGCCAGTGAACTGTATCTCGGTGCCGTAGTGGATCGCTCCTCACGGCGAATCGTGTTCATGGCATCAACAGAAGGTGGCGTGGAAATCGAAAAAGTTGCCCACGAGACTCCTGAAAAAATCCTCCGAGCAACAATCGATCCCTTGACCGGTCCGCAGCCCTACCAAGCTCGTGAGCTGGCCTTTCAACTGGGCTTGAACAGTAGTCAGATCAAACAGTTCAACAACCTGTTCCTCGGCCTGGCCAGGCTCTTTACCGACTGCGACTTGTCCTTGCTTGAAATCAATCCGCTGGTCATCACCGAGCAGGGCAATCTTCACTGCCTCGACGGCAAAATTAACATCGACGGAAACGCACTTTATCGACAGCCCAAGTTACGCGAAATGCATGATCCGTCCCAGGATGATGAACGGGAAGCGCTGGCTGCAAAGTGGGATCTGAACTACGTGGCACTGGACGGAAATATCGGCTGCATGGTCAACGGTGCCGGACTGGCAATGGGTACCATGGATATTGTGCAGCTCTATGGGGGCACGCCAGCCAATTTTCTTGATGTCGGCGGCGGGGCAACCCGCGAGCGGGTATCCGAAGCGTTCAAGATCATTCTTTCTGACGAAAAGGTAAAAGCCGTTCTGGTCAATATTTTCGGCGGCATCGTGCGTTGTGATCTGATTGCCGAAGGTGTTATCGGTGCAGTAGAGGAAGTAGGGGTTGAAGTGCCCGTGGTGGTCAGGCTGGAGGGCAACAGCGCCGACAAGGGCCGTGAAGTGCTGGAACAGAGTGGCTTGAATATTATCGCTGCCACCAGTCTTTCTGATGCTGCCGAAAAAGTCGTTGCCGCGGCAGGAGGTGCCCAATGAGCATTCTGGTCAACAAGGACACCAAGGTAATCTGTCAGGGTTTTACCGGCGCCCAGGGAACCTTTCATTCCGAACAGGCCATTGAATACGGAACTAAAATGGTCGGTGGCGTCACGCCTGGAAAAGGCGGCCAGGAGCATCTCGGTTTGCCGGTCTTCAACACAGTGCGTGAAGCTGTGAAACAAACTGCTGCCGAAGCTTCGGTAATTTACGTGCCGGCCCCTTTTTGCAAGGACTCTATACTGGAGGCGGCAGCTGCTGGCATTAAACTGATTGTCTGTATTACCGAAGGCATACCCACTCTGGATATGCTGGTTGCTAAAGAAAAATGTGATCAGAACGGCGTGCGCCTGATCGGACCAAATTGCCCGGGAGTGATTACTCCCGGCGAATGCAAGATTGGCATCATGCCTGGCTACATCCATCAGCCGGGCAAGGTGGGTATCGTTTCACGTTCCGGAACCCTGACTTACGAAGCTGTCAAGCAGACCACCGATTACGGTTTCGGCCAATCCTCCTGTGTTGGCATTGGGGGAGACCCGATTCCGGGCTCAAATTTTATCGACATTCTCACCTTGTTTGAGGCCGATGAAAAGACCGAAGCGATTGTGATGATAGGAGAGATAGGGGGGACCGCTGAAGAAGAAGCAGCGGCCTTCATTAAAGACCACGTAAGCAAACCCGTTGTTTCCTATATTGCGGGAGTCACCGCGCCGCCAGGCAAGCGCATGGGGCACGCAGGCGCGATCATTTCTGGCGGTAAAGGTACCGCTGACGAAAAATTCGCCGCCCTGAACGATGCCGGTGTAAGTACCGTAAGAAGTCTGGCAGAAATCGGCAATGCACTAAAAGAGGCAACCAGCTGGTAGCTGATTGCCTCGGTACCTGAGTTTGATTGAAATTCTTCAGTACGAAAACTATCACAACCCGAGCATAATTTTTCTCATAAGTTCCTTCACTTAGAGGTTCTAAATTTCTGCATTGTTGTGGTAGGCTTGTCGAAAATTCAGCATCTGATGCTGAATTTAAGGGACTGCAAGCAAGGTCCCGGGCTAAAAGTTACCGGACCACCCATTCCCAACAAAGAGTGGGTAGAAAGGTAACTTTTCTCGGGAACTTCGTCAGGGAGACCTGCCAGCCCCCCACAGGGGTTATGACAATTATGATAAGAAGGAACGCCATGGCAGGCACATTTTGAGGACAATAATAATTAGATATGGTTAAGTTTTAGGTTTCTAACTTTCATAGCGCATCTCTTTCCGGCAAAAGCCGTTAAAATTCTTACACCGGCAATTTATTTACCGGTGTGAATTATCAGCAACGGCATGAGTTAGAGCGAGTATTCCAGTGTGAGAGTGGAAGCTAACTGAAATCAAGAACAAACAGATAGGATGGAAAATGAACTACCGTCGAATATCCAGTAAGATCCTGGCGCCCGTCGTTTCATTGGCGTTTGTCATGGCAAGTAGTACGCAGGCTGCTGAGATCATGACCGATACCAGCATAATCGATCAGGCGCTTGGCGTAATCGCCAATACCAATCAAGAGCTTGCTGAGACGCAAGTCGAGATCAACCGCCTGGCTAACGCCGCCAGCTCAACCTTTGAGCAATTCAAGCAGGAAAACGATAACCTCGAAGCCTTGCTTGTGCTCAACGCGGAATACCGGCAATTGATTTCCATCCAGGAAGAAAATATCGCAACCCTGGACGAAAGTATCGCCAACGTCGAGGTCGTGACACGCGAAATCCCGTTGCTGATGGAAAAAATGATGACCAGTGTGGAGCAGTTCGTTGAACTGGATCTGCCTTTCCAGATGGGAACCCGTCAGAACCGCATTAACTTTGCCCGGGATGCTATCGACAACCCCGATGTATCGATCGCGGAGAAATTCCGCCAGGTACTGGTGCTTTACCAGAATGAAACACTGTACGGGCGTACTCATGAAACCTATCCGGATACCATCATGCTGAATGGTGAAGAGCGTGACGTCAGTATTCTGCGGGTCGGTCGGATAGCATTGTTGTTCCAGACCACAGACCGTCTGATGACCGGTCATTGGAACAATGATACCCGCGCCTGGGAAGAATTGCCGGCCGGTGACTACCGCACCGCGGTACAGTCAGCCATCCGGGTTTCCAGTGGACTGGATGCACCCCGTATCATTGAATTGCCAATTGCAGCACCGGAGTTAGCACAGTAATGAAAACAATAATCAAGACTATAGGTATTTCAGTTTCTGCCTGCTTCCTGGCATCCGTCGCGAATGCCCAAGAGCCACTTAATACCAGTGACTTGCTGCGGGCTGTAGAAGATGATCGCGTAGTTCAATCCGAAGGGTATCAAGGGCGACTGGCGGAATTTCAACAGAACGCCAATCGCCAGGAAGAGCTTCTCGATCTGACTCGAAATCGGGTTACTGAACAGGAAGAGCTGCAGACTCAGCTGAGTGACCAGTTCGAGGCTAACGAAATCACCATTGCCGAGAAACGGGAAATTCTCCGTGATCGCCGAGGTGATTTGAATGAACTGTTCGGTACCCTGCAGGGTGTTGCCGGTGACTTCATGAGCACTTTTACCGGTTCTATTGTCAGTGCCCAGTACCCTGGCCGAACCGATTACCTCGAAGGCTTTATCGAGCGCGCTGGTAGCACCACGGAACAGCTGGCAATCGATGAAATCGAACGCTTCTGGTTCTTCATGCAACAGGAAATGACAGAGTCCGGTAAAATCTCCCGTTACAGTGGCTCTGTTGCGCTGCCTTCCGGCGAATCGGTCAATCGTCAGATCACCCGCATTGGAGCTTTTAATGCGGTCTCTGAAGGTGAATATCTGGCCTACAACAGCAACCTCGGGCAGTTGCAGGTCTTACCGCGCCAGCCATCAGGCAGCATGATCAACCGTGGCGTGTATCAGAACGCTGCTCAGGATCTTGAAAATGCCTCCGATGGTTATGTGAAAGTAGGTATTGACCCCACGGGCGGTATCGGTGGTCAGGTGTTCGCTAACCTTGTCAATTTCCCAACTGTTGATGAACAAGTTCGTAACAACTCTGGCCCCATTGGTTTTACCATCATTGGTGTCGGTATCATCGGCGTACTGGTGGCATTGATTCGCTCTCTGATACTGACTTTGGTCAACATGAAGGTTAAGCGCCAGCTGAAGAGCGAGACTCCAATGAAAAACAACCCACTGGGTCGCGTACTTGCAGTTGCCGAGTCCAACCCTGCTGCGGATACCGAAACACTTGAATTAAAACTTGGTGAAGCGATTCTGCAGGAAACACCATCTCTGGAAAGGTTCCTGACCTTCATCAAGATCATCGCGACTGTTGCCCCGCTGATGGGTCTACTCGGTACGGTTACCGGTATGATTCAGGTGTTCCAGCAGATCACGGTATACGGCGCAGGTGACCCGACAATCATGGCAGGCGGCATCTCGGTAGCCTTGATGACAACAGTACTGGGTATCACCGTAGCGATTCCCACCGTACTGATGCATACCTGGGTAAAGAGTAAGAGTGACAACATCATTCATATTCTTGAAGAGCAGGCGACTGGTATGATCGCTGACAAAGCGGAGAAGAAAGCAGCATCTCAATAATGCTGGCAGAGGTTAACTGACTATGTACTTCACGCTTTTAGACATGATTGATGCCATCAGCAACTTTATGGATC
>Ga0209273_10000630_pt1 | contig 41166 bp, 43 predicted proteins | sample tdAd471_FD_187126 | JGI IMG/M metagenome (GOLD analysis project Ga0209273, IMG submission 187126) | Marine sediment microbial communities from the Atlantic coast under amendment with organic carbon and nitrate - tdAd47.1 (SPAdes)... | ecosystem: Environmental > Aquatic > Marine > Coastal >...
CACGGCCACCTACAGTTGCTTTGCGAGCACGGAAACCGTGACGGCGTTTACGCACCAGCACACTCGGTTGAAAGGTCCGTTTCACTTGACTTACTCCAGTTAATCGCCTTGCTCTGCGGTATCCCACGGCCCGACGTCCAATTTCGAGCGCGCTGTATAACCGCCAGAATTGCCTAAGTCAACAACCCATGTCGCGCTTTTCCATATCCATTTAGTCTTCTACCATATTTTCGCCGGTTTTGCCCATAAATTAAGGACTTCTGCCCCTTCCGGGCTTTTGTTTCCGTGTGCCGGGTCTGGTGGTGCGGCGAATCGGCGCTGGACTGGATGGAAAAAGTGTTATTATACGCCAATTAGTTTACTTGCATTTCCTCGCCGGATGAGATTCATAACAGTTTATGCCCGAGCATTATAAACCGCTGACATCCAGCCTCAGGTCGCGCCTACTGATCCTCACCTTCCTTTTTGTGATGGTGATATCGGCCCTTATTTATCCAACATCGATCGCGTCTTTCCGGCAGGATTATCTTGAGACTCGGCTCGAGAACGCCCAGATTGCGGCGCTGGCACTTGAGGCCGCCCCGGGCAATATGGTCAGTCCCGATCTTGAACAGCGCCTCCTGAGCCAGTCAGGCGTGATTGCCCTTATAATGCGGCGCGAGGACAAGAGCTTGCTTCTCGGCTATGACGTCATGCCCGAAGAGGTACAGGCTACGTTTGACCTCAGAAACCCGTCGCTGGGGACGCTCATTACCGATGCCTTCGGCACACTAGAGATGGGCGGCAACCGTGTTATCAGGGTTGTGGGTGACCCCATGGTGCCCGGAACGCGAATGCTTGAGATCACGATGGACGAATCGGGGCTTTATGCGGCGCTCAAGAATTATTCCAACAATGTCCTGGTTCTGTCGCTGATTACGTCGCTCTTTACCGGCATCCTTGTCTATCTGGCGCTGCATTGGCTTCTGGTGCGGCCCATGCGCCGCCTGAAGGACCGCATTGTTGCTTTCCGGCGCAAGCCAGAAGCAGTGCCAGCGAAGATCAGGCAGAACAGGCGGCCTGACGAAATCGGCCTTGTAGAGCGTGAGCTAGCGCGCATGCAGGAAGAGCTCAGGCTAAACCTGAAGCAGAAATCCAATCTGGCGTCGCTTGGTGAAGCGGTGGCCAAGATCAATCATGACCTCAGGAACATTTTGGCGACGGCGCAGCTGGCATCTGATTCGCTCCAGCGGGTGGACCACCCGGGCGTGCAGAAGATTTCCCGCAGGCTCGTGAACAGCGTCAGCCGGGCTGTGGCCCTTTGCGAAAGCACGATTCGCCACGGCAAAGCAGATGATCCGGTGCCCGAGAAGGCTTGGACGCCGCTGGGCGAACTGGTGGACGATGTAGTCGTGTCTCTTGGCCTTGATGAAGACAGCAAGTTCGATTTCGTCTGTGACATAAATGAAGAAATGATGGTTTACGCGGATGCGGAGCAGTTGCACCGCGTTCTCCTCAATCTGTGCCGCAATGCGCATGATGTGCAGGGTGAGACAGGCACCATTTTGGTGGGTGCAAAGAAAGACAAGGACGGCACGGTCCATATCAAGGTGACGGACAAGGGGCCCGGCATTCCTGAGGCCATTCGACCAACGCTCTTCAAGGCGTTCCAGTCCAGCCGCGCGGGGGGCACAGGCCTTGGCCTGGCGACAGCCCGGGACATTGTCTTGTCCCACGGCGGGCAAATCGGGCTGGCGGAAACCGGGCCTGAAGGTACGACCTTCATGATCTGCCTGCCGGGTGAGGAAAACTGATACGCTCCCGTATCGTATGCCGGAGCAGCTGGGGAGAGACACCATGCGCATCATCGCCAAACCAGGGCTGCGCGATTCGATCACAGATATTGGCGGGCTCAAGGTCGGTCAGGTGGCTTGTGAAAAGGCAGTGACCGGCGTGACGGCCGTTATCCCCGATGCGCCTGTTGCCATGGGGGTAGATGTGCGTGGCGGTGGCCCGGGCACGCGTGATACCGATGCGCTCGATCCCACCTGCCTGGTGGACCGCGTACACGGGGTGGTGCTTTCGGGTGGCTCTGTATTTGGCCTTGCAGCAGCGGACGGCGTGATCGCCGCTTTGTCAGAAAAAGGTATTGGTCTGCCTTTGGGACCGCGCACAGTGCCGGTTGTGCCGTCGGCGATCCTTTTTGACCTGATGAATGGTGGTAACAAGGATTGGGGCATGGATGCGCCCTATCGGGCCTTGGGCGTGCAGGCGGTCGAGGCACTTTCGGAAGAAGTGGGTCAGGGCCGGGCTGGTGCGGGCTTTGGCGCGCGGGCTGGGGCAAGGGCTGGCGGCATCGGCACTGCAAGCTTTGAAACAGAAGACGGCCTGAAGGTGGGCGCCATCGTCGCTGTAAACAGTTTCGGTTCCGTAATGAATGAGTCAAACATCACTCTTGGCGATGTCAGTCTGCCGAAACTGGGGTTCGTTGGCGCCAATACCACCATTGCTGTGATCGCAACGAATCTTGCGCTCGACAAGGCGGGATGCAAGCGGCTGGCGATGATGGCGCAAGACGGTTTGGCGCGATCAATCCGGCCAATTCATACACCGTTTGATGGCGATACGGTATTCGCCTTGTCTACTGCTTCAAAGCCGCTGGATGGGGATCTGGCGCCGACAATGGCGGTTTTGGGCACGCTGGCGGCAGACTGTCTGGCCCGCGCTGTGGAGAAAGCGGTGGCTTAAGGCTTGGCTTCAAAAAGTTTCTGCCGCTCACCAACCACGAATCGTTCCATGATCTCGGTTTCTGCACTGGCCTCGGCTACAATGCGTGGCATGTCAAGCGCTAGCAGGGTATCAAGGCGGCTGGCGGTCCGGCTAAGGCGTGTCAGCGCCAACTGGGCCGAGAACCAGGCATCCTGCTGGGCGTCGCCTTCTTCTGCCTCGGCGATTTTGGCTTTGGCTTTGCGGTATGCCAGCGTTTCGTCCCTGAGCACTTCCTTGATTTTCAGCAAAAGATCAGACGCATCCTTTTCTGTGCCTGGTATGGGGTCGGACAAGGGGGCGGGTGCTACGCCCCCGCTTAGCGCTGGGCGCACGGGCGGTTGAGGCTTGCTGGTGGGAATTGACGGTGGAATTTCCGACCGGACAATTTCGCGCTCCCTTTCCGATGGGTCCGGCACCGGGTCGGAAAGATTCGGCCAGTCACCTTTTCCGCCCGAACAGGCGGAAAGCAGCAGAGTGGCAGTAAAAACCGGGACAAATTTCGCGCTAATTTTCACCATAAAAGCCTTATATTATGGGGATTTGAGGATTTTAACCTATCTCTGAAATGTGGCGGAAACAAGAAAAAGCGATTTCCCTCTTGCAATATAAATGCAATCTGATTAGGTTCCGCCGCACACCACGAGGGCAAGCCCTTGTGGCCTACAATTTGATGGCATGCACCGGTAGCTCAGCTGGATAGAGCACCAGACTACGAATCTGGGGGCCGGGGGTTCGAATCCTCCCCGGTGCGCCACTCAAAAACAACCGCCGCTCAGGCGGTTTTTTTATGGCGCACCAATTTCTATCCCATCTGGGCGCCACTCAAAAACAACCGCCGCTCAGGCGGTTTTTTTATGGCGTACCAATTTTAGCCGTTCAGGGCGCCACTCGTCCAAGAACCCATCAGCTGAGGTGGTATGCAGCCAGGTATTTGATGATATTCGTTGCTAAAGTCCCCTCACCCTAGGGCATTGTCCCGGTACATTGATCAAAAAGTATGTCTTGTTAACCATTTTTGGCTATGGTGTGCCTCTATCGATTGTGGGGAGGTGGTGCAGGCATCACTGGAAGATGGGCACAAGGATTTTATGGTTAAAGATTTCGTATCTTTGATTTCAGACCTCGTTGGCATCGCAAACGATGCCGCCCTGTTGGTGGACGAGAGCGGGGAAATCGTGTTTGCAAATGCGGGCGCAACACATTTGACGGGATATGAGATACAGGAACTGATTGGTGCAAGTTATGAGATGCTCGTGCCGAAAGAAAGCCTGCCCAGCCACAAGGGCCTGTTCAAAAACCATATGGAAAGCGGTCCGTCCAAACATCTGATGGGCGCTCGCCGCGGCATCGACCTGATCACCAAAGACGGCGAACGGCGCCAAGTTGGTATTTCGCTGGCTAAGCAGACCTCGCTGGGGCAGAAGTATGTAGGGGTTGTGCTGACTGATTACACTGAGATGGAAATTGCGCTTTCCAAACTCCGGGCCAATGACCTTCTGTTGACTCAAACCATCACGCAGCTCGAACGCGCACAACGGCGCTTCACATTTGCTCAGGCACTGTCTGGTGTGGGCAGTTGGGACTGGGACATAGCATCAGGCGAATTATTCTGGTCTGATGAGGTTTATACCATTTTTGGTCTAAAGCCGGGCGACATCCAGCCGACCTATGAGGCTTTTTTGGAATTCATTCACCCGGAAGACCGCGCGCAGGTGGAAACTGCTGTGCAAAACACGCTTGATGACCCAACCGAGCGTTATGACATCATCCACCGCATTGTTTTGCCCAGTGGTGAGGTGCGCATCGTCCGCGAAATGGGGCTGGTAGAAGTGGATGAAGGCAGCAAGCCAGTATTGATGGTCGGGTCGGTTCAGGACATTACCGAAGCTCAGCAGCTTAAGCAGAAAACCGAGAATGCGCTGATGCGCGAAATCGAGGCAAGCCGCACGAAAACAGAATTTCTGGCAAACCTGAGCCATGAGCTGCGGACACCGCTGAATGCCGTTATCGGTTTTTCAACTTTGTTGAAGGACACTCAATTGGACAATCTGGATGCCCAATCTGTCGCTGAATATGCAACTTATATCCATGAAGCAGGAACGCATCTGCACCATCTTGTGGATGATATTTTGGAAGTGTCGCGCATTGATCTTGGTATCGTCGAACTTAAGGAAGCAGACGTGGACCTGGGCAAGGTTGTCCAGACAGTTCAGGCTATCCTGAATTCACGCGCCCTCGAAAAAGGCATCGCAATCATTTACGATTTCGATCTGGACCTTCCCTTCCGACTTGACGGTGATGAACTGCGTATCAAACAGATGCTGTTGAACCTCATGGGCAACAGCGCCAAGTTTTGCCCGCATGGCAGTGTGATCACTGTTCGCGTTCGGTTGCGTGAAGATAACGGTATTCAGATCGAGGTGGCCGACAACGGCCCTGGTATGGAGCAGGAGCAGGTGGAAACTATCCTGGGGCGTTTCAATCGGGCGGAGTCCGCTCTTACAAGAACTTTTGAAGGGGGGCTGGGACTGGGGCTGACCCTCACGAAGGCTTACCTCAGTCTCCATGATGCCACGATGGCCATTGAAACGGCTCCGGGCGAAGGTATGAAAGTGCAGCTTAATTTCCCGCCGGAGAGAACCATCAATCTCTAGCCGGACCGTCGCTTTTTGGGAGCGTTTAGTTAGCCTGCGCTATTGGGCTTCGCGCCACATCAGCCACATGGGTGGACAGCCCGGTGCTGGTACAATTTCTTCCGTTACACGAAAACCGTGACGCTCATAAAAGGGGGTGTTGCGAGGTTTGGAATTCTCAAGGAATGCCGGCATGTGCGCGGCATCGACCTGCGCCAGCGCCTGTTTCATCAACCGGCTGCCCACCCCCTGTCCCTGGAGTTCTGGGTCTACAGCGATGGCGAACAGGTAAAAATGCGGCTTCTTCGGGTGCTTGTCAGTGAGGACCTGATCAAGCGCCATGCCGCGTCTCAAGGCTGTTAGCCCGCTATGTTTCAGGATTGCCGTCGCCAGAGCCATGTTGCCCATGAAGCCGTAGTTCTTGCTGTCGCCTGGCGGTAACCACAGCGTTCCGGCCAGCCCATCGTTTGTGATGTGCCCGAACCCGCGTTTCAGATAGCAGTGTTTTGCCATAGCTGTGAAAGCAGGGCGCATCGCCGCTGCGCCGTTGAAGGCCCAAAGGTTTATGGGGTCGTCCGCGAAGGATTTGGCCACAACGGACCCGATCAGGTCATGTTCATTGCGGCCGAGGGGGCGACAAAGGTTGGACAAAGTGCCTTCTCCAAAAAAATGAAACAGTTTCACTTTAATTGGAACAAAAGAGGATCAAGGCAAGTCAATGCCAAGGCTATGGCGCCTATTGGAAGCGATCCTTGATGTCATCGGACCTGATGTCTTCCATCATACGGCGGGTATTGCGGTCCCGCACCACCATGATCGCCCAGACAGCCAGGATAAGCCACATGATGAACCCGGCGCCAAAGATGGCCAGGACCCAGGCTAGAATCCAGATAATGGCACTCAGGATTGCCTGAAAGGGCTTGCCTGCTAGCAACAGGGCAAGCGGCGGAATAATCAAGGCGATCAGATACAGCATGAAGTCTCCCCTAGAACTGTTGGGCACAAGGTATGCCCGGCGGGCTTCCTGTGGCAAGCGGCAAAATGCAGACGCCACAAAAAAGCCGGCCATCTGGGGCCGGCTCAATCACGAGTCTCTTTAGGTGGGTAACCTATAGCTTCGGCAGGTCTTCCTCAAGAACGCAGACATTCATCGAATAGGACACTTCGCCTTCATCGTCGTCTTTGTATATCACGCCGATGAATTCATCACCCAACATCATCTCTACCGAATCCCCAGCCTTGGGGCGGCGCACCAGCTTGATCATATTGTTATTGAATTTTCCCTGCAGGTAGGCCTGCAGCCGTGCGATCTCGTTCGGTGTCACCCTATTGCTCCTCGGTCCGGATTGGTCGTTGCCTTGGTTTATCGAAGGCTCCCCCTACATTGCAAGGAAAACCATGAATAAAAGCATTCTGGCCCCAGTTAGGCGTTTTATCGCTTGTTAATGTTTGCAAGTTAGATAGCTTTATAAGGGTCGAAAACAAGTTAAGGGCGAATCCCAGTGACGGACGATCAGTTTTCATACGCAAACGACGAAGAGTTGGTAGGCCAGTTCCTGGAGTGGACGGGCAATGCCGTGGTGGAAATGCGTGAGATCGTCGATGGTCTGCCCGAGCGTGAAAGCCGCGAAAGTGATGCATCTAACCGTTTGTATGACCTGTCGCACAACATCAAAGGCATGGGCAGCAGTTTCGATTACCAGTTGATGACGGCCATCGGTACGTCCCTGTGTGTCTATATCAAAAAGCTTGAAGGCGAACTGAGCTGCCGCGTTGTCGATGCTCATGTGCGTGCGTTTGAGGTGATTCTCGCCAACAAGATCAAGGGTGATGGCGGGGAAAAAGGCGCGGCGCTCGAAAGCCGCCTTTCGGCCATTATCGCTGAAGAATCCTAAGGCTGATTCCACATTTGTTCACTTTTTGTTCTTTCTGGTTGCGTGTGCCCACAGGTTCCGCCATCCTAAGCTTTCATGCTGTCAGCCTGGAGGATTGTGATGGAGGATCTGGCGACCACACCCTGTTCTAATGACGCCGTGCGCCCGGTCGTGACCGATTCGGTTACCCGTGGTGTCTTGCGGTTTCTCATGGACCTCGGCTTCGCACCGATGACAGAAATACCGCTCACCAATGGTCGCCGTGTCGACGTGCTGGCGCTTGACCGGCGCGGCAAAGCCGTGATCGTGGAAGTCAAATCGTCTGTTGCCGATTACCGTACCGACAGGAAATGGACAGAGTATCTCGACTATTGCGAGGAGTTCTATTTCGCGGTCGACGCGTCATTTCCCCGCGAGCTGTTCGACGAAGCGGCCAGCCTGCCTGAGACAGTCGGTGTGATTGTAGCTGATTCTTATGGCGCGGATATCCTGCGACCTGCCGCAGTGCGACCGGTGAACGCTGCCCGCCGCAAAACACTGACGCTCAAGATGGCGCGGGCAGGGGCCCAGCGCCTGTCTTCACAGATGATTGGCCGGCTCTAAACCCTAGTTGGCGTCAGTTTCCAGAACGGTGGTGTAGCTTTCCCAGCGCTCGCGCCCGCCTTTGTTTTCAAGCACGTTCTGGAGCGCTGCGACCGTGCGCCGCTCATAGCGTGTTCCAGCATCGCCATTGAGGATATCCAAAGCCTTGTCGAAGCCCAGTCCCGAACGGTGTGCCCGGGCGGAAACCATGCCGACAAAGGCGTTGGCGACGCTGAGGACGCGGGCGCCGGGCTCGATCGCATCGCCTGCCTTGCCGTCCGGTTCGCCGCTGCCGTCCCAATGCTCGCGCATCTGGCCAAGGATCGCTGCGACAGGACCCTTGAAATCAAGGCCTGCCACCAGCGTGGCGCCTTTCTGCATACTGTCGCGCACCAGCGCCAGTTCTTCTTCGGTAAGCGGCGTTTGCTTGGTCAGAATCGCAGTGGGCACGAAAATCTTGCCAAGGTTAACCAGCTGTCCGGCAATGCGCACGCTTTCAAGCGCGTCGTCATCCCAGCCCATTTCCCGGGCAACCGTATGGGCCACGTCAGCGACCCGGTCAGAATGGTGTTTGCTCCATGGGTCGCGGGCATCGATGATCTGCGTCAGGGTGCTGACAAGCTGTTTGAAGAGTGTCTCCGACTGTTCCTTTGCGGCCACAAGGTCTGAGATGTCCTGCATCACCAGCAGCGCTGCAGCTTCCTTGTCGCCTTCCGCTTTCAGCGGCAGAAGCTGTGTCTGGAAAATCTGCTCCGCACCATTCTTTTGAATGCGCAAGTGCTGGCTTGTAGCCTCACCTGCCACGGCCTTATCAAGTGCTGCGCGAAGCTTGTCGGCAATCTCGCTTGGGAAGGCTGTATCAAGCCGGCGGTTGTTCAGCTCCGCAACCGGCAGACCCGTGACATTGCCAAGATGCTTGTTAGCAAACTGCACCGTCATATCGTCGCCCAGAGCGGCGATGGCAGTGGGTTGATTGTCGCTGACCGACTGAAGGAAACGGCTAAGAGCCTCATTTTTGGCCGATAAAGCAGCTTGTTCCCGCCAGGCGGTTTCAAGGCGCCGCGACACGCCGTGTCGCCAGACCATCACGAGGGCCGCCAAAACAAAGAGCGCGGCGAGTGACAGTGTAATCATCAGGCTGTTCCGGCGTTCAATGATTTCCGCCATGGCCTCGTCGGCATTGATGGTGCGCACCAGAACCCACGGCACAGGTGCTGAAAGTTCACGTCCTGTCACTAGTACTTCGGTATCGGCATAATTGGTGAGTGAGGCGAAGCCGCGGGGTTGGCGGGCAGCGAAGGCCGCAGCCATGTCCACCCGCGGGTCACCGATTCGCCCCCCCTTTACAAGGGGTGTCAGTGGCACGATGATGTCACCGTCCTGGGGCATCACCAGGTAGGTTTCGCCCGTCTTGCTAGCAGCACCCGGCTGCTCCAGCGTTATGAGGAAATCTTCATTCAGCGGGCGCGCGCCGACCACCCAGATGTCCTGCGCGGTTGCCGCTGTCATGCCTTCGCCGGTGATTCGGGCGCCAAAAAGCACAAGTGGGGTTTTGTCTTCCAGCCGGGGTCCCAGGGCGATAAAGGAGCCGTGCGCATCCGCCGGCCATTCGCCGGGGCGGAGTGCCGGCATGCCAGTGGTGGCAACAAGTGGGCTGCCGTCGCCTTTGATGATGGCCAGGCCGGCTCGCTGCGGCCGTTTGACGTTGGCTGCAACCTGGTCAATGGCGCGCTGCTCATGGAAGCCTTCCCGTTCAGCCGCAGCAGAAAGAAGGGCAAACACATAACCGCGCTGGCCTTCGGCGAATCCACTGTCGCCGCTTGTGGCCTGGTTGGCATAAAGCTGGACAGTGGCGTCGGCGGCCAGTTCTTCAACGCTTGCGATATGACGGTTCAGCCATTTTGCCACTTCGAGAGCCCGGCTGTCAGCCACCAGATTCAGCCGGTCGTGCCAGCGCGTCAGGTTCTGTTCAGCCTGCGACTGCGCGAACTGGAAGATCAAAAAGAAGCCTACGGCCGCAACGGCCAAAATGCCGGTGCCGGCGGCCAGAATGGATTTGCCTGACTCTGATCTGTCTGACTCTTTGGCGCGCGCCATATGGTCCCCCTGCGGTTCAGGCCGCGAAAGCGCGGCCTCAGGTTTTGCCCGAAAAGTCGGGTTTGTTAAAATTATGGTGAGACATTGCCATTAGGCTTGGCGTCCCTTACCCCGGACACTATGTTGAAGCAGAATGCGTCCGATCTCAAATGGTTTTGCGGCGCGCAGCATGCGGGGTATGTGTGCATCCAATGAAGGCATGAAAAAGGTTATATGACTGTATTTGCAAGGATATTGACAATTTTGGCCCTTTTGGCCGGGTTCAGCCTGCCTACTTTGGGGACGCCAAAAAAAATTGTCATGAGCGGTTTGTTCGGCAGTCGTGAAATTCATTCCACTAACATGAAGTCATTTGACAAATGGACCGAGATGTGGCGGCGCCACAACCTACCTCATGCGACTGCGGAAACCCCGCCTGCCCAACCGGAAGGGGCCCCCTGCCGGGGGCTGGCCCGTATCCAGTGCGGCCGGGATGCCTGGGAAAAATTCATTGCCGATCATGCAAATTTCAACGGATTTGATCTTTTAGAAGCTGTTAACGAATATATGAATAAGTCCCCTTACATCGTCGATCCTGTGAATTGGGGGATTCCGGATTATTGGGCCACGCCCGATGAATTTTTCCTCAAGGATGGCGATTGCGAAGACTATGCAATCAGCAAATACATTACGCTCAAGCGCCTTGGCGTTCCGATCGAGTCAATGCGGTTGGTGATTTTGCAGGATGAAAATTTGCGCACGGCTCATGCGGTTCTGGCCGTAGAGAGCGAGGGGGAAAGCTATATTCTCGATAACCAGATTGATGCGGTGATGCCGCACGGCCAGATTCTGCACTACCGGCCGGTATATTCGATCAACGAAAACGGCTGGTGGTTGCATCAGGTGAAGCGGTTTTCACGCTAAATTAATGTTTTTTCTTTTCAATAGCGTCGACAGCGGCGCATTTTCTAGGTTGCAACAAGGTGAGCAAAAACAAAACACTCGAACGGATGGTAGACTATGTCCGGGGCCTTCGGCGGCACGCTGAAGGGCGTCGGGCTGTGCATGTCAAAATGTCTGCACTGGAACGCGAGTTCCGGCAGGAACACTACCGTCTGTTTGCCGCCTCTGCCCTCAGGGGGCTTGTTACCAAGTTTGGCGCGACCATCTTTTCGCTGCCGAATGCCGATATCGTTCTGGTTGTCAAAGAGGCTTCTGTCGATGATATCGACCCACCTTTGAACAACATCCGCCGCAAGCTCAAGAAATCAGCCGTCGTGGCGCGCCTTGATCCCGTACAGGGCATCAGCGATGATTTTGTTACCTGGTTCGACCTGGAAAAGGACTATGAAGGCTTCAAGACTTATGTCGAGCGCCTGTCTACCGCGCTGGAGGCCGGAGCTGCCTTCCGCGACGATCTTGAAGAAGCCATCAAGGTTCCGCCAGGCAAGAAACTTGAAATAAAAAAGCCTCAGTCTGCCGAAGGCCCGCCGATCAAGCCGCCCGCCCGGTATGTGCGGATGATGCCCATTGACGCGCCAGCCCACACATTCGAAGACCGCGAGCTGGACCCGGAACTGCTGTTGGCTATCACGAAAGCGCTGCAGGGTGCCGATGTCGCTGGGCAGCTCAGGAAACAGCACGTCATGGCCATCATCGGCGAGGGCGAGATGATGCCCGTCCTGGTGCATAAATGGATTCCGCGGCACTTACTGTATGAAGTCCTGCTAAAGGGGCGTGTGCTGGGTTCGAACCGCTGGCTGGACGGTTATCTTGAGGATTATATTGCCAAGCGCGTGCTGGCTTCGACACCGTCGATGGCCAATGAGGACTCCCTGGCTTCCAGTATCCGCGTGACCTCAGCGGCTGTCTTGTCTGATTCGTTTGACCTGTTTGACAGTTCTATCGGTGGGGCGCCGAGGTCCAAGGTAGTGCTGGAGTTCGGCGCAGTGGATATCATCGCCAACCCGGTTGTCTATAGTGCCGCAAGCGAAAAGGTGCTTGGGCTTGGCTACAGGATCTCCATCGCAGACCTGCACCCGCTTTCGTTCCTGGCTATTGAGTATGACAAGCTGAATGGCACCTTCGTGAAATTGGTGAAGCCCGAAGGCCCAGTGGGCAAATGGCTGACGGAAGAGACCGAAACCGCCATTCACCGCAAGGTGGATCGCGTGGGCCAGGCACGGGTTATCTTGGACGCCTGCCATGAACCGGCGGACATTGATCTTGGGCACCTGATGGGTATCACGCTGTTCCAGGGACAGGCGGTTGCACCGCTGGTGGAGCTTCAGCCAGAAGAGCTTGCCTAAGCCTCAGTATAATCGGAATTCGTTGTGGAACTGCCCGGCCACCTATTGTGGTGACCGTTTGGCGAGGATGCGCTGCAGCGTACGCCTATGCATGTTCAGCCGACGTGCTGTCTCAGATACATTGCGGTCGCACAGCTCATAGACCCTCTGGATGTGCTCCCATTTCACCCTGTCGGCTGACATGGGATTTTCCGGAGGTGGTGGCGTCTGCCCTTCCGGTGTCAGCAGGGTGCCTGCGATCTGGTCCGGATCTGCGGGTTTGGACAGATAGTCAACTGCGCCGGCTTTCACTGCAGCGACCGCGCTTGCGATATTACCGTAGCCAGTCAGGATGACGACCCGCATGTCAGGATTGATTTGGCGAAGCGTTGGTACCAGGTCCAGGCCGTTGCCGTCATCAAGGCGCATGTCGATAACGGCATACTCAGGCTTGTGCTGGGCCGCCAGTTGGGCGCCTTCCTCAATGCCTTCCGCCGCGAACACATTGAAGCCCCGGCGTTCCATCGAAAGGGTCAGCCTGCCCCGAAAGGCCTTGTCGTCTTCCACTACAAGCAGGCGCATTTCGCCTTCATCGGTTGGTTCATCCGCCATTCTTTTATTCCTGTTCCGGGGTCGTCGGTTGACCCGCTTGTACCCCATGGGGCGTTGCTTCTTCAAGTGCGCTCCGGGGCCATTCAATAAGAATTTGCGCACCACCCATCGCGGCATTCTCGAAAGTGACTTTGGCGCCAGTGCGCTCCAGCAGCGTCTTTGCGATGAAAAGTCCAAGCCCCAGGCCGCCATCCTTGCCGGGTGTAGGTTGGCGTGTCGTGACATAGGGCTCGCCAAGGCGCTTGATGATTTGCGGGTCGAAACCCGGCCCGTCATCCGAGATTGAAACCGATACGATCTTTTCGTCCCAGCCCGCGCTTATCTGTACAGCGGTGCGGGCAAAGCCGCTGGCATTTTCAATGATATTCCTCAGCGCATGGATCAACTCAGGTGTGCGCATGACCTTGAGCGGGCTGTCGCCCCCGGTGGCATAACGAATGATGACGCCGCGGCTTTCATGGGGCGCAGCAGATTCGCGCAGCATGGCTTCAAGGTCCACTGTTACGAAATGCTGGTCATCCCCTGCCTGCCGGTGTTTCCGGAGTTCGGATAGAATATCCCTGCATCGTTTCGTTTCCGAAACAATAAGTTCCAGGTCCACACGGGTTTGTTCGTCGCCGTCCCAATGATCAAGAAGTTCTTTGGATGCCAGCATGATGGTTCCAAGAGGTGTGCCCAGTTCATGCGCCGCAGCTGCGGCAAGCGTGCCAAGGGCAGCCAGGCGCTGTTCGCGTTCCAGTGCAATCTGCGTCACGGCAAGGGCGCGCGCGCGACTGCGGCCCTCGCGGCCCACCCGCGCCATATAGAGCGCAAGGAAAACAAGGGTGAAACACAGGCTGACCCAAACCCCGGCCTCAAGCGTGATGGGCAACTCCGGTGGCGGCCCGGACCAGGGCAGAGGGAAGGGCGTCAGCGCCAGTGCAGACACAAGAATGAGCGACAGCGCGATCAGAAATTTGGTGCTGTGTTGCCCCAGGATGGAGGCCGATACGCTCGTTGGCGCCAGAAGAAGGACAGCAAATGGATTGTTCAGCCCGCCGGTTGCGAACACCAGCGTGAACAGGTGAATCAGATCAAACGCCAGATGGGCGGCAGCCTGATTGTCGCCCAGGCGCCTGTTCGGGTCACCCTTGAGGGTGAACCACAGATTGAGCGCTGCCGACGTCAGCACAATCGGTATAGTAATCTCCGGGCGGACATCGAACTTCAGGCCCCAACCGACGACTGCCAGCGCAAGCAATTGCCCTGCCACGGCCATCCAGCGAATGAGCACAAGCGTACCCAACCGAACGCCGCCGTCCTGGCCCAGGTCTGGGTTGACCTGCAGTAGGTCGCTGTCGTTTGTATAAAGCTGGTTCGGCATCAGGCCTGCGTCCTTTGCGGCTAGGGGGTGGCGAGCGTAAACGCCAGCATCATTAACACGGCCAGAAGACCAAGGAGCGTTGCGACCACAAGCACAAGCCCTGCTTTCCGGAGGTCGGCCCCTGTTTGTTTGGCCCGTCCATCTTTAGGGCCGATCCACGGCTGGCGCTTTCCGGGGGCAAAGCGGAACGATAAGTTTAGTCCATGCGCCAGCGCGGACAAGGGCATCAGGCGGGACGGCAGCGCGCCTTTCCGCCCTCTTAGCGGCGCGAGGAACGCGACAAGGTGAGTACCCGGGATAAAGATATGGGCTGCCGCGATTGCTAGCGTCGCAAGGATGCTTCCCGGTAGGGCTGCCAGCTCCCCGATCAACCAGAAGGGCCGCAGGAATGGGCTATCGGAGCGCGCAACATTGAGGCCGATCTTCTGGTCAATGGCAGCACGCAGAAAGCGGTATGGCAACAAAAGCGAAAACCCGCCAAGGGCAAGCAGTACCAGATTGCAGGCAACCCCATCGGTAAAACCAAAGGTGGCGCGCATGACATTGTCACGTGTCAGGTCATATTGCTTCGGGCCGGCGATTTTGCTGTCTCTTATGATGTCGGCCCATAGCCGATGTTGCCTCAGGAACAGCGACAAGACAAAGGCGAACCCCACGAAGCTTATTGGGCCTGCAAACAGGAGCGGGTCCAGCAACCGGCCCAGCCAGAAAAACGCAGGCAGGAAAAGCGCCAGCACAATAATACCGCGCACCAGTCGCTCGCCATTCGAACGGGTTGAACGGTCCAGCCTTTGGGTCAGGAATGAGGTCAGTCTGGAGAAGAAATCATCAGGGCCCGGAAGCCACCCAAGAAGGCGGCGGGAGCCGAAAGCCAGGTCCAGAACAAGGGCCAGGCCGAACAGTGTAACCAGGTTCGGCCAGGGATTCCCCATTATGGCAGCAAGGCCGTTAATATGTCGCCCCCGCTTCTTCCAGCATGCGCACCACGTTGCGGTTGCGGCTTAGCTTGGCGTATTCAAGAGCGGTCTTGCCGGTGAAATCCTGAACATTCGGGTCGGCACCCGCTTCAAGAAGGACCCGGACAACACGCGATTTGCGTGCGCGGACAGCCTTGATGAGAGCCGTTTCCTGGCCAATGTCAGCCCGATTCGGATCTGCTTCATAGCTGAGGAGTAGCTTCACACCGGTCACATCGCCCGCAATCGCGCGGCGCATCAGGGCTGTTTCGCCTCGATCCGGGTCGCTGATATCCGGGTTGGCCTCATAATCCAGAAGGAGTTTAACCAGCGCAAGGTTGGATTTGTCCACAGCGATCAGAAGCGCCGGCACTCTGTCAGACCGGCGGCGCGTGTCTGGCGAAACGCCTTGCGCCAACAGGTTAGTCACTTCCTGGATGTCTTGATCGTCTACCGCTTTCAAGAGGTCATACTGGGGCGAGGCCGAAACCTGCAAGGATGCACCAGCGACCAGTAAAAGGAAGGAGGCGATTAGGGACAAATTGCGTTTAAGCGCTAACATGAAATCTCCGTATCAAAATTGTGTCATTTGGCCCCGGGCATGCCGTTGGGCCGTGACATGTGCGGCACATATTTCTATAAGACTTGCGCGATCACAACCCCCAAGCGGTCAAATTGGGCGCGTGGGGCGATCAATTTATGGAGATGTGGCATGAAAGTGATACGGATTGTTGCCTGGCTAGCCGTTGTGGCCGCGGGCATATTTATCCTGTTTAACCGTTACCAGGGCATGCAGGAAACCAGTACTGGACCCGGTGGCCCGTTCGTGCTGACTGCCCACACGGGCGAAACCGTTTCCAACAATGATTTCAAGGGCCGCTATATGCTGATCTATTTCGGCTATAGCTTTTGCCCTGATGTCTGCCCCATCGAGCTTGGCAAAATGTCAGCGGCGATGACCATGTTGGAAAATGAAGGCTATGACATCAGCCCTCTGCAGCCCATCTTCATCACCGTGGACCCGGAGCGCGATACGGTTGAAGAATTGGCAAACTATGTCACCGATTTTCACCCAAGTCTTATTGCGCTGACCGGCAGCCCGGAAGAAATTGATGCCGTCGCGAAAGCGTACCGAGTATATTACAAGAAGCGGGAACAGGAAGGCATGGACGGTTACCTGATGGACCATCAGTCCGTGATTTTCGTAATGGACCCTGAAGGCAAATATGTTCGCCTGTTCTCAAGCCGCAATACGCCTGCCGATATTGCGGACGCCATGAAACCGGTTCTGGAGAAAGCCAGTTAATGCCCTTCTGGAAAGAAAAGTCGCTGGAGGATATGACCCGCGAGGAATGGGAAAGCCTGTGCGACGGCTGTGGTAAATGCTGCCTCCACAAATTGGAAGATGAAGACACGGGCGAAATCCATTTCACCAACGTGGCCTGCCGGTTCCTTGACCCGAATACTACCCAGTGCGGAAAATATATGGTGCGCCAGCGCTATGTGGGCAATTGCGTGGTCATGAGCCCGGATCTTCTTCAGACACTGCCGTGGATGCCGTCCACCTGTGCTTATCGCCTCCTTTATGAGGGCAATGACCTATTCGACTGGCACCCTTTGGTTTCGGGCGATCCGGAAAGCGTTCACAAGGTCGGGCAGTCGGTGAAAGGCCGCACGGTGGACGAGCGGGAAGCAGGCGACTATGAAGACCATCTGGTAGACTGGCCCGCCTGATCCTCGTATGATCATTGCCGGTGGGATTATGGGGAACTAACTGGGCCATGAGCATCGTTTTCGGGGCATTCTTCTCTGTCGGGATACCGGTCGCGGTCACAGCTTATCTGTTGATCGGCTGGCTGATCCATAATGGCAGACTGCAAAGCTTTTCCAGCCGGAAGGAGCTCGATGAGCATATCAAAGGCCTAAAGCAGCAGAAAAAAGAGCGCAAAAAAGAACAGAAGAAAAAGAAGGAAGCCAGAGAGAAAGAAACCGATCTGGCTTTCAGGAAGTGGCTGCAGTTTGGAGGCGGCTTCTATGGCACCGCGGCTCTCTATACGTTCGTTATCAATGAAATTGGCGATATCTTTCGTTTTCTATTCAAGGTCCTGAATGTCGCAGATTGGCAGATAGATTGGTCCTTGGGCGGCATCATTAATTTTCTGGTCACAGCTTTCGTTGAGTTCCTGCTTAACAGCCTGCAGAATTTCCTGGCTGCCATCTTGTGGTTCATGGAGTGGGGGGAAGGTGAGGGTGGCCTGCGCATCCTCATGAATTTTGCGATGGCCTATGTGGGCTATGGCATCGGCTCCAGGCTGGCAAGCGAACATGCGACAACGGACAATGGTCACCGCCATCTGTGGCGATGGATCGAAAGCAAAAGGAACCGCGTAGAGCAGCAAGAAGTCGTTGAGGAGGAGACGTGAGCGATCCGCTTCATGTCCTGCTTGGTAAGGAAGAAGTGCCTGTCAAAGTGCGCCGGAACGCCCAGGCACAGCGTATGGTGCTGCGTGTCTGCCCCACAAGCGGAGATGTAAAGCTGACACTGCCCAAGCGGTCCAGTCTGAGGCAGGCAACGAAGTTCCTGAACCAGCACCTGGACTGGATCGGTGATCAGCGCGAGCAGGCGGAGAGTGTTCCGCCACTTGGCCACGGCGACAGCATTCTCTTTCTGGGTATTCCGCATGAAATAGAGTTTACAGACAGGTCACCGAGGAAGGTGGTCGCCGAAGGTGGCAAGCTCAGTGTGGGAGGGCCCAAGGACCTGGCAGCAGGTAGGCTCAACAAGTGGTTCAGGGCAGAAGCCAAGGCTAGTCTTACTGAGGCATCTGAAGCATATGCTGAGCTGCTGGGCGTGCGTTTTAACCGGGTTAGCATCGGGGATATGAAAAGCCGTTGGGGCAGCTGTTCTTCGCGCGGGACGCTGCGCTATAACTGGCGGCTGATGCTGGCGCCTGAAGCGGTGATGAAATATGTCGCCGCGCACGAAGTTGCCCATCTTCTGGAGATGAACCACTCGGATAGATTCTGGGGGCATGTGGCGCGGTGCGAACCAGACTTTCAGCAGCATCGCTGCTGGCTCAAGCGCCATGGCAGCGACCTGTTCGCCGTGAAGCTTTGAGGCGGATTTATCCGGCGGCGCTCAGGCGAAAGAACAAGCCCTGGCGCAAGCTGTCGGCAATCCGTCGGGCTTTTTCCCGCGCGATCGCAGCAAGCTCAGTTGGCAGTGTATCTTTAACCGATGCATCGAAATAGGTCAGCCAGATATCGAAGTGCTCAGCCTTCATGAGGTGCTGGCCTTCCTTGACCACCTTGTGGTGGGCACCGAACGGATTGCCTTTGTAGGCCGGAATCCCGCCCAGCACTGTCATCCAGAAATCGGTCAACTTCTCGAAATGCTCGTCCCAGTGGCCTTCAAGGCGCTCGTTGAAGATCGGGCCCAATGTGTTATCGGCGCGCACCCGGCCATAAAAATCCACCACAAAGGCGTGGATCATCGGACGGTTAATAATGGGTTCCAGGGGTAGCGGCACGCGATTTCCCTCTCTGATATCCCTTCCCCCTATAGGGGATCAGCTATGGGAACAAGGCGTAATTTGGTCGCACCCCCTTTGCCTAATCGGGGTGACAGCAGCTATGAACCGCCAAAGAGACGCCTGAAGAAGCTCTTTTTCTTTTTGGGTTTGTCAGTCTGTGTTTCAGAAGGTTGGCGGGAAGCAGGCTCAGACGCCGAATCCGCATAAAGGCCCGCGTCTGCAAGAAGCGGCCTGACAGGAGCCCCTGCGTGGGCTTCCAGCATGAAATCAGACCAGATACGAGCGGGCAGGCCACCACCGGTGACCCCTTTCATCGGGGTACCATCATCGTTGCCAATCCAGACAGTGGCTGTCATGTCGCTGGTGAAGCCGGCAAACACGGCATCGCGGCTGTCCTGGCTGGTGCCGGACTTGCCGGCGGCGTCGCGGTCGACCTTCGCGTTTTTGCCAGACCCCCAGTCCACCACGGATTTCAGCATGCTGGCCATATCCTCAACGACAGGAAAGGCCAGAACCGGGCGCGGACGTTCCGGCAGCTTGCGGTAGATGACTTCGCCTTCAAGGGTGGTCATCTCAAGAATTGCGTAGGGTTCAACGGAAAACCCGCCGTTGGCGATAGAGGTATAGGCGCCGGTCAGGTCGATCAGCTTCACTTCCTCGGTGCCCAGCGGCAGGCTCGGAAGCGGTGTCACGTTGGTGGAAATCCCCAGCCGCTTGGCCATGGCGGCCACCCGGTCGCGGCCCGCACGTTCGGCCACCTGCACGGCCACAGTGTTGATGGACCGGGCAAAGGCTTCGCGCACCGTCATGTCGCCACCGAATTCGCCGCTATAGTTTTTAGGTGACCAGCCATCAATACTGATGGGGGCATCCTTGAAATGATCCTCGGGCTTGATGCCTGCTTCAAACGCCGCCAGATAGGAAAACAGCTTGAAGGCGGAGCCTGGCTGCCTGAGCGCCTGAACCGCGCGGTTATATTGGCTTTCACCGTAGTCTGCGCCGCCAACCATGGCCCGCACTGCGCCGTCATGCTCCAGCGCAACAATGGCGCCCTGGCTGGCGCCTCGCTGTTTTCCTTCGCCGGACAGCCCGCGCTCAAGCGCCATGGCTGCCGCGCGCTGCACGCCCGGGTCCAGCGTGGTATATATCACCAGCGATCGGCCCTGCGCTTCCGGCAGGACACGTGTGGCCTCGCTTGTGACCCAGTCGGTAAAATAGCGTACGTCGTTGCCCGCGGCGGACCCGCGAACCGTTGGTGGCTGGTTTTTGATTTTGTCAGCGGCGGCCTCGGTCAGCGCCCCGGAATCGACCATGGCCCCCAGAACCACCTTGGCCCGGTCCCAGGCACCCTTTGGATTGATGTGTGGCGCCAGGCGTGATGGTGCCTTCACGAGGCCTGCCAGCATCGCTGATTCCGCGATCGACAGGTTTCTGGCCGAATGGCCGAAAAATTTTCGGGAGGCAGCATCGACGCCGTATGCACCCCCGCCGAAATAGACCCGGTTCAGATAGAGCGTCAGGATCTGTTCCTTCGTGAACTTCTGTTCCAGCCAAAAGGCCAGAAGCAGCTCACGTGCCTTACGGGTCATGGTGCGGTCGCTTGAAAGAAACAGGTTCTTCGCAAGCTGCTGGGTGATGGTGCTGCCGCCGGCCCGGATGCGGCCACGCTTCACATTGGTAACCACTGCACGCGCGAGACCGCGGCCGTCAACGCCGCTGTGCTCAAAGAAGTGCCGGTCTTCAACGGAAGTAAAAGCGCGCACGAGAGCGTCCGGCACTTCCTCATACCTGATCCAGTCACCGTAGATGGGTCCGTTTCGTACCAGCGTTGCTCCGTTGGCGGCTTTGATGATGATGGCTTGATCGCCAGCACCCGGGGCCGGCAGGTTGTCCAGATCCGGCAGGTCGTGCGCCAGATAAGCCATCGTGATGATGCCAAGAATGATGCCCCAAACACCAGCCACGGCGCCGCCATACAGAATCCGGCGCACCAGCGGACGTTTGGTCCTATTGGCCTCAGTTGCGGTCGCTTGGGCGCTCTGTCGGCCTTTGGTCTTCTTCGGGCTTTTCGGTTTCTGGTTACTCACGGACATGTCCTGCTTGTTTGGCCGCTTTGTAGCATGGCAGGCAAATGAGGCAAAGTTGCGAAGCATTTGCCATTGATATTTGCATGGTTCGGCGGCATTGTTAATTTACCGAACGATTGGTTGGTAACTAGCGCAAGGCCCAAGGCATGACCCGTCCACCGAAATTCAGCAAGGCAGCCATGGCCGAACTCCTGGAGCAGGTCTTCAAGGAAAATGGCTATGAGGGCGCGAGCCTCAAGCTGCTGGCATCCACGACCGGTCTGTCGAAAGCAAGCCTTTATCATCATTATCCTAAAGGGAAATCCGAGATGGCGGCGCATGTGCTGGCCTATTCTGGTGCGCGGCTGTCGAAGTTGGTGTTGGCGCCTTTGCGCAGCGCAAACAGGGAAGGGCTTTTGGCGTCGCTTCGTGGGGCCGGGGTCTATTATGGCGGTGATGTGCCAATTTGTCTGATGAACAGCCTGCTTCTGGGTGAGGGACAGGGGCTGTTTGGCCCTCAGATCCGCACTGCGGTAGGTGCCTGGCAGGCTGGGCTGTCAGCCTGCCTTGTGGGTGAGGGGGCTGACACAGGTGAAGCTGATGCCTGGGCGGCGGATGCCATTGGCCGCATTCAGGGGGCCTTGGTGCTGTGCCGCGTGGAAGGGACGCGCGTGCCCCTCGATAATTGCCTCGAGGCACTGTCCAGCGATGTAGAAGGCTGGCTTGCCGAAGGGTAGAAGCTACCTGCAATTAAGCCATTGACCTTGGCGCGACAGGCAATATTGTGCCGCAGCAGTGTGCCGCATTCCATGATTTTGACGTCTTTGGGCTTGACCTTTTCATGGCAACACGCCACATCAGGATCAAATCAGGAAGGATTTAGTCATGTTTATCGAAACCGAAGTCACCCCAAACCCGGAAACGCTCAAGTTCCTGCCGGGCCGGACGATCCTGGAAACCGGCACTGCCAGCTTCAATGATCCTGAGGGCGCCGATGCCTCTCCGCTCGCTGAAGCGATGTTCGGGCTCGACGGTGTGACAGGTGTGTTCCTTGGCTATGACTTTGTCACGATCACTAAATCCGAGGCTGCCGACTGGTCTGATGTGAAGCCGCAAGTTCTTGCAGGCCTGATGCAGTTTTTCGCCTCCGGCGCGCCGATCCTTAACCACGAGGGCGCGGCTGATACCTCCACGGCTGTCGACGAAGACGAAGCCGACGCAGAGATCATCGAGCAGATCAAGACGCTACTCGACGAAAAAATCCGCCCGGCTGTGGCGGGTGACGGTGGCGATATTATCTACCGCGGCTTCAAGGAAGGCGTTGTGTATCTGACGATGCAGGGCGCTTGTGCGGGCTGTCCAAGCTCCACAATCACGCTGAAGCATGGCATCGAGAATCTTCTGAAATATTATGTGCCTGAAGTGGTGGATGTTCGCGCGGTCGATTAATCCGTCTGTTAATCCAGGGGCCCACCGGGCACTAGGAAAAACTTCCCATGCCAGTACCAGCGCCCGCCGCCGGCGGGCAGCGTACAATTGATACGGTTCCGCCCTTTGGGGAACGCCTTGTCAAAGCGGACCTCAATGCGGTTGCCGAGGCGGATTAGTTCCGCCGGTTGGCCCAGATGGCTTGGATAGCAGGCAAGCGCTGAAAGCCCTCTGACATTGTCATCCACCGTGAAGCCATAGACCGGCGGGTTGCGCTCTTCTGTGAGCAGCGTCGCTGTTGGCACTACATCCGATACAGGCAATGCCATCGCCTTGCTGATCAGCTTGAAGCGCTGCATTTCCCCATAGCGTTCATTCACCGGAAAGCGCGGCAGGGCGAAAGGGTCGCTCCAGGTGGCTGCCGGGCTTGAAAACTGTGCGAACGCAGCCTCAAAGCCCTCGGCCTCCACGGCTTGTTTGATTGCGTCGTCATACTCGCCATAAGGATAGGCGAAAAGGGCGGGTACTTCGCCCAGTTCTGCCTCGAACCGGTCGCTGGCACGGCGTACATCTGCCATCGAGGCCTCAAGCCCCGCGTGCGGCATGTGCAGGTGGCTGGCACTATGGTGGCCGATCTCGACACCCTCTTCACGCAGTTGCCGCACGTCATCCCAGGTCATGTAGTTGCTGCTGACCTGGCTGCTGGCGCTGTCCACCGGGTCAGTGGAGACAAACAGCGTCATTGGAATGCCGGCTGCTTTCAGCCGCGGCCAACCATGTGTAATCACCGACTTGTAGGCATCATCAACCGCGATGGTGATGGTTTTTTCCGGCAGCTGTTCCTTGGCTTTCAATTTCGTGGCGATATCGCCAAGTGTCATGAAATGATAGCCGCCATCCTTCAACTGTTTGATCTGGGCTTCCAACTGCTCGATGCGAATGTTGGTTGTGGGGTAGCTGTCTTCACCAAAGCGGTGGTACAGCAAAATAACAGCAGATTGGTCCGCAATGGCGGCGCCAAAACTGACAGCTGCCATGACAAGCGAAAAAACTATGCGTGCGGCCCTTGTCATCAATGACCCCCTTAATTTAGCGTTCCGGGATCGATTCTGTTGCCGATCACCAATACGCAGTCTTGCCTTGTTTCATGCAAACTGGCAAGAGAGGCGATAAAGTTTCACATGAAACCGAATTGGCAATCGCTTGAAGAGTAAAATAGGAAAGGGAATCAAGATGGCCGTTACCCCGTCCGATAAACTGGATGATGCAGCGCTTGATCAGCTGTTTCGCGAAGCACGCACCATTAACGTCTGGACCGACCGCGACGTCAGTGATGACCAGGTCAGGGAGCTTTTTGACCTGCTGAAAATGGCCCCGACCAGTGCCAACTGCTGCCCTGCCCGGTTTACCTTTGTGAAAAGCAAGGAAGCCAAGGAGCGTCTGATCCCGCATCTGATGGATGGCAACAAGGAAAAGGTGATGCAGGCGCCGGTGACGGCGATTATCGCCACCGACACCGCGTTCGCCGATCAGTTGCCGAAGCTTTTCCCGCACGAGCCAGACGCCAAAAGCTGGTTCGCTGACCCGGCCGTCAGCGAGGAAACTGCTTTCCGGAACGGCACGCTGCAGGGTGCCTATCTGATCATGGCGGCAAGGAGCCTTGGGCTGGATTGCGGCCCGATGTCCGGTTTCGACAAGGAAGGTGTGGACAAGGAGTTTTTCTCTGGTACCACCTTTAAGTCCAACTTCTTGTGCTCTATCGGCTATGGTTCTGACGAGCGTATTTTCCCGCGCAGCCCACGCTTCGACTTCGACGAGGCAGCGCAAATTCTTTAAGGACGAAGCCTGGTGACCGATCCGATCCTGCTGGCTATTGATACTTGTGAAGGGACTTGTTCCGCAGCGCTGGTGCGCGGTGAGGAGTCTCTTAGCAGCCGTATGGAGCGTATCGGTCGGGGGCATGCCGAACGCCTGTTGCCCATGATTTCTGAACTGATGGCAGAAGCGGGTCTGGGGTACGCGGACCTGACGCGCATCGCAGTATGCATAGGTCCCGGTACCTTCACGGGTCTCAGGATCGGCCTTTCTGTAGCGCGCGGGCTGGCGCTCAGCAAAGGCTTGCCGTGCGTCGGCCTGATGAGCCTGCCAGTTCTGGCCGCGCAGGCCGGAGCGGATCCAGACACGGCTGTTCATGCCATTGTAATGGGCCGTGGCGGCCAGGGGTTTTACCAGGCATTTGAGGGCGTCAGCCCGGACGGCCTACCCATACCCGTCAGTGATGCCGCTTGCCTGGACGGCGATGTGATTGCGGCCAAAGTTGCGGCGCAGCCGGGCATCGTTGTGGGGAGTGGGGCACCGCTTGTGGACATGTCGAGCGACCAGGATGCGGTGGACCCAGTGGTTTTGGCCCGACTGGCGCGCGAGTTGAACCCGGTCAGACATGCCCCAGAGCCAGCCTATCTCAGGGACGCCGATGCCAAGAAGGGCAAGGCCCTTTTGCCGGTCGAGGCATGACAGAGCTGAGTATATCGCCCTTCCCCAAGGGCTGGGACGCGGGATACGGCATTCTGGCCGACCTGCATGATGCGGCATTTTCCCCTCAGGGCGATCGGTCCTGGTCTGCAGGTGAATTTCGCCAACTGGTAGAGTCCCCCGGCATAGAGGTTTTTTTTGCACACCAGGGCGACCGTCCGCTCGGCTTCATGATGGTCCGAACCATCTGTGATGAAGCCGAACTGATTTCAATTGGTGTTGACCCCGCGTGCCGCAAACGGGGCGTAGGTGGGCGATTGCTCGATGCGGCGATACAGGCGCTGGCGTCAGCGAAGGTTGGCAGCTTTTTTCTTGAAGTGCGCGAAGACAATGCGCCTGCTATCAGGCTTTATGAAAGCAGGGGGTTCAGGCAATCTGGGCGGCGACCAGAATATTATCAAACTCAAAGTGGTAGTAGGGTGGATGCGCTTTGCTTGACTTTGACTATAGATATCTAGGGCAAATCAAACCAAATAAAGATATTATACTGTTTATCTCTTTACTTCGATTTCCAGGATGGTTAATTGTACGTCATCGCTTGGGGGAGGGATGTCGGTAACAGCGTCATCATCTGTCAGGAAAGATGCTTCAACGGCCTTTTCAGACAGGATGGTGTGCCCCAAAGAGCAGATGGAACGGATCAGAGGTTCGTTTCCTGGGGACTGTTCGAAAACAACGGTTGTTGTTCCTCCGGGTGAAACTTGGTCCAGGTGGAGTTTTGTTTTGACAAAAGCCATGGGGCATGTTGCGCCGCGCAAATCTAGAAAGTCTGTCAGGCTGTGGCGTTGCATATGGGTGGCCCTTTGATTGCTTGGGATGCTTATCTCATTTGCAGTCAGCTTTTGTAAAGCCAAACAGAGAATTGGCTCCAGACCATCTGGCGTGCTGGAATGAGGGTTATGGAACAAAAAGAAGTATTGAAGGAAGAATTGTTAGGGCTGACGGCCGAGATTGTCTCGTCGCATGTCGCTAACAATTCCGTGGCAGTAGCTGAGCTGCCGCAACTCATTGAACAGGTTTTCAAGACGCTCCAACAACTGGGGGCGGGCAGCGCAGGACAGGAAGCCAGGCCTGACCCGGCTGTGCCGATCAAGAAGTCGATTACGCCTAACTATATGATTTGTCTTGAGGACGGTAAGAAGCTCAAGATGCTCAAGCGGCACTTGAAGACTCAATATGATATGTCGCCCGAAGATTATCGAGAGCGTTGGGGGCTTCCTGCCGATTACCCGATGGTCGCACCAAATTACGCCAAGCAACGGCGTGAGTTGGCAAAAAAAATCGGGCTGGGACGCAACCGAAAGAAATAGCCCGTTTCCGGGCTTTTGTTCCTGTCGGGTCAATCTCCGCGACAGAAGCGTACAAAAGGCGGCATGCATGGGTTGCGTGCACGCCCCTGCTGTGCCATCTTCCGGACATATTCCAGCAATAATTCAGAAGCTATCAGGAGTGTCTTGAGGTCATGACTACGGATCATCCAAACATTGAGGACCTGTGCCTGCAAAAAGGCATGCGGATGACGGATCAGCGACGCGTGATCGCTCAGGTTCTTACCGAAGCCGATGACCACCCGGACGTTGAAGAGGTGTATCGCCGTTCGACAGCGATTGATGAGGGCATCAGCATTGCGACCGTATACCGCACGGTGCGCCTTTTTGAAGAGGCAGGCATCCTGGAGCGTCATGATTTTCGCGACGGCCGTTCACGGTATGAGCCGGTATCAGACGAACATCATGACCATCTGATCAACGTGGAAACGGGTGAAGTGCTCGAGTTTCACAATGATGAAATAGAAAAGTTGCAGGAAGAGATAGCGCGCAAGATGGGCTACCGTCTGGTTGATCACAGAATGGAGCTATACGGCGTGCCTATCAAGGACAAGTAAGAGCCGCCCACTGGGTCGGGCACGGAGCAGAATATGGCGGAGGAATACGGCGGGCTTAGAGCCAATCTGGATGCGGAAGGCTGGACCTTCCTGGGTTTTATGAGATTGCTTGCCGTTATTGTTGCGTCCATCCCGCTTTTGCCGCTTCAATATATCATGGTGAAATTCTTCCCACGGACCTGGTGGCCCGTTGCGGGCCTTTGGCACCGGACTATGTGCCAAATCCTTGGCGTCAGAGTACGCATAAGTAAGCGCAATGCAGATGCCCATCTGGCCCACAAGGGATCGGTGCTCTATGCAGCCAATCATATTTCCTGGCTGGATATTCCTGTGCTCGGCGGCCATTTGGAAAACGCCAGTTTCATCGCAAAATCCGAGGTGGCGGGCTGGGGCTTTATCGGGACCATGTGCAACCTGCATAAAACGATTTTCGTAAACCGCATGCGCCGTACCGACAGCCTCAAGCAGCGGGATGCGCTTGTTGACCGCGTACAGGAGGGGCATAGCCTGATCCTGTTCCCGGAAGGCACATCCACTGACGGCATGAATGTGGCACCCTTCAAATCCGCTCTTTTTTCTGTAGCGGAGCGGGCAGATGAGGCATGCGATCATGATCTTCTTATCCAGCCTGTGACACTGGCTTACACCGAAGTGAACGGCATGCCGCTTGTGCGGTCTCAGAAGCCATGGGTTGCCTGGCTTGGAGATGTGGAATTGTTCCAGCATCTAAGACAGGCGATGGGACGTGCCCGCATTGAGGCGATTATCGAATTTCATGCGCCGATCACCCTTGCCGAGGCCGGCTCGCGCAAGGCGTTGGCGGCCTACTGCGAGCAGGAAGTGCGTTTGGGTCTGGAGCGTGCGCATCGGGCGGAAATGCGCCTTGGGCCGCGCGATCATGGAGGCCTTTTGCCCGCATCTGGCGAAGGCGAAGGTGAACTTCTCGACAATGGCGCCGAACCCGCCTGAGGCAGCGTGTTCTGATAATAGCGCTATCCGTTGGCAATTCTTGACTCTCAAGGGGTGTCTGGACTAGGTTCCGGCACCTTTTTCACGCTGGGCCGGAAACCCGGCAGGACAGAAGCTGCGGCAGGAGCAGAGACCTTGAGTAAAAAAGTTTTCATCAAGACCTATGGTTGCCAGATGAATGTCTATGACAGCAAGCGTATGGCTGACGTGCTGAAGCCCCACGGATATGAAGTGGCGGACCAGGCCGACGGCGCCGACCTTGTGATCCTGAACACCTGCCATATTCGAGAAAAAGCAGCGGAAAAGGTCTATTCAGAAATCGGCCGCCTTCGTGCGGAAAAAGAAGCCAAGGCGGCTGAAGGTAAGAATATGTACATCGCGGTCGCGGGCTGTGTGGCCCAGGCCGAAGGCCCGGAGATGATGAAACGTGCACCAGCGATCGACATGGTGCTTGGGCCCCAGACCTACCACCGCTTGCCTGACATGCTGAAGTCTGCCGAAGAGCAGCGCACCGGTGGTCGCCGGTCTGCCCGCGTTCTCGACACCGAATTTCCCATCGATACCAAGTTTGACCACCTGCCGACCGACAGTGATTTTGACGGCCCGGCGGCTTTTCTGACCATTCAGGAAGGCTGCGATAAATTCTGTGCTTTCTGCGTGGTGCCTTATACCCGCGGCGCGGAATACAGCCGCCCGGTGGCCGATGTGCTCAAGGAGGCGCAGGCTTTGGTGGACAAGGGCGTCGTGGAAATCACGCTTCTTGGCCAGAATGTGAATGCCTATCACGGTGACGACGGCAATGGCGGCACCATGACCCTCGGCGGACTGATTAAAGCACTCGACAAAATCGAAGGCCTTGGCCGTATCCGCTATACCACATCGCACCCGCGCGATATGGACCAGGAGCTGATTGACGCTCACCGGGACCTCAAGTCCTGCATGCCTTACCTGCACCTGCCGGTTCAAAGCGGCTCGGACGCCATTCTGGAAGCCATGAACCGCAAGCATACGCGCGATGAATATTTCGAGATCATCGACCGCCTGCGCGAAGCTCGGCCCGACCTGGCGCTCTCAAGCGATTTCATTGTAGGTTTCCCAGGTGAAACCGATGAAGATTTCGAAGCAACGCTGGATCTGGTGCGCCGGGTGAAATACGCCCAGGCCTACAGCTTCAAATACAGCCCGCGCCCCGGCACGCCTGCAAGCGTGAACGAGGATCAGGTGCCGGAAGAAGTGAAATCCGAGCGGCTCGCGCGCCTTCAAGCTCTTCTGAATGAGCATCAGTTGGAGTTCAATGAAAACAGCATCGGCCAGGAAATGGATGTGCTTCTGGAGCGCGAGGGCAAGCAGCCAGGGCAGCTTCTTGGGCGCAGCCCTTACCTGCAGTCGGTTCATGTCGATCTGACAAAGGGTGACAATGCGCTGGACGTGGCAGGCGATAAGCCATACACTGATTTTATGGGGCAGTTGGTTCGGGTGAAAATCGTTGAAGCCGGCCCTAACAGCCTTAAAGGGGAACTTGTCAGCGCCCTGCACTAAAGGCATGGCGCGGCAATCAAGGAGCCGCAAACAGCACAATATGTACGCCAAGGCAAGCTCAGCTTCCGCCCGTCCGGGCACCTCATCATCCAGCCACAAGAAAGTGGTTGAATTCGAAGACAACCGACTAGCGGCCGTCGTATTTGGCCAGCATGACAGAAACCTGACCCGCATCGAACAGCGGCTCGGGGTGGTGCTGATCAATCGTGGCAACAGGATCGCAATTGAAGGCACCCCCGAACGGGCGGAAGTCGCGCGAACCGTGCTCGCTGATCTCTATGACATGGCACGCCGCGGTCAGCCGGTGGATGTCGGTGAAGTGGACGGGGCGATCCGCATGGCGGAAGCCGTGCCGCTTGAGCCGATTGAACAATCCATCTCTGCCCGTCCGGATGTGGCAAGGCCGAAGGACGCGGACCTCAAGATCACAACCCGGAACCGGGTGATCATGCCGCGGTCGCCGGGGCAGGCGGACTATATCAAGAATCTCTGCAAGCATGAGATGGTGTTTGGTGTGGGGCCTGCCGGTACCGGCAAGACCTATCTGGCCGTTGCCATGGCAGTGGCGCGCATGCTGGCAGGCGAGATCGACCGCATTATCCTCAGCCGTCCGGCGGTGGAAGCTGGTGAAAACTTGGGCTTCCTGCCCGGTGACCTGAAGGACAAGGTAGACCCTTACCTGCGCCCCCTATATGACGCGCTCTATGACATGATGCCGGCCGAACAGGTGGAAAAGCGCATCGCCTCAGGACAGATCGAAATTGCGCCGCTTGCTTATATGCGGGGCCGGACGCTCGCGAACGCCTTTGTTATTCTGGATGAAGCCCAGAATACATCGCCCATGCAGATGAAGATGTTCCTGACCCGTTTTGGCGAGAACAGCCGCATGGCTATCTGTGGAGACGTGACCCAGGTGGACCTGCCGCGCGGGACGCGCTCGGGTCTCCGTGACGCACTTGATATTCTGAAGGGTGTAGACGGCATTGCCGTGACCCGCTTTAGCAAGAAGGATGTGGTGCGGCATCCGCTCGTGGGTCGCATTGTTGACGCCTATGGCGACGAAGATGGCCGTTAGGCAAGGGCAAGGTTAGAGGCATGAGCGACGATCCTTCACCTAGTATCTCCGGCCGGGCGTGTCTTGACGCACTGCCTGGCCTCACCTTCGATTTCGATCTTCTGGATGAAAGCCTTGGTGAGGCGGCTTTTGTGCGGCCAGTGATTGAGGCTGCCGTGAGCGCGGCGCTTCTGGAGACCATTGCCCGTACTCACGTGCCGATGGAGCTGAGCGTCCGAATTGTTGGAAACGACGAAAGTCAAGCGTTGAACCGGGAGTATCGCGGCAAGGACAAGCCGACAAATGTGCTTTCCTTCCCCGGTGTTGAGCCCGACGACCTGATGAACGCTTTTGATCAGGCCGAGGCAGGCGGACCACCCGTCATGCTGGGTGATCTGGTGATCGCGGGCCCAGTTGTGGTCAAAGAAGCGGGCGAGCAAAACAAAAAAGTGCATCACCATCTTGCACATTTATCGGTGCATGGGGTTTTACATTTGATGGATTTTGACCATATCGAAGAGGAAGACGCGGAAGAGATGGAAGCTCTTGAGCGCGAAATTTTGGCGGGTTTGGGGATCAGTGATCCTTATGCCCTTCCTGAAGAATGATGGACGACAAAGAGTGACAGACCAATCGGCAAGTTCGCCTTCGGGCGATAGTAGCAGCGCCTCCTCAAAGGGGCAGGGCGGCTTCTGGCGTACGATAAGAGACCTGTTAGGGTTTCGGGCCAGCGAAGTTAGCCTGCGCGAAAGCCTTGAGGAGGCGATTGAGGAACATGAAGAAGAAACCCGAGGGCAGGCCCTGGGGGAGGAAGAGCGTGAGATGCTCTTCAATGTGCTCCGCTATGGTGCGCTCAGGGTAGATGATGTGATGGTCCCCCGGGCTGATATCGTGGGGGTCGCCGCTGATATTGCCTATGATGATCTGATCAAGGTGTTCGCCGAGGCCAACCATTCCCGCATGCCGGTCTACCGCGACACGCTCGACACTGTTCTGGGCATGGTGCATGTGAAGGATGCCCTCAAGGCGACAGCTCACGGCGAAGTCGGCGAAGACTTCAAGGTCTCCAATATCCAGCGACCGGTTCTTTTTGTGCCGCCATCGATGAAAGTGATCGACCTTCTCGCCAAGATGCGCTTGTCGCGCACTCATATGGCCATGGTGGTGGACGAATATGGTGGAACGGACGGGCTATTGACCGTTGAGGATATCGTCGAGGAAATCTTCGGCGAGATCGAAGACGAGCATGACGAGATAGAGGACCCGTACATCACCCCGCTTGAAGGCGGTGGCTATGACGTGGACGCGCGGCTTGAGGTTGACGAACTTGAAGAAGTGATCGGTGTGGACCTTCTGCCTGAAGAACTGGACGAGGACGTGGATACAGTCGGCGGGCTTGTGTTCTCACTCGCGGGTTGCGTGCCTGAGATTGGTGAGGTTATGGTCCATGAAAGCGGTTACCGATTCGAGGTTGTGGATGCCGACCCACGTAGGATTCACAGGGTGCGGATCCATGTTGGTACGGAAGAGACCTCTCAGGCAGCCGACGACTAAGGGCGTATCAAAGACGCCTGACAAGAACAATTGATAAGAACTGGCGAGAACAGGCAGAGTAGCCAATGAACGATCAAAGTCGGGATCAGTCCATGCTGGGCGCGCAACTGGCGCGCCTTTTTGATTGGCTGGAGAAACGCAGCAGCTATGCCATGCATGCCTTTGCGTTTCTTCTGGGAGTTCTTCTGTCGCGCACTTTCGCGCCAGCGAATTTCTTTCCGCTTCTGTTCATTGCCATCCCATTGATGATCGCCCTTATTGACCGCTCAAGGAACAGTGTGCAGGCTTTTGCCTACGGCTGGTGGGCCGGTTTCGGCCTTTTCGCCGTGGGGCTCAACTGGATTGGCTATTCCTTCACGCAGCAACAGGCCGTGCCTGTCATCCTCGCACCCATCGCCATTCTTGGATTGTCCGCGCTGCTGTCGCTCTATGTCGCCATCATATTCGTGATCTGCCGCAAGCTCTGGTGCGCCGGTTGGTTCAGGGTTCTGTTATTTGCGGCGGTCTGGACGCTTTTTGAGGTGGCGCGCGGCATGTGGTTTACCGGCTTTCCGTGGCATCTCGTGGGGGGCGCTTGGGCCGAATGGCTGCCGGTTGCCCAGAGCAGCTACTATATCAGCGTCTATGGCCTGACATTCCTGACCGTGCTGGCCGCCGGTTCGTTTGTTATGCTGCTTGATGGAGGGGCTTGGCAAAGAACTCTCCTGCTTCCCGCATTGGCGGTGCTTGCCTTTTTTGTTCTGTCTGTTGCTGGCTATCTGCGGCTTGAGGCGGGTCAGACTCACTATCACCTGGGCATTTCCATGCGGTTGGTGCAGGCCAATGTGAAGCAGAGCGAAAAATGGCTTTCCTATTTGATCGAAGATCATTTCGACAAGCACATGAGCCTGTCGCGTGCCGCAGACCCGGACGGTAAAGCCAAGGGCGTGCGCCTCCTGATCTGGCCGGAGACCGCAGTTCAGACGGAAAGCTTTGACCGTGACGGATCGATCCACCGCTGGCGCATGTCGAAACTTCTGGAATATGGCTCGTTCGCCATCACCGGCGCCCCCCGTTATGTGCGCACGGAAGACGGTTATGATTATTACAACAGCCTGTTCGCGCTGAATTCAAGCGCTGACCTTTATGCCCGTTATGACAAAGTGCATCTGGTGCCGTTTGGCGAATATCTGCCCTATGAAAACCTGCTGAAAAAGCTTGGCCTCAGCCAATTGACCGGCGGCAGCGCCTGGACGGCCGGCCGCAGGCGCCAGACGGTGGCACTACCCGGCACGCCCGGTTTTTCACCGCTGGTCTGCTATGAAGCGGTCTTCCCTGGGGAAGTCATTGACCTGCGCGATCGGCCAGAATGGATATTGAACATTACCAATGACGCCTGGTTTGGTGCGACCGAAGGGCCGTACCAGCATCTGGCCCTGGCCCGCATGCGTGCGGTCGAGGAAGGCCTGCCCCTTGTGCGCGCCGCATCTACGGGCGTGAGCGCGGTGATTGACGGGTACGGCAGGACGCTTTCAAGCATGCCGGTAGGGCGCGAAGGCATCATGGACAGCCCGCTTCCCAAGGCGATTGACCAACCGCCGCTTTCCACGGGCACACGGATCATCCTGGTGACACTCTTGTGTTCCCTGATCGCCCTCGCCCGTGTGATCTATTGTTGGCGGCGCGATCATACATCCTGAAAAAGGGCACACCACGCGCAAAAGGGCACAAAAGGGGCTTTGTCATAGGGCCCGTTTGCGCTATAGGGGCGGCCATGAGCGACAAAGACACAGACATCAAGCAATTCAAACTGCCAGAGCAGCGCTTTTTCGGGCGCCGCAAGGGACAGAGCTTCTCGCAGCGCCAGCAAGCGCTCTTGGATGACTTCCTGCCAGCCATCTCGGTTGACGTGCCGGAAGGCGAGAATGATGTGCTGGATGTGGACAAGGTCTTTGGCAAGCCGGTGAAGGAACTGTGGCTGGAGATCGGTTTCGGCAAGGGCGAGCACCTGGCCTGGCAGGCGCAGGCGCACCCCGACGTGTCGCTGATCGGATGCGAACCTTACCTTAATGGTGTGGTTGGTCTGTTGACCCACATCGAAGAAAACGACATCCAGAATATCCGTGTCTATGGCGACGACGCGCGGCACGTGATCTGGAAGCTGCCGGACGCATCCGTTGACCGCCTGTTTTTGCTCCATCCGGACCCATGGCCCAAAACCCGCCACGCCCGCCGCCGGTTCGTCAACCAGCATAACCTGGATGACCTTGCGCGAATCATGAAGGACGGCGCAGAATTCCGCGTCGGTACGGACCACCCTATCTACCGCGAATGGACCATGCTTCAGATGGCCGAGCGCGATGATTTCGAATGGCTCGCCGAAGGCCCGCAGGACTGGCTCACCCGCCCAAATGACTGGCCGGAAACCCGCTATGAAGTAAAGGCGCTTGAAGGCCGCGCCACCTATTTCCGCTTCCGCAGAATTCCCCGCGCAGAAGTGCCAGAAGCCCGTTAGGCAAAGTGGTTAGATTCGGGCTTGCCCCAAAGGCGGGTTCGCTGTATACAGGGCCCGCTTCTCCTAGAGTATTGGTTGATTATTCCAGGAGTGGGCTTCGGCCCACTGCCCGCGATAACCCATACCTAGAACGTAGTGGGCCATGGTGTTCGGCCCGACGTGAAGTGTGAAAGGACAGGACTAGTGAGCGACGCTGCGACAAACATTGCTGATCTCATCGAACCGACCGTTGAAGCCCTTGGGTTTGAACTTGTTCGCGTAACCTATGGCGGTGGCCGCAAGCCAACGCTGCAGGTAATGGCGGAAAGGCCCGATGGCACCATGGGGGTTGATGATTGCGCAACCTTGTCTCGCGAGCTTTCGCTCATTCTGGATGTCGAGGATCCATTGCCTGGTGAATATCTTCTTGAGGTAAGCTCACCAGGGATCGACCGTCCGCTCACAAGGCGCAAGGATTTCGAGCGCTGGGTGGGCTTTGAAGTGAAGGTCGAAATGGAAGAGCAGATGGATGGCCGTCGCCGTTTCCGGGGGCGCATGACATCGTTCAAGGACGATGTGGTGACGCTGGAAACAGACGAGGGTGTGGTCGAGCTCGATTTTGACGGCATCTCGAAAGCGAAGCTGCTCCTTACCGATGAACTTCTTGAGGCTGTGCAGAAGGATGCAAAGGCTCAGGCGAACCCTGACGGGACGAACACATAAGGTTTTTTGCTGGTGTGGGCCAATTGGGCGCCACGCTCTGAAAGCGACGGAGTAAAGATGATGGCTGCTGCTGTCAGTGCAAACAGGTTGGAATTGCTGCAGATCGCAGATCTCGTGGCACGTGAAAAAGCGATCGACAAGGACATCGTTCTTGAGGCCATGGAAGAAGCGATCCAGAAGGCGGCTCGTTCCCGCTATGGCGCTGAAAACGAAATCCGGGCGCAGATCGACAAGAACACTGGCGACATTCGCCTGTTCCGCGTTCTCGAGGTTGTCGAGGAGGTTGAAAACCCTGCTGTGGAAATCAGCCTGGAAGATGCCAAGGAAGACAAGCCGGATGCCGAGATTGGCGATTATCTGGCGTCCAGCCTGCCGCCAATGGATTTTGGCCGTATCGCAGCCCAAACCGCCAAGCAGGTGATTGTGCAGAAGGTGCGCGACGCCGAGCGCCAGCGCCAGTATGACGAGTTTAAGGACCGCGTGGGTGAAACCATCACCGGCGTCGTCAAGCGCGTTGAATATGGCAACGTGATTGTGGATCTGGGCCGCGCGGAAGCTATCATGCGCCGCGACCAGGTGATCCCGCGCGAGCATATCCGCCAGAACGAACGTATTCGCGGTTACATCTATGAAGTGCGCCGCGAAAACCGTGGCCCGCAGATCTTCATGTCCCGCACCAAGCCGGACTTCATGGCTGCCCTGTTTGCACAGGAAGTGCCGGAGATCTATGATGGCATTATCGAGATTCGCTCCGTGGCCCGTGATCCGGGCAGCCGTGCGAAGATCGCCGTGATCTCCAACGACCCGGGCATCGACCCTGTTGGCGCCTGCGTTGGTATGCGCGGTAGCCGCGTGCAGGCCGTTGTGAACGAACTGCAGGGCGAGAAGATCGACATTATTCCTTGGTCCCCTGATGTGGCGTCATTCATCGTGAACGCGCTGCAGCCTGCGGAAGTGTCCAAGGTGGTTCTGGACGAAGAGCGCTCCCGCGTTGAAGTGGTTGTGCCTGACGATCAGTTGTCGCTCGCGATCGGCCGTCGCGGTCAGAACGTGCGCCTGGCATCGCAGCTCACCGGCTGGACCATCGACATCATGACCGAGGCGGAAGAAAGCGAACGCCGCCAGGAAGAATTCATGACCCAATCCAAGCGCTTCGTTGAAGCCTTGGATGTGGACGATACGCTGGCACACCTGCTGGTGGCTGAAGGCTTCACCGAAGTGGAAGAGATCGCCTACGTTGAGCCGGAAGAGCTTCTGGCCGTTGAAGGCTTCGACGACGATCTGGTTGCTGAACTTCAGCGCCGCGCGAGCGACTTCCTGGAAGCCGAGGCACGTGCTGCAGACGAAAAGCGGATCGAGATGGGCGTGTCTGACGACCTGGCCGACGTTGAAGGCCTGACGCCGCAGATGCTGGTGAAGCTGGGTGAAGACGAGGTTAAAACCCTTGAGGACTTCGCAGGCTGTGCCGCAGACGAACTGACAAGCAAGGAAGATGGTATCCTGCGCGACTTCGGCCTGACCGAAGACGAAGCAAGCGACATGATCATGTCTGCCCGCGTTGTTCTTGGCTGGATTTCCGCTGAAGAAGCGTTCGGTGGCGCTGAGGAAGCTGAGGAAGCTTCCGAAGAGGCTGCTGAAGCTGAAGAAGCACCAGAAGAAGTCGCAGAAGAAGCGGCGGAAGAAACTAAAGGCGAGGAGGCTTAAGGTCTCCTCAGTGCCGCAGGTTGGAGCAGAAAATGCGCGAACGGCGGTGTATACTAACGATGCAGCCTGCATCCGAGGACACTCTGGTCAGGCTGATGGTAAGCCCCGATGGCACTTTGGTGCCGGACGTGGCAGCCCGGTTGCCCGGGCGCGGTATGTGGATTACCGCTGACCGGGCAATGATCGACCAGGCGGTCGAAAGTGGCCAGCTTGCAAAAGCGGCCAGCCGGTCCCTGAAGGCACAAGTGCAGAAAAGTGCGGTGCCCCAGGACCTTGGTGCGACGATCGACCGCTTGCTTGAGCGCCGCTGTCTGGACCGCATGGGTCTGGAGCAGCGCGCAGGCCACCTGGTAACAGGCTTTGACAAGATCAAGGCCGCGCTTACCAAGAAAGGCACCGGCAAGCCGGCGCTTCTGGTGACTGCGACAGACGGCGCCGAGGATGGTCGGCGAAAAATCAAGGCCGCAGTTGGCACGGATGTGCCGGAAGTGGCTATCTTTGACCGTGAAGCGCTCTCAGGTGCGCTCGGTCGGGAAAATGTGGTACATGTGCTGCTGATGGAAAGCGGTGGCACGGACAGGCTTAAGGTCGATTTTGGTCGGCTTTATGGAATGCGCGGGCTAGGCCCGCTGATCAGTGAAGCGCCCTCTCATGATGAAGGGCAGAGGAACGAAGATTAGTATGACTGACGAAAAGAAACTGACACTGTCTGGACGCGGCACCCTTGGCGTAGGTAAGGGGGTTGAGACCGGCCAAGTTCGTCAAAGCTTCAGCCATGGGCGTAGCAAGGCAGTCGTTGTAGAGCGCAAGAAGAAGCGTATCCTCAAGAAGGGCGCGACCGATACCGCAGCCCCTGAGGCAACGCCGGCGGCACCAAAGCCGCAGCAAAAGACTTACGTTCCGAAAAAACCAGCAGGCGAAGGTGCAGGTAAGCTTTCAAATACCGAGCACGAAACCCGTCTGAAGGCTCTTGAGGAAGCGCAAAAGCGCGCTGAAGAAGAAGCCAAGGCGAAAGCCGAACGCGAAGCCCGTGAAGCTGCAGAGGCTGCTGAGCGCAAGAAGCGTGAAGCTGCGGAAGCTGCGGCGGCAGAGGCCGCGCATGATGACGAGGCTGATGCCCGTGCCCGCGCCGAAGATGACGCGAAGAAGAAGAAGGCTGCCGAAGCTGCGAAGAAGGCAGAAGCAGATGCCGCCAAGAAAGCTGAAGAAGAGCTGAAGGTTAAGGAAAAGGCTGAAGCGGAAGCCCGCAAGAAAGCTGAGCTTGAAGCCCGCGCTGTGCAGCTTAAGAAAGCAAGCGAAGCCCGTCAGGCTGCTGGTGGCGATGATGATGCCCGCAAAGGCAAGCCGAAGCGCGCCAAGGAGCGCAAGGGTGGCCCCGGTAATGGCGATGACCGCAACCAGCGCGGCCGTGGTGGCCGTGGCGACGACCGCCGCAAGGGTGGCCGCCTGACCATCTCAAGCGCCATGGGTGACGGTGAACGTCAGCGTTCACTCGCAGCCTATAAGCGTGCCCAGGCGAAAAAACGCCAGGCTGAAATGGGTGGCTCCCAGCAGCAGATGCGCCAGGCTCGCGAAGTAACTATCCCAGAGGCAATTACCGTTCAGGAACTGGCGAACCGGATGGCTGAAAAAGCCGTTGCCGTGATCAAGGTTCTGATGGGCCTTGGCGTGATGGCAACCATCAACCAGGTTCTGGACCAGGATACCGCCGAGTTGGTGGTTCAGGAAATGGGCCACACGCCGAAGCGCGTTTCCGACGCGGACGTTGAAATCGGCCTCACTGGCGGTGAGGACCAAGAGGGCGAACTGCTGCCACGTGCGCCAATCGTGACCGTTATGGGCCACGTTGACCATGGTAAGACCTCGCTTCTCGATGCGCTCCGTAAAGCCAACGTTGTGTCGGGCGAAGCCGGTGGCATCACTCAGCATATCGGTGCCTATCAGGTAAGCGTGAACGACAGCAAGATCACCTTCCTGGATACGCCGGGCCACGCCGCCTTTACCCAGATGCGGGCACGCGGTGCAAGTGCGACCGATATCGTGATCCTGGTGGTGGCTGCTGACGACGGCGTGATGCCGCAAACCATTGAAGCCATCAACCACGCCAAAGCGGCGGAAGTGCCGATTATCGTGGCCATCAACAAGATGGACCGCGAAGGCGCGAACCCAGACCGCGTGCGTAACGAGCTGCTGCAGCATGAAGTGGTGACCGAGACCTTCTCGGGTGACGTTCAGGAAGTTGAAGTGTCCGCCAAAACTGGCGACGGCCTCGACAAACTGAAAGAAGCCATCGCGCTTCAGGCTGAAATTCTCGAACTGAAGGCCAACCCGAACCGGTCGGCTGAAGGTGTGGTTGTTGAAGCCAAGCTTGATAAAGGCCGCGGCCCTGTTGCCACGGTTCTCGTGCAGCGCGGGACGCTCCGTGTGGGTGACATCTTCGTGGCTGGCGCTGAATGGGGCCGGGTGCGGGCGCTGATCAACGACAAGGGTGATCAGGTACAGGAAGCCGGCCCAAGTGTGCCGGTGGAAGTGCTTGGCCTGAACGGCACACCAGACGCGGGTGACGAGTTCGCAGTGGTGGACAACGAAAGCCGTGCCCGTGAGGTGACGTCTTACCGCCAGGATCAGAACCGCAAGAAACGCCAAGCTGCTGCCGCTGCGCCGAAGACGCTAGAGAGCATCTTCACGCAGATGAAGGAAAACGAAGGCCTGCAGACGTTTGAAGTTGTCATCAAGGGCGACGTGCAGGGGTCGGTGGAAGCCATTACCCAGGCGCTTGAAAAAGCCGGTAACGACGACATCCAGTGCCGTGTTATTCACGGAGCTGTGGGTGGTATAACCGAATCGGACATCACGCTGGCACAAGCAAGTCACGCGCTGGTAATCGGTTTCAACGTACGCCCGAACAAACAGGCGCGCGAAGCAGCCGAAGCCGAAGGCATCACCATCAAGTATTATTCTGTGATCTATGACCTGATCGACGACGTGAAAGCGGCGATGGCTGGTCAACTGGGTCCGGAGTACAAAGAGAATGTGATTGGTCAGGCGGAAATCCGCGAAGCCTTCCAGGCTGGCAAGGCCGGCAAGGCTGCAGGCTGTTTCGTGGTCGAAGGCTCGATCCGCAACGACCTCAAGGCCCGTATCCTGCGCGACGATGTGATCATCTACGAAGGCCAGATCGAAAACCTGCGCCGCTTCAAGGATGATGTGAAAGAAGTTCGCGCGGGCCAGGAATGTGGCCTGACGTTCGAGAATTACCATGACTTCAAGGCTGGTGACGTTCTCGAGGTTTACGAGCTGGAAGAAATGGAGCGCAAGCTTTAAGCCTGCGACCAGCAGCCCGTTAAGAGTGTTTGGAGGGGTGGCCTGTTGGGGCCGCCCTCCGCTGTTTTAAGGAACTATCGATGTCTAAGTCTTCTCATTCCGGCGAGCCAAGCCTGCGCCTGTTGCGTGTGGGCGAAAACGTGCGCCACGCCATCTCCGCGATCCTGACCCGCGGTGACGTGCAGGACCCTGACCTGGCCCGCGCATCCGTGACGGTATCGGAAGTGCGTGTGAGCCCGGACCTCAGGAACGCTACGGTGTTCGTAATGCCGCTTGGCGGCGACCCTGAGCTGAAGATCACCAAGGCCCTGAACCGTAACAGCGCCTTCATCCGCGGTGAAATGAGCAAGGTCGTGCATATGAAATATATGCCGCGGCTCAAGTTCAAGCTGGACGAAAGCTTCGATGAGGCCAGCCATATCGACGCGCTACTCCGTGATCCGCGCGTGACCCGCGACCTCGACCACAAGGACGAGGAAGAGTAGGCGTGGCCCGACGCAAGAAGGGCATAAAGGTTGATGGCTGGCTGGTGATCGACAAGCCGCTCGGCATCACAAGCTCGGGCGTTGTCGGCAAGGTGAAATTTCTCACCAAGGCGCAGAAGGTGGGCCATGGTGGTACGCTGGACCCGCTCGCCAGCGGCATCCTGCCCATCGGGCTCGGGGAAGCCACCAAAACCATGCCCTACATCGTTGACGCCTCGAAAGAGTATGCTTTTACCGTGAAATTCGGCACCGCGACCGATTCGGACGACCTTGAAGGTGAAATCATCGAATCCGGCGGCCGTATCCCGGCTGAAGCCGAAATTCTTGAGGTTCTGCCGCGCTTTACCGGTTCGATTGAGCAAATCCCCCCGGCCTATAGCGCCATCAAGGTGGATGGCCAGCGTGCCTATAAGCTGGCGCGCGATGGAGAACTGGTGGAGCTGAAGGCAAGACCTGTTGAAATTCAAGAGCTTAGCCTGACGTCGTTCGATCCGGACAAGGGCGAGGCAGTTTTTCACGTGACCTGCGGCAAGGGCACCTATGTGCGCTCGCTGGCGCGCGATATCGCGCGTGCTGTGGGCAGCTGCGGCCATGTGGTGATGTTACGGCGACTTCGCGTTGGCCCCTTTGATCTTAAAGACGCGATTTCACTGGAAAAACTGGAGGAGTTGGGCCATAGTGCGCCCGCTCAGGACTATGTAAGTCCGATCACGACAGCGCTGGACGACATCCCGGCGGTTGCCGTGACGGATGAGGAAGCGAAAC
>Ga0209273_10000632_pt1 | contig 40876 bp, 46 predicted proteins | sample tdAd471_FD_187126 | JGI IMG/M metagenome (GOLD analysis project Ga0209273, IMG submission 187126) | Marine sediment microbial communities from the Atlantic coast under amendment with organic carbon and nitrate - tdAd47.1 (SPAdes)... | ecosystem: Environmental > Aquatic > Marine > Coastal >...
GAATTGCTGGCCGATCTCGCACCTGCGGACCTTGCGCGCATGGCCGAGTCCCGTTAGCAGAAAGGCCCCCGCGTACCCATATGGGGGGCCCGGCATCCAACTGGGGCCTCTTTTCAGGAGACAGTTATGAGTGACACGCGCCACGAACAAGTCATCATCGTCGGCTCCGGCCCCGCCGGATACACAGCGGCTATCTATGCCGCGCGTGCGATGCTTAAGCCCGTGGTGATCGCCGGGTTAGAGCCCGGCGGCCAAATGACCATCACTACGGATGTGGAAAATTATCCCGGCTTTGCCGATGTCATTCAGGGGCCCTGGCTGATGGAGCAAATGAAGGCTCAAGCCGAAAGTGTTGGTACCGAGATTATCAACGACATCATCACCGAAGTGGATTTTTCAAAGCGCCCCCACACCCTCAAGGGTGATAGCGGCAACACCTACACCGCGGACGTAGTGATCATCGCCACCGGCGCGCAAGCCAAATGGCTGGGGCTTCCTTCCGAAGACAAGTTCCAGGGCTTTGGCGTTTCGGCCTGCGCCACCTGCGATGGTTTCTTCTATCGCGAAAAAGAAGTGATCGTGGTGGGCGGCGGCAACACCGCCGTCGAAGAAGCGTTGTTCCTGACCAGCTTTGCCTCTAAAGTCACCTTGATCCACCGTCGGGACGAACTTCGTTCTGAAAAGATCTTGCAGGAGCGGTTGCTCAAACACCCCAAAATCGAAGTCGTGTGGGACACGGTGCTTGAAGAAATTCTTGGTACGGACAATCCCCCGGGCGTGACGGGTGCGCGCATCAAGAACATCAAAACCGGTGAGACGAGTGAGCTGAAAGCCGACGGTGTTTTCATCGCCATTGGTCACGTGCCGGCAACCGAAATATTCAAGGATCATATGGAAATGAAGGGCGGCGGCTACATCATCACCGCACCCAATTCTACCGCTACGAACATCCCCGGCGTTTATGCGGCGGGCGATGTGACCGACGACATCTATCGCCAAGCGGTTACCGCCGCGGGCATGGGCTGCATGGCTGCGTTGGAGGCGGAAAAGTATCTCGCCGAGCTAGAGCACCAATCCGCAGCAGCGGAATAACGCGAAAACTTACCCAAATCGCACGATTTCAAGAATGAAAAGCCGGGGGCGATGCTCGCGGCTTTTTCATAATTGCCGCACTCTAAGAAGGGCCGGTGCGTTCTAGTAATTGCTCCGCGAATCCCTATATTCGCGAGCATGGATTGGGACAAGCTACGCACCTTTCACGCCGTCGCCGAAGCAGGCAGCTTCACCCATGCGGGCGAGCTTCTGGGTCTTTCGCAATCGGCCGTCAGTCGTCAAATCTCGGGACTTGAAGAAAGCCTCGGCGCTGCGCTTTTCCATCGTCATGCGCGCGGGCTTTTGCTGACCGAACAGGGCGAGCTTTTGTTTAAAACGACGCAAGACGTGCTCGGCAAGATTTCCACCGCCGAGGCGATGCTGACGGATTCAAAAGAAAAACCGCGCGGCGAACTTGTGGTCACAACCACGGTCGCTCTTGGCACGGTTTGGCTTGTGCCCCGGCTCAAAGAATTTGTGAAGCTTTACCCAGACATTCACATCAGCTTGCGGGTCGATGATCGCGATCTTGACCTCGCCATGCGCGAGGCGGACGTCGCCATTCGCTTTCATCCGCCCGAACAACCCAACCTGGTGCAGCGCAAGCTTTTCACCGTCGAGTATCACGTTTACTCATCGCCCAAATACGTCCAGAAATATGGCACGCCGCAGACCGCCAAGGATCTCGATGATCATCAGATCATCACTTACGGCGATGGTACGCCCCATTACATTCGCGATGTGAACTGGCTGGCGCAGGTAGGCCGCCCGGGCAAGAAGCCGCGCCATGCGGCCCTGCGCATCAACAACATCTACGGGGTGCGCCGCGCGGTTGAGGCGGGCATGGGCATCGCTGCCATCCCCGATTACATGCTCGAAGAAGGCTCAAAGCTGGTGCGCATCCTGCCGGATCTCGAAGCGCCCCAATTCGATACGTATTTTGTGTACCCAGAAGAGCTCAGGTCCTCAAAACGCATTGCCGTCTTTAGGGATTTCCTGGTGCAAAAAGCGCGGGAATTTGGCTATTCCCCTCGGCATTCGGGGATTGAAGAAAGCCATGCGGAAAACGCATAGCCGCGTCTAAAGAATGGCAATTGTCGCTGAGGGCGACGCACCCTATCTCCCCCATCGAAGGCGCCCACATAATGGCGCCCCGGCGGCTCAAACCTCCCCCAAGTTGAATGAGCCGCATGCCGCGCGAGGCCCCCTAAAAATGCGCGGCACCCTCCCTACAGCAACTGGCCCTCGCGTGCGTATCACGCGGGGGTCTTTTGTTTTTGAGGTTCGGAAAATGCTTTGCGGCCCATGACCAGCGCGGCGGCGCTTATGAGCAAAATGGCGCCCGCAAACTGGATCCACTCCAGCCGCTCGCCCAAAACAATCGCGCCCGTTATGAGCGCCACGATGGGTGACACAAAGGCATAGAGGCTCGATCGTATGGGGCCCCAGCGGCGCAATAGTTCCAGATACATGGTCAGGGCGATGGCCGATCCAAAGATTACAAGAAAGAGCCAGCTAACGAGCGTCTTGGGATTAAGGAACATGGCGAAGGTGTCGAGGGTGACCGGTTCCGCAAGCAAGGACCAGATAAAGATCGCCAGCCCGCCAACGCCCATAACGATGCTCGAGAGCACCGTGGGGTGAAACGAGGTCAGCCACTTGCCGCTCAAGACGGAACCTAGGCAATAGGCAAAGGTGCCGAAGACCAGCGCCCCGACGCCCGCGCCCTCAAACGTGGCGCCATCTCTTAGCTCCGGCCAAAAGAGTATGCCCAGACCCCCGATACCCATAACGAGACCCGCACCCTTTCCCCAGTCAAAATTGTCCGTGCCCATTCCCACGCCCAAGGCGAACAGAAATATTGGAATGAGCGAAAGATTGATCACCGCGGCGAGGCCCGACGAAGTGAACTGAACGCCCCAGAATATCGGGCCGTAACAAAACGTGGTGATTAAAAGCGCCACCACGAGAAACTCTTTCCATTTGGCTTTGATGTCGTCGAGGACAAAGCGCCGACGCGCGATAACAGCGAGGATCAAGCCTGCTGTCATAAATCGCGTGCCTGCAAAGAATAATGGCGGTGTAGTTTCAAGCCCGAACTTGATCGCAATCCAGGTAAAGCCCCAGATGAGCGACAGGCTGACAAAGATCGTGAAGGCCGACAGACGCATGGATGATCCTCGACTTGTGCGCCGGCTCGTATCGCCAGCAACGCGAGAATCATACGGGCCGCACCGCGTCGCGTCCTTTCGAATATCTGCTATGAATCAGCTGCTCGAAGTGATTTTCACGCACTCAAGCGCACGGAAATTACAGCGTGCAGCGCACTAAACGACCCAGCCGTTGCGGATGGCGTATCTAGCGTACCAAATCAAAAATAATGCGACGATTGCCGGCAACAAAATCATAATAAAAATGCCAACCAGGCCAAATACAGTCGGACCGGCAGCAACCAATGTGGTGTGAACCATAGTCACGACTATGCCGACTAGTGACGCGACAAAAACCTGATAGGCGATTGCCTTTTTCAGAAATAGCAGAAGCGCGCCAACTGCGCCGCCGAAGACCCCAACGGCAAATCCCGCTGTCGCCCAGATCGGTCGGCCAGTGATGATGGCCTTCTCAGCATCGCGGAAACTCTCGACCATTTCGGGGTTCATTTGCACAATGAAATTCACGCTGCCGAGCCCATTCCAAATCAATGCGAATGCAGCGATGACCCAAAAGCTCCAATGAACCGGAGTGCCGGTCCTATTGCTCATTTACTTGCTCCCCTTGCTCCATTGCTATCTAGCGGTTTGGCGGAGCCTAGCGGGCAAGCGAGTATGTGACCAGCGCAACTAGTGCCACAAATCTTCGCCGGTCACCCCGTCGTAAAGATCCGCAACATGTTCGGCGTAGCCATTGAATAGCTGCGTGGGCACGCGTTCATCGGTGCCGAGGAGTTCCTCGGTGGCTTGGCTCCAGCGCGCGTGGGGCTCGTTCGGGTTCACATTGGCCCAAAAGCCATATTCGCGCGGGCCCACGTTTTCCCAGAAGGTCAGCGGGCGCTGGTCGGTGAAGGTAAAGCGCACAATCGATTTGATCGACTTGAAGCCATATTTCCATGGCACGGCCAAGCGTAATGGCGCGCCGTTCTGGGCCGGCATTTCGTGGCCATAGATGCCCGTCGCAATAAATGCGAGATCGTTGCGCGCTTCGGCCATGGTCAAGCCTTCGATATAAGGCCAGGGATAACCCGGCGCGCGTTGGCCACTGGCAACACTGCGATCCATAAAGGTTTCCATACGGACATAACGAGCCGAGGAAAGCGGCCGCGCCCAATCAACAAGCGCACGCAAGGGAAAGCCCGACCACGGCACCGCCATGGCCCAGGTTTCCACGCAGCGATGGCGGTAGAGCCGTTCTTCCAGTGTCATCTGCCGCACAAGATCATCAAAGCTGATGGTGCGTTCTTCCTCGACCATGCCGTCGATGGTCACGTCCCAGGGGCTGAGCGGCAGGTTTTGCGCGTTGCGCCAGATCCGTTTGTGCGATCCGAATTCATAGAAGTTGTTGTAGGTGGTGGCGAGTTCTTCATCCGTCACCGCGCGATCAAGGGTGAAGCTCTCATTTCGCGCGACGGGGTAGAGCGAGCCCGTGCCCGCATCGCTGGCGATCACTTCACCGTTTCCGCCCTCTTGAGCTTCGGCAACTTCCGACTGGCCGCAGCCCACCAGCAGCGCCGCACCGGCGGTGGCAACGCCGCCCATAAAGTGGCGGCGGTTGAGGTAGACGCTTTCTGAGGTTGCTAGTCGTTCGGGAAGTTCCCATCCCTTGGGTCGTTTGATGAGCATGGCCATTCCTCCCTCTCCCAGCATCCAGATTGGAGTGATGGTAGGGCGCGGAGGTTACAGCTGCCACCGCCAAATGATCACGATCAGGGTATTTGCCGCTTAACCGGCTTGGTCATGAAGACCTTCGCCCCTTCGCGGCTGCTTTCAACCCAGCCCAGGTGAGCGTAAAGGGCAATGTTTTCGGGAATGCCTTTGTGTGTTGAAAGGCGCAACGTGGCCTTGCCTTCGGCCGGTGCCAGATCATCGGCAAGGGCAAGCAAGCGACGGCCAAGGCCGGTACCGGTGCTCTCCGGCGCGACAGCCACGTTGACCACCTGCACAAAATCTTCGCCCAGGCTCAGAACGATCGCGCCGACCAGAGCTTCATCTGCCTCGGCCACCCAAACCACGTGGTCACGAATGTCTGCTTCGATGCCGGCGGATACGTCGGGAAGGTCAAGGTTGCGCGAGGCATAAATGGCGTAAGCAGCGTCCATCAATTTGGCGATGGCGCCAGCGTCGACGCTATCTGCTCGACGAAGGTTCGCTTTTGACATGTGACGACCTAACTGAGCGATCCGGCAAATCGCTGGATGCGCTGGCAGGCATCTTCGAGCTCAGCAACCGACGCAGCGTAAGAAATCCGGAAGTGCGGTGAGAGCCCGAACGCCTCGCCTGGCACGGTGGCGACCCCTTCGGCTTCCAAGAGCCCGGTCACAAAGTCACCCTCGGTTTCGATCGTCTTGCCCTCGAGCGTTTTCTTGCCCAGGCAGCCACCGCAATCGGGATAGACGTAGAACGCGCCTTTGGGCGTATCGCAGGTAATGCCTTTGGTTTGGTTGAGCATGCCCACCACAAGATCGCGGCGCGATTGAAAGCTTGCGACCCATTCTTTCAGGTAATCCTGCGGCCCGTTGAGCGCCGCAACCGTCGCCCATTGGGAAATCGAGCAGGGGTTCGATGTGCTTTGGCCCTGGATCTTCGCCATCGCTTTGATGATGTGCGCGGGACCACCTGCAAAACCGATGCGCCAACCAGTCATGGCAAATGCCTTGGACGCGCCGGACATTGTGATGGTGCGGTCGTAAAGAAACGGGTTCGCCGCCGCGATGGTTGAGAACTTAAAGCCCTCATAGACGAGGTATTCGTAGATGTCGTCAGTCAGCACATGCACCTGGGGGTGTTTTTCCAGCACCGCGCCCAGCGCCTGAAGATCGGCCTTTGTGTACGCCGCTCCTGATGGATTGGAGGGGGAATTAAGGATCAGCCACTTTGTATTGGGCGTGATCGCCGCTTCGAGATCAGCAGGGTCCAATAAGAACGAATTATCCGCCTTACACGGAATAATTACCGGTGTGCCGCCGCCGAAGGTAACGATGTCGGGATAGCTGACCCAATATGGCGCCGGGATCACCACTTCATCGCCCGGGTTCAGTGTTGCCATCATGGCGTTGAAGATGATCGCCTTGCCGCCCGGCGCGACTATGATCTGATCGCGCGCGTAGTCGAGCCCGCTGTCGCGCTTGAACTTCGCCGCCACTGCGTCCTTAAGTTCGGGAATGCCGTCGACAGCCGTATATTTCGTTTTGCCCTGGCGGATCGCTTCTATAGCCGCGTCTTTGACAAAATCCGGCGTGTCGAAGTCAGGCTCCCCTGCCGACAGCGCGACGATGTCGCGCCCTTCCGCCTTCAGATCGCGCGCTTTCTGCGTCACAACCATGGTCGCCGAGGGCTTCATGCGGGTGAGACTGTCAGAGAGGAACGCCATAGCGCGGGGTCCTTTTGGTGTTGTGAAATTCGAGGTAGTCTTATACGGGAGTCGCACCGCCGCGCGAGGGGAAATTGCCGCAAAGGCGGTATGCAAGGGATTAGTCTATGCGTTTGTGGGTCCTCGGCGGGTTTCTGCTCATTGTTTCTTCAGCTGTCGCGCAAGATACGACGCCGCCCCAATGGGTCGCGCCCGACGGCACCTATCGGCTGAACCCTGACAATGTCTCGGTCACGCTGACGGCGCGCCGGTTTCTGATGTCGCCCTTGGAGGCTGCCTTTGGCACGGTCGAGGGCAATATGGTTGTCCTCCAGGGGGGTGCAGGCGCGAACCAATTGGAAGTGGTCCTTGCCGCCGCAGACCTCACCGCCAACGGCCCCATCGTTGAGGGGCTGCTCGCCGGCGAAGATTTCCTCAACGCGGAAGCCCATCCGCAAATCACTTTTCGCGCCGAGGGGTTTGAGGTCTCGAACCTGCCCGTAAATTTCGCCGGTAATCTTACCATGGCTGGCGTGACCCATCCCATTACCTTGGAAAGTATGCTGCAAGGGTACGAACATGATCTGCCTACGGACGAGGTGCATCTCATCTTCGTCGTGGAAGGTGAACTAGATCGCCGGGACTGGGGAATGGTGCGATACCGAAGGCTTGTGGCCAACACCGTGCGCATTCGCATCGAGGCGGGATTTGTACGTGTCTTAGGAACCGATTAGCTCGCGCCAAGCCACGCGAGGCACGCGGTGCGTTCATCTTCGCTCATGTTATCGGCAATATAGATCTGCGGAATGGTCTCTGTTTCATCGCTTTGCGGCTGATAGGCAATGGGCACCGCTTCGCCTTCAATGCCAACGAAGATGGTGGCGTCCGTATTGGGATCGCCAATATTGGGAATTGAGTACCCGCCAAAAAGCATGCCATCGCGGATATTGGCGTTCCAGGCGGGGCCGCCTTCGCGCACACCGATGATGGTGCGAAGCTCAAAGCTTGCTTCCACATCGAAGCCAATTTCAAAGATTGGAAAATCCGTCTCGCGTACATCCAGGCAAGGGCCGAACATTCCGGGCTCGATGGGAACCATCCCCCCCTCGACCACAAAGGCCCTGTGGTCGGCCGCCGCGGTCTCGAGCCCCACATCTTCCATCGCCGTTATGATATCGCCAGGGCCGAGACGTCTTGGCTCACCCGCCGCGCGCGCCGCTTCGCCTGCTTCCAAAAGATCAAAAAGCACCGCGTCGACGCTGATCTCTTCGTCGCTATCTAACATCAGCTGCGCATTCCATCGTGCGGCAATAAACCGGCCCCGCATATAGGGAATACGCTGTATGTCCCGATCACTCCAGTTCCATTCGACAACCTGATCAACTGGCGCATGACGCGCGGGTGAGCGGTAATATTCCCTGAGCACGTTGTTGATTTGATCCGTGTACGCCTCAAGATCGATAAGCCCGCCACGCAGCAGTAGCAGCGACATGTAGTAATCGGTAAATCCTTCGCTGAACCAGTAGAGCGCTTCTTCCGGATCAGCGAACTCGCCCAGCGCCGAGGGCGTCCAGCGATGCTGAAACTCGTGCGCGGCAAGGGTCTGAAAATTCTCAAGCTCCACATTGGTTGTTGCAAAAAGAGCAAAAGCATCGGACAAGCCGGTCCCGCCCCATGAAATGGACCCTTCGTCCCCCTCGGGCCTCATGATCGGGATCAGCGTTACGAGGTAGGGCTCATCCCCCTCTTCCCGCCAAAAGTCGCGAAGAGCGGCAATCACTTCGGCAAGGTTGTTTGCGAACTCTGTATCGCTAAAGGGCCAACTGCCCCGGATCGCCACATTGAGCGGCGCGGTTCCTGTCTCCCGCGCCATCAGGCGAAAGTCGCCCGCCACGAACATGCCCGCTTGCAGCCGGTTCAAGGGCGCGCGCGATGTGCGCGGCTCGCGCCCCACGCCGAAATTATCGGCAATGGTCCAATCGCCCGGTAGGCCCGACCAATCGAGCGTGAAATCCACTTGCGGGTTCTCGCCTGGCCAGTCATCCCACTGGGGCAAGGCCCAGGCGGTCCACCCAATAAGATGGGCGTAGTCTTCTGTGATGATCGGCCGATAGGGGTTGCCGTCCCCCGGCGTAGGCGGTGCCTCCCACCCATCATTGAGGCGGTAGCGCAAGTGCACATCCGCGCTTGGCGGGTGATTGATTTCCATAACGCTCGCACGGTCGGAGGTAAGAACCTCCGTATCCGGAGAAATCGCGATGATGTCAGTTAGGAACTGGTTCAGCTCGGTTTCGCCGCCCCATTCATGGGGAAGCACCAGCCACGTCGAGCCATCGCTGTCGCCCGCAAAGTGCAACTCAACCACAAGAGAAGGTTCCTCGCCTGACCGATCAAGCGTCATGGCGTAGGAAAGCTGCGGCGTTTCGGGTAGGTGCGCGCGCTCGTCCGCAGACGGATTACAAGCCGCCAGCGCTAGTGATGCTAGGAGAAGAACAAATCGTTTCATATGACGCAGTTTGATTAGTTACTGGTCTCGACTGCCGCCTTCAGGTTGGCGAGACCTTCTTCGTAATCGCCGCCCACCCAGCTATCCATCATCAGACCCATGTACCGCGCGATCGGATTGAGGCCCATATCCGTATCAAAGCCCCAAATCACTTCGGTGCCGCCCTCAACCGGGTGGAGGTCAAAGAATGCTACGGCTTCGCCCTGATCGCCAAAGTCCAGATGGGTTTCGAGACGATTGGGCGAGTCGCTCAAGATAATCTCTTGCGTGCCTATTCCCACTTGGTCATTGCCGGACCAGCTCATGCGCGCACCAACACCCGTATCGGGGCCTTCAAAGGAATAGACCGCGTTGGGGTCCCGATCCGCCCATGGCGACCATTCGGTGAAACGGCGATAGTCATTCAAATAAGGGAAGATGGCCTGGGCCGGCGCATCGATGGTCACCATCCGCTCCACATGAACGTTGCGCGGCGTCAAATAGGCTCCGGCAACAATCACCAGGATCAAGACCGCAAGGCCCATCAACAAATTTCGCAGCATTCTGCGTTCCTCCCCTTTGAAGTGGTGGCAGCGAAGCATGGCAAATTGTCCCAAGCAAGTGAATTGACGGTAAGGCCCTTGCGCTAAAGGTCGCCCTCCCCTTATATGCGAGTAATTCTTAACTGGAAATGGGCCGCTCGGCCCTGGAGCCGCATCACAATGGAAAAATCCCGTAAATACAGCGCCCTCGCCATGGCACTTCATTGGCTGATCGCGGCGCTGGTTTTTTACAACATCTTCTTTCCGCCCGAGCCTGGCGATGTTTCACCTGAAGTGCGGGCCCAGATCGTGGCCCTTCATGTGGGCCTTGGACTTATCATCATTGTGCTGATGATCTTCAGGATTTTTTGGCGCACAGCGCACCATGCGCCGCCCCTTCCCGATAGCCTTGCCGATTGGGAACACAAAGGCGCGCGCGCCGTCCATTGGCTGCTCTACGGCATCATCTTTTTGATGCTCGCTTTTGGATTTTCAACGGCACTCTTTGCCCATTATCCAGCAGCCGGGTTCGGGTTGATCCCTGTGGCGGGCTTTGTGAATGTCAGTGAAGGCACGTGGGAGATCGTCAAGGAAATCCACCACACAGGCAATAAAGTTCTGCAAGCGGTGGTCTATCTCCACATCGCCGCGGCGCTTTACCACCACTTCATCAAGAAGAATGATGTGCTGAAATCGATGCTGCCGTTTGTGAAGTAGCGCGCTAGCCCCGAACCGGGCGCTCACCTGACGCATCGTAGAGTTTGGTTTCCATGGAAACAATATTGGCGTCCGCCATGGCGCCCATGAACATCGCCATGTGCGGCGCATCAAAGTGCGCGGTTAGCGCCTCCTGGCTTTCCCATTTCTCGAAGATCCGGATCAGGCAGGGGTCCGCGAGATCCTGGCTGAAGGCATAAAGAATGCAGCCGGCCTCAGCATTCGAGGCTTCCATCATTGTGACGATTGCGGCCCGCGCCTTTTCCACCTCGGCTTGGCTTTCGACTTTCACTTCTCCGGCTACGATGAGCATGGGGTTCTCCTTCATTCGTTTGCGTCACCATAAAGGGATAGCTTCCTCTAGTCAGGGCGCCTTCGCGCCCCTATGTTCCCCTTATGTCCAACGCGCCCACTGATATTCCCCTTCAGCCCATGCCAGGCTGGCAGCCCCACCGCCCCGACCGCCCGGAGAAATCCGAGGGCGGCATCCGCTTTATGATCGAGAGCCCGTTTGAGCCCAAGGGCGATCAGCCCGCCGCGATCGAGCAGCTGGTGGAGGGGGTGGAAAACGGCGACAAGGATCAAGTGCTGCTGGGCGTCACGGGTTCGGGCAAGACCTACACCATGGCCAAGGTGATCGAGGCCACGCAGCGCCCGGCGCTGATCCTCGCGCCCAACAAGACGCTTGCGGCCCAATTGTATGGCGAGTTCAAGAACTTCTTTCCTTCGAACGCCGTCGAATATTTCGTCTCGTATTACGATTACTACATGCCTGAGGCGTATGTTCCGCGTACGGACACATATATCGAAAAAGAAAGTACCATCAACGAGCAGATCGACCGCATGCGCCACGCGGCGACGCGCGCCCTCATGGAGCGGGACGATGTGATTATCGTGGCCAGCGTTTCCTGCATCTACGGCATCGGCGCGGTGGAAACCTATTCCGAGATGACGGTCACCGTAAAACAAGGCAGCAAGCTGAACCAGCGTGAGCTGCTGGCCGATCTGGTGGCGCTGCAATACCGCCGCAATGACGGCAACTTTTTCCGCGGCACATTCCGCGTCCGCGGCGATGTGATTGAGATTTTCCCGGCCCACCAGGAAGACCGCGCCTGGCGGCTCTCGCTCTTCGGCGACGAGGTGGAAACCATCACCGAGTTCGACCCCCTGACGGGGCAGAAGACTGATGAGCTGGAGTTCATCAAGCTCTACCCCAACAGCCACTACGTGACGCCGCGCCCGACGCTGAACCAGGCGGCCAAATCAATCCGGGCGGAGCTGAAGGATCACCTGGACGTCCTCCACAAAAACGGCCAGCTGCTCGAGGCGCAACGCCTCGAACAGCGCACGCAGTTTGATCTTGAGATGATCGAGGCGGCGGGGTCCTGCCCCGGCATCGAGAATTATTCGCGCTATCTTACCGGGCGCAAGCCGGGCGAGCCGCCGCCCACATTGTTTGAGTACCTGCCCGACAACGCACTTGTGTTCGCGGACGAAAGCCATGTGACCGTGCCGCAAATCGGCGCCATGTTCCGGGGCGATTACCGCCGCAAGAAAACCCTGAGCGATTATGGCTTCCGCCTGCCCTCGTGCCTCGATAACCGGCCGCTCAAGTTTGAAGAATGGGACATGATGCGCCCGCAAACGGTTAGCGTTTCCGCCACCCCCGGCGGGTGGGAGCTGGAACGCACCAGCGGCATCTTTGTGGAACAGGTGATCCGCCCCACGGGGCTGATCGATCCGCCGGTGGAGGTGCGCCCCGCCACCAGCCAGGTGGATGATCTTATCGCCGAGTGCCGCAAGGTGACGGCCGAGGGCTACCGCGTGCTCGTCACCACGCTGACCAAGCGCATGGCCGAGGACCTGACCGAGTACATGCACGAACAGGGCCTGAAGGTACGCTACATGCACTCCGACATCGACACGTTGGAGCGCATCGAGATCCTGCGCGATCTGCGGCTCGGCGCTTATGACATCCTGGTGGGGATCAACTTGCTGCGCGAGGGCCTGGATATTCCCGAATGCGCGCTGGTGGCGATCCTCGATGCGGATAAAGAAGGGTTTTTGCGCTCAGAGACGTCCCTTGTTCAGACCATCGGCCGCGCGGCGCGGAACGTGGACGGCAAGGTTATTTTGTATGCGGATCAAATTACCGGCTCCATGGACCGCGCCATGAAGGAGACCGACCGCCGCCGCGCCAAACAGATGGAATATAACGTGGCCAACGGCATTACGCCGGAAAGCATCAAGACCAACATCAACGACATTCTGGGCAGTGTTTACGAGCAAGACCACGTGCGCGTGGAGGTGCCTCAAGGTTTTGCCGAAGACGGCGAAGCGTTCGTGGGCCATAACCTCGCCGCGCATATCAAGGGGCTTGAGGAACAAATGCGCGCCGCCGCCGCGGACTTGGAATTTGAAGACGCCGCTAGGCTTCGGGACGAAATCAAACGGCTGCAGGAAACCGAGCTCGCCCTATTGGACGATCCTTTTGCAAGGCAAGAGGCGGTGCGCCAGCGCACGGGGGCGGAGGCGCCCAAAGGCTCTCGCGCCGCAGCCAAAAAGGCCGGAAAAGGCAAGCGACGACGGCGGGGGAGTTAGGGTTGCGGATTCTTGCGTGGTTGATGGCGCGGTTTGGGGGTCGGAGCGCGCCCGCGCGGGGACGGGCCGATCTCATCCGCAATCCCCGCAGCCGCCCACCCCGCACCCCATTTCCCGCAGAAATCTGCCGGAAATGCCCCGGATTTCCACTTCAGCTTGCTTTTTGAGGCCGAATGCCCCACATAGGCGCCGTGACGGCCTTCACGTGCCGGATTTGCAGACCTCGTCCTTACGCTTACGCGCTTGGTTACGGCTTCTACTTTTCCTTAATCTTCGTGACGTGCGCTTCACCCCGTCCCGCGGCTTTCGCGGGGTTGGGAACCAAACGTAAAGGACTATGTTCCATGACAACCGGAACCGTGAAATTTTTTAATTCAGCCAAAGGCTTTGGTTTTATCGCTCCTGATGATGGCGCCAAGGATGTGTTCGTGCACATCTCCGCTGTTGAACAAGGCGGCATGACCTCGCTTCAAGACGGCCAGAAGGTTACCTTCGACGTCGAACCAGACAAGCGCGGCGAACGCGCAGTCAACATCAAGGACGCCAGCTAAGCGCTAGCGATCTTTGATCGAGATTGAGGCCGCTCTCTGATCTTCCGGGGGCGGCCTTTTCTTATGCGGCGCACGCCCGCTTCATTCCATCCGTACCCATCTTGCGTGGGTGAAGGCGGGTTCGTCCGTTTTGGGGTCGATGTAGCTGAGCGCGCCTTCCCACCGCGTGCCGTCACCTGACTTGCGATAGAGAATTGCGCCCGCGCGCCGACGCTCCGTGTGGCCGGTCTCCACATAATGGCCCACCAGATAGGCGTTATCCATGAGGTGCGCCTCACCTCTAATCACGATGTCGCCGTTCCGGTGCACAAATCTCAGCTTTGGCTGGTGAGATTCCGAGCCCATGGGATAGAGGCTGAGGGTCACCGTCCCCCAGTCTTCGGGCGTATCGCCCTCTGCCCCCATATCGATGGCGTGGTAATCGCCCAGAAGCCGCGTGAGCGCCCCCCATCTCAGCAGATAAAACCCGAAGGTCGTATAAAGCGCCGTCGCCACCACCCCCGCCACGATGGCGAGTGCCGCGTTCCCCCAGAGCGGGTGCAACGTGTACTGACCTTCGATGAGGTTGAGCGCCGGGCCCGCCAGCGGGACCCCTACAAAGAAAAACAGCGCCGCCGCAATCACCACGATCGTGACGATGCTGTTCAAGCCAAAATAGAGCGAAAGCCGTCCGATTTTCATGGGTCGCGTGCCTCTATACGTTTGCCTTATACGTCTGCCTTGAAATAGAGCCAGGTGGCGGCGATCACCGCGCCCGTGGCATTGGCCACAAGATCGAGCGAATTGTTCACATACCCGCCGATGCCCGAGCTGGGGGAGAACACCGTGACGGTGAACTCCACAATCTCATTCAGTGCGCCCGCGCCCAGTCCCGCCATGGCGAGCACAATGGCGAGGCCGACCTTGCCGCGCACCTCCGGTTTCAGGACGGGCTTTGCCAAGTGATACGCCACGAAAGTGCAGACGCCGAAGCCGTAGGCGTGGATCAACTGGTCAAACTTCAAGATGTGATAGGGCTCGCCAACAATCGGCACAAAGATGAAATCGTAAAGCCGCGTCTCGCCGATAAAAAGGCTTCCCCCGAGCATGTGAAAAAACGCCCACCCCGATAGCGCCCACAAAACCCCGATGGGATAATCCACCCGGTTGCGGGTTCCATAAATCAGTACAAGGAAGAACGCCACCACGCTCACATAGACCATGAACTCAAGGTTGCCGCGCATGATGTAGTAGGCGGAAAAACCCACCAGCGCGATCAGGTTGGCAAGAAGCAGCAGGCGGTATTTGGGTTCGATGATGGTCATGGATGGCGTTCCTTCCGGTTGAGGAATCATGCACCCTATCATGCACCGCCTCACGCAAAAGCCGGGAGAGACGCCTTGCAACCGCACCGCATCAGTTTGATCGTCTTAACTGTGCTGGGGCTATTGAATCTTGTCCGCGGGGGTATTCACGTGTTCGCGCCCGACAGCGGCGCCGGGATCATCGCCGGGTTCGACCTTTCGGGCCCCGGCGCAGCGGCCATCATCTCGCTCCTCGCCGGCATTGGGGCGCAGCAGATTGCCATCGGCGTCGTCGACCTTGCGGTGGCGCTCAAGTATCGCAGCTTTGCCTACGCGCTGTTGCTGTTTCATGTGGCGGCGCAGGCGCTGGCGGTTTTTGCAGTGGTGATCTACAAGCCCTTACCGGGCGATCCCCCCGGCGAGATGGGCGCGATGGCAATCCTTGTCATTCTTGCGGCGAGTTTGCTGGTGGAAGTTCTGCATCGGCGCCGGGGGTGAGCGCGGTCTGAATATCCCGCATTGCAGCAAGGCTTTCCCTACCCGCGCCGAATGAAAAGTGTTAACAATCGCCCCGTGATCTGACCTACCAGTCCCGGGCTGGATATCCCGCTTTTCGGAATGACGTGGGTTTTGCTTCACCCCTCGGCATGCATGTGGCCGCCGATGGGACTTTGATTTGAAGAAGGGACCCGTCATGACGACCGGCACTGTGAAGTTTTACAACACCACAAAGGGCTACGGCTTTATTTCGCCAGAAGACGGCTCGAAGGATGTATTCGTGCACGTCTCCGCCGTTGAGGCTTCCGGCCTAAGCAGCCTCGACCGCGACCAGAAGGTCGAATTTGACGTGGAGCCCGACCAGCGCGGCCCCAAGGCTGTGAACATCAAACCGATCTAAGGCAGATCGCCGACAGCATTCGAAAGGCCGCCTCCGAGAACGAGCGCGGCCTTTTTTGTTGGCCGACCTCAAAAATGCGAGAGGCGGTGAGGGAAAGCGCTCTCAAAATCGTTTAAGTGATTTGATACAGCTCGCCGTGCAGACATGGCAGGTTGAAAATCCGTCGCACCTTTTGGGGAGGCTGCGTCAGTCGTAACTCGGGAGGCACTGATGCGCACCTTTACCCTATTCTGCTTAAGCTTTCTCTTTGCTGTTTCACTAGCCGGCGCAGGCAGCGCCTACGCCCAGCACAGCGATGCCCAGGATGGGCCTGACCCCGCGGTCTATGAAGACCGCGAAGCATGGTCTCGGGATCTCGAAGCGCTTTACACTCGCCTGCGCGAAATTCATCCTGACTACGACGTCCGCACAAATGCAGAAGACTGGCAAGCCGCCTACGATGCTTTACAGAGGGATATCCCTTCGCTCGAGTGGCAAGGTTTTGTTACGCGCACCGCGCAATTCGTCGCGCTTGCCAGCGACGGGCACACGACGCTCTTTCCGTTTGCATTTCATGGTCCCGGATTTGACACGCAATATCCGCTGCGGGCGTATTTCTTTGAAGGTGATGTTTACCTGACACGCGTGCCGCCCGACCAAAGCCAGTTGGCCGGGGGACGCATTCTCTCCGTTGGTGGACAGCCTGAGGACGAAGTCTTCGCAGATCTGATGTCCACGATTTCGTCAGGCAGCCCTATGTGGAAAGTGAATTGGGCGCCCGTAGCGTTGCGTTGGCCGGGCTACGCTAGGGCGCTAGGCTATGCGAACGCCGACGGCGGCATTTCAATTTCGGTGGAGACCCCGGACGGCGAAATCGCAACGGGCACGCTCGCGGCCGCGTCCATAGACCCAGCACCGGAGCTTTTAACGGCCTTTGATGTCCACAATCAGGATGCCGACTATCCGCGCTGGATGACCGAAGAAGCTCCTTACATCTATGAGTATATGCCTGAGCAAAACGCCGTCTATCTCATTTATGGCGCGATTGAGAATGCGGAAGACGACCCGATTGATGCCTTTGCGGCGCGCATGTTCGAATTCATCGAAGCCAACGACGTCGAGCGCTTGATCATTGATGTGCGTAACAATGGAGGCGGGAACAATACGTTCAACGCGCCCTTCGTTCATGGCGTGATTGCATCCGATCTCAATCATCCCGGCGGCATCTACGTCCTAACAGGGCGCCAAACATTTTCTGCGGCGCAGAACTTTGTGAATTGGATGGAACGCCATACCCAGGCGTTGTTTGTGGGTGAGCCCACGGGCGGTCGCCCAAACCATTTTGGTGACGCGGAGTTTTTTACACTGCCTGAAACACTGTTGGGGGCGCTTGTTTCCACTTTGCGGTGGCAGGATTCATTTGATTCTGACCCGCGGATGTGGGTTCGGCCGGATATTCCTGCCGATCTCACATTCAGCGATTTCCTGACCGGCCACGATCCTGCGCTCGAGGCCGCCCTAGCTCACGATGCAAGTGACATCGCATTCCAGCCTTTCACGGCGACACGTTGGTATCGTGAAACGCAGTATCTGGGGTGGGACGTTCCGATTGTCGGAATGCGCGGCGTTTATGACGAAGACGGGAACGAAGTGCGCTAGGCTTCTTCCTCGCCTGCGGGCTGCCACAGTTCCATGCGAATGCCTTCAGGATCAGTCGCCCAGGCGAAACGGCCGTAGTCATATTCTTCGATTTTGTCTTCGACCGCACACCCTGCTTCGCGCAGTTGTGCGATCACGCCGTCGAGATCGTCAACACGGTAATTGATCATGTAGGCTTGAGCACTATCGCCGAAGTAACTGGTGTCGCGGTCAAAGGGACCCCATACGGTACGACCAATAATGTGCGGCGCATCTTTCTCACGCCATTTGAAATCGGTTCCATCAAAATGGGAATCGGGAATGACACCCAAATGCTCTACGTACCAATCGCGTAAGGCCTTTGGATTGTCCGCGCGGAAAAAAATTCCACCGATGCCAGTTATGCGGGCCATGTCAGCCTCCCCGGTCGCGTCTCGCTATGTCCACATTACGCGGGCCGAAGGCCAAAAAGAATGACCCAAGAAGCATGGCAGCCAAGATGATCGCATTGACCTGCAGCGGCACAATTTGCCCGTATTCATAAAGCCCCGCCCCCAGCGTTGGCCCGAATATGAACCCAGCGGACATCGCGGAGCCCACAAGCCCTGCGACTGAACCTTGCTCATCCGGGCCCACGCTTAGGGAGGCCGCCGACAAGATACCCGGATTTATAAGGCCGATGCTCGCACCCATGATCATGTACCCGAGCACGAGCCCTTCGTAGGTCTTTGTATAGGAAAGGAAGATGAAGGCCGCCGTGCCGATCAACAGCCCCACGCGCACCAATACGGCAGGGGCCGGCTTTAGCCATTGCACCACGAGGCCCTGGGTCACGATTGTCACCACCGCTGCCGCGCCCATAGCCCAACCTACGAGCTGCATGGTAGCCGCGGTGCCGGTGGCGAGGCGGTCTTGCACATAAAAGGCCGCGGTCTGGTAGGTGCCCGCCGCCGCAATGAGAAAGAACAAGGTGATGATCAAGTAGGGCAAGATCCGGCGATCGAGAATGCGCAGCTTGTTTCTCGGCTTCGTGCGCACATGGGCCGGCGGTTCCTTTAGAAGGAAAAGCGACATTGACCCAATGCCGACAGCAAGGCCGGCCGCAGCGTAAAGCGGAACCAGTTCACCAAAGCCCACAAGCGATGCGCCCAATACCGGCCCCAGGGCGGTTCCAACCCCTGCGGCCGCACCAACGAGTGCCAGGCCTTGGGTGCGAGCTTTGCCCTCGGTGATGTCGGCGACGAACGCTGACGATGCGGGCTGAATGCCGCTCGATGTAAGGGCATACATGACGCGCGCCAGGACAAGCATCGCAAATAAAGGAAGCGCTGTTACCCACCCGAGCAGACCAACTTTGAGGAACAGGGCAAACATGACGGTCGTAACGCCGTACGCGATAAGCCCAAAGACGATCACCACCTTGCGGCCCCATTCGTCCGAGCGGCGACCCCAAAACGGTTGGATCAATGCCATGGTCAAGCCGGAGCAAGTGGTGATGAGCCCGACCTGGACTTCTTGAAGCCCCACATCCCGGCCCACCGGGCCCAAGACCGTGAAAAGGATGGTTTGCCCCATGGCAAAGGTGACCATGCACGCGAGGATGAGTGTTGTTGAAACGCGCCGCGCCCGCTTGTTATGCCGGGCCCAGTCCTGCGCGGTTTTGATTTCCTGAGATTGCGGCATTAGATCGATTGCAAACGAAGAGAGGTATTTCCTCATAACCCATATGCGGGCCGTGCTCCATAGGCTGAGCGGCCTCGCCACCTCGGTTTCTTACCAAATTGAAATGATTGCCGGGCCTGGACGCCCCTTTCTTACAGTCATTTAAGTGGGGGCTGCGTAACCGGCATCATATGTTTATGGGGCTGGACGGCATCCCCACCCGCCCAGCACCTGTTAACTCAAACAACCCATCCCTGGGGCTGGTCAGGGAGACCAAAATGACAAATACATCGTTCCGTAACTTCATCTGTATCGTCGGCCTCGTCTTCGGCGCAACGCTAATCACCGGCGCCAATCTGGCGCATGCTGAGGTTCGAGAGTGCAACGAACAAGAAGTTGCTAGAATAACTGAAGACCGTGGAGAACCAATTTTCTGCGACGTCATTACCGTTGGTGCACAGGCACCTGGATCAAGTCAGGATGAGCCGGATCAATTCGGGTTTCAGGAGTGGCTCGACAGGCTAAGTTTCACTGTTGTGGTACCCGAACCGGCGCAAAACCAACAGGTGTTTCTCGGAGCGGCTAGCTAATCGCAAAGGCGTAATGCCTTACAAACCAAACGGCGAAGACGAATATGAGCGCGATCCCGACAATCGACAATAAATCGATCCTTGCGAGAAAGCGTACAATCGGACTGGAACTAGTTTTGGGATCCGCGTCGTCGCCGGCCATTTCGAGAGCCTAGCGGCCGCCCTTGTGAATGGCAAAACGGGCTTTCAGGTATTACCCCTCGAACCGGCCGTTCGCGGCGCCGAGCACATAGTTGATGCTATGACCATCATCGCTCAACGGCAGAAGTACCGCACGAAACATCAGGCGTTGACCATCATAGCATGTGACGATGTCTTCCATGAGCAAGGGACAACCCTCGCGGAACACACGCTCAAGCTTGTGGGTCGCAACATCAAGCAGCGTATTTGTGAACGTATCTTGGCCGGTCAGGAATATACCTGAGTATTTTGCTATCTCCGGCCCCAAATAGGCAAAGTTTGGAAAGTCGCGGTGGTCGCCTGTTTTCAAAATGAAAGACCAACGCCAATCGTCGCCAATGTATTCGGGGTCAAGATCCTGCAATCGCGGAAATGACCGGCCTTCACACAGCGAATGCCAATAGGTAAGCAACCGACCAACAAGCCGGCGCTCTGCAGACTTAAACGTTAGCAGGTCTTTGACAGGCCCTTCGATGCGGGGGCCCGTGCGGTCAAGTACCTCCGAGCTCATCGGTGCACTCCTCCATCAATCCCAGCCTGCAGTATCGCAATGACACCTGAAAATATGGGCAAAGGAATTGTTCGAATTTGAGTTATTCGGTGGGTTTTTCCTGTTCCGGGTCGGGAACGTCGGGCTCAATAATGTCCGCAAGATCGGCGTATTCATTGGCGCGAAATTGTTCGATGATGACATTTGCCGCTTCTACCGGGGTTCCCATGGCACCAAGAACACGACCGGATAATTGAAGGCTCGCCTCCAGGGTCTCGGGCACAATGTGGGTCGCGCCGAGCCCGCGCAATTCGTCGCTATGCGCACCGTCCCGCGCGCGAACGAAAACGGGTATCTCAGGCCAATTGCGGCGGATTTCCGACAAGGCGCGCCCAGCTGATTGCATATCGTTCATGGTGACCAGAACCGCGCCGGCATGTTCGATGCCGAGGCGCGCCAGCATGTCCGCTCGCGTTCCGTCGCCGAAAAACGCAGACCCCCCGGCGGCGCGACACTGCCCCACAAGGTTGGTATCTGTGTCCACGCCAACATAAGGAATGCCCTCTACCTCGAGCACTTTGGCGACCGTTTGGCCAACACGGCCGAACCCAGCGATGATCACGTGGTCGCGGAACCCGGAGAAGTCCACATCATCCTGAGCCTTTTCGGCGCTGCGCACTTCGATCATCGCGCCCAATCGGTCTGCAATATAAGGCAATGCAGGTGAGATCATCATACTTACCGCGGCAACGACGGTCATGAATTGAGCAGTATCAGAAGGGATGATGGTTTGCGGAAAGACGCTAGCGGCCGCAAAAATGACGAAGGCAAATTCGCCCGCTTGCGATAACATCACACCTGACCGCGCGGCATTTGCAAAGCTAAAGCCAAAGACCCGCGAGATCCCCGCTACGAATATTGCCTTCAAAGCCATCAGTCCGAGTACGGATGGAATGACGAGCGCTAGTTGCGGGACAATGAAGGGAATATTGATGCCCATCCCAACGCTGATGAAAAAGAGCCCCAGCAGCAATCCCTCGAAGGGCGCGATATCGCTTTCGATCTGATGTCGAAATTCCGTCCCCGCGAGAATAAGCCCCGCCAGGAATGCGCCCAGCGCCATGGAAAGCCCGGCATAGGCCGTCCCGACCGCGGTGAGAAGAACGGTCAAAAGGGTCATCGCCATGAAAACTTCGGGCCGGCGAGCGGCGGCCACAATCCGAAAGAGCGAACGCAGAACGTACCGACCGACAAGCGCAATGATCGCAACCGCCAGCGCCGCGCGCGCCAGCGCCAAAGCGACCGTCCCCCAAAGTGATCCCTCGCCGGTTCCGCCCAAGAGAGAGACCAGAAGAAGAATGGGAACCACGGCGAGGTCTTGAAAAAGAAGTACCGAAAAGCTTGCCCGGCCGTGGGCGGATGCAATCGCATTGCCTTCGACCAGCAGCCGCACAACAATCGCCGTGGAAGAAAGAGCAAGGCCAAAGCCGATTACGATTGAGGCTGCAGTGCTATTGCCCCACAGATGGGCAATTGCGCTAATGACAATGCCGGTTAGCAAGACCTGCGTTGCGCCCATGCCAAACACCAGGCGGCGCATTTGAATGAGGCGGTCGAGAGAAAGCTCCAGCCCCACTTTGAACAAAAGAAAGACGACGCCGAGCTCCGCGAGAAGGCGAACTTCCTCCGTATCGCCAATCAGCCCAAAGCCGAAGGGGCCGATTACAAGACCTGCGAGGAGAAATCCCAGGACCGGGCTGACTTTGAGCCGCCCAAAGAGCGGCACCACCACGACGGCAACCATAAGAAAAATAAGGGTTTCCCGCATATAGGGGAGCGCGTGGAATGTGTCTTCTGGCATATAGGGTCCTTTGCCCGCCGAAAGTAGCTGATTTGCGGGCCTCGCAAAATGGTGGGCGGGCGGCGACGCAAGGTCGCAAAATGATCCTTTGTCCTCTGGGCATTGTTCTTATATGACAGGCATCGGCTTCCAGTCGGAGGCTCTCACATCGGGGTATTTTGGGGGCGGAGCTGCCGAGCAAGTCGGGGGCCAAACGGTCCTTGTTCAGCGGCGCAGGAGACTGCTTTTCATGGTGACAAGTCTGGCCTATGTGGTTGGCGGGCTATTGGTGTTGCTCGTATGCGGTGACTTTTTGGTCCGCGGATCGGTGGCCCTTGCAAAACGCCTGCGCATCCCCGCGCTTTTCATCGGCCTAACCATTGTTGCGTTCGGAACGTCCGCACCTGAACTAGTTATCGGAATTCAGGCCGCCCTTGCCGAGCCCGAAGCAATTGGCATCGCGGTCGGCAATGTTGTGGGAAGCAATATTGCGAACGTGCTTCTTGTGCTCGGTGTTCCAGCCTTGATCTTTCCGATCCTTGCCGACCAACCTTTAATCCGCCGCAACATGGTGATGATGGTCGGCGCGACAATACTCTTCATGTTTTTTGCATGGGATCTCTCGATTACGCTCACCGAAGGCGTGACCCTATTTGCTCTGATCTCTCTCTATCTTCTCTACACGGGCTTCCGCGCGTCACGAGCCAGCGATAGCGACTTCACGTCCGAAGAAGTTGAAGAGGTCGAACAAATGTCCGGCCTACCAAAAACCGGCTTTGGCATCGGTGTGCTTATTGCCATCGCCGTCATCGGTCTGCCCTGGGGCGCCCACTTCAGCGTTGTGGGCGGTCAGGACCTCGCGATCCGTATGGGCGTGGCACCTTCCATCATCGGTCTTTCTGTAATTGCTATCGGTACGTCCCTGCCGGAGCTGGCAACCAGCCTTGTCGCCGCCATGCACCGCCACTCGGCGGTTGCGATCGGCAATGTGATTGGCAGCAACCTCTTCAATTTGTTGGCGATCATGGGGTTCACCACCATGGTTGCCGTGCCCGCCAACGGCACGCCCATTCCGATTGATCCGGAATTCCTATCATTTGAGCTTTGGGTTCTGCTTGGAACGGCGCTTCTGATACTTCCCTACGCCCTCTTCCGCGGGCGCATTGGCCGGGTGTCTGGGATATTGTTCCTTCTCGCTTATGTCGCGTTCATCACCATTCTTTTTAACAGCGGCGACATGGCAGCGTCGATGATCCAATGACCGGCAATTTTGAAATAACGAAGAGCTTTACTTTCGAAGCCGCCCACCATTTTCCGCAAATGGGCGAAGGTCACCCTTACGCGCGTATTCATGGCCATTCATTCCAAGTAGAAGTGACAATCAAAGGCGACCGCGATGCCGATCATGGCTGGGTTGTCGACTTTGACGAAGTTGATCGCACGCTGAGCGGACTGCGCGATACGCTTTGCCATAACTATCTCAACGAGATTGACGGGCTTCAAAATCCATCGCTTGAGAACATCGCGATCTGGATTGCCGAGAAGTTGAAAGATAACTTCCCGGGCCTTGCCTACGTAACTGTGAAGCGCCCCACGTGCGGCGAGGCCTGCACTTATTCTTTGGGTTCCGCATAAAGCACATCCCGCGCATGGCCTTCGAGATGCTGGCCGCCGTCGACGAGAATAGTTTGTCCGGTGATGGCCGGGCTTTCGATTAGAAATATTAATGCACGGCAAATGTCTTCTACTTCGGCACCGCGGCCGAGCGGGTTCATGTTGTGAACACGCTCGAAATGATCCTCGCTTTGGTAGGTGCTGGGAAGCACAATCCCCGGTGCAATGCCGCACACCCGAACTTTTGGGGCGAGGGCTTGGGCCAACATCTCTGTCGCTGCACGCAGGCCTGCCTTTGAAACAGTGTACGAGAAAAAGTCCGGGTTAAGGTTCCAGAGTTTCTGGTCTAGCAAGTTGATAACGACACCACCCGCGTCCGGCACTTGGGCGGCAAAGTCTTGGGCAAGGAGCACGGGCGCTTTGAGATTGACCTGCATGTGCCGATCCCATTGATCCGGCTTCAGCTGCCCGGTGCGATCTTCCAAAAAGAGCGATGCGTTGTTGACGAGAAGCGAGAGCGGCTCGCCCGCGAGCTTTGCGGCGTCGGCTATAAGCGCACCCACAGCCTCGTCGTTCGACAGATCCGCTTGGAGCGGACGCACCTGGCCATCAGTCAATTCTGCCGCAAGGCTCGCAACGTCCTTCGCCGACCCGTTGTAATGGGCCACCACGGTCCACCCAGCAGACGCAAGCGACCGCGCGATCCCTGCGCCAATGCGGCGGGCGGCTCCAGTAACAAGGCATGCGGGCATGGTCGGCTCCCAATCAATCTGGCACTCCTATGCCGCAAGGAATGAGGCGCGGCAAGTGTTGGCAAGTGAGAGACAGGTGCCTAGAGTGCCCCCACTTCCACGCGAGCCCTGAGCCAATTCGATGAGCCAGTCAGAAACCGTCATTCCGCTTAAGATCGCCAACGCCGCCCAGGCCGTGCGCCACGTCTTCATTCGGGATCTGCTGCTGGATGCCCACATCGGCGTGTTCCGGCACGAGGAGGGGCGAACGCAACCCATTCGCATCAATATCGATTTGACGGTAACCGACGGGGGGGCACCACAGGGTGATCAGCTGGAACAGGTGGTCGACTACCACGAGGTTGTGCAAACGGTGCGTGAGATTGTGGATAGCGGCCATGTTCGGCTGGTGGAAACGCTGGCCGAATTGGTGGCTGCACGCTGTCTCGAAGACGAACGTGTGCAGGTGGCGCGTGTGAGAATCGAGAAACTTGCCGCCATTGCTTCCGCCGCCAGCGTGGGTGTTGAGATCGAAAGGCTGCGCGCCAACCTCGATTCTTCCGAATAAAGCGCACTTATTGCGCTATTTGAGGTGGCTTCATTCGTTTTGCGAGCATCAGAATCGTTCCATTTTGCACAGCGAAACGATGTTGCGCCCGCGTGTAAGCATCCGCTGTGAAATTGCAGGCTTTACACAATGTTTACCTTCTGAGATGGATTTAGTCGTTAAATATCAGCGGCTTAATGTGCTGCCTCATTTATAGGCAAAGCGGTGTGATCTGAACGATTCCAGAGGGATAGCTGTTACCCAACCCTCTTTCCCACACAGTTTTCCACAGAACTCGTGGATATTGTGACGGAACGATGACGGCCTAAATCAGACCGCCAGCGAATTTGAGTGATTTTAATACCTTCCGATGGTTACCTCCGGCGAGATGAACGACACACCCTCAAGCTCCAAGCAAGCACCCCCAAAAGGCATCGATGTCATCAAGTCGGTCGTACGCACCCTGCCCTCGGGGCCGGGTGTTTACCGCATGCTCGATGCAAAGGGCGGCGTTCTTTATGTGGGCAAAGCGCGCGATCTCAAGAAGCGTGTCACGAACTACACCAAGATTAGCGGACACACGAACCGCATCGCGCGCATGATTGCCGCCACAGCTTCGATGGAAATCGTGACCACCCATACCGAAACCGAAGCGCTACTCCTCGAAGCCAATCTCATCAAGCAGCTTAAGCCCCGTTACAACATTCTGCTGCGTGACGACAAAAGCTTCCCCTACATCTTGATTGATCAAACGCACGAGATCCCGCAAATCCGTAAGCACCGCGGCGCTCGTAACATCAAAGGGCACTATTTCGGGCCTTTTGCTTCGGCGAAGTCGGTGAACCGCACGCTCAACACGATGCAGCGCGCCTTCTTGTTGCGCTCATGTTCAGACGGGGTTTTTGAATCGCGCTCGCGGCCATGCCTGCTTTATCAAATCAAACGCTGTAGTGCGCCCTGCACTGGTGAGATCGACAAAGCGGGGTATGACGAACTTGTTGGCGACGCGGCGGACTTCCTCGGCGGCAAAAGCCGAAAAATCCAAGACATGATGGTCCGCGCTATGCAAAAGGCGGCGGACGGCAATCAGTTTGAAATCGCCGCAAACTTTCGCGATCGCTTGCGCGCCATCACCACTATACAGACGCAGCAGGGGATTAATCCGGATACCTTAAGCGAGGCGGATGTCGTGGCCGTCTTTGCGGAGGGTGGGCAAACTTGCGTTCAAGTCTTCTTCTTTCGCGCGGGACAGAACTGGGGCAATCGCGCATTCTTCCCACGGCACGATCGCGCGGCCACCGAATCCGATGTGCTCGCCGCATTCCTTACTCAGTTTTATGACGATAAACCGGTGCCGCGGCTGGTCCTTTTGAGCCATGACTTCGAAGAGCGGGCGTTACTTGCAGAAGCGCTCGAGCTGAAGCGCGAGCGAAAAGTCGACGTCAACGTTCCGTCACGCGGTGAAAAGCGCGCACTTGTGGAACACGCCATCACGAACGCACGGGAGGCGCTCGCTCGCCGCGTTTCAGAAAGCTCCGCCCAACGGCAGCTTCTCGAAAAAGTCGGTGAGGTCTTTGGCCTCGAAGGTCCGCCCCGGCGCATCGAGATCTATGATAACTCGCACATTCAAGGCAGCCAACCCGTGGGCGCCATGGTGGTGGCGGGCGCAGGCGGTTTCGAGAAAGCCCAATACCGCAAGTTCAATATCAAGAACAAAGAGATCGCGCCCGGCGACGACTACGCCATGATGCGCGAAGTGCTGACGCGGCGTTTCTCACGACTTCTCAAAGAACATGGGGAACGCGACGACGATGAAGATAAGTTTCCCGCTTGGCCGGATCTTATTCTAATTGACGGCGGCAAGGGGCAGCTTTCCATCACCGAGGAGGTCTTTGCCGACCTTGGCGTCGAAGATGTAGTGCTTGTATCGATCGCTAAAGGGCCCGATCGAGATGCGGGGCACGAGCGGTTCTTTATGCCCGGCCGCAAACCGTTCACTCTCGATCGCACGAGCCCGGTGATGTATTTCCTTCAACGCCTTCGCGATGAAGCCCACCGCTTTGCCATCGGAAGCCACCGCGCACGGCGCACAAAAGCAATCTCTGCCAATCCGCTTGATGAAATAGCCGGAATCGGAGGCGCGCGAAAAAAGGCACTCCTGCTGCACTTTGGGTCTGCCAAAGGCGTAAGCCGCGCCGGGCTCGCCGACCTCGAAGGGGTCGAAGGTATTTCAAAGGCTATGGCGCAGCGGATATACGATCACTTCCACGGTGGTTAGCCGCTCAGTCCTCGTTCGCTTCGTCGTGAGATTTGGCGGCGGCAAACAAGGGTTGCGCATAGTCAATGAGCGACCAGAGCGTGACGCCCACAACTGCAATGATCGTCAGCCACTGAACCGCGTTCACTAGCTCCCAGTTCCAAAGCCCACCATAGATTGCAGTTATGGTGAGAATAATCAGACCGCCCCCCTGGACAATGGCTTTGATCTTCCCCGAGGTGCGCGCGGCGCGCACATTGCCGTGTGTTGCCTCAAAGACGCGCACATACGCGACCGCCACATCACGGAACAACAGCGCAAGGAACGCCCACCAAGGAAAGACGCCTGCCAAAAGCAAAGTTAAAAAAGCGGTTAGCCGGTAAATACTGTCGGAAAAGGGATCGAAGATTTTGCCAAAATCTGAAACCGCTCCTATGCGCCTTGCCAGCATGCCGTCGAACGCGTCCGTCAGTTCACAGAGGATCAACAGCCCCACCGCCCATAGACCGCGCAGTTCTGGGTTCGGGAAATAAACGATGAAAGGAATAACCAGTAAGACGCGCGAGAACGTCAAAAGGTTGGGCCAAATCACGGCTTTGTTCATGCTTCCCCCAATATCTTTGCGGCAAGTTCGCGGAACCCCGCGCCCTCTTCGCCTTCTAATATGTGTTTGGGGTGTTGCTTGATGATTGGCAGATATTTGGCGACACCCGCGACGCCGTAAGATTGCTCGAACCATCCAAACAGCGGTTCGTCATTTGGCGAGTCGCCAGCGAAAACGCCGTTGACGCGGACGTCTTCCGGGTCAATGCCTTCCGCTGTCAAAAAGCGCCCCAACCCTTCAACCTTGTCGTAAACGCCCTTCCAGATATTAAAATGGATCGAGCTTTCTTTCACTTGCCATCCGTTTGCATCCACGAACGCCACGAATTTCGAAAAGTCGAACTTCGCGTCAACTTCGCGTGTCGCCGCAATTTCAATCGCGAAATCAAAAAGCCGGTAGTCGTTGTCCTGAGAAAATATTGCGGTTGGAAATACTTTCGCAGTTTTCTCAACAAACGCGCAGCCCACATCGCTCGTTATTGGAACAGAATTGGGGTGCCGCCAGGTGCGTATTTCGCCATCGCGCTTGTTAAATCCCAGCGCTCCGTTTTCCGAGAGAATTATGTCGATCGGGAAATATTGGATCAAGCAGTTGGCCCAACCAGCCGGGCGGCCGCTTAAGAGCCCCGTGCGGATGCCTGCCGCTTGGAGCCGCTCAAAGGCAGCAATCGTTTCGGCCTTGATCACACCGTGCTCGGTGATCGTCTCGTCGATGTCCGCAAAGACGTGTTTGGGGGTCTTGATGGCGCGCCTCGCTCAATTGCCAAACCGATTGGCAGGAACCTTCGTAGCCGGGTACACTGATCTGCGATTGAAATCAATTTTTGAGACCCATGACCATTCTCTATTTCGCCCGATTACGGGAGCAAATCGGCGCCAGTGAAGAAAAATTGTCACCGCCGCCTTCTGTGCGCACGGTGGGTGAATTAATGGCGTGGCTTGCGGCTCAAAGCGAGGCTCATGCCCACGCTCTTGGGCCCGGCGCCATGCTCAAGGTGGCGGTAAATCAGACTTACGCGGGACCCGACGCGGCAATCCGTGAGGATGACGAAGTGGCAATTTTCCCTCCTGTGACAGGCGGGTGAGGCGATGATCCGTATCCAAAAAGAGCCCTTCGATGTGGGCCATGAGCTTGCCGCGCTCACAGCAGAGCGCACGGATATTGGCGCGACGGTCACATTCACAGGTCAGGTGCGGGACATGACAGGCGACCAGGATGTTACCGGCATGTCGCTCGAACATTATCCCGGCATGACCGAAAAAGAGCTCGCGCGCATCGAGAAGGAAGCCACCGAGCGTTTCAGGCTTCAGGCTTCGCTAATTGTTCACCGCGTGGGTGATCTCAATCCAGGCGATCCCATTGTGCTTGTGATCGCCTGCGCTGCACATCGCGGCGAAGCGTTCGATGGGGCACGCTTCATGATGGATTTCCTAAAAACCGGTGCGCCTTTCTGGAAGAAAGAGAACGGACCCGATGGCGGTTCCTGGGTAGAAGCGCGCGAGGAAGACGAATCTGCTCGAAAAAAGTGGACCTAAAAAAGGACGCGGGCCGGAAACCCGAAGGTCCCGGCCCGCAATCTGCCCCCCTCTAAAGGACCGCAAATACCGCTAACTGACGGCGACGCGCGGCGGCAGATCTTTTTCGAGGACGAGCTGTCGGCGAACCAGCTTTAGATAGTCCTCACGCATCTGACGTGTAATCTCACCCACGTTATATTTGTGTTCCGCAATCTCTCCCACGGGCATCACTTCGGCTGCAGAACCCGTCAAGAAGCACTGTTCAAAGGTGCCAAGTTCTTCTGGCTTAATCTGACGTTCGTGAACCGTGATTCCCCTGGCGTTCGCAAGTTCAATTGCCGTCGCGCGCGTAATGCCTTCAATGAAATTACCCAGTGCGGGCGTGTGAATCTCACCATCTTTCACAAAGAAGATGTGCGCGCCTGTCGCTTCGGCAAGATTGCCCTCGATATCGTACATCAGCGCGTCTTGAAGGCCTTTGGCTTCGGCTTCTTCCTTGGCGAGCGTACAAATAATATAGAGCCCCGCTGCCTTAGCGGTGCACGGCGCCGATTGCGGACCGGGCCGCCGCCAGCGCGAAATTTCCATACGGATGCCGTTTTCAACGAGCTCTGGCGGAAAGAAAGACGGCCATTCCCAAACTGCGACCGCGCAGCGGATACCAGACTCCGGCGCTGATACGCCCATAGAACCCGCGCCTCGCCAAATGACGGGCCGCACATAGGCGTCCTTGAAACCGGCGCGGCGTGCGGTTTCGACTTTTGCCGCTTCAATCTCGGCTTTCGAAAATGGCACGTCGAGCGATAGTAACTCTGCCGATTTGAAAAGTCGGTCCGTGTGCTCTTTCGATTTGAAGATCTCGTGATCGTAAACCCGTTCACCCTCGAAGATGCATGAGCCGTAGTGGAGCCCATGGGTCAGGATATGGACCTTGGCATCACGCCAGGGCACAAATTCCCCGTCGAGCCAAATTTCCCCGTCCCGATCATCAAACGGAATGATCGCCATAAATCTTCCTCCAAAGGTTTGGTGCAAGTGATTGCGAGGGGGTTTCATGCCGCCCCTCTCCCCCAAAGGCAAGAGCCCAGGACGCCTCGCTGCAAACACGACCGCTTGATTGCCAATTGCGCTGCCCCCGCGTTTCGATCTGCACAAGTTGGGCATTGTTTCAGCAATGATTTCACGATAGAAGTGTCAGTATGTCTGACACATATTCACACCTCGATTCTGCCCCGCCAGGACCTTTGTACCTGCGGGATCAAGACCTTGAGGAGGCGTTGGAGTATCTGGTGGTGGCGTCCCGCAGCATGACCGGAAAAGCGCGCGAGACGCTTGAAGGACGCGGCTTTGGCATGGCCCACTTCCGTGTGCTTCATGCGGTTTCGCGAAACCCGAACATTCCGGTGGCGCGGCTGTTGGAAATTCTCGATATTCGCAAACAAAGTCTCCATCGTGTGCTCACACCCCTCATTGAGGCGGGCCTTGTTACCCAAACGCCGGGCGAAAAGGATCGCCGCCATCGTTTGCTTGCCCTCAGCGAAGAAGGAAAAACATTTGTGCGGGATTTAACCCAACAGGCACGTGTCGATCTCGCCGAGGCCTTTCGCCGCGCCGGTCCCGCGGCGGTCGCAGGGTTTCGAACCGTGCTCAAAGAGCTCAATAAAAAAACGGAGACAAGCCGCTGATGGCGGACGTCGATGCCCTAGCTGAAGATGATGAAATCGAACCGCCCCACGTTCTCGTGGTTGACGACGACACACGCATCCGTTCGCTGATCCAACGCTACCTCATTGGCAACGGCTATCGCGTGACCACCGCCGCCGATGCGGGCGAGGCGCGCGACCAGCTTAAGGGCCTCACCTTTGATCTCATTGTTCTCGACATCATGATGCCCGGAGAAAGCGGGCTCGGCCTGACAGAGTCACTCCGCAAAACTTTGGATGTGCCTATCCTTCTTCTGACGGCGCGCGGAGAGCCTGCGGATCGCATCGCCGGCCTTGAGAAAGGTGCCGATGATTATCTCGCCAAACCCTTTGAACCAAAAGAGCTTTTGCTGCGGATACAAACAATTATTCGCCGAACGCGGCCCGAAGAACGTTCTGGACGGGAAATAAAAATGGGGCCCTGCGCCTATAACCTTCACCGCAAGGAATTAACGCGGGATGGCCGCCCTATTCATCTGACCACCGCCGAAACTACTCTGCTCGATCTCTTTGCTCACAATCCCGGGCGGGTTTTCTCGCGCACGGAACTCTGCGAAAACACTGGGGCGGGGCTGGAGCGAACGGTTGATGTTCAAATGACGAGGCTGCGCCGCAAGATTGAAGAAGACCCCCGCGCGCCGCTTTATCTGCAGACCGTGCGCGGCAAAGGATATATGCTGGTACCCGAATGAGTGAGACACCCCCCGAAAGCCCCATGAACCCGTTCAAGCGCGCAACGCGCCGATTAGAGGCCCTTCTGCGGCGTGTGGCGCCGCGCGGCCTCCTTGGTCGCTCGATCCTGATCATCGTGCTGCCCGTGTTGCTCACCCAGGCGCTGATGACCTGGTATTTCTTTGATCGCCATTGGGATTTCATCTCACGGCGACTGGCAAGTGTCACCGCCGGCGAGATCGCCATGGTCTTGGACATCCACCAATCAAGCAATGGCGGTATCACTTGGGAGGATCTTGCAACGCCGGCCGCGCGCGATATGCGCCTTCGAATTGAATTTCTGCCAGGCGCCTCGTTGCCGGACGTGCAACCAAGCTCGGCATTTTCCATTTTGGACAACACGCTGAGCCGCGAGTTGTCGCAACGCCTAAACCGGCCCTTCTGGTTTGATCTTAAGTCAAGGCCAGAGTTCGTCGAGATTCGCGTTGCGGTGGAAGGCGGCGTCCTTCAGGTCCTGGCGCGACAGGACCGGGTCTTTGTCACTAATGGCCATATTTTCCTGACCTATCTCATCGTCACAGGCACGCTCTTGCTCGCGGTGGCGTTCTTGTTTCTGCGCAATCAGGTCAGACCCATCGCGCGACTAGCGGTCGCCGCGGAAAACTTTGGCAAAGGCATTGACGAACCGGAATTCAAACCTGCGGGTGCACGCGAGGTTCGGCGCGCTGCCCTTGCGTTTATTCAAATGCGCGACCGTATCTATCGCCACATTCATCAGCGCACAGAAATGTTGGCGGGTGTGAGCCACGACTTGCGCACGCCGCTGACGCGCATGAAGCTTGAACTAGCGCTCATGGATGCTGAAGGCGGCAGTGTGCTGGCCCTCAAATCCGACGTGGAAGAAATGGGCCGCATGCTTGAAGAATATCTCGAATTCGCGCGCGGGCAGCGCGCGGAGACGGCAACACCTACGGACATCACCGCGCTTCTGGAAACCGCCTGCGCAGACATGGTCCGCCAAGGCATGAAAGTGGAACTCGACGCGGATCGCGATCTGGGTGCGGCGGTGCGGCCCCAGGCCATTCGCCGCGCGGTCAATAATTTGCTCGACAACGCACTCACATATGGCCGGCACGTCCGCATGACGGCGCGCGCCATGGGTCCGCAGATTGAAATCACAGTGGACGATGATGGGCCCGGCATTCCGGCGCATCAACGTGAAGAAGCGTTCCGCCCCTTTCGCCGGCTTGACGAAGCGCGCAATCAGGATGCAGGCGGGGGCGTGGGACTTGGCCTTTCGATCGCCCGAGATATCGCGCGGGCGCACGGCGGTGACATCACTTTAAGCGACAGTCCGGCCGGGGGCTTGCGTGCACGGCTCGTTCTGCCGAGCTAGCTAAAACATTCTTCCGCCGATGGGTACGTCACGCTCGGGCTGAATCAAAACCACTTTCCCGCCCGCATCGGGGAAGCCAAGTGTCAGGCATTCAGACATAAAGGGGCCGATCTGCCGCGGCGCCACATTTACGAGGCCAACCACGAGCCGCTCCATCAAATCTTCTTTGCCATAATGATCGACAATTTGGACTGAACTGCGCCGCGTTCCGATCTTATCTCCAAAATCAATTGTAAGCTTCCATGCAGGCTTGCGCGCTTCGGGAAAATTATCAACTGCAACCACCCGCCCGACACGCATGTCCGCACCCATGAAGGCGTCAAAACCGCCCGTGTCCATGCTCAACTCCCAAGTTCTTTGCCGCGCGCCGTCGCCTTTGCAATGGCATCCGCTAGCAATTCCTTCATACCAGGCGTCGCCATGAGCGCTTCGAGCGCCGCCGCGGTGGTCCCGCCAGGGCTTGTCACGTTCTCACGCAATTCCGAGGGCGGCCCAAGCCCCTGCCACATCATCTCGCCAGCACCCGCGATCGTTGCAGCCGCAAGCTCGAGCGCAACATCATCCGGCAATCCTTGTGCTGTCCCAGCTGCCGCCATCGCCTCGGCCAGCAAGAAGGCATAAGCCGGGCCCGAACCCGAAAGCGCGGTGACCGCGTCCATCAAAGTTTCGTCTTCGATTTCGGCGGTTTTGCCAACAGCGGAAAATAGCGCCGCGATATCAGCCGTGTCGTCGCTGTTCGCGCCAGGCCCCGCGCATATGACACTCATCCCCCGCCCCACAAGTGCCGGCGTGTTTGGCATCACCCGCACAAGTTTATCGTGCCCCCCAAACCCAGCGCGCAGCTGCGCCATGGTCGAACCTGCGGCGACGGACACAACAAGTGTTTTGCGTCCCACCCATGGTGCCGCGATTGGCAGCACATCGTTCATAAATTGCGGCTTCACCGCCAAGACAAGGAGATCAGCCTTCACGGCATCGGTTTCGTTCAGGCGCACATGGCCTTCGCGTGCGAGGTCCTCAAGCCAAGGTGCTGGCTGTGGATCGATAATGATTGGATTTTGTACGGATCCTTCGGCGAGCCAAGCTTTTAGAAGCGCACCGCCCATGCGGCCCGCACCGAACAAGACGAGCGGTGCGTCGCCCGCTCCGGATATGCCGGACATAATGGCCTTGCCTCTAAGCTGTGCCCTGAGCGTCGAACGCGCAAGCCGCCATGGCTTCGCCAGCGCGTTTACCCGCCCAGAGTACAAATTGGAACGCGGGGAAATAGCGTTCGCAGGCTTCCATCGAGAGATGCAAAAGCGCCTCGACCTGCTGCGAGGTTGGGCTCGCCCCACCGTTCATGATGAGCCCATGACGGAAGAGCACGACGCCTTCATCAGACCACAGATCAAAGTGGCCGATCCACATTTGCTCGTTGATCATGGCGAGCAACGCATAGACCTCGGCGCGTTTTTCCGCAGCCACACGTAAATCAAACGCACACCCCATATGCAGGGCTTCAAGGTCCTGCCGCCAATTGAACGTGATGTGGTAATCGCACCAGGCCCCTGAGACCGAAATGGAGAGTTCATCCTCCCCGCTGCGATCAAATGGCCATTCTTCGGTGGTCACCACTTTTTCGATGACGTCGATGGGATTTGCGGAATAGGCCAGATCAGCGATTTCGACAGTGCTCATGGCGCTAACTCCCCGCACAAACTGGTTCCCGTGGTGGCAGGGCGGGCAGCGGGATGCGGGGCAAAACCCCATATCTTGTGGCCAATCCCTTCACCACCACTATGAATTGAGCCTGCCGAATGCTTCGGCTTCGTTCAAGCACCGCATTGAAATAATCTTGGGGAGAAGTACGGAAGGACGAGGCGAAGGATAAGCCTATGATTTCTTTGGCGTTTTAGCTTTCGCCTTGGGTTTGGCCTTGGATTTTGCGGCCTTTTTACCCGTGGAAGTGGGCTTTTGCCCCTTTTTGAACGCCTCGAGTTCAGCTTCCAGAGCATCAATACGCTCAAGTGCCTTCACGGCCATGGTGCGGACAGCCTCGAAATCCTCGCGCGGCACCAGATCAAGCTGATCGGCCGCGCGCTCCACCTGGGCACGAACGAGGGTCTCGACCTCCTCGGTGACGCCCTTCGCCGCGCCGGCAGCGTTTGTCAGCAGTTGCGCAAGATCATCGAAAATCGGGCTGCGAGTTTGCATGGGTCTAGTCCTGCGAATGGCCGTGGCATCCATATGCGCTTTTGAGGCTTCAATAACAAGGCACGCTCCTTGACAGACTGCCGCATGCAGCGACACCTTGGCGCGCCAATTTATGAGTAATGGAGCGCGTTATCCCGTTTCCCCAAATCGATCCGATCGCCCTCGACCTCGGGTTTTTTCAAATCCGATGGTACGCGCTTGCATATATCTTTGGCTTGATCCTTGGCTGGCAGTATACCGCGATGTTCGTTCGCGCGGACCGTCTGTGGGCGGAGAAAGACTGGCGCAAGTTTCCCCGTGAAACAGCGTACTTTGTCTTGCCATTTGTGGGGTGGCGCATTCCTCATCGTCGTTTTTCATTCGACAGAAAGACGCGCAAGAATTTTCAAGTCAAAGCGGCGGCAACGCCGGAGCAGATCAGCGATCTTCTTCTGTGGGCCGCACTTGGTGTGATCGTTGGGGGGCGTCTCGGCTACATCTTTCTCTATGCGCTGTGGTATCCGAGCTTGCGCGAATACTACCTTGAAGAACCCATTCGCATTCTCTTCACATGGGAAGGGGGCATGGCGTTCCATGGTGGGCTGATTGGCGTGGTCGTCGCGGTGATCCTGTTTGCTCGCAAGAACAGGCTCGATCCCTTTCGGTTAGCGGACGTAATGGCGCCCGCCGTTCCCATTGGGATTTTATTTGGACGGCTTGCAAATTTCATCAATGGCGAGCTTTGGGGAAAAGTCACCATCGTCCCCTGGGGTGTGGTTTTTCCTCATCCGGAGGCTGGACCTCTTCCTCGCCATCCAAGTCAGCTCTATGAAGCGGGGCTTGAGGGCCTTGTGCTTTTCGCCATACTTTCGTTGTTCGCGTGGAAAACGCGCGCGCTTCACAAGCGCGGGTTTTTGCTGGGCGTCTTTCTTCTTTGCTACGGGCTTTCGCGCATCCTTGTGGAATTTTTTCGCGAAACAAAAGACTTCATCGGCTCTCCCGACAACTGGTTCACTATGGGCATGCTCTTCTCAATCCCTATGGCGCTGGTGGGTCTTGCGTTCATATGGATCGCCATGAAGCGGCCGGAGTTGTTGCCAAAGACTATTTGGGCCGCGAAGAAGAAATGAGCGAGCTAGAAGACCTGATCCGCGACCGCATCGCCGAGCGCGGCCCCATAACCATTGCCGCCTATATGCAAGCGTGCCTGGGGCATCCTTCGTTTGGCTATTACATGAAGCAGGACCCGTTTGGTGCCGAAGGTGATTTCACCACCGCGCCCGAGATCAGCCAGATGTTTGGCGAGCTTCTTGGCTTATGGGCCGTTGCAGGCTGGCAGGCGGCGGGCTCGCCCGCACCGTTTGCCCTCGCGGAGCTTGGTCCCGGGCGCGGCACACTGATGGCTGATGCCTTGCGCGCGGCCAGCGGTTCGCATGCGTTTCTAAAAGCAGCGCAGGTGCAGCTTGTGGAGATGAGCCCCGCATTACGCGCGGCCCAAGAAACAAAGCTCGCCGCATCGGGGATCGAGGCCCAGTGGCACGACACGGTTGAAGCGATCTTGGCGCAATCCGAAGGAACTTTCTTCGCGATTGCAAATGAATTTCTAGATGCCCTTCCAATTCATCAATTTCAATTAACCGAGGCCGGTTGGCGCGAGCGGCTGGTTGGACTTGGTGAGGGCGGAGCGCTGGCGTTCACATTGTCCGGCGATCCACCGCCGGACTTCGCGGTACAGATCCTCAGTACACGCAGCGATCAGATCGGCGCCATCGCAGAGTTCTGTCCTGCGGTTGTGGGCACCGCCCAACAATGCGCACGCGCCATAGCAGAACGCGGCGGCCTTGCACTCTTTGTTGACTACGGCCACGAACGCAGCGCGGCAGGCGAAACGCTGCAAGCGTTGCGCGACCACGAATACGTATCGCCACTTGCTTCGCCCGGTGATGCGGACTTAACCGCGCATGTGGACTTCGAAGCAGTGGCGCGCGGCGCGCTCGCCGGTGGATGCATTCCCTTTGGCCCCCTGACCCAAGGCGAGTTTCTTTCTCGCATCGGCATTCAGCAACGTGCGGAGCGTCTTATTGCGGCAAACCCCGATCACGCGCCCGAGGTCACAGAAGCCCTTGATCGTCTGACGGGCGAAGCGCGCATGGGGAAGCTGTTCAAGGTAATGGCTCTTGCCCCCCAAGGCGTTATCCCGCCGGGGTTTGAGGCGGGCGAGGCATTCCAATTATGACGGCCAAGGCTGTTCCCGTTGCAACAGCGGATCTTGGATTAGGCGCGACCGCTGCCTTTTTTGGCCGCGAGGGCGGTGTCTCGCAAGGTATCTATCGCGGTCTCAATTGCGGGTACGGTTCGGGCGATGACCACGCGCTTGTTGAAGAAAACCGGGCGCGGGTTGCCCACGCACTCGGCATCGCCCCCCAGAACCTTTTGACCGTCTTTCAAACCCATTCACCACAAGTGCTCGCAGTGACCGGTCCTCACGCTCACGACGACGCACCCCAAGCCGATGGAATGGTTTCACAAACCCAAGCGCTCGGCCTTGCCATTCTTACCGCCGATTGCGCGCCAATTTTGCTTGCGGACTCAGGCGCGGGCGTCATTGGGGCAGCGCACGCTGGATGGAAGGGCGCGCTTGGCGGCGTTATTGAAAATACAATCGATGCAATGGAGGCTTTGGGCGCAAGCGCTGCATCGATACGCGCCGCAATCGGGCCTACGATCAGCCAGAGCAACTACGAAGTGGGCGAAGAATTCAGAACCCGGTTCATTGGCGATGATCCGGCGAACGAGGTGTATTTCGCAGCCTCGTCGAACGCCGATCACTTTCAGTTCGACTTGCCTGCCTATTGCTCAGCCCGCCTTTCGGCCCGAGGAATTCAATCCATCAAGGATTGCGGGCTCTGCACCTACGCCGACGAAGCCCGCTTTTATAGTTACCGCCGCGCGACGCATAAGGGTGAAGCGGATTATGGCCGCGACATATCCGTGATAGTCTTGACCCCATGAGCCGCTTTTTCTTGATCCTTCTGTGCGCTGCGCTTTCGGCCTGCGGCACAAATCGCCCAAGCCCCTTTATTGTGCCGCACCCTTTTCAGCTTTCGCAGCCCTTTCAAGGGGCGGAACGAAATGAAGAACTTCTCGCGTCCATTACTGAAACAGCGAGTGTTGTACTCGAACCCATCGAAGGGCTGAGCCCCGCGCTCAACGAGGCGCTGGCGGTGGACATTCTTGAGGCAGCACAAGGAAACGACATTCCTCTTTCGTCCAGCTCGGGCACGCAAAATGCGGAACACTTGTCGGGACGATTTGAGCCATGGGTGGATCGCGGCAACCAACTTAACGGCACAATTATTTGGCGCCTGCAAAACGCTGACGGGGAACTTCTTGACACCTTCGAAGCGGGCGCGGTGATGCAGGCCAATGCCGAAAGTGAACTTACGCCGAGCGACGAAGCCGCATGGCGCGAGGTCATTGCGCAGCAAACTTCGGCGCGGCTTGGCGCGGTGCTTGATGCCCGGCCTTTAACCGCCCGGCGAAGGCAAGGGCTAGACGATGACGTTGCGCGCCGGGGACCGCCCATCTTGGTCCCTTCTATTACCGGTGCCCCCGGCGACGGGGACCTTTCTCTCACGCGCTCGGTCCGCGCCCTTCTTGAGCAGCAAGGCGTCAACGTCATTGACCCACAGCTTCCACCCGACGGGTTTGACGCGTCGGCCGCCTACACGCTTAGCGGCGCGGTGGGTATGGGAACGCCCAACCCAGAGGCCGGCCAACCCATCGCCATCTCGTGGGACCTTTATGGGCCGGATGGTGGCCATTTGGGGAATGTGGCGCAGCAGAATCAGATCGAACCCGGATCGCTCGACGGGCCCTGGGGTGAGGTTGCAATTTATGCCGCCATGGGGGCTGTCGACGGCATTTTGACACTTTTGTCACTTATCCCCAGCGAGGGGAGCTGAGGGCTGTTTACAGGCGGGCAACGGCGTTGCTAGAAGTCGCTCGCGCTTCGGAAAAAACGTCACAAGAATCTCGAAGCGCTGGGTTGCCGATGAGGCAAATGGTGAAGCGTAGGGCGCCGCGTAGGCCCCTCATTAAAGGGATGACGAGATGAAACTTCTCGCCTGCAGCTCCAACCACCCCTTGGCAAATGACATTGCCAACTTTTTGAACGTCTCGCTGACACGGGCCACATTCAAACGCTTTGCGGACGAAGAAGTTTTCGTTGAAATTGAAGAGAACGTTCGCGGCGAGGATGTCTTTGTCATCCAGTCCACGTCCTACCCCGCCAACGATCATATTATGGAACTGCTGATCGCCATTGATGCGCTGAAGCGTTCATCGGCGCGGCGCATCACGGCTGTGATTCCCTATTTCGGTTATGCCCGGCAGGACCGCAAAACTTCGGCGCGTACGCCCATCTCAGCCAAGCTGCTCGCGAACCTCATTACCAAGGCGGGCGCGGACCGGGTTCTTACCTGCGACCTTCACGCCGGTCAGATCCAGGGGTTCTTTGACATTCCGACGGACAACCTGTTTGCAGCGCCGGTGATCGAGAAAGACATACGCGACACCTTGAACGGCGCAAACCTGATGATCGTCTCTCCGGACGTGGGCGGCGTGGTGCGGGCGCGGCATCTGGCCAAGCGCCTCAATGCTGACCTAGCGATTGTGGATAAGCGCCGTGAACGTGCAGGCGAATCCGAAGTCATGAACATCATTGGCGATGTGACGGGCCGGACCTGCCTTATGGTTGACGATATCATCGACAGCGGTGGCACGCTCTGCAACGCGGCCCAAGCGCTGATGGACAAGGGTGCGGCCGAGGTTCATTCCTACATCACCCACGGTGTCTGCACAGGAGAGGCAGTAGAACGCGTCAAGAAAAGCGCACTCAAATCTCTGGTGATCACCGATTCTATTCAGCCCACCGAGGCGATGATTGAGGCGGAGAATATCCGCGTCATCACGATCGCCCCCCTGATCGGCGAGGCGGTCCGCCGCATCGCCCGGGAAGAAAGCGTTTCCAGCCTTTTTGACTAGGCTGGACGGGCCGTCGCCCCCGCCCCTTGCCATCCAGAGCCCCATCCGCTAGAACCCGCGCCTTCGGCGGGATGCAGACACCCTTGGAGGCACCTCCCGCCCCATAAGGAGAGTACCCATGAGCAAAGTCGAACCGCTCGTGGCTTCCATACGCGATCGGGCTGGCAAGGGGGCCGCCCGGGCTACTCGCAGGGAAGGCCACGTCCCGGCCGTCATTTATGGCGGCAAACAAGACCCCGTTTCCATCGCGATCGAAGGCCGCGAGCTCAATAGAAAGCTCGCCACCGGCAAGTTCCTTTCGACCCTCTATATGGTCGATGCGGGCAAAGAAAAGATCCGCGTTATTCCTCGCGATGTGCAGTATCACCCGGTCACCGACGCACCCATGCATGTGGATTTCTTGCGCCTCGTCGAAGGCGCGGTGATTTCCGTGGAAGTGCCGATGATCTTCTTGAACGAAGAAGAATGCCCCGGCCTCGCCCGCGGCGGCACGCTAAACGTGGT
>Ga0209273_10000635_pt1 | contig 40792 bp, 26 predicted proteins | sample tdAd471_FD_187126 | JGI IMG/M metagenome (GOLD analysis project Ga0209273, IMG submission 187126) | Marine sediment microbial communities from the Atlantic coast under amendment with organic carbon and nitrate - tdAd47.1 (SPAdes)... | ecosystem: Environmental > Aquatic > Marine > Coastal >...
GTGCTCGGCGTATCGTTGATCAAGTACAAGGGCGTGCAGCGCCTGCTGGACGCGGTTGTCGACTACCTGCCTTCGCCGTTGGACGTGCCCGCCATTGAGGGTACGAACCTGGAAGGCACGGAAGAGATCGTGCGCGAGTCTTCGGACGACGAGCCGTTCTCGGCTTTGATCTTCAAGATCGTCAGCGACTCGTTTATCGGCCAATTGGTCTTTGTGCGCGTCTATTCCGGCGTCTTGAAGGCCGGCGACAGCGTCTTTAACGTCGCCAAGGGCCGCAAGGAGCGCATTGGGCGTCTGCTTCAGATGCACGCCGATAAGCGCCAGGACATCGAAGAAGTGCGCGCCGGAGATATCTGCGCCGTGGTGGGGCTGAAGACGGTTCAGACGGGCGACACGATCTGCGACGAAAACCACCCGGTCATTCTGGAGCGCATCGAGTTCCCGGCTCCGGTGCTTTCGTTGGCGGTAGAGCCGAAGACGAAGGCCGACCAGCAGAAGCTCGGCATGGCGCTGGCGAAGCTGGCTCAAGAAGATCCGACATTCCACGTGCAGACCGACCCCGAGACGAATCAGACGATTCTGTCCGGCATGGGCGAGTTGCATTTGGAGATCTTGGTCGATCGCTTGATGCGTGAGTTTAAGGTCGAGGCGAATGTCGGCCGTCCGCAGGTGGCCTATCGTGAGGCGATCACGAAGGCGGCTGAAGCGGATGAGCGTTTTGTGCGCCAGTCGGGCGGTCGTGGTCAGTTCGGCCACGTCAAGATCCGCATGGAGCCTCTCCAGGCCGGCGGCGACCACGACGGATTCATCTTCATCAACTCGATTACCGGCGGAGCGATTCCCAAGGAATTCATCAAGCCGGTCGAGCAGGGAATTAAGGAAGCGATGTTGGGCGGCGTGATCGCCGGCTACCCGCTGACCAATATTCAGGTCGAGTTGTACGACGGCAGTTTCCACGAGGTGGATTCGTCGGAAGTGGCCTTTAAGGTCGCCGGTTCGATGGCCTTTAAGTCTGCTGCGAAGCGCGCGAAGCCCGCGTTGTTGGAGCCGGTGATGGCGATTGAGGTCGTTGTTCCGGAAGAGTACATGGGCGACGTGATCGGCGACGTCAACCAGCGTCGCGGCCGCATTGAGGGCATGGAGATGCGCGGCGGCTCACAGATTATCAAGGGCTACGTGCCTTTGGCGGAAATGTTCGGGTACGCGACCGACCTTCGCTCGCGTACCCAGGGTCGAGGCAGCTATTCGATGCATTTGCACGGATATGAGCAGGCTCCGGCCAACGTGGCTGAGGAAATCATCAGCAAGGTGCAAGGGAAAGCGAGCTAGTTGGCTAGTTCGTTGGTTAAGGTCTGATCTCAACGAGGAGAAGCAAGCGACATGGCGAAGGAGAAATTCGAGCGGACAAAGCCGCATGTGAACGTTGGAACGATTGGTCATATTGACCACGGGAAGACGACGCTGACGGCGGCGATCACGAAGGTGCTGTCGAAGCACGATCCGTCGAACGAGATCAAGTCGTTTGACGAGATTGACAATGCGCCGGAGGAGCGCGAACGCGGCATTACGATCGCGACGGCGCACGTGGAGTATCAGACGGACAACAAGCACTACGCGCACGTGGATTGCCCGGGTCACGCCGACTACATCAAGAACATGATCACGGGCGCGGCGCAGATGGACGGGGCGATCCTCGTTGTGGCAGCGACGGACGGTCCGATGCCGCAGACGCGCGAGCACATTCTGCTGGCGCGTCAGGTGGGCGTGCCGCACGTGGTGGTGGCGCTGAACAAGGTCGACATGGTCGACGACGAAGAGCTGCTCGAGCTGGTGGAGCTCGAAGTGCGCGAACTGTTGTCGGAGTACAAGTTCCCGGGCGACGATATTCCGGTGGTGAAGGTTTCCGCGCTGGGCGCCTTGAACGGCGAAGAGCAGTGGGAGAAGACGATCGACGAGTTGATGGCGCAGGTGGACGAGTACATTCCGACGCCGGAGCGGGACGTGGATAAGCCGTTCCTGATGCCGGTGGAGGACGTGTTCTCGATTTCCGGACGCGGCACGGTGGTGACCGGACGCGTGGAGCGCGGCGTGGTGAAGGTCGGCGAAGAGGTCGAGATCATCGGCATCCGCGAGACGCAGAAGAAGGTGATCACGGGCGTGGAGATGTTCCGCAAGCTGCTTGATCAAGGGCAAGCGGGCGACAACGTCGGACTGCTGGTTCGCGGATTGGACAAGGAAGAAGTGGAGCGCGGCCAGGTCGTGGCGAAGCCGGGATCGATCACGCCGCACACGAAGTTCACGGCGGAAGTGTACGTGTTGAAGAAGGACGAGGGCGGCCGACACACGCCGTTCTTCAACGGCTATCGGCCGCAGTTCTACTTCCGGACGACGGACGTGACGGGCGTGGCGAACTTGCCTGAGGGCACCGAGATGGTGATGCCGGGCGACAACGTGACGATTTCGGTCGAGCTGATTGCTCCGATCGCGATGGAGAAGGGCTTGCGCTTCGCAATTCGCGAAGGCGGCCGCACGATCGGAGCCGGCGCCGTCGGCGACGTGCTCGATTAAGGGGCGGACTCGGGTCGAACCGGGAGAAGGGAAGACTAGGAGAACGCTATGGCTCGCGAGATCATCACGCTGCAGTGTACAGATTGCAAAGAGAGGAACTATACTACGACGAAGAACAAGAAGACGACGACCGGGCGGTTAGAGATGAAGAAGTACTGCCCGCGCTGTCGTTCTCACGCGACGCATCGCGAAACGAAGTAGTAGAACGAGATTGGTTTAGGGGCGTCGGTTAACGGTAAACCAGCGGTCTCCAAAACCGCCACTGGGGGTTCGATTCCCTCCGCCCCTGCCACTTATTCCGGCAGTCGAGGTTGTGCCATTGGGGCTCTAGGAGCCCTTTGGCGAGGGACGGCTTTGGCGTCGAAGAGAGGGTTGGTCGAGTAGGGACGAATCGAAGTCATGGCATCGAACAAGCAAGTAGCGAAGAAAGCGGCAGCGGCGGCGGTTCCGACGGGGCCGGCGAGTTGGCCGGCGCGACTCTCGACCTATTACGACGAGTTGCGGCGCGAGATGCGGTTGGTGACTTGGCCGAATCGCGAGCAGGTCCGGTCGACGACGATCGTGGTGTTGGCGACGGTGGCGTTCTTCGGCGTGTATTTCGGGATTGTGGATTACGCCCTGGCCATTGGGCAGACGAATCTTTACGGCGCTTTTACCCGCTAGGTCGAGCGCGAACCATTAACTCTGCAGCGGATCAGAATAGGTGTGGCGAGTATGAGCGAATCAGAACAGACGGGTCCGGAAACCGACGCGCCGGAGCAGGCGGCCGATCTGTTTGGAGAGGCTCCACCCGAGACGCCCCCGGCTGATGAGCCCGCTGCGGCCGAGGCCGGCGAAGCTGGTGCGGGCGGTGCGGTTGCCGCCGACGGTGCTGTTGCTGTTGAAGGCGCCGTTGCCGCTGAGGGTGCTGCGGCTCCCCCGCCTCCTGGGGTTCCGGGGCTGGATTGGTACATCATCCATACCTACTCCGGGTTTGAGAACAAGGTGCGCGAGAGTCTACTGACTCGGGCGGACGCCTTCGGGTACGCGGATCGGATCGGCGAGATTTTGATCCCGACCGAGGAAGTTCTTGAGATGCGCAACGGCAAGAAGGTGACGACGAAGCGTCTCCTTTACCCCGGCTATGCGCTGGTGCAGCTGGATCTCGACGACGAGTTGTGGCACGTGGTGAAGAACACGCCGCGCGTGACGGGATTCGTGGGCGGCGGGCAAAAGCCGAATCCGCTCTCGGCTGACGAAGTGAATCAGATCCTTTACCGCCAGTCGGCGTCGAAGGAGAAGCCGCGCCCGAAGATGACGTTCGAGCGCAACGACAGCGTCAAGATTATCGACGGCCCGTTCGCCAACTTCTCCGGCACGGTGGAAGAGGTCAACGAGGATCGGTCGACGCTGAAGGTGATGGTGACGATTTTTGGACGCGGCACTCCGGTCGAGCTGGAATACTTCCAGGTCGAGAAGGAAGGTTAGCCGCGACTCGGCTGCGCGTCAGGAATACCGAGCAGAGAACAAGCGAGAGATACGACGATGGCGAAGAAGCTCAAACAGTACGTAAAGCTGCAGATTATGGCGGGCAAGGCGACCCCGGCCCCTCCGGTGGGCCCTGCTTTGGGTCAGGCCGGAATCAACATCATGGAGTTCTGCAAGGCGTTCAACGCCAAGACGCAGGACAAGGATCTGCAGGGGTTGGTCGTCCCGGTGGTGATCAGCGTTTGGCAGGATCGCTCCTACAGCTTTATCACTAAGACTCCGCCCGCGGCGGTCTTGATCAAGAAGGAGGCGAAGCTGGCCAAGGGATCCGGCGAGCCGAATCGTACCAAGGTCGGTTCGCTGACGTCGGCTCAGGTGGAAGAGATCGCCAAGCTGAAGATGCCCGACTTGAATTGCGCCTCGATGGAGGCTGCCATGGAATGCGTGCGGGGCACGGCGCGCTCGATGGGCGTGCTGATTGAGGGTTGATCAGGCTGTTCTCGCAGAGGCAAGCGACAGCGAACAGAAGACGTACATCCGATTGCACTAGAGAATCGGACTGAAGAAAGGGTACAGTAGAAGATTAGGCCGGGCGAGAGTCCGGCGCTTTGGGAGGCCGCGGGCGAACTGAGCGACCCGGGCCGCTACGACCAAGGAGAAATATGGCCGGCAAGAAATACCGCAACGCGGCGGAAAAGGTAGAGCAGCGTCCCTACGTGCTCTCCGAAGCGATCCCGTTCCTCAAAGAGAATCAGGTCTCGAAGTTCGACGAAACCGTTGAGCTTCACATGAACCTCGGCGTCGACCCGCGTCATGCGGATCAGATGGTCCGCGGCACCGTGGTTCTGCCTCACGGCTTGGGGAAGACGAAGCGGGTGCTCGTCATCGCCCAGGGCGACAAGGCGAAAGAGGCCGAGGAGGCCGGCGCTGATCTGGTGGGCGGCGAGGAGATGGTCGACAAGATCCAGAAGGAGAACTTCCTGGACTACGACGCCGTCGTTTCGACTCCGGACATGATGCGCTTCGTCGGCAAGCTCGGTCGCGTCTTGGGCCCGCGCGGATTGATGCCGAACCCGAAGACGGGCACTGTGACGCAGGACGTCGCGGCGGCCATCAATGAGATCAAGGCCGGCAAGGTGGAGTTCCGTGTCGACAAGGGCGGCGTGATTCACGTAGCCGTGGGCAAGTTGAGCTTTGACGCCGACAAGTTGCAGGCCAATGCCGAGGCGCTGATTGACGCCGTGGTGAAGGCGAAGCCGTCCGCATCGAAGGGCCGTTACGTCGAGCGCGTGACGGTGTGCTCGACGATGTCGCCTTCGCTCGAATTGGACGCCGGCGACTCGGTTAGCTAGGAGGCGAAGATGAAAGCCAAAGCGATCAAACAGCAAGAAGTTGACTGGCTCAAGAACGCCTTCACTGAGAATTCGATTGTGGTTGCCTGCAATTTTCAAGGCATTCCGGTAGCCGACGACGTTGAGTTGCGGCGCAAGATTCGCGAGTCGGGAGCGCAGTACCGCGTCGTGCCGAATCGGTTGGCGAAACTCGCCGCCGAGGGGACGCATGCGGAGGAGGCGCTCTCGGGGTTGAAGGGGATGACCTCATTGGTCTTCTTCGCCGAGGACGATCCGGTCACTCTGCTGAAGTCCCTGGTGGCTCAGTCGAAGGAGTTCGAAGCGTTCGGCCTGCGGTTGGGCGTGATCGGCGGCGAGAATTTCGACGAGGCGCGACTGATTGCGCTGTCGAAGATGGCGAGCAAGGCCGAGACGCAGTCTCGAGTTTTGTTCCTGTTGAACTCGCCCGCCACGAGCCTGGCCCGCCAGGTACAGGCGCCGGCCCAGAGCTTGGTGCGCGTGCTTCAGGCGGCGATCGAGGAAGAAAAGTTTCAATAAGAGTTTTGTAGATTTCGCGCGCCGACCGATCAACCGGAGGCGTGCGGGTGAGAGTTGAGAAGGAAGGAGCAAGGAAATCATGGCTGACGTTGCTGCATTGAGTGAACAGATCCAGGGCTTGACCCTGATGGAGGCCTCCGAGCTGGTGAAGGATTTGGAGGAGAAGCTGGGCGTATCCGCTGCGGCGGCTGCTCCGATGATGATGGCCGCTCCGGGCGCCGACGGCGGCGGCGCCGCTGCGGAAGAGAAGACGGAGTTCACCGTGACCCTGAAGGGTGCGGGCGCGAACAAGATCAAGGTCATCAAGGCCGTGCGCGAGTTGACCAGCCTGGGCTTGAAAGAGGCCAAGGAGCTGGTGGACGGTGCGCCGAAGCCCGTGAAGGAAAACGTTTCGAAAGAAGAAGCGGACGAGGCGAAGGCGAAGTTGGAAGAAGTCGGCGCTGAAATCGAGGTGGGCTAGATCGAGCCCGCCTTGCGTTGTTCTTCTCAACTCTTCTCGGGGATTGGCTCCGGTTCGCTTGGTCGAGCCGGGGCCGCTCCGCCTTGCGTTGTGGAATGGCCGTTGCTATACTCCATGAGTCGTAGTTTCGGCAGGCAGCGGTTCGTATTCGGGCAGGCGGGATCTATCCATTCGAGGCGTCGATATCTCTCCGCATTCCACTCAGAAGGCGGCTCCGGCGGTAGGCGGAGTGCGCCTCTTGCTGTGTTCGGGTCCGGCGGGGGTGCGTTTGGCCCTTGCGTTTGGATCGGGCGCATTTAGCTAGAGCTCGCGAGAGCGAGCGGGGCAGTCTTCGCGGACTGTCCATTTGTGTGTATCGGCTCGGGCGTTGATCCCGGCCGAAAAGCTGACGTCAAGCGGCGATTCCGAACCTAGCGGCGGTTCGTTACGAGAAGGCTGGGGAGTGACTAGATGGCAACTACCGTGAAACAGATCGTAGGCCGGAAGGCCGAACGCGTGGATTTTTCGCGGATCTCGGCAGCGATCCCCATTCCGAACTTGATTGAGGTGCAGAAAGACTCTTACGAGCGATTTCTGCAAATGGATTCACTTCCTTCCGAGCGCGACGACGCCGGGCTTCAGTCGGTGTTTGCCTCGGTGTTCCCGATTACGGATTTCCGCGGCCTGAGCGAGCTGGAGTTCGTGGACTACTCGATTGGCGACTGGGAATGTAAGTGCAGCCATTTGCGCGGTTTGCATCACCTGCGCTCGACTTGCTCGAATTGCGGCTCGACTATCAAGACGGACCCCTACGGTCCTCAGCAGGTTCCTTGCCAGGCTTGCGGAACGTTCAACGCCAATCGGGTGACGTTTTGCCCCAAGTGCGGCGATCCGGTCGGGCTGGTGCTTAAGTACGACGTTGAGGAATGCCAAGAGCGGGGGATGACCTACTCGGCGCCGCTCAAGGTCACGATTCGACTCACGATCTTTGAGAAAGATCCTGATAGCGGCGAGAAGTCGATTCGGGACATCAAGGAGCAGGAAGTCTTCTTCGGCGAGATTCCGTTGATGACCGACAACGGGACGTTCGTGATCTCGGGCACCGAGCGCGTCATTGTCTCGCAGTTGCACCGTTCGCCCGGCGTATTCTTCGAGTCCGCGAACCGCCGCACGTACTTCCTCGGCAAGATCATTCCCTACCGCGGAAGCTGGGTGGAGTTTGAGTACGACCAAAAGAACCTGCTCTATGTGCGCATCGACCGCAAGCGCAAATTTCTCGGCTCGGTCTTCCTGCGCGCGCTCGGGCTAAAGACGGACGCCGAGATTCTGGAGAAGTTCTACCGGGTGGATCCGATCCGGGTGGACGGCGCGAAGCTGATCCGCAAAATCTCCGAGAACATGCTCGGGGTGAAGCTCTCCGAGGACATTAAATCGGGCGGCAAGGTGGTCGGCAAGAAGGGGCGCAAGGTGACGCCCTTCATGCTGAAGGAGCTGCAAAAGGCGGGCGTCGAAGAGATGCCTTGCTCGGTGGACGACCTGGCGGGAGCGATCTTCGCGGCTGACGTTGTCGATACCGAGGGCGGCGAAGTGCTTGCCGAGGCGAACGCCGAGCTGACGGCGGAGCGTATCGCCAAGCTGCTCGAGGCGGGCATCGGCGAGTTCAACGTCATCTTCCCTGAGCTCGATCCTGTGGGCGTCGTCTTGTCGGAGACGCTTAAGAAGGATCAGATCAAGACTCAGCACGACGCGCTGATTGAGATCTACCGCAAGCTGCGTCCCGGCGATCCGCCGACTCTGGAGACGGCCACGACGCTGTTCCAGGGGATGTTCTTCGATTCGCGGAAGTACGACTTCTCGCGGGTCGGGCGCATGAAGTTCAACATCAAACTGCACGGCGACGAGAACGTGACGCCGCTCGACCGGCGCACCTTGGACGCCGACGACTTCTACGCCACGATTCGTTATCTGCTCGGCCTGCGCCGCAATATCGGCGAGGTCGACGACATCGATCATCTGGGCAACCGCCGCGTCCGTGCGGTGGGCGAACTGCTTGAGAATCAGTTCCGCATCGGCCTGGTCCGCATGGAGCGGGCGATGAAGGAAAAGATGTCGGTTTACCAAGAGATGTCGTCGGCGATGCCGCACGATTTGGTGAACGCGAAGCCGGTGATGGCGGCGATCCGCGAGTTCTTCGGCTCATCGCAGCTGTCGCAGTTCATGGATCAGACCAATCCGCTGTCGGAGATTACGCACAAGCGTCGTCTCTCGGCGCTTGGACCGGGCGGTCTGTCGCGCGAGCGCGCGGGCTTCGAGGTCCGCGACGTCCATACGACTCACTACGGACGCATCTGTCCGATTGAGACTCCGGAGGGGCCGAACATCGGTTTGATCTCCTCGCTGTCGTGCTTTGCGCGGATCAATCAGTACGGCTTTATCGAGAGCCCCTACCGTCGGGTAGAGAACGGCAAGGTCGTCGATGAAGTGCAGGTGATCCACCCGGGAGACACCGCCTTCGAGGCGGGGCAAATCTTGCGTCGTGAAGAGGCCGAGGCCGGCAACGCGAAGCTGAAGAAGTCTCAGTCGGGGGCTCAGTTTGAATCCTACTGTCACTATTTGTCGGCATGGGAGGAGGACAACTACACCATCGCCCAGGCGAACATTCCGGTCGACGCCAAGAGCGGCTCGATTACTCCCGAATTTGCCAACTGCCGGGTCGCCGGCGACTTCCAGTTGAAGAAGCGCGCCGAGATTCAATACCTCGATGTGAGTCCGAAGCAGCTGGTGTCGGTGGCCGCGAGCTTGATTCCGTTCCTGGAGAACGATGACGCCAACCGTGCGTTGATGGGTTCGAACATGCAACGCCAGGCTGTGCCGTTGTTGCGTTCCGATTCGCCGATCGTCGGCACGGGCATGGAGCTAATCGCGGCTCGCGATTCAGGCGCCGTGGTTACCTGTCGCCGCAGCGGCGTGGTGGACTCGGTGGATTCCGAGCGGATCATCGTCCGCGTGGAAGGCGCGGGTCAAGAAGGGCAGATGTCGCGCGAAGTCGGCGCGGACATCTACCAGATGATCAAGTTCAAGCGTTCAAATCAGAACACTTGCATCAACCAGAAGGCGATTGTTCGAGTTGGGCAGCGCGTGGAGGCCGGCGACGTGCTGGCCGACGGGCCGTCGACGGAGTTGGGCGAGTTGGCGCTGGGCCGCAACGTCATGGTCGCCTTCATGCCCTGGCGTGGATACAACTTTGAGGACGCCATCTTGGTGTCGGAGAAGTTGGTCAAGGAAGACTTCTACACCTCGATCCACATTGAGGAGTTTGAAGTCGAGGCGCGCGACACGAAGCTGGGGCCGGAAGAGATTACGCGGGACATCCCGAACATCTCCGAGAGCTTCCTTCGCAATCTGGACGAGTCCGGAATCATCCGGATCGGCGCACACGTGAAGCCGGGCGACATTCTTGTGGGCAAGGTCACGCCGAAGGGCGAGACCCAGCTGACTCCTGAGGAAAAACTGCTCCGCGCGATCTTCGGCGAGAAGGCGGGCGACGTGAAAGACGCCTCGCTCTATTGCCCCCCGGGAATCTCGGGCATCGTGGTCGACGCCAAGGTTTTCGCACGCAAGGGCGTCGACAAAGACGAGCGGGCCTCCCTGATTGAGCAGGAAGCGGTCGACCGGATGCGCCGCAACCTCGAAGACGAGAAGCGGATTCTGTTCGACGAGCGCGCCAAGCGGCTGGAGAGCTTGCTGGGCGGCCAGGAAGCGCAAGCGGATCTGCACGACGACAAGACCAACCGCAAGTTGGTGGAGAAGGGCGAGACGCTGACGCGCGAGATTCTCGAGACGCTGCGCGCTCGCGACCTCAAGCGGTTGAAGCTGAAGTCGAAAGATCCGCACCTGAACGATCGGATCGACGAGATCGAGGAGATGACGGTCCGTCAGATCCAGGTCCTCGAGAAGCTGACCGACGAGAAGATCGCCAAGCTGAAGAAGGGCGACGAGCTCTCGCCGGGCGTCATTAAGATGGTCAAGGTCTTTATCGCCATGAAGCGCAAGCTTCAAGTCGGCGACAAGATGGCTGGCCGTCACGGCAACAAGGGCGTGATCGCCCGCGTGCTTCCGGAAGAGGACATGCCGTTCCTGCCGGACGGCCGACCGGTTGAGATCGTACTCAACCCCCTGGGCGTGCCGTCTCGTATGAACGTCGGTCAGATCCTGGAGACTCACTTGGGTTGGGCGGGACAGGCGCTGGGCGTCAAGTTCGCCTCGCCGGTCTTCGAGGGCCCAGGCGAGACGATCATCAAGGAGAAGCTGGCCGACGCGGGATTGCCCGAGTCCGGCAAGATTCGCCTGAAGGACGGATTGACCGGCGACACGTTCGAGCAGGAGACGACGGTCGGCATCATCTACATGCTGAAGCTGTCTCACTTGGTCGACGACAAGATTCACGCGCGCTCGATTGGACCGTACTCGTTGATCACCCAGCAGCCGCTGGGCGGTAAGGCGCAGTTCGGCGGACAGCGCTTCGGCGAGATGGAAGTGTGGGCGCTTGAAGCTTACGGCGCGGCGCACATCCTGCAAGAACTACTCACCTGCAAGTCGGACGACGTCTATGGTCGAGCCAAGATCTACGAGTCGATTGTGAAGGGCGAGGCGGCGATGGAGCCTGGGGTTCCGGAGTCGTTCAACGTCTTGATCCGCGAGTTGCAGTCGTTGTGTCTCGACGTCGAGCTGATCAAATCGCAGCGCGACATGATTGAAACCGCATTGGCGGCCGATTAGGCCGCGTGATCTGAAGAGACGAGGCTACGGCCGCGTCGAGAGTGGCCGACGCTCGCTCGTCGGCAGAGGGAAGGCTTGAGGGAGGCTCACTTGTATCGATCCAGTCCTTACGATCGCGTCAGTCTGATTTCCGATTTCGACAGCATTCGGATTTCGCTCGCCTCTCCTGAGAAGATCCGGAGTTGGTCGCACGGCGAGGTTACCAAGCCCGAGACCATCAACTACCGGACGTTCAAGCCGGAGCGGGACGGTCTGTTCTGCGCCAAGATTTTTGGCCCGGTGACGGATTGGGAGTGCTTGTGCGGCAAGTACAAGCGGATGAAGCACCGCGGCGTCATTTGCGACAAGTGCGGAGTCGAAGTCACACTCTCGCGCGTCCGTCGTGAACGTCTCGGGCACATCGAGCTGGCCTCGCCCTCCTCGCACGTTTGGTTCTTTAAGGGCCTGCCCAGCCGCATCGGCCAGTTGCTCGACATTACGTTGCGCGAGCTGGAACGGGTGCTCTACTACGAGTCCTTCATCGTCATTGAGGCGGCTGAAGAGACCGGCGTCGTGATGGGAGAGACCATCAACGACGAGAAGAAACGCGAGCTGGAGTTGGAATACCCCGACGAGTTCGTCGCCTTGATGGGCGCGGAAGGCGTGAAGGAGCTGCTCAAGAAGCTAGATCTGGAGACGATGGCGGTCGAGTTGCGCGACCAGATGCGCAACGAGACTTCGGTCCAGAAGAAGCTGAAGTTTGCGCGGCGTTTGAAAGTCGTCGAGAGCTTCCGCAAGTCGGGCAATCAGCCTGAGTGGATGATCCTCGACGTGATTCCGGTGATTCCGCCGGAGCTGCGTCCGCTGGTTCCGTTGGACGGCGGCCGTTTCGCGACTTCGGATCTGAATGATCTGTACCGTCGCGTGATCAACCGCAACAACCGCCTGAAGAAACTGATGGAGCTGAACGCTCCGGACGTGATCGTGCGCAACGAGAAGCGCATGCTGCAAGAGGCTGTGGACGCGCTGTTCGACAACGGCCGTCGCGGCCACGTCTTGCGCGGCGCCAACAACCGCCCGCTGAAGTCGCTTTCGGACACGCTTAAGGGCAAGCAAGGCCGTTTCCGGCAGAACTTGCTGGGTAAGCGCGTCGACTACTCCGGCCGTTCGGTCATCGTTTGCGGTCCTCACCTGAAGCTGCACCAATGTGGTCTGCCGAAACTGATGGCGTTGGAGCTGTTCAAGCCGTTTATCTACCAGCGCCTGGAGCAGCGCGGCCACTGCACGACGATCAAGCAGGCCAAGGAATTGGTCGAGCAGCAAGATCCGGTCGTGTGGGACATCCTCGACGAGGTCACCAAAGACCACCCGGTGATGTTGAACCGCGCTCCGACGCTTCACCGTCTGGGCATCCAGGCCTTTGAGCCGGTGCTGGTTGAAGGTAAGGCGATCCGACTGCATCCGCTGGTTTGCCCGGCGTTCAACGCCGATTTTGACGGCGATCAGATGGCCGTCCACGTTCCGCTCTCGCCCGAGGCGCAGATCGAAGCGTTCACGCTGATGCTCTCGGCGCACAACATCCTGTCGCCGGCCAACGGCGCGCCGATCGCGACGCCTTCGCAGGATATGATCCTGGGGCTCTACTACCTCACGAAGGCCAAACCGAGTGCGCGCGGCGAGGGCCGCACGTTCGGCACGATGGACGAGGTGATGTTGGCGCTCGACATGGGCGTTGTGGAGACGCTGACACCGATTCGGCTGTACTACACCGGTTGGGTGGTCGATTTGGCGAAGTCGTTCGACAGCCAAAAGATCACGACCACGGAGCCCGTTTACTACCGCAAGCAGTACATGGATACGACGGTGGGGCGGGTCATCTTGAATGCGGCTCTGCCGGATGAGATGCCGTTCGTCAACGGTCTGCTCAAGAAGAACGGACTGAAGGAGCTGGTCTCCTACGCGTACCTGAAGATCGGGCGCGCCGAGACGGTGATCATGCTGGACGAGCTCAAGGACATGGGCTTCCATTTCGCCACGAAGTCGGGGATCTCGATCGGGATCAACGACATGGTCGTGCCGGAGCGCAAGGAAGACATCGTCAAGGACGCCCAGCAGGAGGTGATGTCGGTCGAGCAGCAGTATCTCGACGGTGCGATCACCCACGGCGAGCGCTACAACAAGATCATCGAGATCTGGTCGAAGGTCACCGAGACCGTCTCCGACCGCATGTTCCAGAACATGCAGTTGCAGGACGACGGGGGCGAGAACCTGAATCCGATTTACGTCATGGCCGATTCCGGCGCTCGCGGATCGAAACAGCAGATCCGTCAGCTTTCCGGTATGCGCGGCTTGATGGCCAAGCCGTCGGGCGAGATTATCGAGACGCCGATTACGGCGAACTTCCGCGAAGGCCTGAACGTTCTTCAGTACTTCATCTCGACTCACGGCGCCCGCAAGGGTCTGGCCGATACGGCTTTGAAGACCGCCGACTCGGGCTACCTGACGCGTCGTCTGGTGGACGTCGCTCAAGACGTGATTATCAACGAGGCCGATTGCGGCGCGGCCGACGGCCTGTGGGTCGAGGCGATTGTCGAGTCGGGCGAGATCATCGAGCCCCTGCGTGACCGCATTGTCGGGCGCGTGGCGCTGGACGTGATCAAGGACTACGAGGGGACGGTCATCTGCGAGATCAACCAGCAGATTGACGAGAAGCTCGCTTTCCAGATTGAGCAAGCCGGAATTGAGCGGGTACGCATCCGCTCGGTGCTGACCTGCGAATCCGAGCGCGGCGTCTGTCGTCTCTGCTACGGCCGCAACCTGGCGACGGGTCGTTTGGTCGAGCGCGGAGAAGCGGTCGGCGTTATCGCTGCTCAGTCGATCGGCGAGCCCGGCACGCAGTTGACGATGCGGACGTTCCATATCGGCGGCACGGCGAGTAAGATCTCCGAGCAGTCGACGCAGGAATCGCGTTCAGCCGGTTTCGCGAAGTATCTCGGGATCAACGCCGTCGCCAATAAGGACGGCGAGTTGATTGCAATGAACCGGAACGGCATCGTGGCGGTTGTAGACGACAAGGGGCGCGAGAAAGAGCGCTACCAAGTCGTGTACGGCGCGCGTCTGCGGGTGGCCGACGGGGCGGCCGTGGCGAAGGAAGAGATCCTGGTCGAGTGGGATCCCTACACGTTCTCGATCCTGACGGAGAAGTCGGGCGCTTGCCACTTCAAGGACTTGAAGGAAGGCGTCACGCTCCAAGAGCAGGTCGATGAAGTGACGGGCATGTCGCAGTGGGTCGTTACCGACGCGCCGGACGAGAAGAAGACGCTTCAGCCGACGATCGAGATCCACGACGAGAAGGGCAAGATGCTGCGCAAGTATCTGATCCCGACGAATGCTCACTTGATGGTGCGCGACGGTGAGGAACTCCACGCCGCCGACGTGCTGGCGAAGATTCCGCGGGAGACCACGAAGACGAAGGACATCACCGGCGGTCTGCCGCGTGTCGTCGAACTCTTTGAGGCTCGTAAGCCGCGCGAGACGGCGGTGATGAGCGAAGTCGACGGCACGGTGCGCTACGGCGAACTGGCCAAGGGACAGCGCAAAATCTACGTCATTTCCGACACCGGCGACGAGCGCGAGTACTCCATTCCTCGCGGCGTCCACATCAACGTGCAAGAGGGCGAGAAGGTCAAGGCGGGCGAGCCGTTGATGGACGGACCGCTGGATCCGCACGACATTCTGGCCGTATTGGGCGAGAAGGCGCTGCAGACGTACTTGGTCAACGAGATCCAAGAGGTCTACCGACTCCAGGGCGTTGCGATCAACGACAAGCACTTGGAGACGATCGTGCGTCAGATGATGCGCTGGATCAAGGTCGAGGACGTGGGCGACACGAACTTCCTGTTGGACGAGGTCGTCGACAAGTTCCGCTTCCGCTCGACGAACACCGACACCCTCGACGACGGCGGCAAGCCGGCGATCGGACGTCCGCTGCTGATGGGTATTACGAAGGCGTCGTTGGCGACCGATTCGTTTATCTCGGCGGCATCGTTCCAAGAGACGACGCGTGTTCTGACCGAAGCCGCGATTTCAGGCAAGGTCGACAACCTGCGCGGACTCAAGGAGAACGTCATCGTCGGTCGCTTGATCCCGGCCGGTACGGGACTCGACGTCTACTCGAAGTTCAAGGTGGAAGGCGAAGACGAGCCGACGGAGATGATTCCGGAAGTGGAATATCTCTCCGGCATGCCGACGTACACCGAGGACGGCGGATTGGACTTCCCGACGCTGGGCGCAGCCCCGGCGGCTGAAGAGCCGAAGGCGGCTGAGGCGGCGGCGACGCCGGCCTCGGGCGAGACGCAAGGCGACTAGTCGTCGGTTACACAACCTTCAACGTTTAGCCCCCTTTCGACCGGATGGTCGGGAGGGGGCTTTCGTTTTGGCGAGGCGTTGAGTCGGCCTGCGTGTTCAGAGGGCGACGGCGCTGCCGCTACTGGGGTGTCTGGTCTCGAAATTCTTCCTGCCAGTTCTCGACGATCCGAACGACTGCCGGAGGGCTACCCTTCTCAACGAACCTCGTAATGGTCAAGAATGCTTGTCCGTCTGAGGCGACCTCGTATTGTGGCGTCGCGACTCCCGAATAGAGATCCTCGGACGTGAACAGCGCTTGCGGACGCCCGAGGGTGAGTTCGTCCTGGTTCGCGACGGCCACTGACTTCAACGTCGCTCCCTCAACATAAAAAAGCTCCAGTCCGTCGCTTTGCCATCGAGGCTGCGTTCCTCCATCCGACGAGGCTTGTCGTACATTCGCACCGTCCGGGAACGACCGCACGTAGACCTCATCGCGACCCGAAGCGTCCGAGATGTAAGCCACAAGCCGCCCGTCAGGCGAGAGTCTCGGGACTCTTTCAGAAGCTGAGGTGTCCAGAAACGGCTTGAGCTCCGACGCCTGGCCATTTGAATCGAACTCCAGATAGTTGATCCTTGCGGGACCTCTGCTGTCGCCGATGGCGACCACAAGAAACTTGCCGTCCCCCGACCAATCCGCGTTTGCGAGACGGCGGTCCACATCAATCAGATCTCTCGTCACCCCCCCGTCGCCGACCGCTCTCTCCCGCAAACGAGCCCCTTGCCCGACAACAAAGCTGTAGAGAATCCGGCGCCCGGTCGGATGCCAAAGCGGAAGCGCTTCGATCTCCTCTCCGAACGTAAAGCGTGTCGCGGCGTCGCGAAGAAGATCGTGGATCCAAACTTCCCGAGTTCCGCTCTCTGAGGATATGACCGCAGCGCGGCGGCCGTCCGGGGATAGGCTCAGATCCCTGATACGCGGCTGCGGCTCTCCCACAGTCCTGATCAGTCGTCCCGCACGGTCCCGCCACGCAAGGACCGTGGAGTCGGCCTGCGTCGCTCCCTCCAAGTACGTCAGGGTGCCGTCCTTTGAAACGCTTGCAAAGCCGCCCTTTTGGGAGATGCGGAACGGCTCTCCGCTCACCGCCAGAGTCTGAGTCGAGAACGGCAGACCCCAAAGCCCGCCCGTTCCTTCGCCCATGACGTTGTGAATCAGATACCCGCTCGACGAGTACGCCGCTGCGAAACCCGGTCGCAACGTTCTGCGCTCTCCGCTTGCTAGGTTGAGCACGTCGAGGCGTCTGTCCTCGTCCAGCGTGGTGGAGGTGTAGACCAGCGCCTCCAGCCCGTCGTCGGCAGGAAGAAAGAGCGGATTCCGATAGAAGCGCGGGCCCTTCTCCCGTTCAAAAAGCAACTTGGGTTGACCTCCGCGGGCCGAGACCTCGTAGAGCAGGTGTCCCGCTGAGAAGACGATCTTTTCGCCGGTCGGACTCCAGGTTCCCCCCACCAAGTAGAAGTATCCACCCGGGTGACTAGGCAGTTTACAGAGGGTGATTGGTTCGCCCCCGTCAATGGCAACTCGCTTCAAGTCCACAAACGTGCCGAAGCCGAGGGACGAGCTGTCGGGCGACCAGAACGCCTGTCGCCCCCCTTCGGTACCCGGAATTTCCCGTGCCGACTCCTCCGCCAAGGTTCTCAGCCACAGGGTGCGTCGCCCGTTGCGCTCGGCCTCGTACGCGATATGCTTCCCATCCGGAGAAATCGCGGCTCCTTGGAGCCCTTCAGGTGCGATGGAGAAACGGCGTACAGGCCGCTCAAGCTGTGCTTCAGTGAAGTGCACGAAGCCCAGCCCCGCCAATGCAATTGCCAGGACTCCCGTCGACATTGCAAGGAGCCTCTTGGTGGGAGCAGTCTGTGTGGAAGCAGCAGAGGCGCCCGGGAGACTCCCCTTTGAGTCGGGCTGCAGCCGATGCAGCACTGCCTTCAAATCTACGGCCACGTCGGCCATGGTTTGCCGGCGTCGCGCGGGGTCTTTCTCAAGGCACTTGCCGACTGCCAGCTCCAGTTCCATCGGCAGACCGGTGCGCAAGGCGGTGAGGGGTTCCGGCTCTTGCGTGAGAATCGAGTGCAGGACGGCTTGATCGTTCTCGCCGACGAAGGGGCGCTTGCCGGAGAGCATCTCGTAGAGCAAGGCACCGAGGGACCAAATGTCGGTTCGGTGGTCCGCCGCCTTCCCTTCGGCCTGTTCCGGAGACATATACGTGGTCGTGCCGAGGACCGTGCCGCTCTTGGTCAATCGAGTTCGATCTGAAATGGCGGCGAGACCGAAATCCAGAATGCGTACGTGACCCTTCTCGTTGAGCAAGACGTTCCCCGGTTTGACGTCCCGGTGAACGATCCCGTGCTGATGCGCCTCGCTGAGTCCCTCGGCGATCTCTATGGCGATGCGCAGCGCGTCCGGCAACGGGAGCGGGCGCTTGGAGATGAGTTCGGCAAGCGAGGGCCCGTCGATGTAGGCCATCACCATGAACGCTTGCCCTTCGTGGTCCTCCAACGAGTGGAGCGTACAGATACTCGGGTGATCGAGGGCGGCCGCTGCGCGAGTCTCTCGAACGAAGCGGGCACGAGCGGCCTCTTCTCGCAACAGATGGGGCGCCAGAAATTTCAAAGCGACGGTCCGGCCGAGCTTGAGATCCTCGGCTTTGTACACGTCGCCCATGCCGCCTTGGCCGACTTGCTCCAGAATGCGGTAGTGGGCGATCGTTCGGCCAATCAGAGCGGACTCGGGTGAGGGCTCCACCCGGGTCGTCTCGAGGAGATCCCCTTCGCGCTCGTGCTCGTCGAGTAAACGCTCGACTTCAGAGCGTAGTGCCGCATCGCCGTCGCAAGCAGTCGCAAGAAAATCGTCGCGGCTTTCGCGGCGAAGCTCCACCGCTCGCTGGAAGACCTCGCGGACTCGCTCCCACTTAGCCGGCAACTTCCGGCGCCTCCTGACGCAACTCTCCGCGCAGCCAAGCGCGACCTAGGCTCCATTCGCGTTTCACGGTCCGAGGAGACAACTCAAGGACCTCCGCCGTTTCCTCCACCGAGAGTCCGCCGAAAAAGCGCAGCTCGACGACACGGTGTACGCGAGGGTCTTTCTCTTCCAATCGTTCTAGGGCTTCGTTGAGGTCGAGTATTTCTCTCGGTTGTCCCTGCTCGAAGACGGCGGCATCCTCCAATTGAACGACCTGGCGTCCGCCGCCGCGTTTCTCCCTGGTGCGGGCCCGCGCATAGTCGATCAGGACCTGACGCATGACGCGAGCGGCAACGGCAAAAAAGTGCTCTCGGTTCTTGAGCGGAGCGCTGTCGCCGCCGAGCATCTTGAGATAGGCCTCATGGACTAGCGCGGTCGGTTGCAGCGTGTGATTCGCCCGGTTGGCGCGGAGTTGACGCGAGGCCATTCCGCGGAGCTCGGAGTACAGGGCGTCGACGAGTCGGGCCTTGGCGTCCAGGTCGCCCTGCCCGACGCTCTCCAGGAGTCGTGTGATCTCTCCTTTTGTGCTGTCGTCGGGTTTCTGCATCACGGGCGCGGTCGGGGTCCAATATAGCCCAAATGACAGAAAGATCCACGCTCTCCGATGGGTCGCTGCGTGGCTGAGGGGGGCCGGTGAGCCAAGTAATTTCCCGCAGATGGCCCCTTCTCGCCGGACGCGTCGTTGTCTCAGTCATCTAGGCGGTGCGGCTCCTTTCCGACTCCTGCCTAGCCGGGCGGGGCGGCCCGCCGACCGACAAATAGCACAAGGAGAATTATGAGCATTCGATCGATCTACTTGGCTGCACCCTTGCTCGCAGCCCTCGCATTTGCGCCGATGACGGCGTCGGCGGGAGGGAGTCCGGCCGTAACCACGAGTGCCGTCCACGACTTTCCCGACGGACCCACGAAGGCCGGTGCGTCGTCGACATTGGTGCGCAACGATGCGGGCGTCACGGGGACGTTTCTGGCGCCGAACCTGAACCCTGGGGATACGTACACGTTCTGGTGGGTCATCTTCAATCACCCTGAGAACTGCTCGGACGGCGTCTGCGGGCTGGACGATGCAGCGCCGTTTCCTGGAAATCCAGCGGTGGGCGTTTCACTGGTGATCGGCGGCGGCCAGGTGATCGGCAACAGCGGGGACGGCTACTTTGGTTCCCACTTGGCCCCGGGAGACGTCAGCGGCGCGCTGTTTGGGCCTGGGCTGCTGGATCCGATCGCGGCGGAGATTCACATTGTGCTCCGCAATCACGGCCAGGTGATTCCGGAGCTGTTGGACGACCAACTGGGCAGCTTCGGGGGCGGTTGCGAAGTCAACTCATGCTCGAACGAGATCTCGGCCACCCATCTGCCGCTGGCGGACCAGACGTCCGCAGAGGTGAGTGCGATCAAGGCGCTTCTTGAGCGTGTGGCGATCCGGCAGGGGATTCGCCCGTAGAGCCTCCAGCTTGTTCACGGCTGGACCCCTAGGGGAGGCGGCGGACGGAGGGAAAGCCTCGGCCGTCGCCTCCTGATCCTTTTCAGGCAGCTAGTCGAACTCGTAGCGGGTTTGGATCCATGAACGAGGCGTCTGGCCGAGGGCGCCGCGTGCCGCGACTGTCCTAGACTAGGACCCGAAGTGACCGGGCGCACGATTTCGCACTACCGGGTGCTCGATAAGCTTGGCGAGGGCGGCATGGGAGTCGTCTACTCCGCCGAGGATACGAAGCTCGAGCGCAAGGTCGCGCTCAAATTCCTCGCGCCGAACCTGTTGAGCGAGGAAGAGGCGAAGCGACGCTTCTTGCGCGAGGCGAAAGCGGCTGCGGCGCTTCATCACCCCAACATCTGCACGGTCTTTGAAGTCGACGAGGCGGACGGACAACTGTTCCTCGGGATGGCGCTTCTCGACGGGGAGCCGCTTGAGGACCGCATCGCGCAAGGGCCGCTGCCGCTGAACGAAGCAGTCGAGATCGCTCGCCACGTCGCCGAGGGGCTCGAAGCCGCGCACCGCAGCTCGGTGGTTCACCGCGACATCAAGCCGGCCAACATCATGGTCGACTCGGCCGGCCACGTCACGATCATGGATTTTGGGTTGGCGCGGCTGACGGAGGCGTCACGTCTTACCAAGGTCGACGAGACGGTAGGGACGGCGGGCTACATGTCGCCCGAGCAGCTACAGGGAAGCGAGACGGACCACCGCACGGACATTTGGGCGCTGGGATGCGTCCTTTACGAAATGGTCGCCGGCGTCCGTGCGTTCAAGGGCGAGTATCAGCAAGCGCTGGCGTACGAAATCGTCAACGAGCAGCCGGAACCGCTGACGAGTGTGCGTGCCGGCGTCCCGATGGAACTGGAGTTCATCGCCGGGAAGTGCCTGGAGAAGGATCCCGAGGATCGCTACTCGACCGCGGCTGAGTTGGCGAAGGACTTGCGGTCGCTTGGCGACAAGATGAAGTCCGGCAAGTCTCGCGTGATGGCGAAGGCTGAACCGGCGAGCGCGGTCGGCGCGCCTGAAGGTCCCCCGCGCAAGTACTGGGCCTGGGCGGCAGCGATAGCACTGGCATTCTTCCTACTCGGCTTCGTGTTGAGGCCCACGAGTGATGAGCGACCAGCGCGGCAAACGGTCAAGTTCACCGAGGCGGCGCCGGAAGGGCTCTATCTCCACAGCATGGCGATGTCCCCCGACAGCTCGGCGTTGGCCGTGGCGTTCGACGGGGAGGGCGGCCGCAGCCTCTGGATTCGGACCATGGACGAGCATGGGTTCCGCGAGGTCCCGGGAGGAAATGGCGCAGAGTATCCGTTTTGGTCTCCTGATGGGCGCTGGATCGGCTTCTTTGCGAACGGGCAGCTCAAGAAAGCAGCACTGGGCGGCGCGCCGCCCGAAACGCTCTGCCCGGCGCCGGACGGACGCGGCGGCGCCTGGAATCGGGATGGGATCATCGTTTTCTCGCGCGGGGGAGGAGGCCGGAGTCTTCTTCGGATATCGGAAGCGGGAGGCGAAGCCACGCCGATCGACCTGGGGGACTCGCGGGTCGTTCGACGATTCCCTCGCTTCTTGCCCGACGGCCGTCGTTTCCTTTTCCATGGGATCGAAGTCGGCGCAGGCGGAGACGCCGGAATCTTCGTGGCTTCCCTCGACGGAGACCCCGAACAGATCGTCTCGGCCGTCGACTCCGTAGCCGACTACGTGCAAGGAAGGGACGTAGACACCGACCGAATCTGGTTTGTCCGCGAAGGGAGTCTCGTTGCTCAACCCGTCGACCCCAAGACGCTCGAAACGCGCGGAACTGCGACTGTCATTGCCGAATCAGTACCTCGCTCGGCGAGCGCCAGCCACTATGCATTCACGACCAATGGAGACGGCGCCGCCGCCTACATCGAAGGTGAAGTGGAACGATCTGTGCTGGCTTGGTACGACCGCGGTGGCCGGCAACTCGAGCTGGTGAAGGAAATCGCCGGCGACGTTGCACAGGTCAAGCTGCGTCCAGGAGAGCGAAGCGGCGTGATTAGTCAAACCGGGGCCGATGGTTTGTGGCTCTACGAGTTCAGCAGCGATTTGGCGACGCCGATCCTTGCTCAGCCCTACGACGACTGGACGGCGGCGGCTTGGTCGCCGGATGGGGAGTCGCTCGCCTTTGCGCAACGGATCTCTGGACCCTCGGCTCGAGGCGCCCTTCGCAACATCATGGTGACGACGGTCGACGATACGTCTCCTCCGGAAGTCCTGGTGGGCCTTGTAGGAGATCACGCGCACGGCACACATCTCGTGGACTGGTCGTCCGACGGCCGTTTCGTTCTCTTCCTATACGCAGGAGCCAACCTCGACATCGCGGCAAGTCCTGTGGATGGTGAGGGAGAGCCGTTTCCCGTTGTCGCCACCGAACAGAGGGAGGGGTTTGCACGGTTTTCTCCGGACGGTCAGTGGATAGCGTTTGAATCAGGACCCTTTGGACAGGCGTCCATCTTTGTCCAGGATTTCCCCGAGGGAAGGAAGCGCCGGTTGGTTTCGAGCGATGGCGTCATGCCGATCTGGAGCCCCGACGGGCGTGAGCTTCTCTACTGGCGTGGGGATGGGATGCTGATGGCCCTTGAGGTCGCGTTGGGAGATGAGATTCGGCCCGGTCGCCCGCAGGAGCTATTCCGCATCGAGGCCGGGGGTGTTCGACGGGGGCGTGCTGCCTTCGACGTATCGCAGGACGGCGAGCGTTTCTTGCTTGCACAGCCGATGGGCGACTACAAGCAGCCGATCACGATCGTGTCGGACGGACGGCACTAGCGGAATGCGTCCGTGCTGACGCGTGGCGCTACGATTTATCGTGGATGCGCAACGTCGCATCTCTTGGTCTTCGATCTAGTCCACCTCGTAGAGCTCGTAGTTGGTAGTCCACTCGTGGGCGGCGCCTGGCTCGATTGACATGGCGGAATAGCCTTCCGGGCAGAGTGTGGTGCGGGGGGCCCAGAAGAGGGCTTGGGAGAGGGGCTGATCGGTTTGGGCGCGGACGCCGACGCCCGCTACGCTGTTCTCGATCTCAAAGCGGTGGTGGTCGGGGGTGTCTCCGAAACCGCGTAGGAAGGTGATGATGGATTGGCCCTCGGGGATCTCCTCGGCGAAGACGATTTGGTCGCCTTCGATCGTCGCCAAGCCTTCGAGTTTCTCGTTATAGGTCTCGGGCTCGTAGCCGAAGCGGACGGTGAATTCGGGGCCGGTGGGGCGGCCGTCGATGACGAAGAAGTTGTGGTTGTAAACTTCGGTGTCGATGGGTTTTTCGCCGGTGTTTTCAAGCGTGTGTGCGATGACGAGTTGCGGTTGGCCCTCGGGCAGCGTCAAGCGCTTGACGTAGCGGTAGCCGTATCCCGCGCCGCCTGACAGCACGTGCGTAAACTCGATCCAGTTGTCGCCTTGGTTGATGGTCCACTCGCCGCCGTCGACGACCTCATAGGTCTTGAAGCGATCGTAGTCTTCCTCCTCGGGCTTGCGGCAGACGCCGACGCCGATGCGGATGAACTCGCCGCCGACCTCCGCCTCGTCGTATCCGAGGCCTTTCATGTCGGTGACGAACTCTTCGACCGGACCGGTGATGCGGTCGTGCATGTTCTCCTCGCTGTACTCGCGCCATTCGCCGAAGAACTCGTGTCCGGCAAAGGTGAGCGAGTGGACGGCGCCGGACCAGTCAAAGCGCGTGCCCTGGTAGTAGCCGTTCTCGGCGTCGGGCAGGTAGAGCTTCATGTCGATGACGCCGTTGGAGACGGCGGCCTCGGGCGGACCGGACGGCTCTGCCTCCTGCGGGACGTGCGCGGGCGGCGAAGTGCATGCGAGGACGCAGACGAGAAGACAGGCGCAAGCGAAGAGGCGAGACATGATCTCGCTAGTCTAGCTCTCCTACACTCACCAAGACCTGCCACCGTGGTGAAGTCCAGCCGCCCACGTTCAACGCAATCGGCAGGTCTTCCGGCGGGAACGGTTGGACCATGGGTACCTTCACATTTACCTGCAGGACGCCGGATACGAGGCCCGGCGCCGCCCCGGTGTAGAGGACCTCGACGTCTCGGTGGTTGCCAATTGAGGCGGTTACGTCCAGCAGCGGCCGGCCAAGAGGCGATCGCGCAAGCGCGCCGTCTTCGGTGGGCGGCGCCATCTTCCCGGCGCCGGTCGCAAAGAAAACAACGATCGATCCCGGCGGCGCCGGATTCGCCGGGCCGTTGAGCGATCCGTCTTGGTTCAAGATGGCTCCTTGGCCCGTTCCGCTGGAGTCGAGCGTGAAGATGCCGGGTCGTGCGTGTCTAACTCCCAATTGGAGGGGCGAGGTTCGGCCTCCCGCGCCCTCCAGGTCGATCGCTGCCGAGCCGTCGACTGCAAATGGCACGATGCCGCTGAGTTGCCCTTCGGAGGTGAAGATCAGTGGAGCAGGCACGCCGTCGAAGCGCACACGAACGCCTCCCAGCTCAGTTGGAAAACGGCCGTCGGACAGTTGCGCGAGAGCGGGCTGCGGCGGTCCCAGCCTGCGTCCAAACACGGTGAAAATCATGCCTGGCGCGATCCCGGGTTGGTAGCTCGCCGCGTTCAGCGGTCCGGCGGTTGTTATGAGAGGCGCGTAGGGCTGGGGGCACTCCGCCGCTCTGCTAATCCTCCGAATCGTCTTGAAGGCTCCGTCTCTGAAGTAGAGGTCGCTGCCAACGCCAATGCTCATGGCCCCGACTCGCGTTAGGCGTGCTCCTGTGGCCAGGCCGCCGTCCCCGGAGTATCCAGGAACTGAGGACCCTGCGATGGTCGTCACCCTCCCGTCGGAACTCGCCAGTTGGATTTTCGATGCGAAGACGGCGCCGCTATGAAACAGACCGCCTTGAGGGCCGGCAACGAGCTCGGGCGCCGGAGGCAGGTAGCCCTCTGGAAAGTCCATGCGCGACCAACCTTCCTGCGGACGGTAACGGCGATAGGAGCCGTCTCGTACGGAAACGATGAGCGAGTCGTCTTTGTCCACGGTCATACTGGCAGCAGACTGAAGATTCGTCGTATCGCGGGGATCCGCGGGCAGCGTATGGATGATCCCGTCCGTCCCGATTCGGCGGATCCAGTAGCGGCCCAGCGGCCTGATCCACTGACGGAGATAGACGGCGCCCGTGCGGTCGACCGCCATGGCGCGGACGTCAGAGATCTCTGCTTCTGCGATTGGCCTGCCGTCGCCGCAGTCGGGTTCCTCACACGGCGTCCCGTCACTGGGGCCGATCACCGTCGTCAGTGTTCCTGTCGTATCTACGACGCCGATCCAATTCCTTGACGCCACATAGACGTTAGCCTTGCCGTCGATCCCAAGATAGGTCGCACCGGGGAGACGAGCGTCGACGGCTATCCCGTCTGGACTGCTGTGTGTGATCTCGCCTGTCCCTGCAAATGGACGGATCACACCGTCGAGGCCGATTACGCGGACCCGCCCCCCCGAGGCCAGGTACAGCTCGCCGCTTGGTCCGGAGAGTGTTGCATGTATCCAGGGCAGTCGGGCTTCGGCGGCAGGACCGCCGTCGCCGGCCGCCATTGTGAGGCCCACGCCGGCGATCGGATGGTATTCGCCGTCGATAACCTGCATCACACGCCGGTTTCGAACGACGTAGATCTGTCCGTCTTTCGTGACTGCCAGCTCCCCCGGTCCAGAGGATGTCAAGAGGAAGTCGGGCCTTTCCGCAACGGTCTGAAGCTGTCCATCCGACTGTAGGCGCAAGACGGAGATCGAGGTCTCAATGTAGATCGCACCCTCGCCGTCGATCTCGACTTCGGCTTCCAAGAAGGCGCGAGGCGGCAATGGCGAGTCAATCGTGCCGGATGGATCAATCCGTCGGAGCCTCTGTTGCCGACTGCCGATCACGTAGATCGCACCATCAGGCGCGACGGCCAGGTCTGACGGTCCGTCCAACCCCGCCTCGATCGCAAGTCCGCCGTCGCCCGAGTAGTCGCCTTGCGGCCGATTGGGGGTGCTTGTCCCGGCGATTGTAACCACTCGTCCGTCGAAGCCCAACCGGCGGATCCGGTGGTGCCTACCGACGCTAAAAACTAGTTCTCCGGCGGGAGTTATTGCGAGCTCAACGATACCGTCTAGACCGGTCTCAAGAGCGGGGACGTCCTCCGCGACTAGACTCCGCTCACCGGTCCCGACGACCGTGGTGATGACACCATCCGGCGTGACCCGACGTATTCGACGGTTGCCGTCGTCGTAGAAATATAGAGTTCCGTCCGGGGCAAAGACCAGTGACCGGGGCTCGTCCAACATCGCCTCGACGGCAAGGCCTCCGTCGCCGGAGAAGCCGCGCCGACCGCTGCCGACCGCGGTGCTGAGAATGCCGTCTGCTCCGATGCGCCGGATTACGTGCTGGCCAGCGTCGGATATCCAGAGCGACCCATCCGGGGCCGCCTGAACGTCGGTCGGATCGATCAGGTCCGCTTGTAAAGCCGGCAGGCCGTCGCCCAGAACGGTCGATCCACCGCCAGCCACCGTCTCGATAACACATGCCTGCTGCTCCTGGATCTGCGCAGCCGAGGTGTGGCAGCTCGCTAAAGCGGCGAACAGGAGTGACGCTCGCAATATCAAGTCCCAATTATAGGTTTTGATTCGGCGCGGGTTGAGCGCAGGCGGTCGACGGTTTCGCGGGTCTCGACCGGTGCGGAGCCGAGGTAGGTGGATAGGTCGCACAGGTCGTCCAACTCTTGGGGCGAGAACATGGAGGCGAGTTCCGCGTTGGCTGCGACCGCTTCGCGCAGCGTGCGGCCTTGGGCGGCGGCTTCGACGGCGCAGTCGTGCAGCGTGGTGTGAGCCCAGTCGCGGCGGCCGGTCTTGCGATAGATCGCGATCATGAGGCGCTCGCCGGCGGCCGTGCCGAGGACGTTGGGGTGATCGAGGTTGCGGCGCATCATTTCGGCGTCGACCTCCAGTCCCGCGATGGTTGCGAGCATCGTTTCGACCGAGCGGTGGGCGAGGCCGTAGCTTTGGGGCAGGGCGGTGAACTGAACGGGGACGCGCGTGCCGTCGCGGTTATCGAGCACGGCGACGCTTTCCATCGCCGAGGCGTATCCGCGGACGAGGGCGGCGGCGCCGATGACGTGTTCGAGCTTTTCGGGATTGCGCTTGATCGGCATCGTCGAGCTCGAATACTCCTCGGGGCGATAGGGCGCGGCGGTCTCGGCGATCTCCGATGATTGGCGCCAGCGCAGATTGAGCGCCCACTTGGAGAGCGAGCTAACGAAGGATGCAAGGCAGGCGACGGGTTCGGCAAGGCGGTCGCTGCGGGCGTGCCACTCGATGGGGGATGCGGAGAGTCCGAGCCGTTCGCCGACGCGGCGTTCGAGGTCGCGGGCGGATTCGACGTCGCCGAGTTCGACGAAGGCACTGCGCGATCCGACGGCGGCGCTGAGGCTGACGACGCGCCAGCGTTTCTCCGATTCGCGGAGTCGGTCGAAGTGTTCGCGAGCCTCTTGCGCCCAACCGGCAAGGATGAAACCGAAGGTGGTCGGGACGGCGTGTTGGGCGTGGCTGCGCCCCATCACCGGCGTCTCTGCGTGTTCGAGGGCGCGGTGACACAGCGCCTCTTCGAGATCGGTCAGGCGGTCGAGAACGACGTCGCTGGATTCGGCCATCATGCGAACGAGGCCGGTGTCGAGGATGTCTTGGGTGGTGGGTCCGACGTGAAAATGTTCAGCGGCGGGACCGCAATGTTCTCGAAAGGCTTTCAGGAAAGCGACCATGAGGTGGCCGGTTTCGCGGCGTCGATCAACGACGGCTTCGAGCGGAAAGGTTTCGAGCTTGGCCACGATCTCGCGGGCGGCTTCGGCGGGGATGCAGCCCATTTCGGCCTGGACCTCGACAATCGCGCCTTCGACGGCGCGCCACTGGCCGATGAGCGCTTCGTCGCTCCAGATGGAGCGCATCGCTTGAGTGCCGACGACGTCGGCGAAGACGTCGGAAGTGAATGGGACGAGACGGTTCACCTGGAGAGAGTCATCTGCGAAGCGTCATCGGGAAAATGGACTCAGAAATACCGTCCTTGACCACTGTAATAGAAACGGTTTGGGATCGGCGGCGGACCAGACGGCCCAGGCGTGCGGCATGCGGTAGGGGCGCAGGTACTCGGTGAGCGGAAGCGCTTCTTCTCGGCGGTAGGCGACGGCGTTGCCGAGGTCGGCGTGGAGATGAATCCAGGCGCCGCGCCAGCCGTTGTCTTCGACCGTCGGACGCTCGCCGAGCGCGAAGTCTTGCCAAGCCAGGCGGGAATAGGCGACGCCGGCGCGCAACGGGAGCCCCTGCATCAGGAAGGGGCGGACGTTGATTTCCATCAGACGCAGGCGTCCGTCGCGCCGGTCGAGCTTGAACTCGGCGTTGGCCATGCCGCGGTAGTCGACGGCGTCCAGCATGGCGGCGACGGCGTCGCGCATCGCGTCGGCGAGTTTGCGGTCGACGTGGGTGTGAGCGACTCGGCACACGCCGAAGAAGGGAGGGGTCTTGCGCATTTTGCGCATGGGGAATCCGCCGAGGAGATCCCCTTGCGAGGTGCGATAGACGGAGTAGTTGAAGAAGGCGGAGTCGGGGCCGGGAATGAAGTCGAGGACGCTCGACCGGATGCTCGCTTCGCGAAGCCGGCGTCGATGGCCGGCGAACTCTTCCTCGTTGTGAGCGAGGAACGCCTTCTTTCCGGGGAACGCCTCGCGGAAGAGGTGGCTTTGGTCGGGTTTGAGCACGACCGGCCAGCGCAACTGTTTCGTATCGAGCCGGGGGCTCTGAGCGTCGCCGTAGTCGATGGGAGTCTCAACGCCGAGATTTCGGGCGAGGACGAGGGTGCGGTCTTTTTCCAGCAGGGTTCGGGCGGCGTCCTCTGGGGGGGCTACGAGGCGGTAGCCCCAGCTTTCGAGGGTCGTTTGATAGTCGAGTAGGACGGTCAGCGCCAAGTCGTCGGTGGGGTAGACGGTCCAGCCCGGCCAGCTTGTTCGGCGCGCCTCCAGCAGTTCGATCAGCGCCTGGTTGCGGTGGGGGAACTCTTCCAGCCGAACCGAATCGGAGACTGCTCGGGAGACGTGGGCGATGTCGTAAGGGCGGGTGCGGACGACGGCGACTGGAATCGCGGCTTGCGCGAGGGCGCGGGCGACGGTCAAGCCGTTGACGTGGCCGCCGACGACCACGGCCCCTGTGGATTCGGCGGCCAAGCCGCGATGATAGCGCGGCCTAGCGGGGCAGCCGTTCCAGGTGGGGCATGAACGGCGTGACCTCAAACGGGAGTTTGTCCTGAGCCGTCCGCAGCGCTGCGGGGCGTGCGGGCAGCAGGGAGACCTGATTGGTCCAAGGGTCGAGCCGGACGCGGGACCCGAGGGGCAGCGCCGCGATTTGCTCCAGGCTTTCTTCGTCGAGGGCGGGGCTCATCCGGGCGAGCCGCCCGAGGCGGAGAAGTTCATCGCCCCAGGCGAGTTCATTGCCGAGGTTGCCTTCAATGAGGTTCGGCAGGCGGGACGCGTGCTTCATCAGCGCTTGGAGGAACAGGCCGGATCCGGCGAGCTGCTCGGCGTAGGGCGAGCGTGCGAGGTACGCGGCGGCCGCTCTGCCGGCGGCGGAGACCTCCTCAGGCGGGCGGCGCATGCGGATGCGGTCGAGCACGTCGATGTCGTCGAAGATGGTGTAGTCGCTGAAGCCGTAGAGGGTCTCGGTGTCGTGGCCGAGGGCGATATGGGCGAGCTCGTCGGACAGTGCGGCAGCGAGGGCGCCTTCATCGGGGAGGACGTCGATGAGGCCGCGACTGATGACGATCGCTTGACCGATGGAAAACGTCTCCAGCGGCGTGGTGAGTAGGACGCGGCAGTGGACCTCGAGATCGAGATTGTTGGTCGCGATGAGGTTGTTGACGACTTGGTCGAGGACGGCGTCGACTTCGCCTTTGGGCGCAAGTAGACCGGCCTTTTCGAGACGGTTGAGGACGTTGTCTTGGGCTTCTTCCAGCCAACGGCGGCGAGCTTCGAGCGGGGTGAGGCGTTCGGCCGGGTCGTCGTCCTCGACGGCTTCCGATTCGATGAGGACGGCGGTGAGCTCCTCGATCTGGGAGGAGGCGGAGGGCTCGTAGTTCCACAGTCGAGTCTGGGCTTTGAATCGGTTTCCGGCGCGGCCTTCGGCGTCTTCGTCCTCGATGTAGATGAAGGACGGCGCCCAGAATCCGGGCGTGGTTTCGGTGCGCCAACTGTCGAAGTGGAGCGAACCCCGCTTGCCGCGACCGAGGGCGTGGGTGCCGTTGAAGCGTACGATGCGGAAGGACTTGTCCTCGACCCAGATGCGCCCGATGAAGCCGTCGGCTTCTAGGGGGCGCAGATTGAAGACGAGGGTGCGGACGGAGCCGAGGAATTCACGTCGAACGAATTCGTAGTCGTACCAGTCGCGCTCGATTCCGGCGGGGTCCGGTGCGATCATGCGGGCGAACGCCTCGGCCTCAAAAGCGTGTTTGCTGAGCTTGAGCAGCTTGAGCGGACCTCGTGGATAGAAGGCGGCGCTGACCGCCAGGGATTCCCACTCCACGTCGGCGCCGCTGAGTTGGACTTTGCCGATCAGGTAGTGATCGTCCACTTGCTGCTGCGAGTCGGTTGGGTCTCCGACCGCTTGCAGATAGGTCTCCATGAACGGCTGGTAGGACTCCATTTGCTGGAGGAACTCGAACTCGGCCGCCACGACCCGATCGAGGATTTGGTCGAGGGCGGCTTCACCGTCGGAGTTGGCGGCGGCCTGAGAGAGAACGGGGGCGAGGACGCAGAGGAGTGCGAGGGTGGCGACGCGCATGGATGAAAGATTTCCGGACCGCTAGGAAGCCGTCTGAAAAGTAATTCGGATGATTGCGACGGTATCGACAGGGCGCCCGTCTCGTTTGGCGGGGCGAAAGCGGATGCCTCGGGCGGCGGCAGCGGCGGCCTCGTCGAGTCCGAAGCCGAGGCTGGATACGACCTCGAGCACCTGGGTTGCTCCGGAGGCGAGGAAGCGCACGCGCAGGCGGACGTCGCCTTCGACGCCGCGGTCGCGTGCGGCCTGGCTGTAGATGGGAGTCGGTTTACTCTCGATGCGCAGGGGCGACAGTGAGGGCGTTGGGTTGTGGATCCGCTTGGACGGCGACGGCTCACGGCGCTTGACGGCGGCGAACCCCCCGGAGGCGACGGCGGCTTGATTTGCGTCGGCGTGGCGGGACTTGGCGGCGCCGAATCCGGCCGCGCCGCGCGCTGTTTTTCCGGAGGCTGTTTTTCGAGCGATTCTATCGGCCGGGGAGGCCTCGCCCGCGCCGAATCCGGCCAGCGTCACGCGTGCGGAACCCGTGTCGGGGCCGGTTTGCCGATCCGCGGCGCCGAATGCGCCGGCTTGGACTGGGAGCGTTCGCGGGGAGGGTGCAGGGGCGGCGGGGGCGACTCCGAATCCCGCTGAGCGCACTTGAGGGGCCGCCACCTCAACGGGTTCCTGTCGCAAAGACAGATGCGGCGTCGAGGGGGCCGCGGCGACCTGGACTGTCGGGGCGTCGATGTGCGTCTGGTTGGGGCGGGCGGGGCGAGTTTGCAGCACGGCGGGAGCTTGGAAGCGTTCCGGTGGTCGCTGTTGGTGCGACAGCCGAGGAGGCGCGGGCGTGGACCGATGGACGGGGCGCCATACGGGCGGCGGCGAGACGAGGCGCACGGTCGCCACGTCGCGAGCTTCCGCATGTGCTCTTTCGAGCGGCGTCGGTAATTGGTCGACTTCGGGCGCGAGACTTACCGCCGCGGCGAGCGCAGCGTGCGCGGCAAGGCTATACAGATAGGAAGAACTTCGGCGCGGCATGGGCGCCCGTTCCAACTCAAGCATGACAAGACTCCTTCGCGAGCCGCGTTTCGACGGCTCCTCCGGAACTCCGTATCGGCCAGGGGAGAAGCTCTCTAGCGAATTCGTTGCGCGGGTGGTTGCGGCGGAGGGGGAGACTAGTTCGGGCAATTTTCCGGCGGGAGCGGTGGATGTGATGGAATTTGATTAGTGCGTGCTACGTCCCCTCCGGTGAAGTTCACCGTCAGCATTGAAGACAAGCAGCCGATGATCTGGCAGCTTGCAATCTTGCTGGAGTCTTTCCGCGGCAAGCTGCCGGACGGGTGGGAACCGTTCGTTGTCGTCTGCAACGACCATCGGTCGGTCTCATCGGCTTTGGCTCGGGTGCTCTCGACCTATGAGGCGCAATACGTTTGTGCTCCGAACTACCCGCGCCGGGAGAGCGTGGACTTTATCAGCGGCGCCGCGCCCTACGCCGGACTCAATAAAATCACGGCGCTCGAAGCCGTGGCTCCGTACGTGAAGGCTACGGACGTCGTGTGCTTGCTCGACACGGACATTTTTCTGTACGAGGACCTGAATCGGGACATCTTTCCCACGAGCGACGCTCTCTGCGAGAACTGGCTGATTGCGAAACCGCGCTTCTATTCGGGAAGAAACCACGTTGAGGGTATCGATCTGAAGCTCTTGTTGTCCGCCATGGGGACGGATCGCGAGTTCAAGGGGGGCGGCGTTCTGCTGTTCTTGACTGGGGGGACGCTCAGGAACCGAGCGTTCGTTCGAGACTGCTTTCGGTTTGCACAGGTGATGCTTCTTCTGGGGAAGATCCAGAACGTGCTGATGCCTTGGCAGGCGGAGATGCCCGCCTATGCGCTGGCTCTCACGACACACGGGATCGACTACGAGGTCATTGAGCATCCCGAGTTCTCTGTGGAGAACTACTCCGACCGGACGACGCCGAGCGGGTCTTTCTATCACTACTATGGTTCCGAGGCGTTTTGGGGTTCCTCGTGGGGCAAGTATCATTTTCGAAACCGTGATTTGTTGAGCGCTGATTTGGCGAGGTTCAAGGCACTGTCTCAGTCGGCTCACGAGACGTACTTCTTTGAATTGGCCCAAGCGGCGCGGGACCGGTTGGAGGGCGCTGACGCGAGCGGCCTGTCCGGGTCGGGCACGCACGCGGCGGACAAGAAATGGCATCGGGGGCCGATTACTGATTCCTTGCGCTATTTCCGCTTCCACGTGCTGAAGGCGATGGATCCGGGGGCGCCGACGCATCGGGACCTCACTTTGGCTTTTCCGCTGGTGTTGGTCTACCGGGTTTTAGCGCCGGTGCGCGCGTTGAAACGGCGGCTGCAGATGCGCCGGAAGCGGGCTGCGGGGGAGGCGCGGGCGAGAGAGGCGGCGAGATGATCGGCGCGCCTCTCGACGAGGCTTTCCGTGACTCTTGTTTTTGACGCAGAGTGTGTTGTTGCCCCAGAGTGACCTCCCATCGGATAGGGCGAATAGAAATAGCGTGGCTGATTCATTAGGAGATCCGAGCGGCGTGATTGTCCGGCATCTGATCGATGTTCCGGGGGCCGAGAGTACGCTCGCAGAGTGGTTCATCGAGGAATGGGAACCGTACTACGGGGAGTCAGGAGCGGGAGACGCCCGGGCCGACCTGCGCGCCGCCGCGGCTCGGGACCGTTTGCCGATCTGCCTGGTTGCGTTGGGTCCTGATGGGCGGGTCCTTGGGACGATCGCGTTGCGGGAGCAATCGGTCGCAGCGCGTACGCACTTCACCCCATGGGTAGCGGCATTTCTAGTGGGGCGAGAGCACCGAGGACAAGGAGTCGGGACGGCTCTGCTCGCGGCGGTAGAGAGAGAAGCTCGGGGGCTAGGCCTTGAGCGCTTGTACGTTGCGACCGATGTAGCCCATCGTCTCCTGGGGCGTCGCGGCTGGCATCGGTTGACAGAGAGTGCGTCCACCCTGCGGGGCGATGCGGAGATCTATTCGTTGGATCTTTGAGCTAGGGGCGTCCTACATCAGGCCGGAGAGACGACTGCTCGCCAAGGATTGTTTCCGCCCAGCACTCGTTGGCGGCTAGAATCGTCCCGTGTTGACGCCACTACGTTTGAGTCGGTTCCTGGTCCCGGTCACCCTCCTCGTTCTGTCTTGCACGCCGAAGCCTGCTGCCGACCAAGGCGGGGCGGACGTCATGCGCGACTCCCTGATTTTTTACGCCTCGTTTGACGAGACCCTGGACGCGGATCTCGCTCTAGGGCAGGGGAGCCTTCGTACACGATTCGGAGCCCTCAATGATCCCGACGGGTTCCGGTTCGAGGACGGTTACCCTCAGGGCGTCTTTCGCGTAGCGCCCGGCCAGGGCGTGCACGCTGGGGCGCTCCAGGCCCTCGACGTGCTGCCCGACAACGGCCGGATCTTCTTTCCGGCCCAGAGCAATTTGCCCTATGACCCGCGAGGCTGGAGCGGGACCGTGTCGTTTTGGATCAAGACGAACCCCGACACGATGCTGAAGACGCCGTTCTGCGATCCGGTGCAGATCACCGAGAAGGGAGCGACCAATGGAGGTTTGTGGATCGACTTCCCGGATAGCGACCCGCGCGATCTTCGGCTGGGCGCCTTTCAGTCCGAGGGAGACGGTCGCGAGCGAATTGCGGAATCCGCCGAGGATGCTCCGCTGGTCGTCGTCAGCCCGGTGAGTTTCAAGGAGACCGATTGGCATCACGTCCTGTTCACTTGGAGTCATTTCGACTCCGGCTCCGAGAACGCTCAAGCCGCGCTCTACATCGACGGAAAGGCGCAAGGTACGATCGGCGGTCGGAATATCACGATGGATTGGGATGTCGGCCGAACGGGGATTTACGTTGCGGTCAACTATATTGGCCTGCTCGACGAGTTGGCGGTCTTCGATCGTGTTCTCACCGAGGAAGAAATTTCCATCCTTGCGACCGACCCCGCGGCGTTGGCCGTGGAGGCGGCGGCGGCGTTCAACGTACAATCAGGGATCGGCTGAGAGTTGGAAGTGGAGAAGCCGCCCGGGTGGCGAAATGGCAGACGCAGAGGACTTAAAATCCTGGCGACGGGGTGTAGCTCCAGGGAGCCTGCGGGAGCAGGTTGCATCTTTTCAGTAGTTTAGCCTTTGCGGCGTTACCTTCGACTCCCTGCCGCTCCCTAGGTAGTCCCCACAAATCTCCCCACACTTTTGCGCTGCAGAGGATACGCACCCTCGACCCCTTGCGCGTCGTTCGGCATGTGGACCATCCTTGCGACGAGTGGCCCGGCGGGAAGGCCAAGCAGAGCGAGGTCGTGGTGCTCTTTTGCATCTCCAGGGGGCGCTGCCTACACGCGGACTTGTAGGAAGTGGCTCCGAATCGCTTGCCGCCGCCACAACTGGCGCCTATCGACGCCTAAGTGTCGGAAGACCGCGTTTCCACTTTCGATCCGGGATGTCAGCACGATCAAACCGGGTTCCCAGAGGGCTTTAGAGGCCATCTATTGGCCTTCTCGGCGTCGAGAAATCGGAAGGTCAACGGAAGGCTTGTTCTCAACAGGAATCCGCCCGACAGCCGAAAGACGGTAGAATCGTGCGGTCGTGATCGGCCAGACCAATAGCCATTACCGCGTGCTCGAGAAGCTCGGAGAAGGCGGGATGGGCGTGGTCTGCAAGGCCGAAGACATGAAGCTTGAGCGGATGGCGACCGTGAGCGGGATTGAGGGAATCTGGGTATGATCCTGACCGAACGATACTTTTCTGGTTGTCTCCACCGCCTGCGACGATCGGGTGTCATGAGGCGTTTCCACCTCTTCCTTGCCCTAGGGCTTGTCGCAGGGCTGATGCAAGCCCAAGACTGGTCGCGCTTCCGAGGCCCGAACGGAACCGGCATCGCTCAGGATTCCGGCTATCCGGTTGTCTTCGGGAGGGGGCGCAATCAACTTTGGCGGACGCCCGTCCGTCCTGGCAAGTCGTCTCCCGTCCTCTCTGACAGCCACGTTTTCCTGACAGCGGCAGAGGAAGGGCGGCTCTACACGCAATGCTTCGATCGCGACACCGGTCAGCTCGTTTGGGAGCGGAGCATAGCCCAGCCGCGCCAAGAGCTCGCAAACAAGCTCAACCACGAGGCAGCGATCACGCCCGTCACCGACGGCCAGGCTGTCTATGCCTTCTTCAAGGACTTTGGCTTGGTCGCCTATAGCTCGGAGGGCGCGCAGCTATGGGAAAGCCCGCTGGGACCGTTCACCAATCTAATGGGGGTGGGCGCCTCGCCAATTCTGGTCGAGGACGATGTGGTCGTGGTCGTCGATCAGTTCACGGGTTCCTTCGTAGCAGCCTTCGCCCGACAGACCGGCGAGATGCGCTGGAAGGCAGACCGGGTTGAGGGGGAGAGCTGGTCAACCCCAGTTCTCCACGAAGGCCGGATCGCGACTTCTGGACACGGACAATTTGGGCTCCATGACGCCGTGACCGGACGAAGGGTCGGAACCCACATGCCACTCGCCCCCGCGAGCGTTGCCAGCCCGGCGCTCTCCGCAGATATTCTCTACACATTCGGATACGGACTTGGGAACTCCGGCGACAGCGCGTCCGCCTCCTTGAAGGCGCTTGAGCGACGAGATCGGGACGGCGACGGAAGACTGACTCCCGACGAGTACGGCGATAAACCGATAGAGAATTATTTGGCGCGGAATGTCGGCAATCGAGATGGTGTTGTGACCGCGGACGAATACGAGGTGTTTATGAAGAGCGCGCAAGGAATCAATGCCCTAGTGGCATTGCGGATCACGCAGGACGGCGCCGAAGAGCTGTGGCGCCAAGAGGGAAACTTCAACTTCGTGATTCCATCTCCTCTGGCGTATGAGGACGTGATCTACGTAGTGCGCAACGGAGGCATCCTAACGACGTACGACGCCGCTAGCGGCGCCGAGCTCAAGGTCGCTCGGTTGACCGGCGCTCTGGGCGGGTATTCCGCGTCACCCGTGGCCGCCGAAGGCCGCATCTGGTTCGGGAGCGAGGAGGGGAATGTCGCTGTTGTCCGGGCTGGACGCGATTGGGAAGTCGCGCAGGTCAACGAGCTCGGTGAGGGGATCTTCGCCACGCCCGCGCTGTCGGGTGGCGTTATCTACCTGCGAACCGAAGACGCGCTCTATGCGCTCCGGAACACGGAGTGATGGCGCTTCACAGCCACGCTAAAGTCTGAAAGCGTCCGGGCCGCAACAAATCCAGAAAAGGTCGAGCCGCCTGAAACTCGTGACGTCCGCAACCTGGCAGCCGGACGCCACTCCTCGCCCTTCCTCGAAGCCCGCCACGATCGACTTCTACTCCAAGAAGCTCAAGCATCTCCTGGAGTACGAGCCACTCGCGAAGCGCAAGCTCGACGGGATCGATGAGAAGCTGATCGACGCGTATAAACAGAAAAGGGCGCGCACGATCTCCAGGTATGGGCGCTTGCTGTCGCCTGGGTCGATCAACCGAGAGCTGGCGACCCTGAGGCGGCTGTTGAGGCTAGCGTGGAAGTGGAAGCTGATCGATCGTGTACCTGAGATCAAGTTGTTGCGCGGCGAGCGACAGCGAGACTTCATCCTCTCCCGCGAGCAAGAGGCCAATTACCTCGCCGTCGCTCCTCCCGACCTTCACGATGTGGCTGTCTTGATGCTGGACACTGGAATGCGTATCGGCGAGGCTCTCTCCCTCAGATGGGAGGCCGTGACTCTGCAACCTGCTCCAGGTGCACGCAACGGCTACGCGACGGTGGTGAGTGTGGCGTCCAAGAACTCCAAGGCTCGAAACGTGCCCTTGACGACCCGTGTGGTTGAGATGCTCAGGGCGAGGAGCCTGACGAGCGGTGAACTGGTGTTTGTCCGCACGGGTGGCCGACCGCTGGTGGCCACGTGGTTGAACGAACGGCACCGCGCTCTGCGCGCCAAGCTCAAGTTGACCTCAGACTTCGTGCCTCACAGCTTCCGTCACACTTTTGGGACAAGACTTGGCGAGGCAGGAGCGGACCCGTTCACGATCATGAAGCTGATGGGGCACTCCAGCGTGGTCGTCTCGCAGCGGTACGTCCATCCCACCCCGGAGACATTGGAGTTGGCCGTGGAGCGAATGGCGGCGCTCAACGTACAATCAGGAGTGACAAATGCGCTGGAGTCCCCACAAATCTCCCCACAATAGGATTCTGAGAGGGTGCTCCAGAAGTTGTAAGATCTTGAAATAGAAAAACTTGCCCGGGTGGCGAAATGGCAGACGCAGAGGACTTAAAATCCTCTTTCCGCAAGGAAGTGCGGGTTCGAGTCCCGCCCCGGGTACCACTTTCGCGTTCAGTTGCTCGAGACGGCCCCGTCCGGCTCGACCGGCGCCGCGGCTCGTAATCGGAATCGATCCGACGGGGTGAGCTGCTTCGACGGGAGCGTCGCTTCCCCGGAGATTCTTGTGAAGTGGTCTCTGACGCGCCGTGGCAAGAGCCCTTCGTGTGTTCCAGGTTGCCTCAGGGCGCATAGCCGGCTTGGCGCACCCTCCACCCGCGTCGCGATGCGTTCGCCGCCTCTTTAGGGAGACGTGCAACTCTCATTAATGCAATTGGTTAGGGCGTCATTCAATGGTGACGTTGAGGTAAGACGGTCGCCATGGAATTGCTTGCCGGGGCCGTGTGATTCTCGGCCTGAGCGATGACGTGAAACCGTCGGAGTCGCCGAGTTTTGAAAACGGCAATTGAGGAGATTACGATGCCCTATCCCCAAGTTCGAACGATCGGTCGCGTGAGGCTGCCGGTGGTCGTCAGCGATCAGGCGACGGAGAAGACCTTGGAGCAACTGATGCACGCGTACCAAGAGTCCGAAGCGGCGGCGCCTAGTGAGTTGGTCGAGCGGCTCACGCCCCAGCTGCGGCGTTTCTTCCTGCGGCTCCAGGCGTCCGGCCCGGACGCCGAGGACCTTCTGCAGGACTTCTGGTTGCGGGTTCACCGCTTTCGGCACACGTATCGGCGAGACAGTCCTCTTCTTCCCTGGCTGTTCGCGATCGCGCGCAATACTCGCGTGGACGGATTTCGGCGAGCGAAGCGACAGATCACGACCCCCGTGCTCGAGATGGATCAACTGCCCGACACGAGATCGGCGTCGAACGGCTATGAGGCGAGGCTCGACCTGCAGCGGCTCTTGGCGCTGTTGCCGGACGGCCAGCGAGAGGTGGTCACGCTACTGAAGTTGTCCGGGCTGACGCTCGAAGAGGTGGCAGCGGCTACGGGCAACTCGGTAGGTGGAGTGAAGCAGAAGGCGCACCGCGCTTACAAGCGAATGCGGATGGTGGACCAGGGCGGGGCGTCGAGGCGATTTCGCCCCGGCGGAGGGCGCGTTTGTGGTGAAGTTTGAGCGGAGCCTTTGTGTCGGCGAAAACTCTCATCCTCGTTGCGCTGGGCGTGTTTGCCGTCTTCTATGTCGTGATCCTGCTGGACTCGTTGCGACAACGCCGCTCGGCGGACGAATCCGGCGCTGTCGTTTTTCCTGCTTCCGCCCAATTGACGACCGGGTTCGTGACCAATTTCTTCGACACGCTGGGAATCGGATCCTTTGCAACAACGACGTCCATCTTCAAGTTCTTGCAGATGGTTCCCGACAGATTGATTCCGGGGACGTTGAATGTGGGGCACACGTTGCCGGTCGTGTTGCAGGCGTTGATCTACATCTCCGTGATTGAGGTGGATCTCACGACGTTGGTTGCGATGATCACGGCGGCGGTAGGCGGAGCCTGGGTTGGCGCCGACAAGGTTGCGAGACTGCCGCGACGGGCTGTGCAACTCGGGATGGCTACGGTGCTGTTGCTGGCGGTAGGGGCGATGTTCATGAGCCAGATGGAGCTGTTCCCGGTTGGCGGCGAAGCGCTGAAGCTTGAGGGTTGGCGGCTGGCGATCGGGGTGGCCGGGAATTTCGTGTTCGGCGCTGTCAGCACGCTGGGCGCGGGCTTCTATGCGCCCTGCATGATTCTGGTGAGTCTGCTGGGGATGAACCCGGTCGCAGCCTTTCCGATCATGATGGGCTCGTCGGCCTTCTTGATGCCGGTGGCCAGCGCGCGATTCGTGAGACGCGGAGCCTATGATGCTGCCGCTGTGGTCGGGCTTGCAGCGGGCGGAATCGTGGCGGTCCCGTTGGCGGCGTTCATTGTGAAGTCGCTGCCGCTTGATGTCTTGCGGTGGTTCGTGATCGTCGTCGTCCTCTACGCGGCGGCGCTGATGCTCCGGTCAGCGGCGGGGGATGCGCGCGCTGGGGGCGGCAAAGCGTGACCTGGTTAGAGGCGCGATGGTCCAGCCGCAGCTCCGAAGTACAATGTGGTCGCAGATGAGAGTGTTCAGCGCCTTGGCGGCGTGCGTTCTGACGGCGAGTACGCTGCAAGGGCAGTCGGATTCGGCCACTTTCGGCGAGGAGGTTCTTCCCATCCTCGAGCGCCGCTGTGCGCTATGCCATCGCGGGGACAACGCGCAGAAGGGACTGCGCGTGACGAGCGCGGCGGCGTTGCTGGAGGGGGGCGAGGGGGGCCCGGCGGTGATTGCGCACGCTCCCGGCGAAAGCCTCTTGATGGCGAGGATTGGCGGAGAAGAGCCGTCGATGCCGCCGGCAGGCGAGAAGCTCACTGAGGACGAGGTGGACGCGATCCGCCGGTGGATCGCGTCCGGAGCGGCCTATGACGCCGAGGCCGAGGGGGGCGAGGGCGGCTTATGGTGGTCGCTGCGGCCGTGGGAGCCAGTCGACCCTCCCGAGGTCGACAGCGATTGGGCTCGGTCGAATATCGACCGATTCGTTTTGTCCGGTCTCGAAGAGCAAGGCCTCTCTCCGTCGCCGGACGCTGATCGACGTACGCTCATCCGGCGGGTAACTTTTGACCTGCTAGGCCTGCCGCCGTCGCCCGCACAGGTCGAAGCCTTCGTGAGCGACGAGGCGCCCGATGCCTACGAGAGGCTGGTGGACGAACTGCTGGAAGATCCGGCCTACGGCGAGCGCTGGGGCCGGCACTGGCTCGACGTGGTTCGCTTCGGCGAGAGCAATGGATACGAG
>Ga0209273_10000637_pt1 | contig 40539 bp, 34 predicted proteins | sample tdAd471_FD_187126 | JGI IMG/M metagenome (GOLD analysis project Ga0209273, IMG submission 187126) | Marine sediment microbial communities from the Atlantic coast under amendment with organic carbon and nitrate - tdAd47.1 (SPAdes)... | ecosystem: Environmental > Aquatic > Marine > Coastal >...
CGACTCGATAAGGTCGAACATCGACGCAAAATACCCGGCACTACCGCCTTGCCAAGTCCCCGTCTCCACAATCACGTCCGGCCGGTTCTCAAACAGGATCTCCTGGTAGACCCACATGTCCAGCGGGTTCTTGAGCAGCGGCGTCCCCAACCAGTGGGTGTCGCGGAAGGTCCTTGGCCACCACGTGTCGTGGAATTGCCGATGAAAAGCCGCGGTCACGTGCTCTTCCTGCTCCGCCCAGAGCGCCATTCCGTTCAGCCCGACCATCAACCCCGCGCAGACCGCAACCAGCACGTCAAACCGCCGAATGGTCCTTTTTGCCAGCCACTCTCGCCCTCTTCCGCCAAGAAAGAAGAGTCCTCCGAGCACGGCTGCAAAGAGTCCGGCGATAATGCTGTAGCGAACGAGTTCCGGGTTCATCACGTTGATAGTACGGAGAAATCGTCAATTCGCCCGTCCCTGAATAGACTGAGTTTTCGCGCGGACCACGCCTAGATCCTGCCGCCGAATAGTCCGACATCGGCGGCGCCTTATCGGCTCCGCGCTCTCTCAAATTCGGAGTGCCTAAAGCCTAGAACCTAATGCCTTCTATACCCCCGCCGCCGAGCAAATCTCCACCAAGAACCCGTCCAAATCCCGCACATAAGAGACCGTCTGCCCCCAAGGCTTGGCCTCCGGAGCCTGCACCGCCTCCGCCCCGTGCTCCACGGCCCGCGCATAGGACGCTGCCACATCCTCCGTCACCAACCCGACCTCCACTCCGGGCGCGGGCTCCTCTCGCCGCGCCTTCCGATACGTCATTCCCAACCCTTCAGCCGCCTTGTGCGAAACGAATCCCAGCGTCGTCGCCCCGGTTTCCATCTCGGCGTACCCGGTCTCATGCACCATCTTCCGCGTCAGTCCAAAAGCCCTTTCATAGAACTCCACCGTCTTCGGCACGTCCGCCACGTAGAGCAGTAGATATCCAAGTCTCATACCCCAATCCTCCCCCTGTCACACCGCTCCCGTATTGGACGAATGGAAACCGCACCGGAGGTCAACAACGGGGACTGCCACATCAAGGCGTCGATTCCACAGCAACAACCCAGCGCGTGCTGGCTGTCCCCAAGTGCCTCAATGCCAACAACTTCCACGGCTATTCTTCTTCTCTTTCAGTGCCTCAATGTCAGCACCTTCCACCGCCATTCTTCGTCCTTACTACAGCCACGAACGCACCAGCCGCTACCCCAACTCCGTCGGCAGCACCCCCGTTAACAATCGACACTCCCTGATCATGTGCCCCTGGTCGCAATACCCAGCCTCCAGTGCCGCCGCGGCCCACTCCATGCCCGACCGCCGAACCTCGCGCAACCTCTGCAACCGCATCACCCGTTCAAACTGCTTTGGCCCTGTTCCCACTTCCCTAAGGAACAGTCGATTCAAATACTGCCTGCTCACTCCGACGCCGTCCGCCGCAACCTCTACCGTCGCTCCGTTCCCCAGCATGCGCGCAGCTGCCGCCACCCGTCCGTTCGGCTCATCAACATCCTCCAATCGCGCAAGTAAGGACGATTCCAAAGCCCGCACCCGGTCCCCGCCACAGCCTGCCTCGGCCAACTCGTCCGCCAGCCTCGCGTCCCGCAACTCCGCCTCGCCGTCCGTCACCTCATTCGCCGGGAATCCCAGAAACGCCGACGCCCCGCCGGGCTTGAATCGCACCGCTGCAATCTGCAGTGACTCCGTAGGCTCAAACACCGTCGCCCGCGTCATCGTCCCGACAACCCGCGGCTCCGCGCCCGTCCAGCATCCACAGGAAGTCAATACACCCGTCCGGCAGCACCCGATGCGCATGTCCCGCCCATACCGGGCTCGTCCAGTAGCAATCCACATGGGGCTGCAACGCCCCTGCCGGCCGATACTCGCAATAGCTCCTCACCCAGATACGCCCGCCAAATTCTACCAGCGCCGTCCGCTATCCTTCGTACCGAACCATGAGGTTGCTGCCCATCTGTGCTCTAGCCGCTCTCGCCGCATCCTGCGGGACCCCGGAGCCCGGGCCTGCCGCCTCGCCCCCGTTCTCCTTCGTCGTCCATGAGATCGGCCGCCCCGGCGGCGACAAATTCGGCCAGACCAGCGCGCTCGACGTCGATCAAGACGGCGACGTCGACTTCATCTCAGGCGCCCGCGGCGGCCCTGTCTATTGGTTCGAGTACCGCGCCGCGGACGACTGGGGCCGCCATCTCATCGGCGAGGAAACTCCCACCGACGTCGGCGGCACGGCATTCGACGTGGACGGCGACGGCTGGGTCGACCAAGTCTCCGGCTCCGTCTGGTATCGCAACACCGGAGAGCCCCGGCAACCCTTTCAACGCTTCGAAACCGGCGCCGTCCCCACCCACGACAATCTCTCCGCCGACGTCAACGGCGACGGCAAACTCGATCTCCTCTCCCTTCTCGACAAGCAAGGCGTCTTCTGGTACTCCATACCGGAAGATCCGACGCAGCCGTGGATCGAGCACCAGGTCCTCGGCCCCACCGATCCTCCCTGTCATGGTGGTCTCGCCGCCGGCGACATCGACGGCGACGGCGACGTCGATCTAGCGCGTCTCGATCGATGGCTCGAGAACGCGGACGGGCAGGGAACCTCCTGGGTCGAGCACCCCGACTTCGACTTCGGTCAAGCGGGTCCCTGGGGCCTGCAAACCCGAGCTGAACTTCTTGATCTCGACTCCGACGGCGATCTCGACCTCGTCCAAGCCGAAGGCGACGTCCTCGGCGGCGGAGTCGCCTGGTTCCGAAACGACGACGGACGCGGCGGCGCTTGGACGCGCATCCTCATTCGCCTCCCCGGTCACAACCAGGACTTCCACTCCATCTGCGTCGCCGATTTCGACTCCGACGGCGACCCCGACGTCTTCTCCGGCGGCGGCCCGCTCACTGAAGGCGAGCACCGTTGGTTTATCTGGGAGAACACTGACGGCCTGGGCGAGCAATGGCAAGAGCACGTCGTCGCAACCGGCCGTCCCACCCACGAATCCGTCTGCGCCGACGTCGATCAAGACGGCGATGTCGACATCCTCACCAAACCCTGGAACGGCGACCTACACCTATTCGCCGAGAATCAACTCGTCCCCTCAAATAGTCCGCGAGATTGACTACCTAGTGATAGGTAGGTAGAATCAAAACGTGGCCGCCCAAGCCGACACCGCTTCTCAACTCCTCGACGCCGCTCAGGTCCTCGTCCAGCGCCGTGGCTACAACGCCTTCAGCTACAAGGATCTCGCGGAGACCGTCGGCATTCGTACCGCCAGTATCCACTACCACTTCCAGGCCAAGGCCGACCTCGGACAAGCTCTCATGGGCCGCTATCTGGCCGAGCTCAATCGCAGCCTCGCGGAGATCGACCGAACTTCTCGAAGCCAACGGTCGAAACTCCGCAGCTTCATCGACCTTTACAGACAGACCGAAACCCGCGGCGCCGTCTGTCTTTGCGGCTCTCTCGCCTCCGATCAAGAAACCCTGCCCGAAAACCTCCAGCACGCAGTCTCCGCCTATTTGCACCGAGCCGAGGGGTGGGTCGCATCGACTCTGAAGCAAGGCGTCCAGGACGGCGAGTTCGTCGTCCAAGGAAAACCCGGGCAGACCGCTTCCACACTGGTGGCAAGTCTCCAGGGCGCGCTCATCGTCTCCCGTGTGCGCGGTGGCGCCTCCGTCGTAGACGACGTCCAGCGCACGTTTCTAGCCGCGCTCAGGACTCCATGACCGTTTTTTTGTAACTCAAAACTACCTACTGATAGATAGACCAAGGGAGCATCAAGCACATGTCTCAAGAATCCAACGCCGTCGCCCTCATTCTTGGGGGCTCCTCCGGAATGGGCAAGGCGACCGCCGAACGTCTGCTCCGCCGCGGGATCCCCGTTCATCTCGTCGCCCGCGGCGCCGAGCGCTTGGCGGACGCTCAACGGGAGCTCGCGCCGTTAGGATCAGTTCAGACGACTTGTCTGGATCTCTACGACCCAGTCGCCGTCGAAGCATTCATCGAGACGATCGACGCCTCGTCCGATCACATCCGCTATCTCGTTAACTCCGCCGGCTATTTCAGTCCCAAGCCTTTCCTTGACCATGAGAGAGCCGACTACGACCGCTACCACGATCTCAATCGCTCCACCTTCTTCGTCACTCAGGCCGTTGCGCGCAACATGAAGACGCACGGTGGCGGATCGATCGTCAATATCGGCTCCATGTGGGCCAAGCAAGCCGTCAAAGCGACGCCGTCTTCGGCCTACTCCATGGCGAAGGCGGGCCTGCATGCCTTAACGCAACATCTGGCAATGGAGCTTGCGGACCACAACATCCGCGTCAACGGCGTCGCGCCCGCCGTCGTGGTCACGCCCATCTACGGCGCGTTCATTGAGCCGGACAAGATCGAAGAAACTCTGCAGGGCTTCAACGATTTCCATCCCATCGGTCGAGTCGGCCGTCCGCATGACGTAGCGTCTGCGATTGACCATCTCCTGTCCGACGAGTCGTCCTGGACCACTGGGGCGGTATGGGATGTCGATGGCGGCGTTATGGCCGGGCGGAACTAAACGTCTTCGTGCTGGCAGAAGTAGTGGTCCATCGCAACCTTATTGGCCTCTGCCATCCGCGTCGATAGATCGCGCATCTCCTCGCCCGGCATCGGCTGGAAGTCGCGCGCCAACGCCGTGTTCTCACGGATGAAGTCCAACTGCGGCATCCCAACCACAGCCGCCGCCACCGGAAGGCTCAAGCTGTATTGCAGCAGCGGTCCAATCGACGACTTCGCCGGGCCATGGCCCAACAGGCCGTCTTGGGCCGTCACCTTCATCGCCAACACGCCCAAGTTCTTCTTCTTGGCGACCGGCAGGGCGACCCGTTCAAAACTGTTCTCCGGGACCGGCGGCAGGTTCTTGCCTGCCGTCGACCGCCCTTGCAGAGCTGCGTTCAACGCCATCTGGGTGCAGTCGAAGTCGTGCCGCTCCAGCGCCTTGGCCAACGTCTCTGGAAACGTATGGCTCGTCACGCCGATAAACCGCGCAGCGCCCTCGTCGCGAAGTCGAAGCAAGGCCTTCAGCGATCCCTTCTCCGCCGCCGCGAGATCCTCGTCGTCCCACAAGTTGTGGATGTGGCACAGGTCCACATGATCCGTGTTCAATGACTTCAAGCTTTGCTCAAATAAGCGCATCGCATCGTCATAGCTCCGCTTGCGGATCTTCGTCGCCAGAAAGACCTCCTTCCGGCGCGTCTTCATCACCTCGCCGACGTACTTCTCGCTGTTTCCACCGCCGTATTCCTGGGCCGTATCGAGGTAGGTGATGCCCGAATCCATCGCCAGATGGATCGCTTCCACCACCTTGTCGACTTCGCCGTAGGCCATCAACCGGCTGCCGCAGCCCAGCGCTAGGATTGAGACCCTCTCGCCCGTCCGACCCAGCACGCGAGTCGGCAGCGTCTGTTTCCCGTCCGCATTGCCGGTCGCCGCGGCGGCGGCGGCCGTACCCAAGAAGGTGCGTCGCGAAAGATCCTGTTTCATGGCCTAGACCATGCCATACCGGACGCCGCAATCACAAGCCCACAACCTGTTTTCAACCAACCACTTCCGCCTCTCTGGCCTCGTTCTCTCTTGCCCCCGCGGCCTACCCTGGGAGCAAGCTCTTTGCGCCGAAGCATGCTTCCTTCTTCTCCCGCCGTGCCGCCTTCGAGCTGCGCTCGAACGTTCTTCCTCTCTTCCAACCACGGAAGCCAACAACGGGGACTGTCACATCAAAGCCTCGACTCCACCGCAACAACCCAGCGCGTGCTGACTATCCCCAAGTGGCTCAATATAGATAACTTCCACGGTTGTTTTTCCGCATTCAAGCAACGGACGACTCCGTCCCAACAACCATCCCAGCGTGTTCCCTCCGGAACCCCTGGATCGACCGATTAACCAATCCCAACCTGCCATCCTAACCCACCTTTGAAAACAAATAACTTAGCCCAGAAACCGCGTCAGCCCCACGACATCCGCGACCGTTTATCAACAACTTGCCGCCCTCAAACCCCCAAAAGATGTCAGGACCATGACAGCAACCTGACATCTCCTGACGGCCCTTTCACCCACTGCTAAACTACCGCCGTGACCCGTCGAGACCTCCTCCTGGCCGCCGCGGCCGCCGCCCCCGCCTCGCTCGCCGCCGCCTCCTCCTCCGTCGAGGTCCGCAACGTCCGCCGCGCCTTCCACAACGGCGAACACAACGCTTTCACCGATCTCATTCGCTTCCAAGGCCGCCTCTACCTCACCTTCCGCTCCTGCCCGGACGGCCACATGGTCCATCCGACCTCTCGCATCCTCATCCTCCAAAGCGACGACGACGGAGCCTCCTGGAGCGAGGTCCACCGTTTCTCCGTACCCATGAGGGACGTCCGCGACCCTCACTTTCTCGTATTCCAATCCAAGCTCTTCGTCTATTCCGGCACCTGGTATTGCGGCGACTCCTCCCCCGACTCCTACGACCAGAATCAGCAATTGGGCTACGGCGTCTCTACCTCCGACGGCAAGCACTGGACCGCCCCCCGCATGCTGGAGGGCACCTACGGACACTACGTCTGGCGCGCTGCGGCCTCCGACGGCAAGGCCTATCTCTGCGGGCGCCGCAAACGCGGTTTCGCCGTCACTGCCACCCGCGCTGAGCGCGATCCGATCGTGGAATCCGCCCTGCTCGTCAGCGAGGACGGCTGGAACTGGACCACCGCCGGCCTCTTCCAAGAGAGCTATGGGAACGAGACGGCCTTCCTCTTTGAAGACGACGGGGCCGTGCTCGCTGTGGCCCGCCGCGGAGACAACCGTACCGCCCAGCTTCTCCGCTCTCGTCCTCCTTTCGACCATTGGGAGCGGACCGACCTCGGTCAATTCCTGGGCGGTCCTCTAGTCGCCCAATGGGGCGATCGGACGCTCGTCGGAGGCCGCAACGTCCCGCGCGGAGACCGCCGCACCACCCTCTATTGGCTGGAGGACGGAGCCCTACGCCAGTGCGCTCAGCTCCCGTCGGCGGGAGATAATTCCTATCCCGCATTCGTCGAATTCACTCCGCAACGCGGCCTCCTCTCTTACTACTCCACCCACGAGAAAGACGCCTCCGGCCGGCCGTTCACGGCCATCTACCTTGCCGATCTGCGTTACACTGCCCGTCGATGAGTTCGACCCGACGCACCTTCCTCTCCCTCGCTGCTGCAGCCGCCGTCGCCCGCGCCGCCCACCACGAGGAGGCGCCGCTGATCGACACCCACATTCACCTCTTCTCCAAGGATCGCAAGCGCTTCCCGGTCCATCGCAACGGCCCCTACGATCCGCCCCCGCAGACCGTCGAGACCTACGGCCCCTTCGTCAAGGAAGCAGGGATCGCGCACTCGGTCATCGTTCACCCGGAGCCCTACCAGGACGACCACTCCTACCTCGAACACTGCTTCGCCAACGAGCCCTCTAAGGGCTATTTCAAGGGCACCCTTTTGCTCGATGCGCTGCGAGAGGATTCGCCCGCACGCGTCGCCGCGATGGTCAAGAAGCACCCCGGGCGCATCGTCGCACTTCGCGTTCACGCCATGGGCGAACGCGGCGCTCCCCCCAAGACCTCCGGCACGATCGTCAACCGCGATCTCTCCTCCGACGCCATGGCTCGCTTCTGGCGCGCGGCCGCCGATAACGACCTCGCCGTTCAGATGCACTTCAAGCCCTACTTCGCTCCGCAAATCGACGCCCTCAAAGCAAAATTCCCCAGCGTCCCCGTGGTCCTCGATCACCTCGGCCGCAACGGCATGGGCAACCCCGTCGACTTCGAGGCCGTGCTCGCGCTCGCCAAGCGCCCGAACACCTACATGAAGTTCTCCGGTTGGCCCTATTCGTCCAACGTGGACTTCCCCCACATGGACCTCAAGCCGGTCGTCCGCCGCGTCTTCGATCGCTTTGGGCCTTCCCGCATGATCTGGGGCGGACTCGGCTACAACATCGCCGACTTCAAGGCCCGCCTTGCGATGCTTAATGAGATGTTCGACTACGCTACTGAAGACGACCGTCGTCAGATCCGCGGCTTGACCGCGAAGCGTCTCTTCGGTTTCTAGCGGAGGCTCTTACCGCGCGTAGTAGCCGTCGCGGGCGCGGACCCGAGCATTGGTCCGGTCGACGCGAACCTCTACGGGGCGGAACTCCCCGTTGAAGTCTTGATTCTGCGGACGGTAGGCGATGCCGTATACGCTTCGCAGCTCTTCGCCTACCTCTCTGCTGACTTTGCGAAAGTCTTCGATCGTGGAGGCGGCGAAGACGCGGCCGCCCGCCGTCTGGGCCAACTCTTCAAAGCGTGCGTAGGCCTCGTAGTTGTTGCTGCGCTTTCTTTGCGTTTCCGGGTTCGGGCCCAAGAAGATGGGATAGATCAGAGAGTCCATGCGCTTGGCGGCGTCCTGCAACTGTCGGAACGAGACCTTGGATTCGGTTCCTCTCAGCGCCATCCGGTTGTCCTTTCCGTCGCTGATAATGAGCAGCGCATTCCTTTCATTGGGGAGCTTGGCGAGTTCCTGATCGTAGGCGAGCACGATCACGTCGTAAATGGGCGACGCGCCGCTCATGTTGGGAAAGCTCTCGATCAACTTACGGACTCGGCCATGGTCGGTCGTCAGCGGGGATACGACGTTGAGCCGATCCGAGGCCAGCAGATAGAAGGCCACTTTGTCCTGCGGCCGGGCCGCGTCGACGAAGAGGGCAGCGATCTCCTTCATGCGGTTGCGCGATCCCGAGGTGCTGCCCGAGTAGTCCAGCAGAATCGCCAAGTTGAAAGGAGCGTCCTCGGACTCAGCCGCGTCGATAGACTGCTCCACTCCGGCCTCCAAGACGGTGAAATCGCCAGGAGTAAGCCCCGTCAGCGGTTTGCCCTCGGCGTCATAGACGGAGGCGTTGATGCTGACCAGCCGCACATCGGAGGTGAACGTCAACTCGCCCGAGGGGGCGTCCAGCGACGAAGCCTCTGCAGGAACGGTCGTCTCAGGCGCAGTCCTGCGCTCGGCCCGCTTGGTCGTAGAGAGTAGACGCGCCGCCACGTCCTCGGCCTGCCAGTGCATCTTGACGGGCGCTTCCTCCGGGATCGGTTGATCGCGAAGCGTGATCGATTCCGGCTTGCGCGACTTGATGCGAATCCGGCCGTAGGTCACGCGATCTTCGTTCAGACGATCCTCCAGCACCCAGTTGGCCCCAGGAAATTCCGTACCCTTGCGCTGACGGAACCTCGCCCCCTTGGGAGTGGCAACCTTGCCCGCCTTCGCCTCGGAGAACAGCAGGAACCGCGTGGCGGACCACGGTGCGGTAATGTCAATCGGCCCCTCCCCCGACCCGACAGCCAGGTAGGCCGGGAACCCCTCAAACCGGAAGGCGCCTGCCACCTCTTGGACTTCAATCGCTGTCCCGAAGGGAACGTCGAGTTCGAGGTGAATGGCGATGTCGTCGAGCGGCCGGACCTTGATGGAGAATATGCCGTCGCCTTGGGTCGTCTCGATGTCGCGTTTGGTGACGCGCCTCGCCGCACTTTCTCCGCGAGCTTGAAATCCGCCCGAGTAGACGATCCGAATCCGGACGTCGCCGGTCGGGTTGTCGATCAGAAGCCGAGCACCGGGCAGTAGAGCCGGAGCCACAAACAAAAACGCGAGGATGAGCCAGCCGCGAACCATAGAGGTCTCCCTCATCCTATACGGACGCGCGGATTCAGGCTTGCGCTACGCTGTTTCTTCAAAATGAAACGCGGAATCATCGTTGGTTGCGGCTTCTTCGGGCACATTCAGATGAAGGCTTGGCAGCGTATCCCCATCGCGGAGATGACGGCCGCCGTCGATCTAGACTCTTCCAAGGCGGAATCGTTCGCCTCAGACTTCGGCATGAAGGCCTACACCGACGTCGCTGAAGCGATCGAGGCGGAGAAGCCGGACTTCGTCGATGTCGCCACCCGCCCCTCCACCCACTTGGCTCTCACCGAGCAAGTCGTGGCCGCTGGATTGCCGGTCTTGCTCCAAAAGCCCATGGCGGAGACGTTCGAGGACGCTCGCCAGATCGCTGCCGTCGCGAGTCAGCCTGGTGTACGAGTCATGATCAATGAGAACTGGCGCTGGCAGCGCTGGTACAGAGAGATCAAATCGCTGCTCCAGGCCGGTCGCATCGGCGACCCGTTCTACTACTCGATCCAAACGCGCAACAACGACGGTCTCGGTCCCGCTCCCTACTCGCATCAGCCGTACTTCAAAGACATGCCGCGCTTGCTCGTTTTTGAGGCGATGGTGCACCACCTGGACACCGCCCGCTTCTTGTTCGGCCCCATCGAAGAGGTCTACTGCCGTACCCGCAAGATCAACCCGATCATCGCCGCTGAAGATATGGCGATCGCCGCCACTTGCCATGAGAGCGGATTGGCCGGCGTCGTCGACGGGAACCGCGCCGGGCGACCCGACGAGCAGGGCCCGGCTATGGAGATCTCTCGCTTTGAAGGCACCGAGGGCGTGATCCGTCTGCTGCACTCGGGAGACGTGCTGCTCAACGGCGAGCGCGTCTTTGAAGGCGGCCCTGTACCCGGGTATCGCGGCGACTCCTGCCGCGGCACGCAACAGCACTTTGTGGAATCTCTCGAATCCGGTGCGCAGTTTGAGACCGAAGCCGCCGATTACCTGGCTAAGACCTTCGCAGTCGTCGAATCCTGCTATCTGTCAGCCGCCGAGAACCGGCCGGTCAAGATCGCAGAATTCGCCGACCGCATTTAGCCGCCCATGTCGGAAACCATTCGCCAACAAGTTCACCAAATGATCGATCACCTCGACGCCCGCGAGGTTCTCTCGGTGCGCATGTTCATTGACGAACTCCAAATCGCCCGCAAGCCCGTCGCCAGGACGGCCGGCGCCCGCCCCAAGCGAATCTCGCTCGACGACTACCGCCGCGAGATGGGCATCGCCGAACCGAAAGGCTAACGATTTGGTAGAGTCGTCGCTTGCGACGGCTTAGTCGCCGTCTTCCGCATGTCTATGTGGAAGGGGCGACCATGTTCTTCACGTGGCATTTGCACGGTAGTCTCCCTCGGCATCGGTATCCCCCACCGCGTGGCGCAAACGCCGGCAGAGCATTCGTGTGGCTTGATCGATTCCTGGACGAGGCGCGTTGCGGACCTCAGTACCTGCGGAACCCAGAGGTTGCGGCAGTCGTGGCCAATGCGCTGACACATGGGGCCGAGACATTACGGCACTACGAGATTCATGCTTGGGTACTGATGCCCAACCACGTGCATTTGTTGGCTAGTCCGACGGTCGATCCTGCGTCCATGCTGCGGACGCTCAAGGGCGGAACGGCGCGTGCCTGCAACAAGGTGTTGAAGAGAACCGGAGCGTTCCGGCAGGCCGAGACCTATGACCGCGCCGTTCGCAACGCCGTCGAGTTCGGTCGGATTGTGAACTATATAGAGATGAATCCTGTGCGAGCGGGGCTGTGTTCGACGCAGGAGGAGTGGCGTTGGTCGAGCGCTTATTGTGCAGCCCAAGAGGGATCGTAACTCCTCGGATCAACGCGTGGCGCGGGCTTCAGCCCGCACCGGGACTTCAGTCCCGGCAACGGGCGATTTGCGAAGCAAGAGCCCGAGGCCCCTGCCTCCTACTGGGCCTCGATCGTTACCGGCGCCTCGATCACCGTGCCGTCCGCGGTCTCCACGCACAGCGTCGTGGCCGTCGGGTCCTGGTTGGCGTCCGCCGCCGTTACCGTTTCAGCGACCGTCACGTTCCACTGATTCAGGCCGCAGGTCAGCCCGGGCGACACGCCGGAGAACACCACCGGCGCCGCGTCTCCCCCGACTGTCGATTGGAATGACGCGACCGTAGGCTGCAACTCCGTCACCGAAGCCAGCCCCGCACTGTCGCAGAACGGACTCGTGACGCCGCCGCCGGTCCCGAACAGCGCGACCGTCGATCCCACAGGCGCCGGATTCGTCGGGCTGTTCAGCGTGCCGTCTTGGTTGATCGCCGCCACCTTGCCCTGGCCGCTCTGAGCCGCCGTGAACAGGGCCGGGTCGTTGTCCTCGATCTCGATCTGCACCGCATTGGACAACTGCCCGTTGTACTCCACCGCGAGCTCCACGCCGGTGGATTGCGCCGGCTCCACGCTCTCCCAGTTCTTGTCGCAGTCCATGATGAACGCCAGCTGCTCCTTGGACGCAAAGATCAACCGCTGCGCGATCCCGTTGAGCAAGACCACGGCGCCCCCGGCCGCCAGTGCAAATTGATTGGAACTATCAAGCCCCGGCACCGCCAACTTCTTCGGGCCGATCCAATGGCCGAATACCGTGACGATCTCGCAGGGACTCAGTGCGCCCTGTTGGAACTTCGCCGCGCCTAGGATTGCCGAGGCCAAAACGACCGGCTTCTTCAGCATGATCAAGAATCCGTCGTATCCGCCGAGGATCGACGTGGAGATCGCGCCTGCCGTCGTCGGGAATCCCGGCGTCGCCGTGAATCCGATCAGGATCGGGTTTTCCCAGTTCTCATAGGTAATCCAATTGGCCCGCATGTCCGCCGCCGACCGGACGATGGTCGCGAAGTAGACCGTCGCCAGCAACGTGACAAAGTCGATCGCTATCTTCAGTGCGCCGACGTTGAAGTTTTCCGCGGAGTTGGAATCCCCGCCGCCGTCCAAATTGGTGAACGTCGCGATTACGCCGGCCGCCGAGATGAGCGTGACCAGAGTGACCGAAGCCGCGACTTGAAGGCCGCAGTAGAAGTTGCCCCAGCGGTCCAGCGCTAACCCAGCGCCGAATATGTTGCCCAGGCCCACAATCGCCCATGCTGAAGTCAGGACGAACGTCGCCAACACGAATAGACCGAGGAAGAGGTTGAAACCGTTTGCCGGGGCCAGACTCCTGAGTCCGAACAGCACGGCCGACGACGAAATCATCATCAGCATCACTGAAAGGACGCCCGCCGCCACGACCAACTTCGCGCCGGAAGCGAACTCGTCTCCCGACCCTCCTATATGGTGGATCGCGGATAAGACGATCGCGCCCAGTGCCGTGATCGCGAAGATCGCCAGGAACCCGTTCCAGCCGAGGCCGAGCGAACCCAGGGCATTCGTGATCCGCCCGTTGGCCGCTCCAAAGACGATCAACGAGAGCAAGCCTCCGACCAGAATCCAGTCGAGCCCGGAGATGCCGAGACTCGCGCCGACCGTGGCTAGGTAGGCGCCGACCACCGCGATGAAAAGGCCCGTTAGGAGCCCCACGGTCATCAGAGCGATCGCCTGGTTTCCCATGCCTCGAGGTTGGCCGAGGAACGTCGCGCCGGAGAATACGACGGCGACGGCCAGGAACGGCAGCGCTCCTCCGCCTGGGATGACGACGCTAATGGCGGATGCAATCGAATCCGCGCCGTAGGATCGTAGGAACACGACTGCAAGAGTGGCCGCCACCAGTGCGATGACGATTGCTCGGGGAGCCCGACTGCTTTGGCTGACCGGCTGTTCCGTCTCGGGCAACTCGGCCGAACTCGACCCGGCAACGTACACCTTGCCGTCGTAGTAGTCGATGTCGTTCAGTTCCGTGTTGCCGGAATCGTCCCCGAAGAACGTGGTTGAACTCAGATCCCAGGAGTTCGGTCCCGACTCGGTGATCACTTGCTCAAGCCGCATGATGAAGCCCACGAAGTTCTCGCTCGTTTGTTGGACCGTGCCGGCTCCCGCAGACGAAGGCAGCCCGGGCCACGCCGGACTCTGCGTCCGGCCGACCACGTAGATGTTGTCGCTCTCGTCGACCACGACCTTGACCGGGAAGTCGTTGCCGGGACCGCCGAACCCGGTTGCGTAATAGATCTTGGGGTCGATCGTCAGCGGCAGCGCATCATCGTATGCGTCCACTCGGAAGCCGACCGCTCCGCCCTCACGACGCTCAAACTCAGCCGGCACGTCCACCCGTCGGCCGTCGATCTCCTGGAACGCGACGGGCCGCGATTGCCGCAGCTCGCCTGCCGGAGTAGCCAAGAGCAGGTCTCCCTGCTCGTCGATTCGCAGCGAGTCGATGCCGGTGAACAACATCTCCGGTACCGTCGGATCGGCTCCCGGCGCCAGCACGAAATCGTACTCGAGCTCTCCGCCCGTGCCGTGATAAACGAGATCGGTCGCCGGGTAAACGTCGTCAAAACGGACTTGCGCGACATGCCCCACACCCTCGTGCTTTTCCTGGCCGCGGTAGTAATTCGTCGTTCGGCCCGTGGGTGCAAGAGCCTCGGAGGGAGCGTCGGCGCGTGCTCCGGGCAGTTCCATGCGCACGGTGTGATAGTCGGACGCTACCGGCTCCATCGGCTGTCCCGGAATCGGTGGTCCTTGCGGTTTTTCTCCGGGGAGGGCGATGCTCACCGTCATCGCGTTTGACGCCAAGTAGACTCCCGAGGCCACGCCCTGAACCGCAAATCGAACTTCTTCGGGAAACTGCCCGACGTTCGGTTCAAAGCTGACCGATTGCGCGCCGAGAGCCGTGACCGCTTCCTCTTTGAGCTTCGCCTCAGCGGCCTGGTCCTCTTCCACGTCCGCTTCCGTGCGCACGTTGAGTTCCACTGGAGGCGCGGCCTTCTTCTTGTTGAGCGGAGACCGCAGCGGTGCTGCGTAGGTCTCTTGCACAAGGGACGCGATCAATAGGAGCGAAATGAATCGAAGAACTGAATAGGGCATAAGAAAATCCTCAGTCGTGCGGCCAGTCTACGAACTTCCTCACCGGCATGCAACGGCTACGATGTAGTTGTGGAACACGGCGCGAACCAGGCGGCTCGAAATCGGCCGGTCGTTGTATACGACGGAGAATGTCCGTTCTGTTTGCGCTCAGTGGCTCGCATGGTCGATCGTGACCGCGACCAGGTCTTCGAGTACGTCCCGCGCCAGATGAAAGGCTTGGAGGACCGCTTTCCAAGACTCGCCGAAGGCGAGTTCAACACAGGAATGCGCCTCGTTCACATGGACGGATCGATCGACGTCGGCGCCGACGCCGTCTATGGGATCGCCAGCCGGCTCCCCGGATGGAAGAGCCTCGCCTGGGTCTACCGCCTGCCGGTGCTCAACAGTATCTGCCGGTTCGGCTACGGCCTCATCGCCAAGTATCGTTACAAGCTGGCCCGTCGCTGCGACAACGACGTCTGCGAGATCAACTAGCGCTCACCCGTCGGCTGCCATCCCGGCATGGAGACCGTCGACCGATAGTTCGAATCGTTGTAGAGAGGGTTGCGGCTCGGTGCGTAGATCCGGTCTCCCTCGAATCCTCGGTCCTGGGTGTAGATCCAAACTTCGTCCTGGTTCCAAAGAATGATCTCGTCGCGAGCATCGCCGGTCACGTTGAGCACTTGGTAGGCCAGTGTCGGGTGCCCGTCATTCGGGAACCGGACGACGCGCCGCATCCGCCCGTCGATCATGCCGCCCGTCTCAGGATCTCCGTGGAGCATCGCCAGTTCAACTCCGTCTCCCGTCCAGTTCACGGGTTGCAAGTGCCCCGAACCCGGCAGAAGCTCTTCTTGCTGCAGAATCTCGCCGTCCGGATCGAGCACCGTCACAATTCCGGTGTTGCGCCAGAAGTTGGCGATCATGATTTCGAGCGCCGGAGTCTCCGGCCGGTACTGCCCCACACTTTGCGTCTGAGCGTGGCCCAGGCGCACATGCCGAATGATGTTGCCGTCCTCGCCGAAGACCAGAAAACCCTCGTCGCTGCCGCAGGAGTAGACGCGCGGTTTCGCGTCGGGATCGCCCGTGAAGTTTCCCGCCGAGATGGCGTCGGTGTGGTCGTTTAGTTCCGCGTCGCGCGACCACAACGGATTTCCAGCTTGGTCGCGGGCGGAGAACCCGATCACGATCTCATCTTTGCCGTCGTCATCGAAATCGAACGGGTACGGGTAGTGACCGGTCTGGCCGGAACCCTGGCCGATCGGCTGCAGGTCCTGGTCGAACAGCCAGATTCCCTTGTAGCGATCCTTGATGAGGATCTCGGAGCGTCGCCCTTTGCCGGACAGGTCGAAGAAGGCGATGGAGTCTCCGTTGTTGATCTCATACGGTCGCTCCCTGTTGTCCGCCGGAGCCTCCGGCATCCAGGCCCAACGCTCGACCTCGCCGGTCTTTCCTTTGAGCACTTGCAGCTTGAAGTCGCGCGCCAGGATGACTTCGTTGTCGCCGTCGCCGTCCAAGTCGTGGATTTGGAACGGCGTGTCGTTGGTCAGCAATCCGTTCTTCGGATTCGCGCGCCCGGCTTGCCAAAGCAGGTCGCCTTCGAGCGTGACCGCCGCCAAATTGGAGATGTGGTCGAAAGCGTCGCCGCGCACCTTTGGAACGTTCTGCGCGAACAGCATGACCACCCGCCCGTCCCCGTCCAAGTCGCCGAAGCGGACGTTGCGTCCTGCCCCGTAGTCTCCGAGCCGAAACCGCTTCCACAGGCGCGGTTGAGGGAGCGCCTGACTCAGTTCGAGGAGTTCCTGCTCGCGTTGGTCGATGGATGCACGAATGGTCCGGTCGACGGAGGGCGAGGCGCTGACGCGAACGTCCGTGAAGCGGGCCGGTACGTTGGCGGCGAAGCCGACGCCGCCCGACAGAATCTCGTCGTCCTCGGCTTCGATCAGCAGTTCTCCGTCGATCGAACAGCGGATGGACGCGCCGTCGTTCTCCACCCGGAACGCATAGGACCGCTTGGGATCGTAGGAGAATTCCGCCTCGCCGAGTACGCGCCACACGCCTTCGCGGAATCCAGTCTCCAGCGGTTCGCGCACCGAGAGCACGGCCCGGTTGCCGTCCGTCACGCTAAACAGGTAGTAGTGGCGATTCGTGTGGTAACGAAAAACGACGCCGACGCGATCCGCCAGCGACAACGGGCGTACTTGCGCTTCAAGCGTGTAGTCGCGCCAAGCCGGATCTCCCGTTACGAACAGCGGCAGCATGTTGGAGACAAACCGCTCTTCAGTGATCTGGTGTTGCTCCAGGTAGCTCTTACCGTCTTCAGAGCCGACCGCCCAGGCGTCCAAGTGGACGATCGGATTCCGCCACGGGCGTACGTCGACGCCCCGGTGTGGGAGGAAGTGATATTCCTGGATCGCGCCGTTCAACTCCCCGACCGGCTGAGAGAGGAGGCCGACGGGCAGCCCGGAGAAGTCGTCGGAGAAGAGTTCGACCGGTTGCGCCGCCATCGGGACGGACAGGGCGGCGATCAGCGCGCACGTGCGAAGCATCAGGCGAGTGTACCGCCTCCATGAGGGCGGCTGCGCTAAGGTGAAATTCTTCTATGCGAGCCCTTGTACTTGGAGCCGGCGGGCAGCTTGGCCAGGAACTCTCCGCAGATCTGGAGCGCCGCGGGCACTCGGTGGAAGCCGTTACGCGCCAGCAGCTCGATATCACGGTGGAAGAGCATGTCGACGGGTTGATCGACCATCGAAAACCGGATTGGATCTTCAACGCGGCCGCTTACAACCAGGTCGATCTCGCGGAGCGGGAAGCGGAGAAGGCCATGCGCGTCAACGGACTCGCGGTGCGTACTATCGCCGCGGCGGCCGAGCGTGCGGGCGCGGCGTTCTTGCACTATTCGACCGATCACGTTTTCGACGGCGAGAAGCGAACGGGCCCTTATACCGAGGACGACATGCCGCTGCCGCCCTCGGCCTACGGCGTCTCCAAACTCGCCGGCGAGCACTACGCCCGATCCTCCTGCTCACGTGCTTGGGTCGTTCGCGTTGCTGGAGTCTTTGGCCCGGCGGGCCGCCTCACCAGGCACGGCAACTTCGTCGAGACCGTTCTGCGCAAGGCCGAAGAGGGAGAGCAGCTGAAAGTCGTCGACGACTTCTTTTCCACGCCCACCTACGCCGTTCCTCTAGCGGCTCGCTCCATTGACCTCATCGAGCAGACCGACCCTGGGCTTTATCACATCGGCGGCGGCGAGACGGTTTCCTGGTTCGACTACGCCGGAAGGATTCTGGCGATCGCCGGAGTCGAGGCGGACCTCCAGCCGACCAACCATCGTGAATTCGTGACGCCCGCCCGACGCCCCATGCGCTCCGGGCTGTCGAATGCAAAGATCGAGTCCCTCGGTCTCGCGGCGATGCCGAGCCTCGAAGAAGCCCTAGCCGACTACCTTCAGCGTCGACCGGCGGAAAGCTAGCGGAGCGCGTGCCAGAGGCCCGCGAAGTCGTCCGTCCAATCGAGGATCTTCTCGCTGCTGGCAGCCGCTTTCGACGTCACCGCCGGATCGCCGAGGAAGGACTCGTTTCGGGTCAGTATCATCCAAGTCGCCGCGTTCAGGCTCCGTTCTCCGTCCCCTGTCGATTCGATCCGGATCGAATCCATACCCAAGCGATCCGCCATCCCCTTGAGCACCGGCGCCAGGTCCAGAAAACGGTTCGAGACGTGGAAGAGCAGCAAGCCGTCTTCGGTGAGCAAGCGGGCGTAAATCTCACCCGCTTCTCCCGTGAGCAGGTGGATCGGGATCGCTCCGCTGGAGAACGCGTCGACGATCAGGATGTCGAACAGCGGCGGATCGTCAGAGTCCAGTTCACGCTCCATGCGAATGCGCGCATCCCCCTCAACAACGTCCACCACCGCGCTGGAGTCGGAGAGGTACCGGAAGTCTTCACGCGCGATACGGACCACCGCGGGATTGATCTCGTAGAAGCGTAGTTGGTCTCCCGGCCGTGCGTAGGAAGCCAGCGTGCCCGCGCCCAGGCCGATGACTCCGATACGCAGCGGGCGGCCCGCCGCTCGCAGAGGATGATGTTCTAGAGCCAGCGCGGCGCCCGTCCCTTCGCCGAAATAGGTGGTGGGTATCGCCGCCAGTTGCTCGTCGAGGTACTGAGTTCCGTGTTCCGTCTTGCCGTGAGTCAGTCGTCGATATTCGCCGCGGCTGTCGGCCTCTTCGTCCACCCGGAGCACTCCGTAGAAGTTCCTCTCCGCGCTGCGTAGGTCGTCCGCCGCCTGCGTGGAAAAGACGTACCCCACCGTGAAGAGCGCGATCAGCAAAGCCGGAGGCGGAGCGACGAAGGCTCGCGGCGCCGTCCAATCCGCACGCCAGCCGACGGCTCGCATCCACGACCCCAATGCCAGCAAGCAAGCCGCGGCCAGCGACAAGGGGTACTCCCAATAGCCCGGAAAAACTCGGGGAGCAACTAGGGCGACCAGCGCCCCGCCCAGGGCTCCGCCGAGAGCGACCCAAAGATAGAAACCGGTCGCTTGCTCGCCGGAGGGGCGTCGGCTCGCGAGCTCGCCGTGGCAGACCATGCACCCGACGAACATCGTGACGGAAAACACGACGATCTGTGCTTCCAATGAGAAAATCCCGCTGGTCACCGGACTACTCGCCAAGCAGGCCAGCGGCACGGCGCCCGCCAGCGCGAATCCGAACAGCGGACGGCGATACCAGCCGTCGCTCTCAAAGCACAAGATGAAGCTCAGCAGGTAGAGCGTGAGCGGCAAGATCCACAGGAAGGGCACGACCGCCACCTCCTGAGACATCTGATTGGTCGTGGCCAGCAGCAGCGTGGATCCGACGGTCGCCAGAGCCAGCCAAGACGTTACTCGTCCCCCCGAAGGAGTCTCCCCCGCCTGCGTCTCCGCGACCCGATCGGCTGCGACGCCCCAAAAACTCCAGGCCGACCAGGCGCAAGCTGCGGCAAACGCCACGTAACCCAACGACCATGCGTCCGCCTGCCGTCGCACCGTCAACAGAGGTTCGATGAGAAACGGGTAGCCCAGCAGAGCCAGCAGCGAGCCGGCGTTCGAGAGCGCATACAACCGATAGGGCGACTGTGTCGGTGCCGAGCGATGGAACCAATGCTGGAGCAGCGGGGACGTGGCCGACAGGATGACGTACGGCAATCCGGCCGTGACCAACAACAGCAGCAAGATCGTGCCCGTAGGGTCGGCTTCGTCGGCGTTGCGCCAAAGCTCGCCGTCCGGATCCAGCGGCAGAGCCAACAGAGACAGCGCCAGCAGGGCCATGTGGACTTGAGACTGCCTCGAAGGTCTGAGCCTCGTCGAAAGCAGATGCGCATACGCGTATCCCCCCAGCAGCAGGGCCTGGAAGAACAGCATGCAGCTGGTCCACACGCTAGGGCCGCCGCCAAACCACGGGAGGATGTAGCGTCCCAGCAGCGGCTGCACGAGGAACAGAAGGAACGCGCCGAGGAAGATCGGGATGGCGAAAGACAGCATCGCGGCGATGAGAACGGACGAGGCTCAAACCAAGCCTCATCTCTTAGAGTCGTGTTTCAGAGCGGAGAAGTCACCTGTTCGGCGCGGCGCGTCTATGAGGCCGGTGCGTGAGGCCACTTGGCCGTCGTGGTGTAGCCGCCGTCCGAGGCGATGACTTGGCCCGTAATGTAGTCCGCCGCGGCGCTCGCTAGAAAGACGCTGAGCCCGGCGATGTCGGCCGGGGTCCCGAGCCGGGGATTCGGCTGAGCGCCCGCCAGCCACTGCTTCATTTTGTCGGGCTGCCACATCTCGCGGTTGAGGTCGGTGAGAATGAATCCGGGCGCTACGCAGTTGACTTGGATGTCGTACTCGGCCCACTCCGCCGCCAGCACGCGCGTCAAACCGGCCAGGGCGCTCTTGGTCATCGCATACACCGAGAGGTAGGGAAGTCCCAGCAACGACATCAGCGAGCCGATGTGCACGATCTTGCCGCCTTGGCCGCGCGCAATCATCGCCTTGCCGACCTTCTGCGTCAGGCGAACCAGCCCGTGCAGATTGGTCTGCATCAGATGCTCGTATTCTTCCTGGGAGTACTCCTCGAAACGTTTGCGTATGTTCGTGCCCGCCACGTTGATCAATACGTCCACGTCCGGGTGGGCTTGGGCGCAAGCGTCAATGGACGCCGTGTCGGCCATATCCAGCGCTTGTGTCTCGGCGGCGTAGCCTTGCGCCGTGAGGGCGTCCGCATGTGCCGCCAGTTTGTCGGCCGAGCGGGCTGCCAGCACGGTACGCGCGCCTTGCGCCGCGGCGGCTTGAGCGATCGCCAGCCCGATTCCTCGACTGGCCCCGGCGACCAGCACCTTCTTGCCGTCGAGCCGAAACATCCTTTCGTAATTCATGCGTCTAAATCCCTTTCAGGTATTCCAGGAAGCGTCGTGCGTATCGGTCCAGGTTTTCCTCCGATCCGCCGCCGAGGATCGGCGAGCACATTTCGTACGCGACCGTGCCGTTGTATCCACCGTCGCGCAGCGCCCCGAGGAACCCCGGGTAATCGATAAAGCCTTCGCCCATCGGCACGGCTTGGGCGAAAGGCGTCTCGCGTTTGTAGTTGATTACTTCCGGCTCGTACCGGAAGCGAGGCCGCAGTTGGTAGTCGGCGATCGTCGTGTGGCCGACCATTCCCGCCATCGCGCCTGCCGCTTCCGCCAAGTCGACTCCCTGCAACGCGGGCGCCCACGCGTCGAACAGTGCCACGCAGTTGTTCTCGTCCACGGCCTCAATCAGGTCCTTCTGGGCTCGCCAGTCGACTCCCAGGTCGTGGTGGTTTTGGACGCCGATCCGTACGCCGAAGTCCGAAGCCCGCTTCGCACATTCGCGCACGGCCTCCACCACCCGGTTCCACTGGTCGAGGTAGCTCAGCGAGGCATGCTCGTAGCCGGTGAAGATGCGCACCAGGTCGCCGCCGAGGTCCGACGTTAGTCGCGCGAGCTCGGTAATGTAGGCGATCTGCAGTTCGACCGCCGGGACTTCCGAATGCTCCGCATCGCCGGTGAAGTTGTTGTACGCAGCCAGGTAGACGGCCTCGAGGCCGCCGGCTTCAATTCGCTCGCGTAGCCTCTTGCGGTCGTCCGCGCCCCAATCAAGCGGCGAGAGATGGGGGCGCTTGCCGCCCAACATCACGCCGCCGAAGCCGAGCGAGGCCGCCTTGTCCACAAACTGGAACGGGTCGAGGCGATGTTGGCCCCAAGAGCCGGAATAGCTGACGGAGAAAAGAATCGGGATAAAGCTCACGGCGTCCAGGCTAGCAAGAGGACGGTCCGCGAGTCGCCTCCCAAGCGGCTGCTGGCGCCCCCTGCGGCGTTTCGACACAGGACACGCGACACGCGGCGTAGCGACACGCGGCAGACGGACGCACCTGCGGCGAGGGAATGGACGGTCTCGAGACCTCGCAGGACCGCAACGTCCTGATGCTCGGGCGTCTCTGATTGGGCCCCTTGCGTGCTCGCCCGGCGTGGGCATGCAGCCCCCTCCATCTACGTGGGGCGAGCGACTCGCCTCACTCGCCGTCCTGCTCTTTCTGTTCGGTTGGTTGCTTCACTGGGCGCCGTCCGGCCTGGGGAATCCTTTCAGCCCCGACGACATGATGAACCTCTACGGAGCCTGGGATCTGGATTGGAGTCAACTCCTTCCCGCATCCTTGGCGCCCTGGACGACGATCTATCGCCCCGTGGGCGCGGTGGCGTACCTCGGCCTCTTTGAGATCTTCGGCTGGGACACGTATCCCTACCGCCTGTTCTGCTACGGCCTGCTTGCCGTCAATGCTTGGCTCGTGTTCCGGCTGACTTGGGCGCTGGCTGGGAATGCCGTCGCGGGTTTCGCGGCGGGCCTGGCGGCCGCCTATCACACCCGTCTCGTGGGACTCTACGCCGATACCGGCCGGATCTACGACGTTCTGGGCGCTACGCTCTCGCTCGGTTGCTTGTTCGTCTATTTCGGACCGCGGACCCGCCTGCGGAGCGCACTTGCCTTCGTGCTGTATATTCTCGCCATTGAGACCAAGGAGTCGGCCGCGGCCCTTCCTGTGATCGCTATCGTTTTCGACGCGGCGGCTAGGCGCAGGCCCCGGTGGCTCGCCGGGGCTCTAGCCGCCGTAGCTGCAGTTGCAATGTGGGCGAAGACTTCGCCTGGAAGCGCCCTCCATCAGCATCCGGCCTATACGCCGGAGTTAACCTGGGCGCGGGCCGTCGCGAACTTGAGCGGCTACGGCTCGCAGTTGCTCTACCAGCCCAACTATTCCGTTCCCGTTCTCGGAGTTGTGGCCGGCGGCGGCGTCTTGAGCTTGCTTGTTCTGGTCCCAAGACCTGCCGTCCGCTTGGGCGCCTCTTGGGCCGTGATCGGACTCGGGCCCCTGTTGTTCATCGACGAACGAGATTTCGGCGCCGTGTACTTTTCGTTCCTCGGGCTCGCCGTGCTGTCCGGAGGTCTCCTGGCGCTATGTTTCGAGCGGCGCCCGATCTGCCGTCCGTGGATCCAGGTCGCGATCGTGGCTTGGCTCGCCTTCGTGCTGGCCAAACAGCACCGAATCGATCGTGCCCGGACGCCGGCCCCCTCGGCTTGGGCACGGTCCTGGCCCGATGTCGAGTCGTTCCGCCAGGAACTGCTTGGGCTCGTTCCGCGCATGGCGCCCGATGCCGTCGTCCGCTTCCGCTCGCACCGCTTTGAGCAGGACTGGATGCCGCTGTTCATCCTTAAGCCGACCTATGGCCGTCGGACAATCCACGTCTCCATCGACCGGGTGACGGGCGAGGAGCGAGCGCCTCCGGACGTCGACTATTTGTTCGAGGAGCGCGACGGAGGGCTGCGTCTGGTGCAATGAATCCGGTAGTCTGGGACGCGGACGGCGGGGTTCCTGCCGCCGCTCGCCTTTGGGGGATCTAGATGCAACGACGCAACTTCGTCAAAACTGCCGGATTGGCCGCCGCCGCTGCGCCTCAGCTCTTGCGCGGACAGGAAAAGAAACTTCGTGTCGGGTTCATCGGCCTCGGGCGCCGCGGACTCGGCAACCTGAAGACCGTTCTCAAGCGCGAGGACTGCGAGGTCACCGCCCTCTCCGACGTCTACAAGCCCAATCTCGATAAGGCCGTCGAGATGTCCCCCGCGAGCGCAAAGGTCTACCCGGACTTCCGTGATTTGATCGCCGCCAACGACGTCGACGCCGTCTTTATCGGCACTCCGGACCATTGGCACGCCTATATGACCGTCGAAGCCTGCAAGGCGGGCAAGGACGTTTACGTCGAGAAGCCGAGTTCGGTGACCGTGCACGAAGGCCAAATGATGGTCAAGGCGGCTCAGAAGTACGAGCGCGTCGTGCAGGTCGGGACGCAGCAACGTTCGGGCGATCACTTCAAGCACGCCGTCAAGATGATTCACAACGACGAGATCGGGGACATCGCTTTCGTCCGCACCTGGAACTACTCCAATCAGGGCGCGGGTATCGGCAACCCTCCGGACTCGGACCCGCCCGCGAATCTCGACTGGGACATGTGGCTGGGACCTGCGCCCGAGCGCCGCTTCAACGCCAATCGCTTCGGCGTGCATCCGAGAAGGTTTTCCGACTTCCGGTGGTTCTGGGACTACGCCGGCGGCATGATGACCGATTGGGGCGTCCATCTGCTCGACATCGTTTTGTGGGCCATGGACGAGCCGGGGCCGCGCGCCGTCTCCGCCGTCGGTTCAAAGTACGTCATCCAGGACAACCGAGAAACGCCGGACACGATCCTCGCGAACTTCGAGTTTCCGAGCTTCGCCTGTGTCTACGAGAACAGGATCACCAACGCGCAGTCGATGTTCGGGCAGAACTACGGCATCCTGTTCCACGGAACCAAGGGCACGATGTTCGTCGATCGCAGTCGCTGGGAGATTCTGCCGGAGAAAGAGCGCATCGCCACCGGTACCCGCAATCGCATCCCGGCGGCGGAAGGCGAATCAGGAAACAATACGACCGCCGACCACTGGGAAGATTTCATCTCCTCGGTGCGTGACCGCTCGAAACCGATTTGCGACATGCTGACCGGTCACCGCTCGACGACCATCGCCCTGCTGGGCAACGTTGCCCTGCGCAGTAAAGAGCGTTTTGAGTGGGATCCGTTGGCCGAAACGACGGAGAATAAGGAGGCGGCCAGCTTCCTGAAGCGAGAGGCTCGCGAGCCTTGGAAGTTGGAGCTGTAGAGTCGAAAGTACCTTGTTTGCAGTTAGTTGCGCGTTATCGAGGCTGAGATGAAACCGGATTTGCAGATGTCGCGTCAAAAGGAATGCGATGGCGACACTGACTGCAACTTTTCCGACTCATACCGATACTGCGACTCGTACTAAGAGAGTGGCGTTCAAGGACACTCCGGAAGCAGAGATCGTCCGGCGAGCCCAAGCGGGCGACCAGGCGGCTTTCCGGACGCTGGTCGAGCAGCACCAATCCAAGGTGTTCTCGATCATCTACGGCATCCTTCGCAAGCGGAATGACGCTGAAGACATCGCCCAGCAAGTCTTCGCCAAGATCTACTTCTCACTGAAGAACTTCGACTTCCGATCGTCGCTGCTGACCTGGATGTACAAGATCACGGTCAACGAGTGCTACGACTACCTGCGGAAAAAGAAGGTGCGCAAACTGGTCTACGAGTCCGACATGGGACAAGACGACGAGCGCACCATGGAGAACTCGCAGCTCGCGACGGACAAGACCGCGCCCATCGATCGGCGCACTGAAAACCGCGACTACTTGATGCAGCTGCTCAGCAAGGTTTCCGAGGAAGAGCGCATGCTCCTCATCCAGAAAGAGGTTGAGGGCTTGACGGTTCAAGAGTTGGCCGCCGAGACCGGCCTCAACGAAAATACGATTAAGGTAAAATTGTTCCGCGCCCGCAAGAAGCTGGTGAGCGCGGCCTCCAAGCTCGAAAGAGCGGCAGTCTAACCGAGCGACACTGAAATGGACCCCTTTGTGAAAGATCGAATCGAAGAGTACCTAACGGGCGATCTGCTCGGTTCGGACCTCGAGAAATTCGAGGAGAAGCTGGCGGAAGATCCCGAGGCGATGGAGTTGATCGAGTCCTTCGGCGAGTCGGCCTCCCTGTTTGAGGCGATTCGCGTGGAGCCGACGGAGGCGACCCTGGGCGGCGATTTCTACGCGCATGTCCAGCAGGTCATCGACAAAGAAAAGGAGATTCCGTTCTGGGCGGTCTTCACGGAGCCGTTCATGCTCAAGCGAATGGCTTTCGGGGCTCTGATGTGGATGTTCGCATTGGGCTCGCTGACGCTGATGAGCGATCAGTCGACGGCCCGCAGTACGGATCTGGCCGATATGATTCTGCGGGATCAGCCGGCCGTGCAACTGTTCCAGGCGCGGATGATTTCCGGACTGGAGCAGAATCGCGAAGCGATGCTGGGCGTTGTACTAGCCCCCAGAGACGAGTAAGAGCCAGGAAAGAACAAGAGATGGACGCCCGCCTCACCGCCTGTACCGGCAAAGCACTCGTGATCCTCACCGTCGTCTTTATGAGCGGTCTGACGCTCGGCGTGGTGGGCATGCGCGTCCTCAGTTCCCAGCCTGTGCCGATCTCGGAACAACATTCCGGCCCCTTCCATCACCAGGAGGCGGGCATGGCGGTCGAGGAACTTCGCCTGCAACTCGATCTTCGCGACGACCAGGTGAGCGCCGTCCACATGATTCTCGACGAGAGCATCATGGCCGAGACAAACCTGCTCGACCAACTCCAGGCCGTTCAGACCGATGGCCGGGCGCGGATTTTGGAATTGCTCGATCCTGAGCAGCGCTCGAAATTCAACGCTTGGGCCCGCGAAGTGGCCGGGCGCTAAAGGGTTCCGACCGCCCCCGACGTTACAAGGCGCGAAAGAATGGGCCGAACGGTCCCCTGAGTGCTTCCGCGTCGGCATATGTTGCCGGCAATCTTGGAGGCGGCGCAGGATCTTGCTCCCGAACAGGCGCTCTCGGGTGAGGCGCTGCGGACGTTATGGACTCTGCTCAGCGCCTTGCAGCCGTCGGTTACCGCCGAGACGGGTGCGGGCGCGAGCACGGCGGTTTTCTCGCAGATCTCCGCCAGACACTACGCTTTCACCAACGATGCTGAGTCCGTCACGCGTCTAACCGTCTCGCCTCTGGTGCGCTCCGACACGGTACGTTTCGTCGTGGGTCCAAGCCAGCGGACGCTCCCGGCGACCCAGCTGCCGAAGCCGCTGGATGCCGCTCTCCTGGACGGGCCGCACGCCTATCCTTTCCCCGAGCTGGAGTACTTCCATCTCTACCCCCAACTGCGGCCCGGCGGACTGCTTGTGCTCGACGATCTCCAGATCCCAACAGTCCGAGGACTCTATCGCTTTCTGTGCCGCGACGAAATGTTCGCCCTGGATCGTCGCGTCGGACGTACCGCGTTCTTCCGCCGAACGGAGGCCCCCACTTTCTCTCCCTGGGGCGACGGCTGGGAGAGGCAGCGGGCAAATCAACGACGAGTGCAGGTTTGGCGCGGACGGCCGGGGGGCGCGCTCAAGAGATTGAAACGCTGGGTTGCGAATCACCGTATCTCGATCGACAACCCAAACTGTGCGGTTGAGTCCGAGACGACGATTTCGGGAAGCGCCAACTTGGCTGCGGACTCCGACCTCTGGGTGTTGACGCGTCGGGAAGGGCAGGGCGGCTGGTGGCCTCAAGGAGCAGGTCCGGTTGCTTGCTCAGTCGATGGTCGGTGGCGAGTCTCGGCGCGCTTCGGAGACGCTCGCGACGCCGGCGCCCGGTTTGAGCTGCTGGGCGTTGCGGTTGGGGCGCTGACGACGGCTCGCTGGCGGGCTTGGCTCCGCGCCGGTGAGGATCATCGTCCCGTGCAGCTGCCCCCCGACGACTATATCCACGCCCGGCGGCTGGTACGCGTCTCCCGCCGGGCTGAGGCTGGACGTCGGCGCCTCTAGTCGAGCGTATAGTTGTGCGCCGCGACCGCGCCCATCGCTCCCGTGGCGGCGGTGTTCGCGAAGGTAAACGTCTTGTAGTAATTCTGGTCGGGGTTCTTCTTGATCAGGTGGCGTTGGAAGAGGAAGAAGCCGGCTCCCAGGGCGCCTTTCACCGCGGTTGCCTTGCCATTGGCAAATCCGCCGTTCGAGCCGCGCAAAAAGGGATTCGCCTCGCCGTGTCCCTGAGAGGAATGGGCGTCGAGGACGTTGACCGCCGCAAACGCTAGCCAGGACCCAATCCAGGCCTTCTTCCAACGGCGCTTGCTCCTCTCGAACTCCGTGGTTCGGGAGTTTGTCTCGAAGTAGCGAGGTTTCTCCAACTCGGCGCGCAGCGAGGGCGAGATTGCGTAGCCGTCTTCAGCCTGAGCGGATTCAGCGACCGTGAGCGTCGGAATGAGAACGAGCGAGCAAAGCAAAAGGGAACGAATTTTCAAGGTAGTCTCCGGGACGACTGTTGTCGTGAACCCAGAATGCCCTTGAATCGAGTCCTCGGTCATGACGCCGAGGACTCAAATTCGTTCCCTTACGATGGTTTGCGCGAGCGAACCCGCGCGCTATACCGGTTGGTGCGGAAGACCTACCAGCGGGGCTCGCGGCGGCCACCGCCGCCTCCACCGCCACCGCCGCCGCCGTATCCACCGCCGCCTCCGCCGCCGCCGCGGGGAGCGCGCGGACGCGCTTCATTGACATTCAAACGACGACCACCCAACTCGGCGCCGTTGAGGGCCTCGATCGCTTGATCGCCCTCTTCGTCATTCGGCATTTCACAGAACCCGAAACCACGCGGACGACCGGTGTCGCGATCGGTGATCATGCTGACCCGATCGACGGTACCGTACTGCTCGAACAACTGCCGAATTTCGTCTTCCGACGCGGAGTAGTTCAAGTTCCCAACAAAGATGTTCTTCAAAACGATTTCCTCGTGCCAACTTGATTGCAAACTCTCGGGGACTGACTGCGAGGAATCTACGGACTATGCGACCGAAACTCTCTGCGCCTCGAAGGGCGAGCTCTCAAATGTAGGCTAACTCTAAAACGGACTCTTCAACGACAGTCTATCACTCGCCAGGCATGGTGACAAACTCCTAAAGTTTTTGTGGAGACAGCGCAGCTATTGAGCCACGCTCTCTTTGGCTTCCGCGACGACTCGCGTGACCGTTCCCAGCAACTTGTCTTGCTGGAAGGGCTTGACGAGGTAGTCCGTCGCACCCAGCTGGAACGCCTTGGAACGGTGCTTCTCGCCCGCGCGGGAGGTCAACATGACGATCGGAGTCCCTGCGAATCGCTCCTGCGCCCGAACCGCCGAGACGAGCTCGTAGCCGTCCATGCGCGGCATCTCGACGTCGAACAACATGGCGTCCGGACGGTGACGCGCCGCTTCGAGCAGTTCCAGCGCCTCGACCCCGTCCTTGGCCACCATCGTCTCAAAGCCGCTCGCGGTGAGCAGATTGGTCAACACGCGACGGACGCTCAGCGAGTCGTCCACCACCAGTACCGTTGTCTTGCGCTTCGCGTCGGCATCGTCGTGCTTCGTCCGTGGGCTGGCCGGCTCCTTCAGTTCGGCAGGATTAAGGATCAGCACAACCGAACCGTCGCCCATCGTTGTGGCCCCTGAGATGCCCTCGACGTGGCGAAGAAGTCCGCCCAGCGTCTTGACGACGATTTCTCGCGCATCCTGCATCTGATCCACCACCAGCGCGAAGATCCGGTCGCCCGCCTCCACCGCTAGTACCGGGATGCGTTCATCCGAGACCGTCGGTTCGCCGTCGAGATCAAGGGCCTCCGACAAGTGAACGACGTCAAAGGTATGGCCTTCGTACTCGAGTACGTTTTTGCCTCCCGACCTCTTGAATTGCCGCGGCTCAACCCGCAGCACCTGGTTCACCGAGTGCGCCGGGACTGCGAACAGGTGCCCGTTGGATTCAACCATCAGCACGCGAGTGACGGCCAGTGTAGTCGGCAGTCGAATCGTGAACGTGACGCCGAATCCTTTCTCGGAGTCGGTAATGATGGCGCCGTTGAGGCCCAGTACCGTCGACCGGACGATGTCCAGGCCGACTCCTCGGCCGGAGATGTCGCTGATCTCTTTGGCCGTCGTAAATCCTGGTTGGAACAGCAGCGAGTAGAGCTCGCGATGGGAGAGCCGCTGCGCCTCCGCTCCGCTGTAGCGGCCCGATTCGACAGCCTTGGTCCGCAGCTTCTCCGCGTCCAATCCGCGACCGTCGTCCCGTACTTCAATCGAGACTTGCGTGCCTTCAAGCAACGCCCGAATCGTGATGATGCCTCGCTCCGGCTTGCCGGCCGCGATGCGCTCTTCCGGCGACTCGATGCCGTGGTCCACCGCGTTGCGGAGCAGATGCTCCAGCGGCGCGACGACGTCTTCCAAGATGCCCTTGTCGAGTTCGACGTCCGAACCTTCAAGGCGGAAGTCGACCAGCTTGTCGCGCTTGCCTGCGGTGACCCGAACGGTGCGGTGAAGTCGGTTCTCGATCGACGAGACCGGCGACATGCTGAGCCGCATCAGGCGATCCTGCACGTCCGACGAGAGCCGGTTCACGCGCAAGATTGAGGCGTGGAGTTCGCCGGCGACGCCGCGGAGCTGCGTGTTGGCGGAGCCCAAATCAACCGAGGTCTCGGTGAGATCGCGCGAGATCAGGTGGAAGTCGGTGTAGCGATCGAACTCCAGTTCGTCGAACTCTTTCGTCGATGAAGTCAGTGCGTCGGGCGCCGGCGATGGAATGCGCGAGCGCTGGCTGCCGGATTGGTCGAGAAGCTGACCGACCGTGTACTCGGTCTCGAGCTTGGACGTCAGCCGGCGAAGGCGATCGACCGACAAACCCATCTCTCCCACTTCACGCGTGTAGTGCGTGTAGTGCTGGTCCAGCGCGGAACGGTTCACCATCAGCTCTGAGACGAGCTTGATCAGCTCCTCGATGCGGTCCAGGGAGACGCGAACGTATTGTGTCGCCCTCTCTGGTTTCGGTGAATCCTCTTCCAAGACCGCGCTGATCGGGGCGCTGAAGGACGGAAGATCGGCTGCCGGCGGGACGGGCGTTTCCACCGCCGGTTCGGCTTCGACCGAGGTCGCCTCTGCCGATGCCGCCTCGACCGATGCAGCGGTTTCGGCCTCGGACGCAGCGAGTTCGGCGGGAAGGGCCGCACTCTCGCCGTCGAAGCCGTCGCACAGCACCTGGATCTTTTCTTCCAGCGCAGGTCCGGACGCTCGGCCGTGTGCGATGTCGTCCAGCGTATCCGCGGTGGCGAAAAGCAGTTCCAGTCCGGCAGCGCTCGGAGCAACGTCTCGATCGTAGAGTTCGTCGAGCAAGTCCTCGCATCGGTGCGCCAGCCGCATCGCCGCTTCCAGGCCGACGACGCCCGCGGCGCCTTTGATGGTATGAATACTGCGCCGAATCTCTTGGACGCGGTCTCGTTGGTGAGCGTCCGTCTGGAGTGCTCGTAGGTGTTCGTTGACCGCCGCGAGGTGCTCGTCCGACTCTTCACGGAAGGTTTCCAGAAGATCGTCCGACAGCCCCTGGGGAACTTGATAGGCCTCGTCTTCAGCGACCGCTTCCGTCTCCGCCGTCTGCTCTGCGAACGGATCTTCGGCGGTGGCCTCGGCGGGCTCGGTCACTGCTTCAGACAGACGCTCCACGTCCGCGGAAGACGATTCCACCAGGCTGTCGTAGGCCTGGAAGAGTTCGCCCACCCGGCCCGGCATGTCTTCGCCCGAGGGCTTGCCGCTCGCCAAGTCTTCCAGGACGTCCGTAGTCGCAAACAGAACGGCCAGGATCTCCGGAGTGACCGGACGATTGTTCTCGTAGAGGTCGTCGAGCAGATCTTCGCTGCGGTGGGCGACACGGCTGGCGGTCATCAGTCCGACCATGCCGGCGGCGCCCTTGATCGTGTGTACCGCGCGCCGGATCTCCTGCACGGCTTCCGGTTGGTCCGGGTTGTCCTCCAGCGTTCGCAGGTTCTCGGCGACCGCTTGCAGGTGCTCCTCGGCTTCCTCCTGGAAGACCTCCAGCAACTCTTCTGAGAGAGCCTCGTCTTGGGTAAAGGCGGCTTCCGACTCTTCCTGCGATTCCGCTATGTTCGGCGTCGGGGTCGTCGCCTGGGGTAGATCCTCTTCTGGAGATTGGTCCAACGCCTTGAGCGCAGCGGCGAGCCCGTGCTCGATGGAGTCTGCGCTGAGCGCCCACTCGCGGGCGGACTCGACGCTCATCGTCGTCTCGCCCTCTTGCACGTCCTCAATGCACTGCTCGGTGGCCGCTGCGGTCTTGCTCAGCTCGTCAAAACCCACCATCGCCGCTGCACCCTTGATCGAGTGGAATAGACGATGGAGTTCCTGCAGCGGTTCGGCGGTCGTGGGGTCGGCTTCCAAGACTTGGAGCCGTGTACGGATCTCCGGGAGGTACTCTTCAACCTCCTCCTGGAAGTCCATCAAGATGTCTTTGTCGACGTATGAATGCATGGCGGCCTCGTCTGGTTCGGTGGATCCGGCTAGGCCATGTTGGCGTGCGACCGCGTGGGAATCTTGAAGCGGCTGACCGAGTTGCGCAGCTCGTCGGCAAGGGATGCGAGATCTCGAATCGAGGTGGCCGCGCCTCGCGCTCCGTCAGCGTTTTGCTGCGTGACGCCCGCGATATCGCCCATTGTGCCGGCGACCGTCTTCGAGCCTCCCGCCTGGACCTCGGAGGCGGCTGAGATGGACTGGATCAGTTCGGCCAGCTGCTGCGAAACCGACTCGATCTGCTCGAGCTTCTGGCCCGCCTCGTTGGCGAGGTGCGATCCGCCCACAACCTCTTGCGTCGTGTCTTCCATCGCGCCGACCGCTTCGTTCATGTCTTGCTGAATCGCCTTGATCAGCGTTTCAATGCGTTTGGTGGCGTCGGTCGCCCGTTCGGCGAGGCCCTCGACCTCCTCCGCTACAACCGCGAATCCACGACCGGATTCGCCGGCCATCGAAGCTTGGATGGATGCATTCAAGGCCAGGATGGACGTGCGGTCGGCAATGTCCGAGATCAATTGGGTGATCTCGCCGATCTCCTGCGAGCTTTCTCCCAGGCGCTTGATGCGCTTGGACGTTTCCTGCACCTGGTTGCGGATCGAATGCATTCCCGCGATCGTCTTCGACACGGCGTCCGCTCCGTCCAGTGCGTTCTGGAGAGCGGCCTTCGCGACTTCGGCCGCGGCTGCGGCGTTCTGCGAGACCTGGTGCGTGGATTTCGCCATGTCCTCCACGGCGGAACTGGTGTCGAGAATTTGCATCGACTGGAGCTCGGAGCCTTCGGCGAGGCTCTCGGCCGTGTGCTGCACTTCGTTGGCCGCCGCGGACACTTGGAGCGTGGTCTGCTGGACCTGCGAGATGATCGAGCGTAGCTCGCCGATCATGTAATTGAACGAGTCCGCGATCGCGCCGGTGACCTCGGCCGTCACCTCCGCTTCCTTCGTCAAGTCGCCCTCGGCGACTCCGGCGATCTCTTCGAGCAGCTTCTCAATCGAGATCTGAATCCGATCGCGCTCGTCCTTCGACTGCACCAGGCTCAGAGTGTTGTCGAGCATCTGGTTGAGCGAACTCGTCATTCGACCCAACTCGTCGTCGCTGCGGACGGCGGCGCGAGCTTCCAAGTCGCCCACGGAGATTCGTGAGAACAAACCGTTGATCTCCGAGATCTGCTCGGTGACCGTCCGGTTGAGGAACAAGACCAGGATGATGGTGAACGCCAGTATGAAGACGGTGGCTGAAAGCTGGAAGTACTTCTCCTGCGTCAACGTGTCGATTCGGCCCTGTAGGGTCGCCTGAAGATTCGTCATCGAGGAGTCGTAGAGCGCCAGCAGCGCGGCATTGGCTTCCTGAGCGGCGGCCCGATAGTCGGCCTCGCTGATGCGCGTCGGCGCACGACCGGAGCCCGTGGCCAGAGGCTGCACGATGCCCCTGAAGTTGGCGTCTAGGAAGGTCTGGATCGCGCTCTCGGCCGAACTCAAGTCGGGACTAATCCGCGTCTCCAAACCCGGGTTGGCGTCGAAGGCCGCTTCCGCGCCGATCTTGAGCGTGCGCAGCTCGTCTTCCATGTGGCCCGTCAATCGGTTCAATGATTGGCGGATGTTCATTCCCGGCGTCTCTAGTACGCCCTCCACTTGCGCGGCGTCTGTGATGGAGGAGGTGCGGTCGATGACGCCTACGCCCAGAGCCTCCATGACGCTCAAGTCCTCGGTCATGCCGGGCAAAATCGTCACCACGGCATCCATGAGGAAGTGAGAATCGCGGCCCGGGTCCAGGGCTAGATTGGACTGGTCGGCAACGTCTCGAATGAGCGCGGTGACGCCCGCGGTGAGCGACAGGTGGCGCTGGAAGCTCTCTTCGGCTGAGAGCTCGAAGACGTCTTCCTTCAGCTGTCGCCAGTCGCTCCGGAACTGCTCCCACTGGAGGGTGACATTGAACTTCTCGGTCGCGCCGCTGTCGGCGTTGTTGACCGCCATGATGTCGGCGTCAACCGACGTTTGGGCTTCTAGCATCGCGTCTCGGGCGGCTACGTCTCCGCGCAAGAGCCCGTCCGCGGCAACCCGGTGCATGGGAATGTGTTCCAACAGTCTGCGCATGGGCGACAGATAGTGGACGCCCTCGACTTCTTGCTGCGCCGCCTCAATTTGAACGTTGCGCGCGTCGATAAACAGGTAGACCAATACCGCGATGGGTATGCCCATGACGACTACGACCAGGGCCAGCTTTTGACCGATCTTTAGATTCTTGAGGATCCCCATCTCTGTGTACCGCTCCTTAGTTCCACGTTCCTGGTTGTGCCGGCTGTCTCGTTCTTGCTCTTAGGCGCCGGTCAGCGCTCTGACTTGTTCCGATTCGAAAAGCTTGTCCACGTCTAAGACGTTCACTTCCTCGCCCGCGTCGTCGCACACTCCCTGCAGCAGGGGCGCGATCTTTGGCCCGACGTTGGTGCGGACGGGGCGAATATCCTCCGGCTTGATGGTTCGGGCGCCTTGGATGGCGTCGACCAGCACGCCGGACACCAAGAGTTGGCGTCGGTCTCGCAGCTTCAGCAGCCGTCCCGTCTCCGGCCTCTCCATCGTTTGCATGCCCAACAAGCGGCGGAAGTCGATCACGGACACGATCTCTCCGCGGAGATTAGTCACGCCCAGGATGAACTCGGGCGTATGCGGGACCGGAGTCACCGGCGTCATGCGGTCCAACTCCAGCAGCCGCTGCATCTCCACGGCATAGCGCTGATCGTCAATTCGAAAGACGATGTGACTGATCCGTTCGCGCTCCTTGGCCGCGCCCTCCGCCGATTCCGGCTTCTCCGGTGAGGCGGTCTTGGTTTCCGGCGCGCTCGACGGTTCGTCTGCCGCGGCCTGCGCCGCTGGCTGCTCGACGGGGGCTGCCTCGGGTTCTGACTCTGGGACGTCGGCGCTCGCTGCCACGGCTACCGGTTCGGACGGTTCCGGGCCTCCCTCGGCGGCTGAGAGCGACGGCTCCAGTTCCAACATGTCCAACTCAAGATCGGCCGTCTGTTCGGCTGCGACCGCTTCAAAGTCGATCGATTCCAGCGCTTCGAACTCGTCTAGTTCAGGAACCGGTGGATCGAACTCGGGCGCGTTGAGATCTAAATCTTGGCTATTGGTCGCTTCATCCATCTGCATTCCCCATCCAGGACGTTGTTCTCGTGTCAGCCCAGGTGACGCTCGACGTGGTGGGCGAGCTCGTCCGGATCGACCGGCTTCACCATGTAGTCGTCCGCTCCTTGCTTCATCCCCCAGAAACGATCCGAGGGTTGATCCTTGCTCGTGACCAGGACGACCTTCACATCTTTGGTCTGTACTTGAGTCTTGATCTGGCGACAGACCTGAAACCCGTTCTTCTTGGGCAGCACGACGTCCAGCAGCACCAAATCCGGGACGCTCTCCGCCACTCGCAAGAGCGCGTCCTCGCCGTTTTCAGCGGTCACAATGGTGTATCCGTGAGGCTCGAGCGCCTCTACGACAGCCTGGAGCTGGGTAGGGCTGTCGTCTACGCAAAGAATGGTCTTGGGCATGCCTTTTGTGTCACGATCCGAGTCGTCAATGAATGCTGCTGGAGGGCGAGGCTCGTTCGTCCTATACAGGTTGTATCCGCAGCATGAAGGGCGTCGCCACGTGCGGAATGGATTAAGCGGCCCCAAAAAGGGCCCCATACGGCTCTCAGGCGAATGGCCCATTCCCAGCAGTACTCCTGGTCTGTCGAGCGGCGCTGAAGTCTAACAACCGAAAGAATTTCTGCCGAGGATTCGGCCTCGACTTCCCGCATTTTGGAACCTTGCCCGTACCGGCCCGTTCGAGACTCGCCTCGGGTGATCCCCTGGGCGCCGAATCGGGGCGTCCGCTGTAATACCGCCCGTACCGTCGACCCAATCTATAGCCCATCGGTCCTGGCGTCTAGAACCCAACTGTTGGTCCATTGGCGGGCTCACGCCTTCGACCGCACACTTCTCCTATGGCGCAAGGTAGTAGCTTGTCCGAGAAACTGGGGGGCGTCGCGGCCGTCGCATCCGCGGCGCTGCTGCCGTGCCTGGCCTTTGGCGGCTACCTCTGGTAGCGCGGCTGCGTCTATCCGAGTTCAGTGCGCCGCAGTCCCTGGATTCCACGCCTCTCGCGTGAGACAATCTGGGCGTGAAACGTACTTCCCCACTCACCCGCAGAGCTCTCTTCGGCGGCGCCGCTCTGGCCGCGGCTTCTCCGCTGGCCTCCTCAGCCGCCCACCACGAGACCCACCGTCGTATCCCGATCGCGGTCTCGACCTACTCCTTCTGGCACTTTCGCGGAGAACGCTATCCGGTAGAGAAGGTCATCGACTCCGCCGCGGGAATGGGCTTCGACGGCGTCGAGATCCTGCATCGTCAGATGGACAACGAGACGCCCGAGTACGTCAACATGCTCAAACGACGGGCCTGGGAGCAGGGGCTGACCCTGCCCATGCTGTCCATCCATCAAGACTTCGTTTCGCCCGATCCGAAGGAGCGCCAGAAGGGCGTTGATCACACCATCCACTGTTTGGAACTGGCTGCGCGTCTGGGGACTCCCGCGATCCGGCTCAACACGGGCCGCTGGAATACGACCAAGTCCTTCGACGAGTTGATGGCTCTGGGCGGCAAGGAGAAGCCCATTGACGGCTATAACGATCAAGACGCCATCCGTTGGTGCATCGACTCGATCAACGCCTGCATCGCCAGCGCCGCCAAGTACGGCGTGGTGATGGCGCTGGAGAACCACTGGGGCGTTTCGTCCAACATCGACTACCTAATTCAGGTCTACAAGGCCGTGGATTCCCCCTGGCTGCAGATCAATATGGACACCGGCAACTACGTCGGCGATCCCTACTCGCAGATCGAAGTACTGGCGCCCCACGCGTCGGTCATCCAAGCCAAGACCTACTACGGCGGCGGCGAATGGTACACGCTCGACCTCGACTATCCGCGGATCGCCAAGATTGTCCGCGAGGCCGGATTCAACGGCTATGTGTCCTTGGAGATGGAAGGAAAAGAGGCTCCGGAGACCGCGGTCCCCAAGAGCCTCGAGGTCCTGCGCGCAGCCTTCGGCTAGCAGCTGCCGATGGAAAGATTGAAGCGCGCCCGTTGGGGCGCGGTAGCTGCTTTCTTTGTCGCCGGTGTCGTGCTGGCCAGCTGGGTCCCCTATATCCCTATCGTGCAACGGCGCCTGGGCCTGTCCGAGGGCGACCTGGGGACGGTTCTGGCATGCAAGGCTACCGGAGCCCTAGCCGCCGTCTTCTTCGCCCGGCCGCTGATTGGCCGATTCGGGTCGCGACGCGTAGTTGCTGTCGCGGGAGTCTTGTTCTGCTTGATTCTCCCGGCCCCGGTATATGCGGGCAGTCTCGTTTTGCTGGGCCTGGCGCTGTTCGCCTTCGGCGCCGCCCTGGCCTCCTTAGACATCGCCATGAATGCGCAAGCCGTCCTGGTGGAATCCGGCATGCAGCGTCCCCTCATGTCCAGCTTTCATGGGCTTTTCAGTCTGGGAGGGCTGGCGGGAGCCTCGGCGGCAGGGTACGTGTTGGAGGCGTGGGGGCCGACCGGCGTGCATGTCTGGAGCGTCGCTCTGGCGATGGCCGCGCTCTGTTGGATCGGATCCACGCGATTGCTTGGGACGCCGTCGGGCGCCGCCGCCCCTGCCGGGGCCTTTGCTTTCCCGAGCGGTCCGCTGTTCATGCTGAGCTTGCTCGGTTTCGTGATGTTCGTCGGCGAGGGAGCGCTGATCGACTGGACGGCCGTCTACTTGGCGAACGAGCTCTTGGCGAGTCCCGGCACGGCCTCGGCCGGGTTCGCCGCCTTCTCCGGAATGATGGCGCTGGGGCGCTTTTTGGGCGATTGGTTCACCTCCTTGGTCGGCCCGGAATGGGCCGGCGCGGCTTCCGCGTTGTTGGCGGGCGCCGGTTTGGCGGGCGCCTTGGCGGTCGAGCAGTCGCTCCTCTCGGTCGCTTGCTTCGGCCTCTCGGGACTGGGCTTCGCCAATCTCGTCCCCATCTTGTTTAGCGCCGCGGGTCGAGCCGAGCCGGAGAACCCCGAGCACGGGATCGCCGGAGTAGCCGGGGTCGGTTACTTCGGCCTGGTCGCGGGGCCTGCGCTCATCGGATTCGTGGCCGAAGCCATCGGTTTGCGCGGTGCGCTGGCGATCGTGGCCGGCGCCATGACCCTCATGGCTGTTGGTTTGGGTCCGGCCGTTCGCGCGACGCGCTAACGTGGTCCGATGCCCTCACCGCTGTTTGAACACCCGCTCGACGAGGAGAGCGTCTTCAAACCCGAGGCTCTGCTCGACGCCGTACGTAGTGAACGTGGGGCCGCCGACGCGCCGTTGCCCCGTGTGTGCGTACTCGATTTTGACGGTGACTTGACGGACCATCTGGTCGAGTCCGGCCGTTCGCAACGGGTCAATAGTTGGGCCTGCTTCCACACCGCCATGGAAGGAATCGAGGTGGACGGGATGGCGGCGGGCGTCGTCGGCCGGACAATCGGCGGCCCCTACTCCGTGCTGGTCGCGGAGCAGATGTTCGCCTCGGGAGCGGGTGTGGTTCTGGGCTTGACGTCGGCCGGCCGGGTGTCGCCGCAGGCGCCCATGCCGGGGCTGGTAGTGGCCGATGAAGCGTTGCGCGACGAAGGGACGTCGTTTCATTACCTGCCGGAGTCGCGAACGGTGCGCGGCCACAAGGGAGTGGCCGATGCCTTGGCGAAGAGTCTCGCCGCCGTGGAACTACCGGTTGACCGCGGGCTGGTCTGGACGACGGACGCGCCCTATCGAGAGACGAGTACTCAGCTGGATCGTCATGCCCAGGAAGGCGCCCTCGCCGTAGAGATGCAGGCGGCGTCTCTGTTTGCATTCGCCCAAGCTCGCGGTGCGTCGGTTGGAGTCGTCGCCCACCTGACGAACGAAGTCGAGGGCGAAGGGGACGATTTCGACAAGGGAGAGGACGAGCTCTCGGTGCGCATTCTTGAGGCGATGGTCCGCGGAGCCTATTCCTTCTTGGGTGAATCGGCCGCCTGATCGCCCCATCCGCCGCCCCCGGGCGTCTCGATCCGCAGACGCTGTCCCTTGCGGATGCGTATAGTTCCTTTTGAACGGATCGTTTCGTCGTCGAGCCGGTTCTTGCCTCGTGCGCCGGGTTGCCCTCCTTGCAGCGCGTAGGGGCTGACGGCCCTTCGTTCAGTGAGCAGCGTCGCCTCCCCGTCGTCCAAGAACTCGAATTCGCGAACGACTCCGTCGCCGCCGCGGTGCTGTCCCGCCCCGCCGGAGTCACGACGCACCCCATACTGGACGACCCGAACCGGCGCTTGCCGTTCCAACGCCTCCGTGGGCGTGTTCAGGCTGTTCGTCATGTGCGTGTGGACCGCGCTCAGTCCAGGACTCTGCGGGCTCGCCCCCATGCCTCCCGCGATCGTCTCGTAGTAGGCGAAGCGCCCTCCGTCCGGCGACTGCCCGCCCAGAGTGACGTTGTTCATACTCCCTGAAGACGCCGCCGGGATCTCCCCGGGAAGCGCTTGGGCGAGGGCTCCCAGCAACGTATCCGTTAGGCGCTGGGAGGTCTCCACATTTCCGGCGGCGACCGAGGCGGGGAATTGCGCGTCGGCGACCGTACCCGGTTTCGTTACGATCTCCACCGGGCGCAGCAAACCGGCGTTGTAAGGGACGTCCTCCTCGATCAAACAGCGGAAGACGTACATCGTCGCGGACACGGTGACTGCTCGGTTCGCGTTCACGCCGCCCGTGACCTGCCCGTCGGACTCGCTGAAGTCCACCGTTGCTTCATGGCCGCGGATCGAGACCGTCACGACGATACGGACCGACTCGTCGGAAAACCCGTCGTCGTCCAAGCGGTCTTCGAAGCGGTACCGTCCGTCCGGGATGGCCGCGATGCGGGCGCGCATCAGCCTCTCGGCGTAGTCCATCAAGTCGGACATGCGGGACGAAAGTTTCTCCGCGCCGTGTTTCCCAGCGGCCGCGCGCAGTGCCGTCTCGCCCACACGGTGGGCGCCGAGTTGAGCATCGAGGTCGCCGCGTCGTTCCTCCGGCGTGCGCGTATTGGCGAGCAACATCGCGAGCAGGTCCTCGTCCATTGCGCCCGCCCGAACGAGCCGTACCGGCGGGATACGTAAGCCCTCTTGGAAGATCTCGGAGGCAAGCGGCATCGAGCCCGGCGTCATCCCGCCGACGTCGGAGTGATGGGCGCGAGCTGCCAAGTAGAAGTCCGGCTCGTCGCCGGCAAGAAAGACGCCGGAGACCGTGGTGAGGTCCGGCAGGTGCGTGCCTCCGCGGAAAGGGTCGTTCAGCAGAACTACGTCGCCGGGGCCCAGCGGGCGTTCCTG
>Ga0209273_10000638_pt1 | contig 40482 bp, 26 predicted proteins | sample tdAd471_FD_187126 | JGI IMG/M metagenome (GOLD analysis project Ga0209273, IMG submission 187126) | Marine sediment microbial communities from the Atlantic coast under amendment with organic carbon and nitrate - tdAd47.1 (SPAdes)... | ecosystem: Environmental > Aquatic > Marine > Coastal >...
CAGGCGTTGGTTTCGCGGCCCCATGGGACGATGGCTGTACTGGTCTTGTGGCGCTGCTGACCGGTACAGGCGTTGGTTTCGCGGCCCCATGGGACGATGGCTGTACTGGTCTTGTGGCGCTGCTGACCGGTACCGTTCCATCCACACTGCATCGCAGTGACATCACCGATTGTGACGCCAGCCACAACGCGCGGAAATCGGCCAGAGGCACGGTGTGTGGAACAGTCAGTGACATGTTCTCTACACGTGGGCCATAGAGCTTGATTGCACGGCATAGTGCGCCAATGTCAATCGTGTTGTGCATGCCCAAGCGCACGTGAACCTCCAACTGCTCGACTTGCACATAAAATGTCACAAGTATCACAAGTGCCTCCACATCGCGGTTATTGGTGACTATCAGCGGCACTGTTCCGGCGTCGGGTAGCATCTTCCTACCCAGGTCACATACCGACCTGAAAACCGACGTGGTCATGCAACCCTTTGAGGGTAAGAGCTCCTGCTCCGGGAACGTAGAAAAAAGCGCTGGTTGTTTCCTAGCCTTTAGGTTGGCGTAGGCGATCTCGGGCGTTGTGTCCAAAAGCAATGACGGTGCGTTCTCCATAATGCAGCAGTTGTCCAATCGGTCCAGAGGTTAATAGTATCACAACACCACCAACGCCATTTATATACTTTTAGTTTTTGTTTTTTCACACTTTTTTTTTCAAAACTTTTGGGAAATGGGCCAATCGAACCCCACCTCATTCCCGAAAATTTCACTTTTTTTGTGAATTTTTCATTGTGTCCCAGTTTTTTGAGCATACCAATGACGGTAGGTGAGGAAGACTGTGGGTAGCCCAAGGTATTGATGTTTTGCGGCTTGGCAAAGGTCAACCACAACGCATACCACAACGGCTACGAATGAGCTTGGATCCATCTACGACGAGATCATGTTCCACCCCGACTCGTCCTATTACCAGCGTCTCGTCGACCGTGTTGTTGGACGAGGTAACCATACCACAACGTGTTCGACCGTGGCCACTGCAACCGGTCAATCTGATGGAGCGGGTGGAATCACTGGTAAACTCGCCGGTGGGGGTGCTTGCAGTGCTGCGGCCGAATATGGACGAACGGCAACTGCGAGCCGAGTTGAATCGCATACTGGTGGTAGCGCGCCAAGAGTGCCGCGAGCCCAGCCAAAGCAGCCAAAGCGACGGCACATCCCAACCATGGAGGAACAGCAGCACAAGCATGAACAACAACGAGCCAGACTCGAGACCGCCGTTGGCGAGCTGATGGAAGGCAAGATCAGCAACAAGGAGCTCATGGAGATTGCGCAAGCGACGGTAGACAGTGCGCCTTCGTCGGTGTTATCCGAGGCGGTGGGGTGTAGGATCGAGACACCAGTGCCGCCGATGCGCATTGGCCATGGCATCTACCCGGACCCGGAGTACGCCATGGTGGACTTTGCGACGCTCAAGGCCCAAGAGATGGAGGAGACATACTGCAAGCGGGCGGTACGCCATGCGGCAATGCTTCGATATCAGACGGGCCCGTGTGCTGAGGATTATTTTTTGGTCCTTGAGCAACTTGTGATCAACGGTCACCCGAGTCTCCTCAAGCGACAGCTGCGCCACTACCGGAATGCAGACGGCACGCCGCGTATCCCCGAACGTGTGAGCGACCGTCATATGGCGCATGCTGTGAATCGGTTCATGTCGGCTCGGATTTATCTGTTGATGACGGTCTTGTGGAACGTAGTCGAAACGTTTACGACGCTGCGCAAGAGCCACGACGAGATTGGAGCGCATGCAACGACATCGGGCGCGGATAGAACTGAGACGGATGCGGCAACGATGGAGCATGTGCCGCTTCCGGGGTTTCTTTACTCGCTGAACGGCATGCACATACTCATGTACTGCATGACGATGATTGTCTCGGGGTGCATTGCAAAGTGTACACGCTACCAACGCCCCGCAGACGATCCAGGCAAGACCGGTGGTAAGCGAGTGCTGACCGCGACGCTCTGGAAGTCGAGCTGGAAGCAGCACTGCTTTACGACATCGAGCTCGGGCAAGCAAGACACATGCCCGTGCCCGGCTACTATGTGTGTGGTGTGCGAACGCGAGTTCAACTTGACCAAACGCCACGACCGCATCTATGGCCCGGGCACCTCGGTTCCGTCCAGCGACCCATGGCCAACAGTCGTAGAGTTGGTGTACCCACTGGCTCCTGGTGGTGATGCAGGCGACGACAGCGTAAAGCTGGCCTGGTTACCGTTTTGCTCCGTGTGCGCGACTGGTGTGGCGGCCTACAGCGAGGTGTTTCACAATGTGCAAAAGGGCGTTGTTCGTCTCCAGCGGGCGATTGCTGAGCACCACGAGCGGACCAAGACAACGTTGAGCCACAAGAGCATCACGGAGTTGCTGGCGAACGAGAGGTTTCGGATCTCAATGCGCGGCGTTAGCGCAAGTCCAGTTGCCAAGAGCATTGCGACCGTGCGTGCATGTTATGCTGCGTTCATGGGTAGCATAGTGCCGAGTGTACTTGTTCACCCGCTACGTCGCATCATGGGCGACCCGTACGGCGCCGAGCAGGCGGACGTGCGCTACGAGACCATGACCGAGTTTGATGACCGGTGTCTTGTGAGCATTGCGACGGACGGGGGTGTCGGGCCACTTGGTGAGAGCAATACGTCTTTGGAGCCGATTGGATTCCGCACGACGCTCCCACGAGGCGTGAACACGACACAACTGGTGGAACTCTTTGAGAACACTACGCTGCCATGTTTCTTTGAGCCGCTGCCGTTGCTCCCCCGCGACGTTGACCTGGACCATGACGAAGAACACACAAGACGGGTTACAAAGTATGTGGCAAACCGAGCGCGCTGTATCCAACGTGGGCTGCGCAGAGTCCTGGCAATGTGTGCGAGTAGCCCCAAGGCCGTTGTTCGTCCGAAACGACCGCGTCCGCGCCCACCTAACGAACCCATCGAGGTGTTTGACGATCCGCTACCGCCGACTACGACAGCAGAGTCTCGTGAGCAACATGGTCGCAAACGACGCAAGCTGGCGCATGACAGCGAAGCCGACGAGGACGACGCGACGTCCGCGGTGATGGTGGTGAGTGGCCGGGATGAACCAGCACCGATTGTTGTTTTGTGATGGACAGAGCAGAGTGGGTGAGCATAAAACGCTTTACATACGCATGTAAGAAACAATGAACTCTGTGACCAAGCACACATGCCGACACAATCAGTATGCATACTGCGCGTGCGTAACGGTGCGGCGCGACGGTCCACGCCAGCCACTCTCGTCCGGCACCGCGCGGATACTGGTGTTGGAGAACCGCGACCAGTCAACAAACGGAAAGCGCTTACCCAAAAAGTTGAGTGCAACGTAGAGCGCCATGCACATGGCCACTGCGAGATCATCCACCTGGCCTTGGATCCGCTTGCCATTGACATCCGTCTTGCCGGTCCAGCCGCCCTTGCCATCAGGCACACATGCGCGGAGTTGCCCCTCGAGCATGGCGCGAAGTTCACGACGACGTTGATCGGGGGCGCCTTTGCCCTGGTGGTAGAACACAAACTGGTCGTAGAACAAGAGCGCGTCCTGTCGCAGAATCTTGCGCATATGGTCTGCGTAGATCTGCTTGCGATCCTTGTTCAGCCAGATTCCATGGTGACGGTCGGCGCGCTCTCGCAATGAGTATGTGCGCGGGTAGCGAGAAACGACGTTGATCGCATGCTGGCCAGAAACATGGCCAGTGTTCCGCTCGCCGGCGTAAATCTTCCAGGCAAACTTGAACCGCGGGTGCTGATCGAGCTTCCGGAGCATCACATCGAGCATCTCATCAATCGAGTTGGCGCGTGTTGGGTACGAGTCCATGCCGACGACCTGCGGGGGATGCGTGAGAATCAGAAAAACAAAATCATGGAGAGAAAAAACAAATTGGCAGCACAAACAATAAAACCCTGCGATCCGGTCACTTTTTGTTTTGAGCGGTGCAATGGGATAAACATTGTGTGTTGGACCCCCATAGGTTGCACAAACGACTACGGCACCGTGGGTCATTAAAACACATGTGGGGTGCGCAGACGTGCTGTACGTCTAGTCCCAAAGTGTGCTTTGGACAATACGAGTGGCCATGATGTGTAGCGCGGAGCATCCGGAAATCCAAGAGCTGCACAACCTCGACCGCTCCATGACACGCGTTCTGCAGGACCGCTACGCAGCCGATACCATGTATCTGATGCTGTACGGAAACGACGACGCGTGCGCACGCGTGCGGTATCTCCATCTGATCCAAGCAGTGGAAGGGCTGATTATCCGACCGTATGCTCGCCATGGATTCCTCGACCGCCAATTGATCGACGTGTTCCGCCAAGTCGCAATCCCGATGAATTGGGATGTTGATGCGTGGTGCGCCGAGCTGCGCGAACACGTCGACCCCGTGGAGGATCCAGTAGAGTCGGAGCGTATCATGCGAGGGATCATGAATCGCTGGGTAAACGATCCGTGCACCACACCCGTGTCGCCGATCGACGACAAGCGCAACTTGGAGATCCTCATGCTGTTTGTACTGCTGGCGTTCAACGACGCGTTCTACGCGTATTGGACGTCCGGCAGCCTTGAAGATGCGGATGGGCCACGGATACTTGATCCGGCGGGCCTCCATGCCTTTCTCCACGAAGATCACGAAGAGTGCCGATCGTTTGTGACCATGTTTGCGCTCATGATCACGGGGAGCCCCGCAGATGCGCATCTGACAGGCCAGTTGCCACCGTTCATGCCGCTCGGTGAAGATTGTGGTGGCGGGAGCAGTTGTAGCGATGGCAAGTCGTTCCCGCCGCGCAGCTACACACAGCGACCGGTATCTGCATCGGCACCTGCGGCCGCGGCGTCGCGAGCAAAGTCCACCAAGAGGACGCCTTCATGGCACGGAACAACTCGGATTGACAGCATCAGCGACGAGGATGACGAGAATAGCGAGATGGATAGCGACGAAGAGTTTGACGCCGTGTACGAGCAAGAGACGGTCGAGTTCATCCCAACGGGACGACGTGCAAACGAGCACGCCACAACGGATGCCGAGACCAGCCATCCGCGACGGCACCGGGGGATTACGCCGGATGGCAAGATTGAGCCACAGGATGAACGGGAGCTGTTGAACCAGGTGGCGACGAGCGTCAAGGTGACCTTTCACACCATGATGTTTCACATCTACACCAAGTACCAGGCGCATGTTGGGTGTATCCGAGTGGTGGCGGACCGGATCGCAGAACAACGACAGGAGCAGGAACAACAGGCACAGAGACAGAAAGAGGCACTCGTACATAAAATGTCCCGTGCAATTGAGTGATCGCAACGATGGCCGTGTGATCGTCGGCGCCGGCGTTGGGGTCACATGCAATGAAAATAAACTCTGGATCGGGGAACGAACTGAGCCACGGCGTGAATGCGTTCGCCGCCATGCGGTCAATGTGTGCCGAGGAGAAAATGAGCCCACCTCCAGCCTGCATAGCACCCATGGTCTCGGCCATCATGAGCTTGGTGTCGCCACGGTAGAGTTGGCGTGCGACCGAGGTTGCATCCACGTTCTTCCACGGCGGGTTCTCGTGGAGCAGATGTGGGCACTCTTCGGGGTGCTCCAACCGCTGACAGTTGTTGCACACCAGCGTGTGCTTGAGCGAGATGATGAGCGGCTCGCCTGTAATCTCGTCCTTGAGGTCCATCATGGCGTAAGCAAAGTTGTAGCTCTTTGGCGGCGACGAGATCATGATCACGGCAGTGTTCTTTTGCGTGGCGAGCGGGATGATAATCTCGTCAAAGAGATCGGCTGGCCAGAACATGATCTCATCGCAGATGATCAGCTGGGCGCCTTGGCCGCGCAACGTGTAAAGGCTCGGTTAGCATCGGAACAAAGCGCACATAGAGAGACACACACACACACTCAACACCAACAGAGATGGACTGAACGAACGAGAGATATAGTGGTGGGGTCAATGGGGTTCTCTGGACAAAATGTTATCTGGTGGGATAGTGTTCACAGCGACCATTATAAACAAACACACCCCGTCGACACGGTGGAACCAACTGTCGGACACTAATAAAATGAAACAGTGTGACATTTTATAAAGATATGGACAGGGTTTTTACAGAGTGAACTACAGTGGATCACCGCCAGTGCCCGCGCACCACGAAATGGGTCTGGGCGGTCGAGAGCGAAGCGCGCGGTTCAGATCACATGCAATCTCCTCCAGCGTATCCTGGATGGATCTGTACTGCAGCGTCTTTACGTTTGCAGTGTACTCGGATAACTGAGTAACGGAGCAGGGCCAGCCGTTGAACCGAATGTCTCTGCCTTTCTTCAACCAATCTCGATAGTGCTCCATCCATCGGGAAAACTCGTCCAGATTGGGCGGCAGCACGTGTCCCAGCGCCACCATCGATGGGAGCAGGTTGAGCATGTGCGAGGCATTTGTGGTGATCCATGCCTGGAACTGCACCAACTGGTTGATCGCATCACGCGCCATATGCTTGTGATCGTCGTCTTTGAACAGCTCTGTGGAGCGCCGCTCAATCTCGACAAACATGGAAGCTGGAGAGACCATCATGGCTACAACGACATATTGCTGCAACGCAACAACGTCTGGAATTGCCTCGACGACGTCAGCACTTGGCGGATCAGCGAACCTTGTGGGAGGCATGTTCCGCTTCACTGTCATGCGACGTCGCTTTGCCGCAAACGATGAGGCATTGTCTCCGTCGTCGTCGGTTGTGTCGTCGCTTCCGACTTCAGCAGACATGTCGCTGCGCGACGACTCGAACAAAGTCCGCTTCCGACCCACGCCTCCTCGGCCCGTTGTTTCAGCACCAGTGGGCACCACACTCGTAGACCGCGACATTGCGTGTGTCGCATCATCATCGCTGTCGCTACTCACATCGGCGGGGGCGGCCGGAGCGCGTAGGTTGATGAGATCGTCGACCAGGGGCAACCTCTCGAACGACATGCCGTCTCTCTCAACACCAGGGCGGCGCACGCGAATAGACCTCCGCCATGAGCCAACCGTAGAGCGCTGTTCAAGGTGCGCGCGGATGAACGGCGTCGGCGCATAGCAGCAGTTGCCGCGGCATGCATGCTCTCCCCGGCGTTGTGTCTCCTTGTGCGGTAGACACTTCAAACAGTATCCTCCGCCCTTCGTGGTCGTTTCCGCCTTCCTGACCAGTCTCGCTTGGATCTCCGCCCCAGGTCGCGGCTGAAAGCAAAACAGCCACGTTGTCGCATCCGGGAACCACGTCTGTAGCACCTGGAGCGTCATGTAACGTGGCTTGCCCAGCTCGGGGCCCCCACGGCGACCAAGCCTTGATGTGGTGCGACTCGAGTCATCGCTGTCACTCAGTGGCGCCGGTGTGTCCGTAGTCGTAGTGTTTGGCGAATCATCATTGTCGTCATCATCGGACCCGACGTCGTCGCCGACAGGATTGTCGGCACTGACTTTGGTCGGTGCCGGTGTGCGCGGACGAACCTTTGGAATCATCGCACGCTCCGAAACGCGACGTACTTCGGCCGCCTCGACAATAGCGCTATCAACCTCACAGTCAGATGCGGACATTGGGCCTAGTTGTTGTGTCTTGTCCAACGAAAAATACAACGAGCTGCTTGTCTTTTTTTCCTTTTGGTCTGATGGCGACGAGCTTCCCAAAAACGAAAAAAGTAAACTTTTGTCCCAAAACGAAAAATTCAGAAACTCCATCCGATTGGCTAATCCACAAAGCCGCGTTGCTCTCTTTTTATAAAAAAGATTTTTCGTTCGTGCCGGCAACGGTTGATCCAAAAATAATAAGTCGGGGTCTCACTTTTTCTTTTTTGGTCGCGCACCAGAAAGACTGACACACAAAAAAGAAAACTATATCAATCATTGTTTTATTCTACCACGACTGTCGGGAGCACAGACGCATACGTGGATGCGGTAATGGCAAAGACCGCTACCAGCAAGACGCAGACGAAGGGCGATGCACCCACAAGAACGGGAAAGGCCGCAGCATCGGGTAGCGCTCCGTCGGTGAAGGGGGTCACAAAGGCAAAGGCACCGCGCCGACGCAAGCAAAAGCCTACCGCAGCGGTGAAGCCGGCAATCCCGGACAGCGACAGCCCGACCCGTGTAGGATCCCCAGACAGGTCTACCGATGATGGCGACTCGGCCAAAGATGCAACGTCGTCGGAGCCGATGGATGTCGCAGAGCCCACCGTCGACGAGGCAGCATCAGTTGACGATGACACGGCGAGCATGGATGAGCAAAGCCAAATGGTCTACGCGGGCTCCATGGATCTTTGCGCTGACGGCGTAATGCTGTGGGAGCAGTACACACATGCGCTATCGTCACCGTCGGAGGGCCTGATGACCGCGGCCGAGTGGGAGATTAGCCCAACGCCCGATCTGAGTCTGGAGAACCTCTTTGTGAAGCGTTATGGTTTGGTGATCTTGAACCCGAATGCGACGTACGAGTGGAGCGTGACATCGCAGTACCCGATGCAAGGAGCCATCCGCACACAGGACCAGACACGAGGCAAGATGTTTGTGTGTCTGAACCAGCCACGCATGCCGGAGAAACATCTGCTAAAGGGCGGCTCGCATGACGATGCGTTGCAGCTGTTCGCTGGCACGACGGCGCTCCGTCTGGACAACACATGCACGCATGCGATGCATCGATACACGACGCCCATGTACGCGTGGAAGATCCGAGTGGACGGGAAGAACGCGCCGGCAACAGCGATTCCAACATCGTTGGAGGTGGTGGAAACTCACAACCGCATCGAGCTTCAGACGGGAGTGTTCTTTGGCCATGTGGGCCATTGCGAGACATTTGGCGGTCACCACGTGGCCGACTCGATCACTGCGGGCAACTTTGCGATTGTCTCGACGCCGCTGGAAACGATCGTGCGGATGATCGCCGCTGGATTCCGCGAGCAGCAAGACACTGGCCCCGGGATCACCGGGGTACCAATGTCTCCGTTCTTGGACTGTGCACAACGCACGATTTTTCAGTCGCTGGCCCCTGCTGACTGTCATGATACCACGTCGGGGAAGCGAGCAACGTGCATGGTGCTGTGTGAACCGATTCTTTATCGCGTGACCGTGTACGCGGCGTCAACCGAGCTGTTTTGTACGGCATATGCCTACGCGTCGTCTCCAGCACTCGCGGGCATGTTTGTTTTGCTTGGGATCAAGCAGATTGCGACGCAGGCCATTACAGCTGTCATGCCGGTGACGACCGATGTTTCGGTGGAGCGCACCACGGGCTGTGATAAGGGGTTCTTGTTTGCCCCTGGTCTGAACCTAGGCGTGATTGCAAACGCCGCAGAGTCGGTAGGACTCAAGGATGCTTTCAGGTTCGAGCACACACAGGCATCCTACGCAGCCCGAGTCCAGCGTCCATTTTACAACGTGCCCGACCCCATGGAGGTGACGTGGTTCAAGAACATTGAGCTCTGAACACAGTGTGACCGGCCCCCTGAAGCAGAGTTGATGCATCGTGTCGAGTGGTGAGTGACAATTCGTCTTGTACAGAAAACAAAAAAGAACGTTGATTCGACTACTGACAATAACTCCAACCACCACGCGGTCCCACTACGCCTGGGCTGCAGCCGCTGTGTGATAGTAGCGCTGGAAGAACGAAGAGAGACGGTGCGTGACGAGGGGGTCGTCTTGTTCGTAGGCTTCCGGGTCGAGGTAGATGTGGAGAACGTCGACGTGCTGCAGCGCCGTACAAGCGTGCCGTCGGCGTTTGTGCTCCGAGCGCGCAACCACTTCAATGGCATAGGGCATATCCGGATCATGCTGGGTCGTATCATCAAGAAACAAGACCATGGGGGTTTCCAGGGGAAGAAACTCACTACCTAGCGGCCCAGTGTTCCAAATCGAGTCGCTCGGTCGCGCCGCGTGTGGATCTTCGGGCGCAACCAAGTCATCACCGCGGGTAATGTCATCGGTCTGTGCACCGTGGCCAGGACGTTGCCATTGATCCAGTGCCGACTGGACGTTGCTATACGCGCTGGAAGAGTCGGACGACATGATGTCTTCCGTAACCAGCGCAGAGTAACGAGAGTCCCACCGCGCATGGAATGCGGGCCAATGCGACGACGCCACATCAACGCGTATGGACAGCGTCGACTCTGACGCCACAATGTCGTAAGAGAACCAATCCATCATGCCTGACGCATCAGTGGCGAGATCGCGCGGGCGGGATAGCATGACTGCGATGGTCCCCGTCTTGTCCATCCAGACACCCGTGAACGGCTTATTGCTTTGCATGTCGTGGAAAAACTGCTGCTTGGTGCGAGGCGTCACGGGCGATACTTGCTCTGTGGCCGACGATGCGGCCAACGTGACGTGACGACGAACAAGCGTTGCTGGCGTGTAGAGTGGCGATACTCTGACACGCCGTGGCGGATACCTCTGCGGGCATGGTGAGTAGCGTGCTTTAACACAGAGTCAGTAATCGTACCAGGGCTCCAGATAGCATGCTAATAACCAAGATTGCCGTGTCTACTACCGCCCGGCCCTCAAAAGTACACCACCGATTACAAAAGACTTTGAGCTTTATTGAACACCAAGTGGTATCTGGCTAAAAAGGGGCATTTGGCAGAGTTCTTTGATAAACCACTGACGCACATGGTCTGCAATCTCGGCAGTCTCTTTCAAGATCGCACGTGGGTACAACGGGGTGTCTTCATCGTCGCTCTCGTCGTCATTGTCCATGGACCGCACACCGCGTAGCTCTGCAGGGGGAATAACGACCACCCACACATGCATGCAGTGCGTCGGTGGGGCGGCAGCATCACGATCAGTGCGACCCACCGCCGGGTAGACGCCAGCAACAAAGAACATTTCGTAGAAACGAAGGGTTTGTGTATCTCGTTGGTCTTCCGGCATGCTGGTGTCGAGCCGCCGTGAAGAGAGACGATCAAAGTTCTCCCCGAGGAACGACTGGAGACGTTCCATCAGTGCACCAAACAGCACATGCTGCATACCGCTGAACGCCGTCTCCATGCGCGGGGCTTTGTTCAAGTACCGTACTTGCGATGGTACGTACACCACAAGCTGCGGCGCTTCCGCGTTGCTGGAAAGACGCAACGTGGAAGCTGCGGCGACGTCGATCGCATGTTGGGGTCTGAGATCAACGGAGAGCACGCTTTGTACACTACAGTCGAAATGCGGCACTGGTTCAAAGAGCGGTTTGTGAAAGCAGGGCGCTCTCCCGCTACCAAACACGCGTGCGAGATGTGCAAGGCGTTCTCCCGAGATAGGCCGTGGCGGTGTCCGCTCCATCAACACTTGGGCGTATTGTTACGCGCTGACCGGTGGCAGAGATCCCAGAAAGCGTAACTTTTTTTGGGGGTGGGGAGGGGGTGACGTCGACCCAAAGTGAAACAACATACTTTTTCTGAAAATGGGCGAAACTTTTTATGAAACCACCAAACGAAAATTTTAAAATTTCAGTAGCAGTTTCTCAAAATTTTTAACTTTTTTTTGATCGTCCATGGCGGTGAGAGGAAGAGCGTGAAAGAGAACAAAACGTCTACACGCGAGTGAACACAGCGGTAATTCAGATAGCGATGGCCAGCAACACAACGCAAGCTACCATGGAGCAGGATCCGACGGCGACATTCGGGAGAAACGCCAAGGAGATGACTGCAGAGGAGATACAGGCAGAGATCAACGACGCCGTCATCGTGCTTGCCAGCTACGGCATCCCGTTCTCAGCGGTGCACTACGACAGATACACAAAGTCTATCCGGGAGGACACGGAGGTCTACGGAGCGCTGCTCGCAATGCGCTGCAAATACGCGATCAACCATCCCGACAAGCAGGACGACCCCATTGTGCGACATGCGCTACCGCTCTTTGTCATGGCGCGCCAGGTCATGAGGGCGCTCTGTCTGCAGGAGCTCGAGGGGATCAACACGGGGGCTCAGAAACTCGGCGAACTCTTGCAAAGACTTGATGACACGGACGCACCGGCAAAGGCGCACGTTGCACGCGTGCTGCAGACGTCTCGTAACGCGGGGAAGCGAACAGGAGTGCTCGGAAGGCGGTTTCCGCATCTGTTGGACTTTGAGACGGAGAACGATCGTGATGTGCTGCTGCAGTTGCTTCGAAAGTTCAACGACAGTCCGAGCGAGTTCTTCAGCCTGGTTCGAGAGGGCGCCGAGGTGATGCGGAAGGCTACGCTCCGCATCTGTGAGATGTTTCCCCTTGCATCTGTGCTGAGCCCATCACGTCCTCGCAACGTGCACGTGCTGCAGCTGGCAAGCATCATCTCGACGTTTTGTCGCAACGCAGGCGCCCCGCTCAGCTTGCGTGTTTGCAACACTTGGGCTGCGCAGTACCCCGAGTTTGCCGCCGACCCGGATGCGTGCTTTTACGAGAGCCTTCGCGGGAGTCTCGAGGCGACGTACAAGGCGGCAAAGTCGGTTTTCTTGCAAGTGGTCGGGTTGTCGGGTCGACTGGTGGATGCCGGCACCATCTTTTCGCAGCTTCAGACGCGAGCGGATATCGCACACACCAATGGTGTTGGTGCCGGTGCAGCGTTCGAGGTCATGGATGCGTGGGCGCGCGATACTGCAGTCACGAGCTCAACGCAGTTTGACAAGTGGCTGGATGACCACAAGCACCTGACCCCTGGAATTGGTGCACTTTGTGCCTGGACACACAGCACACTCGCGGGGCTATGCCCGTCGTGGTACACGGACGTGACCAGGGAGTACGTCATGTCGCAAGGAACCGTGAGCGGAAACCAGCAGAGCACGATGCTTCACGGCGCCATGATGCTGACGGTGCTGGCGGATGATGGGAGCATGCGCAAGATTGTCGCGCAGTTGTCAGAGCGCACCGGCATCAGATGGTTGATGGACGCGATCGGAGAGAGTCTCTTGGCCAGACTTGCCAGAGTGCTCAAGGTGGATAACCCGACCGCGCTGAACCAGGTGCAGCTGGAAGCGCTGTTCCAGATGAACGCGGTGACAAGCGAGACGAGCGACAGCACAGAGGTCCAGGAGGTGGTGGACGCGATCCTGGACTGTATCCGAGCGCATGCCGAGGCGACGGCGCACGAGATCACCAAGAGCGCGGAAAAGCTGGTGAAGCTCTTTGACACTGACATGTTTACGTGCGGTGACCCGCTTTGGGAGGTGTTCTCTGCGATTGCGTGTGTGATGAAGGCGCGTATCTGGATGCAGTCCCAGCGCGACACGTCGGCGGTCTCTGGCAACGCTGTGCTGATGCGTGAGAACATGAACCGCGATAGGCGTGAGCGCCCACTGGAGGTGGCGGACTATGCCCCGGCCGGCGCATGGCTGAAGCGCCTGAAGGACCCAAAGCCCGAGTTTGCCAAGGCTGCTCGTGACGGACGCCTCGTGTATGGCCTCATCGGCCTGTTTGGCCCTGCCGTCTACGAAGCGATCATGGATGGAGGACAAGGCGTGATCGACTGTGCGAGCTTTGCGGTCGACTTTCCGCTCCCGAACAAGGGAGACATTGACCACGCGACCTACTTTGACAAGGAGCGCGCAGCCAAGCTTGTTGAGCATTCGCTTGAGGGGGAGGGAGACGACCCATGGCAGGTCAACACGCTGGTGTCGCTGTTTTCGCACGACACACCCATTGACCGCTTGATCACGCGAGAGCGGTGGTGGTTTGACACTGCACCGTTGTTCTTGGGTGGAGAGGGCATCGTGAACGTGCTAGAGTTCCAGGCAAAGGTGAGCCCAGAGTCAAAGCGCCGCTTGGAGTTTTTGACAAAGGTGTTCCCGTCGTTCTACTGGCAGTGGGTGACGATGAACCTGCGAAGCAACTAGTTGTCTAGGGCGCGCACGTGTGTGTTGATAGATTCTATAAATCCAAGCCATCCATCGAGCACTATATTACATATCCCATGAATCTTGAAACAACGCTGCTCTGTCATCGTCATCGTCATCGACCTCGGAAGACTCGCCCGCTTGCTCCATGGCATCAAACGCACTGTCGAGGTTATCCATCATTAGCTGTACCTCACTAAGCGGTGTGCCCCACGCGGCACATCCATCGTCTTCGTCGCTGCTCTCGCCCTCATCCACGCTATCATCACCACAATGGCTACCGTCAGACGAAACAGAGCACACCGCCGAGTCACCACGACGCTGCATATTGTCCTCATCTGACTCGTCGTCTCCACTCATGCGCGCCATCCCCTCAATGGCATTGAGAAACTCAACGTCTGCGGCGGCCAGCGCCCCGGACTCGCCATCGGCGCCAATGTTGGAGTAAACGCGCTCAATGTGAGCGTGCCATTGGCGCGGGCCCTCGTCTCCGGTGAGCCCCGTCGCAACATCGTGGGTTTCGGACACCATGTCCGTGTCGTGGTAGAGGTACCGTTGCGCAGCGTGGTAGATCTCGGTGATAAACTCGATTGCCTTTTCGCGCGTGTCGACGCCGGGCACGATCCCGCACCCAGTGCGAAAGAGTAGCGCCTTGAGCGTGCGTGAGTTCTTGGCATAGTAGTAGTATCCCGGAAGCATTGGAAGACGGCGGATCTGGATCGCGTAGTCCTGCGCCATGGCTTCAATGTTCAGGTGCGAGCCGAGATTGAAGCTGAGCACGAGGTTGTTCAGTCGCAAGTTGTTGACGCTACAATCGTAGCCGTGACGGCGAAGCTCGCGCACGATCTCCAGCGCACAGGTCGGCTTGCTGCTGAGCGGCGGCATCCCGATCAACACAACGGTGCCGCTGCGGTAGATACGGGCGCTCACGTTGTGACGCTGGTCACCGTCCATGTGGATCATGCGAAAGTCGACCGAACGGAACGAGGCATTGTTGGCGTAGCAGGTGATCTGCAGCGTGCACGCCAGGGCGTGTAGATTGATCGAGGTGATACCGAGTTCAAACTGCGCGTTGCTGTTCACGATGCTCGGGTGCATCATGTGGATATCCGGGGGCAGTTTGAGTTCGGTGTGGCGGCGAAGGCGCATGGTCTCTCGCACGCGATCGTGTTGTTGTTCGTTGAGCATCCGGCGAAGCCCTGAAAACAGCGGGTGTGGCGCTGGGCCGAGATTGCGAAGCACCTGCGAAGCATGCGCTTGCGTTTGTTCCCGAATGCACTGCGCCTCGGCTGCCTGCTCCTCGCGCTCAGCGCTGAAACTGGCTGGCACGTATCGCTTCGGCACTCCTGCAGCGGTATCGCGGGCCTCCAGTCGAGCGTGGACTCGCTGCAAGCATTGGTTGTCTGCACGCGCGAGCGCACATCGTGCGGTAAAGTGAGCATCGATGGCCTCTCGTACAGAGACGGAGGGAAAGCGAACGCGACTCTCAATCACCTTGGATGCGTGACTGGGCGTCAGTGCGTACTCCAGGTGATCCCGCACGACAGAAACGTGGTCACACAGCTGGTGTTTTGTGGTTGATACCCGAGCGGTTCTTGGAGTGGGGAGCGCAGTTGTGCTTGAGGGCGCTAAGCAGCGGGACCTTGGCGATGTTCGTGTGGTTTGCCGACGACGACGAGCTTGCTGCGACGTGCCAGTCGATACGACAGATGATCCCATCAATAATGATAATAGACGGCGTGTGGGAATAGAATAAAAATGGGCCAATGGGTGGATGAACTTTTTAGAAAGTCCACAACTTGAAAAGCAAAAGTAGGCGAGAGGAGAAAAAGGATCAACCGTGGCTATTGGTTGGAGCCCACCGCAGGCATGGTGTGGATATCCACCAAGAACTGTGTGGCGGTGGTTGCCGTCTTGAACCCGATCACAGCGGTTTCAGGCGGACCGCCCGTGCGCACTATGGTAGTACCGCCCATGGTGCGAATCTTGTAGTGACCTCCATAGTCGTCGGGAGCGGTGAAGAACCCAGCGAGCGTTGCCTCGCCACGCATCACAAACGTTGCGCTGCCGCCATCAATGGCGTCATTCACCAAAAGGCCAAGTGGGGCCTGGTCCGCCTGACTAAACGAAACCACATAAACGTAGGTTTGGTCCGCAGGCGCAGCAACGTCTTCATAGCGCAACGACAGATCCCAACCGCTGGAGATCTTACCAGTACTATAGCCCGCAAAATAGGAGGTCGCTTTTCGGAACAGATGAACGTTATCGTGCGAGTCAACAACAATACGGTTGTCGAAGCCATCGAGGAGGCCGCTCCCGTCCTGTACAAGCTCCTGAAAGAATCCGACGTTGGCCAAAGTGCCATCAAAGCGGACAATCATGTAGCGACCGGTGACCGTTGCGAGCGGGTCAACGTCGCCAGTGGCGTAGAACGTCTCGGTACCAATCTGAATGGGCAGCACCACTCTGTTCTCTTGCTTGCTCCGATTGATTTCACGATATGTCATCACATAGAGACGATCGCGACGATCAACGTAAAATGGAGCTCCAGCAATGAACTGGCCCGTCTCCGGCCGCAACGCTATAGAGAACTCTCCCGAGGTCTTGTCGCCCTCAAAGAGGACAAATTGATTGAGGGGCCATGGGTCCGTGCCATCTTCCCCCGTCACCGTAAGTCCGGCAAAGACAAACGTGCGTTGTCCTGCACCGGCGAATTGGACGTTGTTCGAGACCGGCATAGCAACAACTACCACCCGGCCCATCGTAGCAATCTTGTAAGTAGCAAGTGCCTCTAAAGCATCATCTGCGTTGACAATATCCGGTGTACCATTGGCATCGTTGCTGGTAACCTGCTGAACCCAATAGTAGACACCGTCCAGCGCCCGCATACGAGTAGCCACCACATACATCTTGCGGGACACTGTAATGTTGTAATGGACCCCATGCGCAAGCACCGTGCTACCGTCGACCAGCGTAAACGTGACGTCGCTCAGGGTAGTACTCTTGCCAGTGCCGGCCACGTAGTACACACTGTTGTCGTCGTCCACCCAAATGTCACCTTTGGTGATAGCGAGATCCTGCGGCCCATACTCGTTCACCCAGTTGCGGTCCCAGAGGAACGTACGGGCCACAGTGTCGTAGTACGCAATGTGTAATTGCTTGTTGGTGGTCATCAGCGCAGAGACGCTCGAGTTGTAGTTGTCCCCAAATTGCCACACGCCATTGCCACTCACGGTGTAGTCGCGTAGTGTCATCAGCATGGCCAAGCGGCCATTCTTGTTGGCATTCATACGGATAAACTGTGGTTCACGACGCTCCACGCTGCTGGCCGGAGTTCCAAAGTTCATCGGTTCGTTGTTATCACTCAGTCGGATCACCTCCATGTGTCGCCAGTGGCCATTGCGAGCAATCTGTGCAATAATCCAACCAAAGCGAACGTCGGCGGACACGGAGGCGTTGAACGAATACGACAACGACGGCACGGTAGCGCCTGGGTCAAAAAACTCGACGGTCTGGATAGCATTGGGGGCTACACATCCGCTGTCAAGTTTGCGAAACTTGACGGATACCCACAGCGAGTCAGTGGCCGTGTCGTACTCGACCCCGAGCATCTGCGCAAAGTTGACACTGCCACTGATCTGTGCAGCCCAAAGCACATCCTTACTCGGCGACGTCTTGAGCACGTAGCCGTTCCGAGAACCACCGTTGCCGTAGCAGGTGTTGGAAAGCGAGCCGGTGAACGACGTGTTCAACGGTCCCCACCGTATTACAGCATCGGCGCGGACCGTGTAGCCGTGGTAGAGAAAGTCAGCCTGGTCGATGGCCACGTTCTTGCCAATGACCGGTTGGTTTACCCCCGATGTGGCATTGATTTCAATCGAGTAGATGTCGCTTGTCTCTGTGTAGAGCAGCCCGCGCGCTGCAGCCACCCGGCCATCGCTTGCCACCACCACGGGGGTACCGCGCGTCATGTTTTGACGAGCCGGTAGAGTGAGGATCCTCAGACCTGCAGTTGGCGAGCCGCCCCCACTGGCCAGCGCGCTACAGCCGAGATCAGGCTCAAGGGCCGCAATCTGCGCCTCCTGGTTGGTCAAGTTCCCGCCGTTGAACGTCTGTTGTGTGGTGACCAAAGCGAGATCGCCAACCAACGTCGTGATGGCGTTGTTGGCCGCGGTGACACGGAGTTGTTGGCTGGCGAGCTCGGCAAGCAACGTGTTGTAACGCGTCAGCTGGACTTGGTACTGTGCCAACAGCGACGTGTAGGTTGCATTCAGCACCAGGAACCGAGCATAAGCGTCGTTGTAAGCGTTGAGTGCCTGAGTCAGGTTGGTCTCGACCACCGTCATGCGGGTTTCCAACGCCGCAATGTCCACCGTCAACAACGTGTTCAGGTCGGTCTGCGTGACCAAAAACTCATTGTACAAAGCCGTCATGTTGGCAATGTACTGGTTCACTAGATCAATGGCGGCCTGTACGTTCGTCGCGTTGACCGCCGAGCAGTTACTGATGAGCGGTTCGATCAAGATCTGAGTGTCGGTGATCGTTGTGTCGAGTGTGATCAGGTTGTTCAGTAGAGTGACCTGGTCGGTACTCAACTGCGCGGCCAGGTCACGAAGTAGAGTAGCGTTGACCTTCATGGCAGTCAGAGTGCCGTTGAGCACCAAGTAGTCGTTGCGCTGCTGCACCAACGCGGTAGTAATCACTTGTGACTCGCTCAACGTCGTGTTGATCTGATCCCGTAATATCACAGAGTCGTTATACAGCACGTTACTCTCGGTCAGTAGTGTCGCCGAGTTGCTGATCAGAGTGTTCTCCGTGACGACCAGGTTGTTGAACCGTGTGGTCTCGGCGGCCAGACTCGCCGCACAGTCCGCACACGAGTCGTTCAACACGTTGTAAGACACCAACGTGCCATTGTAGTACATCGTGACCATGGTGACCTCGGTCTGTAGGTTGACGAGTGCACTGCAGTTGCCGGAAAGTAGCCCAGTGATCGTTGCACTAATGTTGTTGTAGCGATCAAGCGTAGCCGTGTACGTTATCACATTGGTGTTGTACAGGCTGATCTGGAGTTGGATCCGATCCGCCGTCGCGTTGTACGCCACAATGTACGCGTTGACGTCTCCAGCGTTGCCACAGGTCACGTTGAACGCATCAATGGTGGCCTGGTTGGTAAAGAACGTCTCGTTGCGTGCTTCAAACGATAGCAGATACCTCTCGTAGTCCTCGCTGTAGTCGATCAGTTGGACATACTGGGTGTCGATCAACTCTGTGATCTGCGTGATTATGAGCTCAACCATGGTTTGGAGCTCCGAAGGCCCACAGTCGGCCACCACGCGGGTCACCAGTTGCAACAGGTTCCGCACGACGACCGCGTTGTTTGGGTCAGGCACAACCAAGAGATTGGTTATGACCGTGTGGCCAGTAACGGTGTCGTTCGTCACCTGGGCGACAATAATATCCCCGTCGACAACCACGTCTCCATAAAACGACACGGGGTCTTCCACCGTCACGGCCGTGCCCGTGGGTGCGGCGGGAAGCAAATGATCGGCCGCCACAACCCGACGGTTGACGGCCGAGTCGTACTCGGAGTTGGTGAGATGATCACCATCGATTGCCGTAGAACCGTCCGTGTGGATAAAGAACAGCGCAATTGTCACCCCGACGCCAACGACCGCAAGGACGAGCAGAATAGCGCCAAACACTACGAGGAACTGCTGCCCCGTCGACGCGTTTGCCGCCTCAGTGGGGTTGGGCCTACCGCCCGAACCATTCCCACGTTGCATCACAGCTACCACGGCAGAGGTACTCAAAACACGCCAGTAGTCTTACTCAGTGTTCATACACATGCATGAAGGAAAAGAGGCGTTTTGTTTGTGCGCACAACAGTGCTCGGTACTTGAGAGTATTTATCACACTTTGTGGCGCTCGCCGCCATTGGTTTGTTTGTTAAGTTTTATCGTTTTATTCCCAACAAAAAAAACTCATCGTCGGCTCACCAATCAGGTACCATCGCACACACCTCTCGCAGCTCGTTCAAAAAGTAAAAGATATCAGTCCAGAGATGAATCCCCGCCCCACACACCTGCGTGTCCAGCGCGCGCTTTGCGCTCTTCGCGAGCGACGGTAGCGACAACGTGCACGCATGCTCTAGGTACTCACCGACAGAGCCAAACTCCAAGCCTTTACACAAATCGATGACGCAACGTCCTAGCGCCGACTTGTTCTTGGCCCACTTGCGCAGCATTGCTAGCGCTCGGACGGCACCTTGCATCCGGAGCGATCCGTAGTAATCGGCAGTGATTGCCTCAGGGTCAAATGTTGGACCAAATGCATCATCGGGCATTGCCAACAAGGAAGCAAGCTCCGTCTGCGCGAGCAGCACAATACGCCGTTCTGCGGCAAACCCGAGCACCGAATCGATGTTGAGCTTGTCGTCATCATCGCTCTCTGAAATACAGACCCCCTCATCCATCGCCGCCTCCACATCTTCCTCCTCGCTCTCGCTCTCTTCATAAGCCCAGCCATCGGCTTCCGATGCTCCTGAACTATCGTCGTCTTCGTCCTCCCCTTCCGTGGAAACATCATCATCGTCTTCATCCGACTCCGCGTCTGCCTCGCTCTGTCTGTCCAACTCGTCCAACTCCGGCACCGTGAGTTCTGCAATACTCACACCTTCCGCAACATCCTCCATCTCCATTGTCGGCGGGGCTAAGACAATTGGCTCATCATCGCCATCACTGCTTGGTTCTTCCGTCTCCGTTGTCTCATGACTAGCGACAGCATTGCCAGAGACTGAATCGGGTCGACGCCATAACTCCCCAATCGTCGGAAGCTCTGAAAAAGGGAGGTTCTCCGTCGGCGAGACACGGATGCGCACCGCCTTAAGCCATTGCCTGTTTTGGCTCTCTACTGTACAGTTGTAAGTGAACCGCCAAAGTCACCGAGAGGTAAAAACGTACAGCCATGCCGTTGCAAAAACGAAGTCATGGCGTGGCGTCCACGACCCATACACCCTCCATAACGACCGGGAGGAACAGGTTTATGCGCGGAGCATAAAAGAGACGCGGTAGTTCGAGTCCCGTAGCTCAACGTCGCCTGATACTCGATACCATCACACATGCAGCAGAACGTCCATGACAATGCCTCCGGCATATCTCTTGCCAATCTGGTAAGAAGCACAGGCACTCTGTGGCTGGACACTGATGCACTGATCGATTTCAGCACGCCCTGGGCAACCACAGGATCCACCGACATGGTCTCTGTCGACACTGTCTCCTCCACCACAATGGGCTCCATCGACATGGGCTCTGTCGACACTGTCTCCTCCACTACAACATGCTCGCCGCTCGGGCACTCTGGTAACTCGACACCAGAATCACTATGCACGAGTTTTGGAACGGGATCAGCCTTGGCCATGACCCATCTCATCGCAGTGGCAACAGTTGGAAGGTCACGAAACGCCACATTCATCGCCTGCGGCAAACGAACGCGAATCGCGCGTCTCCAGCAATTGGCACCAGCTTTCATGTGGTGAGTGATGCGTGCCATCTATCACAAAGTGCAAGAAAACATACTAACATGAACTGCAATAAAACGCGTTACGGATGATTTCTGGCAGCCATAACAAACCCCAAACGGACGTTCGGTGGGAGGATGTTTCTCACACAGCAGCTTCCAAGCGCCACCGTACATCGGTTTTGGTCTCCCTCGGTACTCGACGTTCTTTAAATCCCGACAGCAGAAAACCCAAAACTTTGCAAGCGGTATATCATGAATCAGATCGGTAAGCGTATACTTGCGCTTCGCCATTGCCTCGTCATACGTGCGCGGTGGTTTGTTCATAGTGATGAATGGGGACCGCCGCCAATCGCTCATCCAGTCGCACAATGAAAATCGACCACCGCCGCCACCGCCTAAATCACAATTATCAAAACTTTTTAATATTTTGCCAAACTTTTTAAAAAACTTTACCCAAAAATTTGGTTGGGTGACCATCGTGGGCCCCACTGAAAAATTCAGCCGACTTTCAGCACAATTATTTTATCTCTTTTAATACAGCCTGAATAAACTATTTATCACCGCTCTGCTTGGCGACCGGACGCGCTCACCCACACGGACGCTGCGTCATACTTTGTGGGATCATACGTCGTTCCACGTGGTATTCCATGCGCGTTCCGTCCGAGATCTGCGCAAACGCTGCACGCGTTCTCTCCACCGTGCCCAAACAGAACGGATTCGGACAAACCCGCGCCACCCCATTGTCGTACACAATGAACGGAAGCGTTGTGGGCGATTCTGCGCTGGCGCTGCGAATCACCGAGTCAGGGTCAACAAAGCCCGCACTGATGGGGCGAATGGTGACAGGCTCTGTTGCTCGTGCGGCTTCAATCGAATCCCACGTCACGTTCCGCGGTAGTAGGTCTCGTTCGACATGGTAGATGGTGCATGATCCCGAATTGGCTCGCTCAAATGCCTTTCTGCACCGCTCTACGGCTGCTAGACACCGTGGGTGCGGACACACTTCAAGATCTCCGGTATCGTAGATTGCCACCCGTACTGTGGATGGCGAGGGGGTGGTCGCGCTACGTCTCACCGACAGCGGGTTAAGATAGCCTGGACTGATCGACCGGAGCGACATGAGCAATGTGTGACAGGCCACCAGAGATCATTACTTATCTGTGATGTTTTCTTTGGCACCGCGGCCCAAGCACCACACGGGAACGCAGAAAAGTCGACTTTTTTCCCGAGTCGACTTTGACTTTTTTCTAAAATCTTTTTGCGAAAATTTCAAACGTTTTCGCCGAAATTTTAAAAGTTTTATGAGCACTGCGATGGTTTGGGCAGAAGAAGAGTGGCGGGTGGACAATCTGAAAAAACATTGTTCATTGCTCGAGATGAACAAATGGACACACTTCAAGGACTTTCAGAAAGGTTTTTTTGAACATCAAATCATACGGGGTTCTCTGGGATATATATCCGGCGATAATCTCAAGAGAATATATCTTTCACAGTATGGGAAAAATCGACTGGTCATGATGTATCATGAAGACATGCCCGACATCCCTTACCTAGTGAGGTGTGAACGCCGGCGCCCTTGGCCAAACCTTGATGAGAATGACTTTGTGCTGGATGGATTAGAGGGCATTACGCCTGCGGTTTTTCATTTTGATCCCTACGACGACGGCAGGCTTGTGGGCTTTGAGTGGTGGTACCTTGGTCGCCAGATGACTCAGGAAGAGTTTGATGCAATACGATCTCCGCCAACTTGACTGGATAATCAGAATCAATTTGTTTGGTGAAGAAACACAATTTATCTCCACACACGCACACACACATTCATACGCCTCAACGCATCATGCTCGATGGGATCAGCTCTTGTTCTACATAGTAGCACCACACATACTATTTAACCTGCGAATACACAACGCCATCTGTACACAAAACAAAAGAAACTTGATAACACGCGATCAGATGATCTGCTGGTTGATCATCGGTCGATGGATCTGGACCAGGATATCGGTGTCGCTGATCACCGTTGCAATCTTGGTAGACCCGTACGGCACGTTGTCCACGAGCGCGCCCTCGTCGTTGTAGAGCTGCGTGGCGATCGGATAACCATGCGGCTGCGGCATGGTGATCACCCCCTCAAACACCACGCGCAGCGGTTGTCCAACGGTAGCATTATGACCGGCGACGCCAAACGGTTCAAAGTTGTGTTGGCCGAGCTTGACGATTCCAATGCCCGCGGGGAGACCAAATGTGGGCGAATCGCCAAAGACAACAGCGTTCTCGTTGAGGAACGTCCAGAGATTGCCATGGGAATCAAGAGCAATGGAGGCATCCGCATAGTCGTCAAAGTAGATTGCCTCGTGCGTAGCCGAGATGCCGTCAAACTTGAGTATCAAAGATGCAAGTTGTTCTCCGTTCGGAGAATACTGAACACCATCGACAACGAGGCCAGAGTCGTTGATATCCCCGGGGAAGCTCAATACCAAGAAAATATCACCAACGCCACTTGTGACAAACGTTCCAGCCATAAAGAAAGACAATCCGACAAACGAACCGGTTATATCCACATATGGAAAGATGTTGCCATCGATGAGCTGTCCGTCCACGGCTGAAAGTCGAAATAGAACGAACGCTCGAACTTCGTGGAAAGCAAAAGCAGTCGTGGTTGTGAACGTAGTTCCCTGGTAGGTGATCTCGAGTGGGTCACTAGTGGCTTTTTCGAGATCGAACACCACCCACAGATTATCGGCATGATCAACCGTAATGTCGGGGTGCTGTGTGTCGATGAACGCAGTGCCTCCGGCACTCTCGGCGTTATCCGGTCGTATTCGCGCCCGCGTATCGTTACTAACCGTTGCCCAAATCACTCCGCCAGTGTAAACGTCGATCTTCATAAAGCCCACCCAGTGGTGGACTCCATTTTGCTGTCGCGTAGGAAACACGATGGTATCGCTCGCGCCTGGAACAGTGGTATTGTACGTTGCCACCATCGCGATGGGGGACGATGTACTGTAGGCTATCCGGGCAACGAACACCGCAAAGACGGCATCTCCTGAATCACGACGAATACTCGTGATCTCGGTTGTGCCACCACTCGACGAAGGCGGCAAAGTAACAACAAGCTCATTCACGTAGCTGAAGAGAAACGTATCAAGGTTGAGGAGGCCCCAATAGCCTGCATTATACCGAAACGGAGATACGGACGTGTCTTTCGTTATAACATGGCCACCAGGGAACTCAACTATGTAAGGCAATGTGTTGGTGTAACCAAAGGAGCATATGCCCGATACCATCACATGCTTTCCACCAACAGCTGATGTACTCGTGATTGATGTGCCAGTACAAAGTATACCGTCGTCTGCAAGCGCAACGGCGGGTTGGGTGATGGTGGGCACAGCGACGTTGCGCCACACACCAGTGGCCGTGATCTGGCCAAAAAACGGTACGTAGACCGTACTGTTGATGCCGACAACACCCGTCAAAGAAAGCCCGCTATCAGATCCATCCGCGTTGGTGAAGCGCACCGAGCTCGTTGTCACGTCCCCATGGAATATCCCGACCAATGCCAAGGTGTTAGTTGTCGGGTTCAACTCGATATTGTTGATGAAGAGAATCTGATCTCCAGGCCCACCAGCAATACCACTGATACCGGCTACCCACAAGACCTGGTGAATCGGGGAGAATTTGACCACGGCCAGATTATCCCGTGTGACGTTGAACCCATTTATCTGAAACGTATCAGACGGGTCGGCCGAATTCGCGATCTGGTACACCGAGTAAAAGTGGTCACTGGCATCCACTGCGGAGCGTGGTGTACTCTGGATCTCTCGACCTTGTAGCGTTGTAGTGCTGTCGAACATAAACGCGTCCTTGGCGTACAGCCCCGTTGCAGGGTAGAGTCGCCCGTCGGTAGGGTCTACACGAAGCACTGTACCGGCGGTCATGTTCGCTCCAGCGACAAGCGAATTATCGGCCACCTGTATCAAATTCTGGACTGCGGGGCACCCAGCAGCTATGAGCGCGTCGATGCGAATCTGGTGGTCGACAATCTCTGCCGTCTGGTTGACAGTACGCTCGGCCACCGTGACCAGTGTCGCGTTGGTTGTAATGACGCCGTTCTCCACCACGGTGATCGCGTTGTCGGTTGTTACCAAGGTGTTGTTGACCTGATTCAGCGTGAGCGTCGTGTTGGTCACGTCGTCCGCCACCGAGATCAGAGTCGCGTTGATCGTGTCCAAGATGCCGTTGATGTTCGTGATGTTTCCAAACAACCACACTACGTTAAGCTCGAGCACGGTGATCCGCACTGCGAGCGACGAGGCGTTGTTCTGCAGCTCGGTGATCGAGTTGATCGTGAGCTGATACGAGTTGTACTCGCTAAGGTACTGGGCGTACAGCGTGTTGATCGAAGTCAACAGCGCATCCAACTGCGCCTGTGCCGCCGCACACTGGGCCTCCGTTGCGTTGAACAAGGCGTAGGTATCTCTGAACAACGTGTCGAGTTCAGTGTACGTCAGGTTCTGCGACGTGTATATTGACCGTAACGTCTGGTAGCGCTGCCAGAGAGCGTCCAGCCGTGACTGCAGCAGTGCAGTGTCCGCGAGACACTGGGTGTAGTTGTTCTGGAGCAGCTGCAGCGAGGCGTTGTTGGCCTGGAACTCTTGACGCAGCAGCGTGTGCTGGTTCTCATACAGCGTCAGGTTCTGACGGTACTCGGTGTAGGTACCGTTGAGCGTATTGAACGTGACGATAGCGTTCGTCAGCGTGGTGTTGTAGCCGTCAATGGCAAGCGTCACGTTCACCATGACCGCAGCGCAGTTGCCGGAGATCACGGTGCCGGTGTCCAACAGATCGTTGGTACCGTTGAGTATCGTCCTTTGATCAATGACCAGCTGTTGTGTGTTGGTGAACAACGTGGCGTTGTAGGAACACGTGGCGTTGATCAGGCCCGGATACGACGCCTCGAGTCCATCGAGCACCATATTGATGACCTCCAACTCATCGCGGGTGACGTTGTTCTGGGTCTCAGTCACGTCCAGCTCAACGTTGACGATCACCAGCCGGTTGAGCAAGTTCTGTGCTTGCTGGCTTGTCCCGTTGCATGAGGTATTGGCAACACGTTCGAGGCGTATGGTATGATTAAACGTCGTCGCATTATTGCTCTGTTGAAGAACGTCGAGTATCGCGCTGAGATTCGCCGGGCACAGAAAGAACAACGGTGTGTCGGTCTGAATCTGCAACAGGAACATCTCGCCCTCGTCCAATAGCTCGGCAAAGTCCTCCGGCGAGCACGTGTCATCAATGATGGTGACATACTCGATGATATCAACAGTGCCGTTGCCAATCCGCGGAGACGTCATCTTGCCATTAATCTGTGTGTTCTCGGTGATATTGGCGTGGTTCACCGTTGTCGTCGACGGGTTCTCGATAATCAAGTCTCCGTGAACAACCACGTCTGACAGCACCGGCAAGCTCGAGCCCGTGCCGGCGATAGCGAGCGAGTCGACTGCAACGGTCGGCCCAAGGATTTGCTCTCTCTCTGCACTGGTCACATGGTTGTCCGAGAACCCAGACCACACATCCGTGTGGATGGTGAGCGCGATCAACAGGCCAGTAACGATGGCGATTGACACAAGTGCAAGGGCAATGTTACTTGCCGTCCACCACGTAAGCCCAAAGAACGACCCAGCACCGTCCACGGGTGGAGGCGGTTGCTTACCGGCCAGATCGTCACCCGTCAGTGGGTCTAGCACCCGTCCGTCCTCGGTGAACATGACGACGATGATAACCACACCGACAGCAAGCCAATATCTGTGATTGTGGTTTATCAATGTCGGAGGATGTCGGTGACAGACAGAGATGCTGCCAGATGCGATAATAAACTATTTTCTTTTATGGCACACATACACACAAACCATGACCTCATCTCTCGCTCACCCACCATTGGTCTACACGCTATCTCGTATATACAGCATCATGTCCCCTACCACTATACCCATCACACACTTAGTAATTGCCCAGACTTGCTCCGTAGCGGATACCGTCACGATGTACCTGTACCGTGAGGTTGCCGTTAGATGGTGCAAAGCCCATCATTGGCATGCTGTAGCACTTGCTGGTTTGGAGCACGCCGTAGTAGTTGCAATAAGCACGGCCGGTGACGGTAGGCAGCGTCACGTTTTGTGTAGTTCCTTCCATTATGATGCGGGTAGAGCCGAGCGCTGGCGCCGTGTCCATGGCGATACCGATCGGAGCGTGTGTCATGTCGATGCTTCGTACAAGACTAAACCCGAGATCATCCACCGAGAACGTCGGGTTCTGTGTGAGGTTGACCGCCGTGGCGAGGCTGAATCGGTCTTCGATGTACCACAGGTTGCGATGTCGGTCGACCCGGAACGCAGCGACCTCGTCGATGCCAGAGTTGACCTTGGTGAGCACCTTGCCCCAGATCAGGTTCAACGACGGGTCAAACTTGTGAAAGTACACGCCGAGGTTGATGTTATCGACCCCCGGCGTCGGTGGAAACGGGTTGGTGAGCTCAAGACCTCCGAGTGAGCTGTTACCGGCCGAGATGTGCGCCGTCCATATGTAACTATCAGGCCCGATGGCAAGGCTGATGGCATCACGCGAACCAAACCTGATGCTCGAGACGGTCTCTACCACACTGTTCTGAACCCCGCGTCCGAACCCGCTAAACTGGACCAGCGTTGCGCTCACACCTTCCGCCGCGAGCAAGAACGAGGTCGTGGATACGAGCCCATCGCTCGCTCGCGTCGTGGTAAACTGGCACGTTGCATCGCCCGTGTTTCCAAGGAAGGTGTGCCAAAAGAAAATCACGTCGCCGCGATGCGTAGCGTGGATATCGCCGGCGTCGTAGGGGTCAAAGAACTCCCACTCTTCCTCGTTACCGTTGGAGTGCGCTTCGTACACACGGCGAGAGACAAAGGCACAGTTCTCGCTGTTGGTTCCCGCGACGGCGTCTTGGCCCATCACACTCAGGTATGCGCCCGTTGTGCGATCAATCTCAAACAAACTCATGCCGTGAACACCGGCAGCCGACTGACGGCCGATCGCAGCAAAACCGCCAGCCCCACCAAGCGTAAAGTTACGTTTGTAGCCAGCGTCAGGGTTGGTTCCGATGGTTCCGATATCCCAATCGTCCCAACCCATGAGGAACACACGGTTGGACTGATCCACCGCGACGGAACCAAGCCTCCATGGCTTTTGAGCGCTTCCGCCAAGTGTTGGCTCATCCACTCCTTCGTCAGTGCGCCAGTAATTTACCGTCACCGGATTGGTGGAGGTGTCCAGGGAAAAATAAAAACCTTGTGTCCGGGAAGCCTTTGCAAGACCACCCCCTGCCGCGGCAGTGCCAGCCGGAGTGGTAAGGTCCAGACGATCCCGAGCAAGCGTAGTCATGGCCGTGACCGTGCTACCGTTGAGCAGATCCGCGCGATACATGGTGATGGTTTCACCAGTCTGGTTGGTGCTCAGGAACCCACAGCCGTACAGCGCGCCCGTGCTATCAAACGCCAAATCTTGCAGCGTCACCCATTCGTTACTCGTCGCCCGCCATGTCGTCATGTCCAGAAAGTAGAGCTGTACCCACTCGCCGGCGGGAGAGAGCTCGCCAAAGAACGAGAGCGAAAGGTAGTCAATGGTCGCCGTCGGAGGGATGTTGAACGTATACTCAAACATGACGGCTCCATGGTGGTCCAGGAAAAACACCTTGTTGTCGTTGACATGGCCCAACGAACCGAACGTAAACGCATTCACTACGTTGGTGATGTGTCCTGAAAGCCACAGTGTGTCTGTCACGGGGTGCATCGCCATACTGGAGACCACCACCGGGAGCGCGGCATCAATCAGCGTTGCCCACTCAAAGTCGTTCCCGTAGCTGTAGCGGGCCACGAGAACATCGCCCACGCCGGTGTATTTGTTCGCCGAAGTAAAGTTGAACGTGTCGGCCGAGGCAAATTCGGGCAACACTTGGTTCTCAAACTGGATGGCGCTCGCGTTGTTGGCAAAGTTGAGACTGATGTAGAAATCATCGCTGGCATCAATCGCAAAGTCACGGCCAGCGTGCACCGTCTCGACACCCGGGATGCTAAGCACGTTACCCGGCAGTAGCGTTCCACCGCTCACCTGCGCGTAGGTGCGCGACTCTTCCACTCGGAGGCCCGAAGCAGTGACTGCGTAGCCGTCGTCGTTGATACTCACCACGGTACCTGCGGTGATGGCCTCGCCGACAAGCACGTCTGGGAGCACTGCATCGTAAAACGTTACAATAGGCGTCAACGATCCAGGATCAATGTTCTCAAGCACGGTGATGCGTGCTTCATGGTCGTCCAGGATCGTCTGCTGCGCAAACGAAGTCGTGTTGGCGGCCAGCACGTTCGTTTGGAGCGTGTTGTACGTTGTGGTCAGTAGCACCACGGATGCCTGGTGCGTTGTCACATTGACCAATAACGTAGCACCGTTAAGGCGTAGCGTCCATGTATCAATCTGCAGCGCTAGCGAGTTGATCAACAGCTGACTGGCATCGATATCCAATGCGCCCAGTAACACCATCAGCGAGGTCACGCTGTTCTCCGCAATGATCACTCGGTCTCGCAGCGCGCCGAGCGCCGTCTCGACGGTAGTGATATTGCCCTGAACGATTGTGTTGGTGTTGACCACAAGCGCATACTGTTGGAACAGCGACGTGTTCCGTGCCGCGAGCGTCGGCAGCAACGCAAACCCCGTGCCGCCGATAAACGTCTCCACCGTGGTGATAAACGTCTGCAGCGTCGTGTTGGTCGTGACAATCTGCGTTGTCACCAACGTGCTCGTACTGTTGGAAGCGTCGAGCAACACCGAGGTCTGGTTCAACAGCAAGTCGATATCCGACTTGAGCGCCATTGTGGTGCCAATCAGCGTGTTGACTTCCAGAATCAGCGTGTCTTGGTTGCTAATCTCCGTGGTGAGCGTCTCCAACAGCGTGCGGATCGCGAGGAGCTTGTCAAGCACGGTGACCAGCACGTTGTTGATCGTAGTCAATACTGTCAGGTCCAACAGTGTGACTTGGATCTGCACCGACTCTAGTAACAACCGTGCACCGTTCAAGGTGTCGTTGCACGCAGTCACCGTGCTTTGTGTGTTTGTCTCAAGTGTTCCCACCTGTCCGACAAGCACCAGCGTCTCGCCAACGATTATGCCCAACACAGCCGTTCCATTTGTGCCCGTTCCATTGAGTACCATCGCAACACTGTCGGCGAGCATAGTGATGTCCATACCGAGTGTGCCTACCAGCACATCGAGATTGGTCACATCGATGGTGAGCTGTGTACTCTGGTTCTCCACCACCGTAATATTGTACTGATCGAACACGGCAGAGGTGCCGTTGCCGATGGCCGCGACTTGTTGCTCAATGGTCGTGATCTGGATATCCTGGGCCACGAGGTTCGTCTGTTGAACTCGTTCAAGGTGGACCAGATCGCCAAACGCGAGACAGAGTTCATCCGTCTCGACGACCAACGTTGTGTATCGTGTTTCCTGCTCAAGCAACAGTGTGGCGAGATCCTCCACGGTGGTCGGGACCTGGCCGCCCGACCCAAACGTCTCAATGATGATTTGGATCACGTCGCGGTACTCGATCATGGTGCCGTTGGTCGTCAGCACGAACATCTCCGTGATCACCAGGTCGTGAAAGATCACATTGGTGCCCAAAAGAGTGTTGGGATTGCGAAACACGGCCCCGTCGCTCAGTATCAAGTCACCGTCAATCTCTATGGGCCCGCTGTTCGAGTCAGCCACCAGTGTGGCGACTGCTCGGTCCGTGGAGAGCAAGGCCTCTTTCTCGGCGTCGGTCAGGTGTTCTACGTTGATCTCGGACGCGCCGTTAAAGTGGATCACAAAGAACACAATCATCATGACGGCTGCGGCAAATGCCGCCAGACTCACCGGCAGCACCCATTGTGACCCCTGTTTGATGGTCGACAGCGACACCATGTTGCTCGCTCCTCGCCCCCAGCTAATTGAAATACTCTGCTTTGGCCCGCATGTCCATATAAACCCAACGTGTTACTTTATCCCAATTTATTTTATCCCCCGTCTTTATCACACTCAAAAAAGCGGGTTCGGTCGGTTCCCCATGTTCATCAGCAACTTGTCAATGTCTCCATGGTCAATGGTGAAGCCTGCCGCGCGCACATGACCGCCGCCATTATACACGGCTGCAATGCGCGACACGTCAATCTCATCACTGTCGGACCGCAGTGCCACGCGGAGACGATCGCGCTCGTAGCTTTGCGTGTAGATCAGCGCCATGTCAAACTCGGGACTGGACGCAATTGCGTTGCCGACTTCGCTGACAAGCAATGGCGTGCTCACCACCCCAACGCGAAGAGAGCCAGAGAACAGCTTCATGCGATCAACGTTTTTCATGCAGGCCCGAACCTGCTCGTTCATGAAACGGAGCGCGCTTCCTCCAATTTCAATCGCTCTATCAAGCGTTGACTCATCCAGATGACTGGTGAACGTGTCAAACGTTGATGGCAGCTGGCTGAGTGCCAGGTGGTAGGCCTTTGCCGCGTCGCCGAACGCAAAGCGCCAGATGTCGCGATCTTCGATCAGACGAATGAACCGCGGAGCCGATTGCTCGCCAAACGCGTAGTGCCACGCGAGTCGAGCCCCGCTGTACTCCATGTCGAAGAAACAGTTGGGTTCGTCACCCAAGTTCACCAACGCAGTCTTGTGGTGATCCAGGACTACAAACGTGCGCGCTTGTTCCACCAGTCGCCGATGCGTCTCCAACGGAAACGAAAAGTCGAGCACAAGAACATTGCGCCCAGTTACATCGGGCACCTCCCCATTGTGGTCCAATGGAACGTATGCAACCGGAAGGGTGTCCGTTGAAGCAGATCCGGCCACGCAGGAGTTACGCAGATGGTAAATGGCCCAGGCGGCAGCAAGACCATCACGACAGTTGCCGTGGTACAGCACCATGTCAACGTCCTCCGGCGCAAGCGCTTCGCGTGCAAGTGCGGTAACGGCAGGAAATGCGTCCCCCTCGCGTTCGTTGGTCAAAGTTCCCGAGCTGGCCATGGTTGATGTTGTTGTTACACTGCTGTGATTTGCTCTTGCGATCAAACAAATCCTCGTTTTAAACAAAGTGAAAAAATGAAAAATTGGCCAATGTTTTAAAAAGTTTGGCCAAAAATTCAGGACACCAATGAAAACAGTGAACCCGCGAAAACTTTTGGCCAAAGAAATTGAAAAGTTTCGACCAAAAAATGTTCACCGGGCGCTACACCTTCCTCGCTGGTCGAATGAGGCGAGGTGGACGACCGCGAGGATCAACAACGACAAGGATGGCACCAATGCTTGGGAAGCACTTGCGCGATGACACTGTTTGTGAAGAGCAGAGCATCGACAGGTCTTTTAAGCGACAACGCATCGATGAGCCGGTCAGTCTGGAAGCCAGCACGTTTGTGGACATACCTTGCGAAGTACTTTCGAGAGTGGTCCACTTGCTACCCATTGACGATGTTTTGAGTTTTCGAGCATCCTCTAAGCAATGCCGAGAGGCTGTCTTGTTTAGAGGAGCCGGGAAGGTCACAGTGCTCATTAATGATGAAAGTATTATCAACCGGTGCAGGCTCAACATAATGCTCCGTATGGGGGTGATTGCGAGGAGTACTGTAGTACAGTTGAAGACCAAGGTGTCTCCAGCCTCGTACAGCCTGGCGACAGCATCTGTTCTTGCGAACATACTGTTGGTTCTGGACAGTCGCTGCCACAGTGTTCATCTGTCAATAGCTTTCAGCATGGGCGACAAGGGATCGGTTTTTTTCGCACATCTGTGTCGCGGACTACTACCCGGGTGGCGCCCATCATACAAAATGGGACTCCATCAAACTGGAAAGGATGCGGCCTCGGAATGCGGAGAGTTTGCGCTGAAACTCGGCTGTAAAGCTCTCTCCATAACCGGCCACGATTTCACTAATGCAACCAACCTCGAGCCATTCTCCAACTGTCACACGCTCTATCTGCGTGATTGTGCCAACCTTCACCAGACCCGACTTTCCGAGATTGTCAAATCGTGCAAGACGGTGATTTTAGAACACTGTTTTACAACTGGGAACGCCTGGCTTTCGGATCCCGAGATTCTCTGCCTGGCGCACTGCGAAAACATTGGCTTAACGCGCGCAATTGTATCGGATGATGCGCTGGATGGGTTGACTGCATGCAAGCAGCTCTCGCTCGAACACTGCGAGTACTACTCTACGAATGCACTCCGTCGCCTCACCGAACGAGGCGTGGCGGTCATTGTAAATGGCGCATATTGGCCGCCACCACAAGACCCGCCATCGCTGGAGACGACGTTTTGGACACTGGCCGCCAATGGGCAGTAGGAAGTCAATACAGTGTTACTTTTTCTAATTTTGCTGATACTGTTTATCTACGCTGCGGGACGAAACACGCGCACATAGGTGCTTGGTCCAGGTTCCTCCAGGACCCAGTCAGAGCGCGCAAGAAACTGCGAACCACACCACCCCACCGCCTTTCCCCCATCTTTCTCTTTCATCCGCTGCATAGTTGCTCGGAACAGAGGCAGCCAATCATCGAGTAGACCAATCGGAGTGGAGAGACAGATGGAAACAACTGGGTCTGGGCGCATCGTGAGAACCATAAACGGCTCAAATGCTGGCGATGGCGACTCGGCGCTGTCCACCGAAACCATAGCACTGTGTCCCTTAGCAATCAGATCAATCATGATCATCTTGTCGTCGGTGGGCACATTGCTGTCGCACACACTGCGAATGAGGGGCATCAGCTGTTCTATCAAAAGCAATTTCATCGCGACGTAATCGATGAGACAATGGCAAAGAAAGAACGCCCACTCATACTTATCCAAAAGCGTGTTTCACTTTTTTCGAAAAGTTTGGCAAAATTTCGAAAAATTTTGGCCAAAAAAGCAAAACTTTGGGAATATTTTGGAGGATAGACGTGCTGGCGTGGACCACACGGTGTAAATCCGCTACGCGACTGTCGATGGCAACGTCACAGACAACAACAACAACGACAATGCTTGGGAAGCACTCGCACGACGACATTGTTGATGGTGAACAAAACGTCGACAGGTCCCCCAAGCGACAACGCACCGAGGAGCCAACCAGACAGGGACCTACGCTGGAAGACATGCCCGCTGAGGTTTTGTCACGGATTGTCTCGCTCCTGGAGTGGACACAGGCTTTGGGTTTCGGACTAGTCTCACGAACGTGTCGCAACGCCGTACAGTTTGGAGGCGGCGTATCGAATATACGAGTGTCCATGAATAACCAGGAAAATGCCGAAGCCATGCCGAGCACGCTGACTTTCTTTCAAAGCCTTGGGCTCATTGGTAGCAACACCAACGTGTTGATCAATGTGCTCGTGAGTCGCGCATCTGTCTCCATTCGGTCCAAAGCAGTTCAGACCATCGCCGTACTCTCGGCTTTAAAAAACTGCTGTCGGTCGGTCGAGCTCAAGGTTACGTGTCATGGCTCCGAAGACGGCTCTCGGTTTTTTCGCAGCCTCAATGAGGCACTTCATCCGGGGTGGACAGCATCGTTCTTTATGCATGCGGCAGTATATAACAATAGCGCGATGCCCGGATTTGGCGAGTTTGTCAAGCGGATGAATTGCAGAGCAGTCAGCGTCGACTGTTTTAACTTGTCTATGACGGCGCATGCGGAGCTGTTTTCGCACTGTACCATGCTCTACTTGGTCAAATGCCAGAACTTTACCTCCGAACATCTTTCCGTGATGACGCGATCGTGTCGAGCCGTGTTCCTACACGCTTGTACCCCAAATGGTGCTACAGAACCCTCCATCTCTGCTGACAACTGTGCGCATCTTGCGCATTGTGCTACAATTGGCATGACGTCCATGATGGTGACGGATGAAGCGTTGCGGTCTTTAACAGCATGCACGCGGCTCTCTCTCAACGAGTGCACGGGGTTTACGGAATCGCAGTTATTCAAACTTCACCAATCTGGTGTAATCATTGATCTTGATGGCCAGTACTGGCCGCGTGAGCCCAAGTTGCAGAACACAGATGCTCGTTTTTCGGCCCTTTTCCGGGCACTGTGATGTACCACTAAACGACAACATACGGACACTTTTTTTTGTGAAAACAGAGTGAAAATTTCAGCAATTTTTTGAGCGGGGAACAAAAAGCCAAAGTACTCCCACCATGCCCGTAATTTAGTGTGAACGATCGCATTGAGTAACAACGACAACGATGGCAACAAGACTTGGGAAGCACTCGCGCGATGACAGTGCTCTTGATGAGCAAAGCATCGACGGGCCTTCCAAGCGACAACGAACCAAAGGCCCCATTCTCCTGGTCACGCAAGGCGAGACACCGACGGATCCGCTACAGCTCTTAGACTGCGTAGATCCGGAGTCATCACAGACAGCGTTGGAGGAATGCTACATGGCCACAATCGGTGCCAACGGAGACTTTACCTTTCATCTTGACATGTTCGATGGAAAGACGGGCGAGTGTCACAAACGAGCGATCGAGATGTACGCCAAAGCGGGCATGCTGAACAAAGCTCACAGTTCCGTGACGATCCTCGTCGACCTGACAAAGATACCAAGCGGTCGTTACAACGTCTCTTACGGATCAGCAGCTTTCAGAGTGGTTTCATGTCTGATGGCGCTCCGAGACTGTTGTCGCGCGGTCACGCTTCATGTCAACTACGGGGCCACGCCGCACAAGTTTGATTTCTTTGAACATCTGAATCGCCGGATGGAAGAAAACGCGTGGACCCCGTCGTATGCGATTGATCTGATTGTACGCGGGGATAACATCTTGCCCGGAGTGATCAGGTTTCTGCACCTGACACAATGCGACACTGCCTCGATTACAGACCTACCATACGAGTGGATTCATCCAGCCGTGGATGCCTTTGCCGGGAAGCAATTCTTGAAGAGCGTGGACAAGCTTGGTGACCAGTCGAGCGAATTCTCTGACCAGCTCACGAACTGCGAGCTGGTTTCTTTTAAGGCGCAGGGGAGCCTTACTTTTGCGTGCGATCGGTCGCTTCGGAAAGAGGTTGAGCGAGTGCAGGAGTTTGACATCTCCACGGATATCAGAGATGTTGCTGGCGCGCTCAAGTTTCACGTTGTGTTTACACGATGTAAGACCGTAACGCCTGCAGATCTGGCACGGATTGCGCAGCGTGAGTCCACCGATCCAAGACACGGATCGCTTTGTACAGTGGCGAATGACGGAGTCGTCAGTATGATGCTGAAGCTGACTTGGCTAGCGTCGGACAGCCCGATGTAGACTTTTTGGACCATGTGTTGAGTTTTTTAAAACTTTTTGTTTTTTTCGTGAAATTTTCAAAATATTGGCCAAAACTGAGAGAGGTATAAAGCACTTGCTGGCCGGCTTGACGGAGTACTCGAGCAACGCGAACAACTCCCCGGGCCACCCAATGGCGACAACAACGACGATGCTTGGAAAGCATTCGCGCGACGACGATGCTCTTGAAGAGGAACGCGTTCACGAATGCTCCAAGCGACAGCGCATCGAGGTTGAGTCTACGCCTCGCGGGCTACTTGACATGCCTTGCGAAGTACTGTCCAACATTGCGTCGTACCTTGATGCCTACTCGGCTCAGAATTTCTGGGCAACGTCGAAGCAGTGCAATAGAGCGGTGCGAGACAGCGGAATGTCCTCGCTCTGTGTCAATCTCTTTGAAAGCGGCATGGCGGAAAGGCTGCCTGTATGGCTGAACACGTGGGACGCTGCGGGCTTTTTTAATGCCGAGAACACACACATGACTGTCGTGCTCGACATCCGGCCCCCAAGCCTGACAAACGGCGCCCTGATGCTAGCCCACGTCACCACCTTGATGCGATTCGCCAATGGGAAGTGTCGCGTTCTTGAGCTGGCGGTTCATGGGCGCGGCCATACCGGGAACAGCGTAATCTCCAATTTTTTCGACAGACTGTGCGAGAGTTTTGCGGAAGGCTGGCAACCGACGTACGGACTGCATACAGTCACTGTGGGACTGAGCCAGTTTCCTGGGGTTGGACGCTTTTTAAAACGTTTCAAGTGCCCCAACGTCTCTTTGACGAGTGGCGAAATTCGGAATGTGGAAGATGCTAAGGCGTTCTCAAACTGTGCCATGGTGGAACTCATTGGATGTTGCGGCGTTACGGTCGACCATGTGATGGCACTGCAGCACTGTAAGGTAGTACATTTGATGTGTAACTCCTATGGATCGCTTGTGGCAGACCAGGATGCAATCGTCGCCGCCCTGAGCCAGTGCGAGGTGGTGCTACTGACGCACATTGATGTGACGGATGTGGGGATCAGGGCACTCGAGGGGTGTAAGCGAGTCGGGGTCTACAAGTGCTCAGGCGTTACACGCGATGCGCTGGATTACCTCTATGCGAAGGGGGTAGAGGTCACGGTGGATGGCGATTACTGGCCACCGCCGCCAAAGGCGGGAAAGAATACGCACGTGTTTTCAAGGATGTCTAACATCATTGGTGTCCGTGATAACCTGCTGGACATATTTTGAATGAACGCTCACTGACAACGGAAACAACGATTCTTCATCTATGTACACTTGGAAAACAGAACAACTCGAGCGGCGACCACCCGCTCCAAAATCTAACCACTACACAAACTCGTAGAACGGCACACCGTCCATCCGCTGGACGTACTCAAAGTTGACGCCCACAATGATAATATCATTGTTGAATGTGTCGGCGATTGCAGCACCCAGGCGATTCATCCGCACCATCACCAATGACCCAGCGTTGGTGGACCCAATGGGCGCGTACTCGGGAATGTCAAACAAAAATGATTGAGACGACAACTGCTCCGTGTCCGAGATGGTGCGGATGATCGTGTCCGAGCGCTCATTTGGATTTAAGTCCAAAAGCGCCTGACCCGAGTTATCATAAATACCGTCGCCCTGCGCCGCAGATGCCCATGCAAACTCAAGTGCGACGTTCCCCGTAGCCGTTCCTGTTGTTGAATGGTAGATGGTCATCCGAATCGGGGCGGATGTATCCACATCGCCGGGCATCAACAAGACCCAATGAAGACGGTTACTATCCGTGTCATCTTCCAACAGATTGTTGTTGAGACTAAACTCAAGTGTTGAGTGATACACATCAATTTCCCCCGGGTCGCTACCAATGTTGGCGCCTCCCATGTCTCCCGTCGCCGTCGGCACCTTGCGGTACTTACGAGCTTTGCCATGGTACAAGTGCTCCCCATTGATCCCCCACTCGTGCCCATTACCCGTGTACGCAACGTAGCTCAATTGCGGTCCAGTAGTCAGCGCGCCAGCAACACGGAACCGCACCCAGTACCGATCCATCCCGGATGCAATTGGATCATTCTTGGCCCACGCACCATACGTAGTACCCCCACTTTCGGGGTACGCCAGGTGGTCCGTCGCAATGTGTGGATTGTAGTTCACATACTGATTACCGGTAGAGACAAACGGGGTGTTTGCGTCACTCGGAAAGCCAGACTGGTCGAGAAACGACATTGTGGCAAACGCTCTCCATGTCGTACCGTCATAGTACTCGGGCACAATACTGCCCAACAGTCCATAGACCGCAGCAGTTTCGACCGTCAGGTAGAGGCCGTAGTGTTGAAACATGTCGCCGGTGTGGCGCTCTTGCACATCAACCGCGAGGTAGATTGCGCTGTTCAACAAGATGTTCAAATCCACCGTGTCGTTCCCGTAGCAGTTCCCAATGAACGCCGGAGACAGAGCGCCTCCAGCGATGCTTGTGTAGATGAGCAAGTTGCGGAACGTATGCTTGCCGTCTCCGGCGTGAAGCGAGTACGGTTGCTCCGGCATACCAATGGCGACATCCGTCATGGATCGTAGAACGTCTCCCTCGGCAACGTTGGTGTCAACATACACACCGACTCGACTCGGCACGTTGTTGGCCTCTTGGCACGTGTACTCGGTCTGGTCGCCAAACAAGTGAACATGTGCACTCGAGTTACCCGTAAGGAACGAAGCGTCCGAGAGCGCGTCTCCATCGAGATCAACCTTGAGAACACCACTAGAGTAGACCGTCACCGCAGGGTTTTCGATGTGAATAATCGACTCGTCGACATCGGCAGCCGAGAGGTTATCCATCTCTACAACGCCCTCCACATCGAGATAAATTGCGGTACCCACGCGCTTAAAATTGCCACCATCCAAGACAATTGTAGCCGTGAGCGGCGCTGCAATCTCATACTTGAAGGCGACGGTAGCAATCTCGTTTACCACCGAGGAGTCGCTCAAAACGCCAATCGTTGTGGCATAATGTGCGAAATCCGAGCCCGTGTTCTGGATGTGCACGCCCACCGAAGTCTCGGACATGAGTCGAATGATGACCGAACGCATCAAGATGGCAATGTTGGATGTGGTATTGGTCTGGAGCAGTCCATGACCAATGTAGTAGAGTTCAGTAAACGTGGTGATCCCCACCGTACCGTCGCCTTCCTCCACCACACCAAACGTGGTCGCGGTAGGAGCATTGATGGTGAACCCACGGAGCTGGCGGTTCCCCCCGGCGATTCTAAACACGCTCTTTGTCGCATCGGCTGGCACGATGATGGTAGCCATGTAGTTTGCCGGCGCGACGATCGAAACCGAATTGGGCACGTACAGCGGGCCACCACTATTGTCGACCATATGAATACCGGCACACAGCTCGATAGCCACGGGGTTGACCGGTGACGGAGATCGCGAGGCGGCCTCAGCAAGCGCCTCAGCAATGCCAAACGCAACGTCCGTGTTGGTCACGAGGATGGTACTGCAGTTCACGTCACTGCCGGCCATTCCAAGGCTATCAATGTCCGTCAGCATGGACCGAAGCAAAGCACTTGTGCTAGCCGTGCTTTGCTCCGTGTTGAGCAAGGCGAGGTCCGTCGTATCAAGCGTAGCGTCGATTGTAGCAATATCTCCAGCGTTGACAGCGGCAGCAGCAGCAGCAGCAACGGCCGTTGCGTTGGCGTTGTCAATCCGTGTGTCTTGGACAATCTGGCCAGCGTCTAGTTGATTGAGACGTACGTTATGGTCCGTCACGTTGCTGTTAAGCACCACGATATCACCAGCGTTTGTTGCA